>OGME01000045.1_pt1 | contig 120289 bp, 103 predicted proteins | sample 1572981 | NCBI WGS metagenome assembly OGME01 (sample SAMEA2581902, study PRJEB24529) | metagenome | biome: Human gut stool | place: China | collected 2011
GATACATTTGAAATAATCAGTTTCATTGCTGCATCCTCCGTGTGTTTTAACTGTTGTGCTGTTATGTATAACAGTATAACACGAAATTTTTCAAAAAGCAATATAGTTTAAGAAAAGTTCATAATAGCAAAAATTGGTCGGGACAATAAATTTACTGTCCTGACCAATTTCTCATAAAAAAGCGTCTATCCTGTCCACTACAAAGACATATTTTTATATGTGTAACGATTTCATTCCACAAAGAACAGAACCCGTCGAATCAGCTCTGGGATATTCACTGGGGCGGTGATGTAGTCGTTCACACCCTCATGCCGATATTCATATTCCGTGGCAAGGTCATTGTTCTCGGTGAGGATAAAGAACGGCAGAAGCCTGATAGGGGGATTTTTCACTTGGAACACCCCCGCCACCCGCCGCAGCGTATGAAACAGTTCCATTGCTGTGCCGTCCGGCAGTTCCAGATTGCACAAGATCAGTTCAATTTCCTTATCCTCAAAAATCCGGCGCTTGGCCTCCTCAATCGAGGAAACCAGAATCAGGTCAAAGCCCTTTTGCAGCATAGCAGCCCGCAGCACTTCGGCGCTGGTATCTTCTGCATAGACAAAGAGCAGCTTGTGAAAAGTCGGGGCCTTTTCGCCGGATAACTGCCGGTAGGCGTATTCCACCAGCTTATCTTGTAGTAGCAGTCCTTTCATTTTGTCCATGCACAGCGTCGCGCCCCGGCGCATAGCTTCCTGTTCGTAGTCGTCCTTGTCATGACAGGACGCCAGAATAAAAGGCAGCTCCTTGTCTGCGGCCCGCACCTCGTCCAGAAAGTCCATGCCGGAACCGTCCGGCAGGTCAAGATCACAGCAGACCACCAGCGGCATTTCCTCTTGGATGGCGGCCCGCGCTTCATTCAAAGTGGAAGCCGTTTTCACTGGATAGCCCCGGCGCTGTAAATACTTCCTCAGATTCCATATATAGGTATCACTATCGTCAATCAACAGTATCTTTTTCATATATCTACCCCTGATTTTAATTTATTAAAATGATAATAGAAAAAGCGGGGCAGCGCACTGCCACCCCGCCACTTCCAAAAGGTTATTCCATCGCTCGCATTTCTTCCACGAGCGATTGATTTTTCTGCCTGCGCATTGTCCAGAAGGACAGAATCACCTCCAGGCCAAACAGCACCAGAACGAACAGCCCCATTTGCAGGAAGGGGAAGGAATATGGCATTGCTACATGGAAAGTCATTTCGCTGAATTTTCGAGCAGCTATCATTGCAATCGGGAGGCCGACTGCCAGGGTTGCCAGCGCAGCAGAAAACGCATAGCAAATTCCCTCATAGATGGTCATTTGACAGAGCTGTTTTCTGGTCAAACCGATGGCACGAAAGACGCTGTTTTCCCTCTTTCTGGACATCTGATTGGAGAGGGTGGTGTTGATGAGATTGACCACGCCAAAGAGGAATACCAGCCAAGACAGCGCCTGAAACCCTCCAAAAACGACCCGATTTTCCATTTCCTCATAATCCTTATGTATCCCAATGGTATCCAAGTCAAGATCCGGATTGGAAGAAATGATCGCACTCAGACTGTTTTCAATCTGCTCCGCCTTTTGAGGATCGCTGACAATGCTCCAGGAATAATCAAAACAATCGATCATAGGCATTGCTTCCTGAAACAATTCTTTGGTTGCAACCATGCAGGTGCTGTCCAATGCCAGAGGACCATGACCATTTTTAAGCCCATCGTTTATGAGCAGACCGGAAACAGTGACAGGAATCTCTTGATCCCCTATGGTAAGTTTGATAACTGAGCCCACATCTACACCGATCATATCTTCTGCATAATCCATATCAAGTGCAATACTATGGGAATCTTGAGGTAAAGTTCCGGACACAAGCGCCGCTTCCATCTTATCCCTGTTTCGGTCACTCAACAGATCACACATTCCGCCGGAAGAACTCTCCTCATTTTCAAACCGCACATGAACCGCCCGGCGATTCTCTATCACATCTGTCACGCCGTCCACAGCCAGCACCTCCTGCCGAAGCGCTTCATTCAAAGGATTTCCTTTGGACATCACCTCATATTCTGTTTTTTCAGAATGGATATAGATTTTATAATCCCCATCCGGGAAATACTGTCTTGCGATCCGCTCCGGCGAACGAACCAAAAGAATAGAAGCTGTCACCAAAAGGATCACCCCGCCCAGACTCAGGGAAGCCACGATACTGATCGTCTTTTTGCGGTCACGCCTGAAATTTGCAATTCCCATAGAGAGGGGATTTAACCGCATATTCTTCTTATGTGTGTGGGTCTTTCCGCTCTGATTGCCGGTAAAGCGGACTGCTTCAATCGGGGAGATACCGGCGGCAATCTTTACCGGTCTGCGGATTGCAATGGATACCATAAACCAGCCAAGCAGTGCAGTCAAAACAATCGCAGCAACATAAAATGGCAGATGAAACCCACGGGGAAACAGCGCAAACCCGGCTGCACATCCCAGCAAAATACCGATACCAATGCCAGCCCATCCTAAGAAACGGCCTTCTTTTTTGACAATACGGCGGATCTGTTTTGGCGTTGTGCCGATAGTACGCAGTTGTCCATAGCTTTGGATTTTGTCATTGATAGAGATTCGGAAGATACTTTGTATCACAACATACCCTCCGATGATGACCAGAACTGCAATTCCGGCAACCAGCGCCAGCATACTGACATTCACAGGCTGCTTATAGAACTTCATATAGCTGAGGTTCATGATCGGCATTTCCAGCTGATATTCCTTGGCAATCTCCCTGCTGCGGGCAGTCAGCTCTGTTTCATCCATTTGCTGCTCATTCTTAAAATGCACATAGGCTCGATAATCAGCGGGGTCATAGCCGCTCCATCCTTTCAGGGCTTCTTTGGAAAGAAGGATGGAAGATCCATTTACCTCTTTTTCCTTATAGCCTTCCATAATGCCAGTCACCGTGTATTCTCCGTGAAAGCTCTCGCTGCTTAGCATAACCTTTTCACCTATCCCGGCGTCTGAACCATAGTTGGAAAGGAAATAACGGCTCACCACCACCTCATCCTCCTTTTGGGGCAGTCGGCCTTCCAGCAGCTTCATCTGGTCACGGGCAATATACATCGTTTCCTCATCACAATAAATATAGGAGGCGTTATATCCCTGCTCCGCAGGTTCCACAGCCAGCATATAATACTCTCCTACCCTTGAGAAGTCATCCAGCCCCTTCAGGGTGGACACATCTTCTTCGGTAATCCTGGTATAGACCGCCTCATAGGTATCCTCCACATGATTTTTCTCTATCTGCCGGGTAGACAAAGCCATCACAATCGAAAAACAGATCAGACAGGATGCCAGCGCAACGGCAATCACCACCATGAGATTCCGACGCTTCTCACTTTTCAAACTTTTTCTTGCCAGTTTCCTGACAATATTTCCTGTATCATTTTCAAATGGTACTGTCATTTTGATCATCTCCTTTAAGTCTTATATTTCTGCTGTCAGCAAAGCGGCGGCTTCACATCGGAAGCCGCCGCTTCTGGTTAGTCCATGGTCTTGATCCGCTCTACAAGGGAAAGCCGTTTAGAGTAACGGACAGCAACCACAGAGAAGATTCCGGTCACGACCAAAAGTGCCAGAACAAAAACAACCGTTTCCATCAAAGGGAATTGATAGGACAGTTCCCCAAAAATATGAAAGCTGCTGATCACATAGTCAAAAATCCAGCCCAGGATTCCGCCAATGCCAACCGACAAAAATACCGTAACCCCTGCGTACCACAGGCATTCTGCGATCAGCATACGGGAAACCTGCTTTCCGGTCATTCCCACAGACTGCAAAATCCCAAGCTCCTGCTGCCTTGCCAGCAGATTGGTCATCAGGGTGTTGACCAGATTTACCATGGAGAACACAAACAGGAACGCCAGCAGCAGATAAACACCGCGGGTCATCATCTTTAGCTGCGATTCCAGGGATGCCGCATGGTCTGCTCTGGAAAAGACCGTCAGCACCGGATTTTCCAGCAGGCTGAAAATAGACGCCCTGAGCGCATCCGAGTCCTCCGATGTATGGACATTCCAAACAGCCTCTCTGTTCCCAATGTCCGGGTAGAGCTGATCGGCCAGTTCTTCTGTAAGGGTAAACAGGCCCCATGCGCCGGTGCCCGATGTCACTGACGGTTTCGCAATCCCCATGATCGTTACTTCTATGGCCTTACCATCCATGGATTCAAAGGTCAGCACATCCCCAACAGCAGGCGTATAGCCATAAAACATACTTAAAAGATGATCTTCCGAATCTGTCACGACCACACCGTTGTTTGCGGCAAGCTCCTCATAATCTGCGCTGCCCTGTTCCAGATTTTCCTCCGGCAGCCATTGTTCCATCTGCTCTCTGTCAAATACAGGGAACTTTAATGCAACACTTTCCTGGGGGAATTTCACCGTTGCGGATGTTACTTCATGGCTGGTGATAGATTCCACACCATCTATGGCAAGAAGCTCCTGACGAAGTTCTTCTGTCAGTGGATTTTCCCGTGCGATGGCAGGCAATCCTTCCGCGCCTCCCGAATCCATCCAGCTGACCTCATAGTTGCAGTGATCTCCCATAGCTTCTATCGCCATCTTTTCGGGACTGATGGAGTTAAGTACCGTAGCGGCTGTTACCAGAAACACACCCGTCAATCCCAAAGATACCAGAGTGATGACCGTCTTTTTCCTGCTCCGCCTAAAGTTCATCTGTGCCATAGAGAACGGCGTAATGCGGTGGTTTTTCTGATCTTTCCGGTCTGTTGCCGTTTCATAACCACTGGAGCGAACCGCTTCGATGGGGGATACCCTCGCCGCCATGCGGACAGGCGCATGAATGGACAGAAATACCGTCAGGGCGCAGGCTGCTGCGGTCGCAGCCAGATAGGGCAGATTGCCCATCCAGCTCCAATGTGCCGGGAAAATGGCAAACCCGATGGCCCCTCCAACCAAAAGCCCCAGCGGGATACCGCAAAGAGATAACAGCAATCCCTCCCGCCGCACGATCCGCCGGATCTGTTTTGGTGTTGTGCCGATCACTTTCAGGCGTCCATATTCCCGCATTTTGCCCTTTACGGAAATGAAAAAGATACTGTAAATGACCACGGCACAGGCAACCAGCAAAAGGATTGCCACGGGAATGTAATATTTCATCACGCCGGACTTAAAGCCCTGCATATCGAAATAGTTGGAGCTGTAAAAAATCTGATCTTCTGAGACATCGTTGGCAGAAAGGAATGCTGCAATACCCACCTTGAGCTGCTCCAGTTCCATACCATCAGCACCGGTATAACGAAGCCGAAATTCAAACAGCGGCTCTCCCTGCGCCATCTCCTCCACAAATGCTTCGGATACATAAAGCTGGAACATACGGGAGTCATTCTCCACATCCATGATACCGCTGACGGTATAGGTCTGCTTTCCGTTTCCAAGATTCACTTCTATGGTCTGCCCGACTTCTGCCGGGATTTCAAAATAATCAAGAAATGCCCGTTCTACCAGAATTTCATTGGCAGCCTGCGGAAGTGTCCCAATAAAGGAAGGCTTCTTCCCCAATTCCATCCAGTTGGCATCCGCATACTCCACAGTCAGAACGCTGTCACCATAGCGGGCAGAGCCGTAATTCTGGGAAAGGCCCCAGCGTTCCACTTCCGGGCAGTCTTTCAGTTTTTCAATCGTATCACGGTCACAATTCACCACAACTGCCTGATACTGTCCCCGGAGGTCCGCCTCCAGTTTTCTGTCACTTCCAGCTCCTGTGCAGAATATCGCTGCCATCAAAGCGGCTGCCAGAGCAATCGTTACGATCACAAACAGATTGCGCCGCTTGTCCGTCTGAATACTCCTTGCCGCCAATTTTTTAATAACCGGCCCTGTGTCATTTTCAAAAGGCAATGTCATGTCTGCCACCTCCTTTATCCAACGATTTTGCCATCCTCGATCCGCACAATACGGTCTGCAAGCTGGGCAATGGCATCGTTATGTGTAATCATTACCAGTGTCTGGTTGAATTCACGGCTCGTTCTCTGCAAAAGCCCCAGCACATCAGCGCTGGTCCTGCTGTCCAGGTTTCCGGTGGGTTCATCGGCCAGGACAATAGCGGGCTTTGACACCAGCGCACGGGCGATAGCCACACGCTGTTGCTGGCCGCCGGAGAGGTTGTTTGGCATATTCTTCAGCTTATCCTCCAGTCCCAGCATGGACACCACATCCGCCATGAATTTCTGATCCACCGTATCCCCATCCAGCTCCACGGGCAGGACGATGTTCTCATACACATTCAGGATTGGCACCAGATTGTAGTTCTGGAAGATAAAGCCGATATTGCGGCGGCGGAATATGGTAAGCTGCTCGTCGTTCATCTTCGCCAGCTCCTTATCCCGCACCATCACGCTGCCGGAGGTGGGGGTATCCAGGCCCCCCATCATGTGAAGCAGGGTGGACTTACCGGAGCCGGAAGTGCCGACCACCGCTACGAATTCGCCCTCCTCCACAGAGAAGTTCACGCCATCCAGGGCGCGGGTAATGTTCGGCTCTGTGCCGTAGTATTTTTTAAGATCAGTTGTCTGCAAAATTTTCATAACAGTTACCTGCCTTTCTTGATTTGTTGAGTATAGGGTAAAGGGCAAATGTTGCAGAATTGTCCTAAAGGGTATGAAAATCTATGGTGAATTGCTTCAATTTTAGGACAATTCATTTTCGTGTGTCTTTTTTATAAAGCCGGATAGATATAAGCAAAACCATTGCTAACTGAATTACAACAAAAAACAGCGTCAGCCAAACGCTCTCATAATAAGAAATATCTGTCCAGAAGATCACCAGATCTACCAGAGCCACCACACCAGCCGACCATCTGATTTTTCTTGGAAAGAAGTGCCGGAGCAGCAGAACAACAACGACCGGCGGGATCAGCAAGCAAGCTGCATTGATGAGTAATGTCTTTGTGATTTCCATAAGGCCACCTCCAATTTCATGATGTTGCTGTCAGCATAAATCCCAAATGTTGCAGAATTGTCCTAAAATCCATTGTCCTCTAAAAATTTTTCAAAAAAGGCAGCCTGCCAAAACAGACTGCCTCAGAATTATTTTATGGGCAGGAACACGGAAAAAGTTGATCCTTCCCCAACTTTAGACTCGACGGTAATATAGCCGCCCTGCATGGTAATGATCTCACGGGCAAGGTATAAGCCGATTCCGACCCCATCTATATCATGCACCGCTTCATCCCGATAGAAGCGTTTGAAGATCGTGCCCTGAGAATGCTCCGGGATGCCTCTGCCTGTATCCGTCACATCTATCCTCAAATACATTTCCCAATCCCGTACCCTCACCTGGATGCTGCCACCGGCAGAGGTGTACTTTACCGCATTATCCAGAATGTTAAACAATGCTTCGGAAGTCCAGCGGCTGTCATGGGATATTGTCAGATCAGATGGGCAGTCCACCGACAGACTGATCTCTTTTTGTTCCATCGGAGCCAGAACACCATTGATGGCGCTCACCAGCGTATCCCCGATCACAGCATCCTGTTTCTCCAGCGTAATGACACCCGTTTCCAGACGGGAGGTTTTCACCATTCCCTGAATGAGAAAATCCAGTTTATCCAACTGTGTGCCTGTGGCCTGCAAAAACTCCTTACGCTTTTCTTCTGTCAATGGCCTTGTCAGCATCGTATCGTTGATCAGCTTCAAATTTGCGATGGGGGTTTTGGTCTGGTGGGAAATATCTGATACCAGGGATTGCAGTTCTTCCTTTTCTCCCTCTGCCGTATGTCTGGTTTTCTGCATCACATTATAGAGCCGTTCCAGACGATGGCTGATCCGAGACAGCAGTGTTTCCGCCTCATAGTCTACCTGGGGCCGGTCTGTACTGTCCATCATGTGATCCAATGTCTGGCACAAACCATCGGTGAACAGAGAAAGTTTCTTTTGAAAATAGTGCAGAAAAACCATGCCCCAAATGTAAAATGCAGATGTCAAAATAATGCAGCAAATGACAACACGCACATCTTTCGTCAACAGGAAAAAAATCAACAGCAGCAATGCGGCAGTGAGCAGAGTCCCCGCCACAATTTTTCTCAAAAATGCCCTGACAGATAAATTTTGCAGCTTCATCGAGGCTCACCGCCGATCCACTGATAGCCCATGCCGTAAGCTGTCTTAATATATTTCCGCTCGTCTGTTTCGATTTTTTTGCGGATACGGCTGATGATCGTCGTTAGAGTATGCTCATCCACAAAGTCTCCATCAATGTCCCACAGCTTCTCTAAAATCTGCCGCTTGGTCAGAATAATTCGGGGGTTCTTTACGAACAGGAACAGGGTGCGGTATTCCTTCGGTGTAAAGTCCAGGGATTCTCCGGCAAGAGACGCACTTTGTTCGGAGAAGTCGATTTTCAGAAAGCCATCATCAAACAGATCATGCCGGGGTGTCCGCAGTTCCAGATTTGCAAAAACCGCCGCTACTTTTTTGCAAAGCACCGTCACAGAAAAGGGCTTAGTCACATAATCCGCGCCGCCGACTTCATATCCCTTGAGCATATCGCTCTCCTTATCATTGGCTGTGATAAAGATGATATAGGTATGCTGACCGCGATTCCGGATTTCTTCACACAGATCCAGTCCGCTGCCATCGGGCAGGTTAATATCCAACAGTGCCACATCAAATTCATTTTCCCGCAGCTTTCTTACCGCGCTGTCAAAATTAAAAACCGAAATGACCTCATATCCATCAGAGGTCAGATTGTATGCCAATGTCCGATTCAAAAGCTGATCGTCCTCTACAATTAAAATCTTCTTCAAGACATTCACTTCCTTCCTTATTTTTCAACTATACTGATAGGATAAACACAAAATGTTACAGAAATGTCCTAATCAGATATTTTTCTTTTTAATTATAGGATAGCCTACTTTTCAGCACAAGAATAAAAATATGAATACATACAATAGTTTCAATGTCATGTTGGACAATAAGAACACCGCCGCAAACTATACGATTGCGGCGGTGCTGACTATGTATAAAATCTTCCTACAGGTTTTTATGTATGTATCCCGTATTTCGCTGTTTGGATGTTCTCTTCGCCATGCAGAATTACTCCGCCGCAGGTCTTTGCGCCCTGTACCATGTAGCCCTCAAAAAAGAAGCTGTAAGGTAGGTAATCATCCGTCAGGACGATGCGCTCGTAGTTATACCAGTGAAAGTGCTGATCCAGAAATTTCCCCAGTTTGTGCCGCAGGATAGGATTCTCCACTACGGCCTTGAGATTTTTCCGGCTGTGAAACTCTATCTTGGGTCTGTTCTGTTCCGGAATGGACAGCAGCCGCCATCGTGTTCCATCGGCGACTTCTTCCTCACCTGTCGCATATGAGCGAAACGGCTCATATGGCAGCCTGACTCGCTCGGTGTAGCCGGAAACACGGTCTCTGCCAGCATCCTTCAGCCATGTGAAGGAAAGCTCCAGCATTTTGACACCGCCTACGGCATCACACAGCCGCAGTTCTGCATAGGAATGGATATCTTTGGTGATTAAATACTTTTTCTCCTCCAGCCGCTGCAATTCCTTTTTCAAAATAATAAAGCGTTGCGGCGAACAGCTTTTTCTGGAACAGGTCTTGACGGAAATGCTATCCTGATCCACATAAACTGTTGCCATTGTCCTATTATTCATACTCCACCTCATTTCTGCTATTTGCCTCTGCATGATGCATGGCAGTCTGCATGACCAGGAAGGGGTGCTCTACATACTCCTCTTTTGCTGAGGTATATGCCGCTCCGCCTAAAGAGTCCAGATACTGCCATCCGTTTTTGGATTTTGAGATATACACATAGAACGGTGCAAGCACATACTCATCCCGTTCATAGCAGCCCAGATACCGTCTTGCAAGTACAGACACAACGCCCAGCTCTGCCGCTTTCTGTGTTGTCAGGGAAACTGCCAGTTTCATTACTTCCTCTTTTTCAATATCATTGAGTCCGAAAGTATAGATACTCTCCAGGAACAGCACAGGCTTCTCACTGGTAACAGGCTTTCCGATATCCATGTTCTCCTGCGACAGATCAGCAAAAGAAAAATCGACGGCAGGCGGTTTTTGAAATGCACCTTTTGTCAAGCGGAGACAGGCACGAGCCACCACCGCTTCATCCTTTTTCACAAGGACAATCTTCTTATTAGAGTCAAAGGCAGCTAACAGGCACTCCCTCTGGCTTCCAGTACGGTAAGACAAGCAGGTACTATGAGGAAGTTCACCAAGCCGCAGAGTGTGGTAAAAATCATCCACCTCTTCTGCCCAAAATGCACCTCGCGCCAACGAAAGATTTTTCTTCCAAAGGCTCTCCTGCATCTCGCTGACAGGGTAGCGAATCTCACGCTGCAGGTCACCGGCAAAATATTTGAGTTTATAGAACTGGCCCATCAATTCAGCCTGTACGATCCGTCGCAGCGCTTCAACAGCCAGCTCCTGCCCGTCCAGTTCCCCATAGAGAGCGCATACCATAGCCGCGCCGCCCTGCAGTAAAAATTCCGTGACAGTCTCCCGGTTCTGCTCCACAAAATCGTCCGAAAATGCCAGTTTTTCTTTTAGATCCAGCCAGTCTGCATCTGTTGTCAGAATATCCTTGCGCACCTGCTTCCAATCCGTCCTTTCCAAAAGAGCCGTCATATTATTGAGGGCAAATACCGCATCCGACTCTGTAGTGAAATCCGGTATGAATGCTTGCAGCCGCTCGTAGTGCTGCAGCAGTCTCATGGCAGTACTCCTGGTCAATCCGCAGATATGTCCAAATGAACCTCGATACCATTCGCTAAACGGCCTTTCCAATAGACATTTTCCAAGCTGCTCCAACTCTGCATCTCCTGTATACTGGCTGACCAGATCCCGTTTTATCAGCTGCCGCAGTGTCAGCAAACGCTGATCTATGGAAAGAGGTGTCAGCATAGTGTATAACCGGACATAAACCTCTTTCTGATGCCAAAGCTGATACATTTCCTCAAAGGTGTACTGCTGCCCTTCTTCCAGAAGCGTAAAAAAGCTGTCGCTGCGGTTCACAGAATCGCTGGCCTTCAAATTCTTCAGCGTCAGGGAATTGATGTTACAGTGCTCACAAAAGCCCGGCTCAAACAATAGAGAATATCGCCCCAAGGACAGGAACACTTCACTGTTCTGATCCACCAATTCCAAAAAATGCTTTTTTCTATGTTCCACCGCATAAATGAGAATTGAAAACTGGAATTGCCGGACAGCATTAAAATCCAGATGGAGCCTGCCGGCATACAGAGCATTCAGATAACTCAGTTGGTTGCATAAAATTTCTTCCCTCTGTTCCTTGCTCAAAGGATGTGGCTGGGAGATAAACCAGTTGAGGTCATATTGTCCGGCATGGTTGTCCAGCCAGAGGTCAAAAAAAGCAGACAAATCCTCTGCGTCATATTCAAATACAGCCAACAGCCGGCGGAATTTTCCCACATCGGTCATTTTCATCCACCGGAGATCTTTCAGGCGCTCTACTGACAGAAACAGCCGCACGCCATACCGATAAAGCAAGATGCAGACTCTCTGGAGCGGACAATTCTGTTCCAACAGTTCCAGAGCTTTCCGTTCATTTTGATGCCAGCAAAAAAGATACGAACCAAGAAACGGCTGCCGCATCATATCCCGCTGGTGCTCCGTCAGCATGGAAAGTCCCTTCCACTCCGCAATGGGAAAAGTCTGCAGGTTATCCAATATGACCTGCTCCTCTTCTTCATACATCACAAAGGGAAAATAGTATTTCAGGTATTCAAACCGCAGGGAAGGCAACAGTTCCAATTTCATGACTGCCAGCACCTGCTCTTGGGGATACGCTGTCAGTCTCTCTCCATACCCGTCTGCCGACTCTAAGGCTGAAGCAATTTCTTCATCGCCAATCTCCTGCCTGCACAACGCACCATAGAGCGCTGCAAAGTCCGGCACCCGAACCAGTTCTTCCTGTATCCGCTTTGTCTTTCGGATGTGCAGCCGTTCCTGTAATTGAAGTGTCTCCACCTGTCCACATGCCTGCGCTATGGCATCCTCTGAAAAGCTGCCTGTAAGCGTCGGAAGCAATCCGTCATCTTTCATTCTGGTCAATAGGGTCAGATGTTTTAATGTATTTCTCATGCTGCTTCACCTCCGATCATTGTCAGTACCATATTCAAAATCTCATGTCTTGGCCGGGGTTCAGACTCTACCAGTTCACCACACAGCTCAAAAAAGGCGTGTGCATCTTTGGCATCCATTGTCTGCACACAACCGGCGGGCCATTCCACCAACTTATCAAATGCCATATCCAGTACCTCTTTCTTCTCATCCCTGTAATAATATCCCCCTATGAATTTCACAAGAGATTCGGCGCTGCCGTTATAAAGTTGCTGCAGCTTTTCCCGTTTCTGTATGGTCCGTTTTTCCTGCTCCAGTCGTTTTTCCTGCTCCTTTCTCTCAGCTTCGGCTCTGTGCTCATCCTCCAACTCTTCCTTGGAATAGAATGTTTCCTTCAGCCGGTTGATTTCATAGCCGTTATACTCCCTGTGGAGCAAAAACTGCCGCAACACCGCTGCCAGCGCTTTTTTATCATAAAGGCGTTGGATCTCCGGTGCTTTTAAGGCACTTAAAACGAAGTCCTCATATTTTTCCGGCTCAGTCTGGAAAACTGAACGCTCCACCCAGTCATAGAGCTGTCGATGCTGCTCTGCAGATAGGAATGGACGGCTGATGTATGTTTTATATTCCCTTCTGCTGTAATACCCCTCACTCCTGACAAAGCATTCGTGAAAGTAAAACCGCTTGCCAAATATCGTTTGAAGTTGGGAAAAAGTGTACTCAGCCAACAGCCTCTCTACAAACCGGAAACACCTCCAACTTGAAATTCTCAGGGCATACTCCCGCAGCAGTTTCAGTTGTGGCGCATCTTCACCATCTTGCCGATGCTGCTTGAAAAACTCCCATAGATTGATTTCCTTCTTTTCCACCAGAAAGGCAAATGCCCGCCTACCGTTCGTATGCCAACTTCTGAAATATTCTCCATAGTCAGCTCCAGTCAGTTCCTGATATCTGGAAAGCCACTGTTTCAAAGGGATCGTCTGCCTGGAATGCAGCATCTGCAGGGTAAACAACTCCATATAGTTATCCCGCTCCAGTTCCTTCGCCAGATCATCGTACTGAGGATCAAACACATCAAATCGGTACGGAAAATCCTTCTGTATCGTTTGATTCATCCATAACAGTGTTTTCGGTGCTGTGGGGTTCAAACCATATTGAACCGCTTCCCAGAGTCCCTGAAATCCTTCGTACTTGACCGTAAAGCTGTTATAGAACTGAAACAGCCAGCCAAGATACTCGTAAAATTCTTCCGAAAGATCCTTTGGAGCATTCAGAAGCATCCGCCCACACGCTGTTGCGATTTTCTCGGCAGTGATGCTCTTGGAACTCAACCGGTCCGGCAGCCTGTCCGCCCATACAGCGAGAGAGTTTGCCAAAATGATTTCATCGCAGCGATACCCTGCTTTAGTCAAAACCGAAAATTCGCGGCTGTCGGGCTTCATATTCATATATGGCAGTTTCATCAGCGTGCGCAGCACCAGGTCGGCTTTCCCGCGGTATTTCTTTGCCTGCTCTTCATAGAACCGGATGAACCATTCCAGCACACCAAAATCATATACCAGTGAAAGTGTCCGATTTTGTGTGAATAGATGACTGAGTTGGGTATGCATCACCTCATAGCCATGTTCCCTATCATCAAATAACGACAGTACAAACAGGGCTTCTTCCGTTCTCGTACACTCTCTTTCTGCCAGTTTCTCCAACAGGGCATGGCGCTGTGCCGCATCTGTTTCCAAAAGATACAGAGCGCCCTGCAGGTACACATCTTCTCCGGCAGACCGCCGCAATTTCTGGAGGAATGCTCCCCGCTGATTGCCCACAAACATATTGTCAGACTGGATCGCACAGGTATTTCCCAGCGCCAGGGCCAGAGCGCGGAGAACTCGGACATCATTGCCCAGTTTTTCCTCAAACCGCTCCAACACCTCGCCAGGATAACGCAGATGATATGGTTCAAAATAGCCGGACACATCCGTTTCCACCTGCCATATCTGCATCGCCCTTGTTTGTCGGTAAGTCCTTCTCGCCGTATCGTCCTGAGAAGTCTGTACTACCAATTCGGCAAAGGCATGGTAAAGCTCCAAATCAATAGCCCTCTGATATACCCGGTAAACCGGTATCCTGTCGATATGCATTAAAATCCCTCCTACTTGAAATCTTCCATAAAAGATATGGGGAGAGAGCCGCAACATGGCTCTCTCCCCATTGATCAACTGACAGCATACCGATGGTATGCTATATTTTCTTACTCAGCGCCGGCCATGCTGAAGAACTCCGCAGGTGACAGTACCGTAACGCCCAAATCCCTGGCCTTGGACAACTTGCTGCCGGCATTTTCGCCGCAGACCAGATAATCCGTCTTCTTGGACACCGAGCTGCCGGCATGGGCGCCCAGTGATTCGATCAGGTCATTGATTCCGTCCCGGGTGTAGGGTTCCACCTTGCCGGTAACTACGATAGTCTTTCCTACAAAGGGATTATCCTGCACCCTGTCTTCGCTGTGTTCTGCCACAACAGGCTTTTGAATATTCATCATAGTCTGTAACTCCTCCCAAATGCAGAAATTATCTTCTACACAGAACCAGTCGTGGATATTGTTATGCAATGTCTCCCCGAAATCCGGAAGCTGCCGGAAATCATAGCCTCCATAGACCGCATCCCGAAACTCATCCAAATCATAGTGGAACACACGACCTAATACCTTGCTGGCAGTGTTGCCGATCATAGGAATGTCCATAGAAATCAGATACCGCTCAAAGGTGGTGTTTCGGCTCTGTTGGATAGCGTCCCAAAGGCGCTGCCAGGACTTTTCACCAAACCCATCCATGCGGACGATTTCAGCCCGGTAACGATCCAGACGGTAAATATCCAGATAACTATGGATAAATCCCTGACCGATGAATTTTTCCAATGTAGCCTCCGACAGCCCTTCAATGTCCATTGCCTTCTGGCTGACAAAATGGACGAACTTTTTCAGCCGACGTGTCTCGCAGTCAGGGTTATCACAGTACAGCGTCTTGATGATGCGATCCTCGCCATTTTCGCCCTTTCCACTTGATTCATGGATACGGGTAGGCTGTCCACAGCAGGGACAAACATGGGGAATCGTATCCACCATAGAGAAGCCGCCTCTGTCCAGATTTTCCTCCACGTGGGGGATGATCATGTTTCGTTTGCTTACCAGAATCCGGTTTCCAGCCATCAGTTCCAGATCCTCAATAAAGGACAGGTTGTGCAGACTGGCCCTGCTGACCTCACAGCCATCGATTTCCACCGGCGTAAACACTGCTACCGGAGCAATCTCTCCGGTTCTGCCCGGCGTCCATTCGATGTACTGCAGCAGGCTCTCATGCAGGTCATCTTCAAACTTATAGGCCAGACCGTCCTTATAGTGATGTCCGGTGCGGCCGCAGCTCTGGGCATAGGCGATGTCGTTAAACGAAACCACGATACCGTCAATGGGGATATCTTTGTCAGTGGCATATTGCCGCAGCTGATAAATACCGGCTTCCACATTTTCCAACGTCAGTTTCTGCTTTGTGACCAGATACTTGCAGGGCTGGAACCCCAGTGCACGCAGTTCCCGCAGCTTATCTGATTTCCGGGTCAGGTGCGGAAAGCCCTCCAGCACACCAAACGGCATGAAAACCAGCCGACGCTCCTGGCATGTCTTGGCATCCATCAGACGGATGGAACCAGCAGCCAGATTGCGGCCGTTTTTATAGGGCTTACCGTTGCTGTCCTGCAGGCCGGCCTTCAGTTCCTCAAAATCACTGGGTCTGATAAAGCCCTCGCCCGTCACAACCAGTCTCTCTTTGTAGGTGATGTGGGAAGGGATACCGCTGATGGCTCGGGTATTATGGGTAATGATCTCCCCTTCGTCACCATCGCCACGGGTAGCCGCCTCCAGAAGTTCTCCATTCTCATAGGTCAGCTTTACAGTCAGGCCATCCAGTTTGAGCATCAGCATGATCTGCTGCTCACCCATGAAATTCAGAAGATCCATACTGCTCTTCGTCTTATCCAAAGACAGCAGCGGGACCTCATGTCTGGTTTTCTCCAGCCTGCTCACCGCAGGATAGCCTACTGTCTGGGTTGGCGAATTTGCCATTTGGATTCCCGTTTCCTGTTCCAGTTCTTTCAACTCGTCAAAGAGTCTGTCATATACCTCATCTGACACACTGGGCGCGTTGCGGTTATAATACTCATCCCGATAACGGTTGAGCCGGTCATTCAATTCTCTCTGCTTTTCAAAAATATTCCGTTCCATTATGCTGCCTCCTTTTCAAGTACCCGGAAGGACATAACCAGTTCTTCTTCCGTATGCTTCTGTTCACTGTCGAAAACACTGCAAACACCGTCTGTAAACTGCCAGTGGGCGGCTCTGCCCCACCAAAGGATCGGGCCGCGGCCGCCGTTGCCTCTGTTGTCAGACGCATCTGGCTGATTCGCTACGGTACTGTAAAAGCCTTGCGTGTTTACCAGCGTAATGTTCCGTATCTGCCCGATACATTCCGGGCGGCAGTGATCCAATATCTCCAACTGCGTTCCTTCCCGAAGCGTCCTGCGCAGCTGGTTCAGGTTTTTAATCATGCACTTTTCTCCTTTCCCCGCCCCGCAGGGCAATCCTGCTGTGCGGTATGCAGCCCATTTCTGCCGGCTGCATACCTGCCAAAATTCAATTCATGGACAATACGCCGAATGGCATCATCATCGTCCCATGCTGCGTGAAGCGTATCCCGTTCCGGTCCGGCTCCCACATGGACCCATACCTTTTCGCTGCCGACCTGCAGCAGCACATTCTGACGCCTGGCGCAAACCACCGCCAGATTTCCAATTTGTTTCATGCTCTGCTCCTTCCTTGTTCATCAATAGCCGGACACCCAAAGGATGCCCGGCCATTCTCATTTGTCACGCTGCAGCAGCCAGCGCCGGAGACTGGATGCTATCCGTGTTCTCCATCAGATCTGCCATCAGCACATCCACCAAAAGTTTTCCTGCCAAATGGCCGGTATGGATGATGACCCGATCTTTCTTCAACTGGATAAACTCCTTCTCACGAAGAATCCGACTTTCCGCAGCCAGCGCCTTGTCGCTTTCTGTCAGCCTGGCAGTAATCACCCGCTGCCACTTCTGCAGGAACTCGGTCGCCTGCTCAATGTCCTTCTTCTGCCGGTCATATTCCGTCCGTTTCTGCCGCACTGTTCCATCCGGCTCCACTTCCAGCGTGTAATAGGCATGGAAAGGATCAGCCGTTTTTCGCAGAAACATCACAAAGCTTTCTCGCCGCTCAATCCGGTCCCAGTAGCGGTCACTGCTGCCTGCACAGTGATGGAGCGCACGCCCCTCGGTAATAATGTCCAGAATGCCGCTTGGCACCATTACCATGTAATCTGCATCGGCATACTCATATTTCGCTTTGATTTCCTGACAGATGGCATTAACATGGGGGAATTTCTCCTCCATCTCCTCGGCCTGCAGTTCAATATCCTTCTCCTGGCATTTGAGCACCAGATCATCGTGGCGCCGCCGCAGTTTTCTGGTGCGATATACGATCTCATCATATACATCCATGTGCAGTTTCTTTGCCATGGAAAGATAATCCTCCCAGGTACGCAGTACCTCATGGCTGTTTCGCCGGAAGGATGGCATCTGACGCCGTACATAGTTGTAGACCTGCACCATGCTCATGCGGTCAGCAATGAACTGGACATCCCTGGGGCTAATGTTCTGCTGACACATCCACAAAAGGACATTATCCGGGATTTCCCTGCCGGTGCCCTTTTCATATTGTAGCCACCGCAGCAGATCACAGCCTCCATTATGGAGCCGAAGTCGCTGAAACCTCCTGCTGTCAAGGCCCAGAGCTTTAATCAGACTCCCAGCACTATGGTTTTTGATTAGTTCACTGACTGTTCCGCAGGAACTGAAACATTCCTTGGTAAGCTTCGGCAGGTTCGCCTTGCTGATCTGTTCCATTTGCGGTATCCGTTCGAGCACAGCCAGATATTTTTCCGGGTCAACGCTTTTCTGTTTCCGAATCCAGTTGACCAGTCCTGTACAGCGAAGTTCCTGCTGTTCCAGAGTTGGCAGTGTTTTGCCATAGACCCGTCCATCATCCGAACCATACCAGCCGTAAGAACAGGGCCTTCCGGAAATCCAACGCATATTGCGTTGTTTATACAGCCCCCAATAGTAGGTTCTTGGTTTTCTTTCCCGGTCATAAATCGTGCGCCGGATTTCCTGGCAATAAAACTTGGAATTTGGAAGGCTTTCTTTTCTGTATGTCCGGTCAGCCTGAAATTCACGAACTACAAAGCCGTCCTTGCATCGCTGAATCAGGTAGGCAAAATGTTTTTCTGTCTGCATATACCCCGCTCGTCCATAGGCTTTGAATACCACCGGATGTCGGCAGCAGCTACAGCGGCCTTGTTGATTGTGATGAGGATGCACCTTGATTGGCACTTCCTTTTCGCAGTAGGTACAGTAACCTGTTTTGGCACCGCCCTTTTTGTAGTGGTAATAAATGTAATTTTGCCGAATGGCAACCTTATCCACCCAGCGGCTCCAGTCCTTTGGAAGCTCCGGCACCTGTTCCATATCCTTATCCCATGGGTCAGTTTCCCGCCGGTGCCGCTGTTCGAGTTGTTCATCACGCACATCCCGCTGAAACTGAAGAATTGCATCTACTGCTTTTTTATTGCTGCCCAAATAAGTCTGTACGGCTGTCATATCTTCCTCACTGACCCAGCTGGTTTTGGCATACCAGTACAGCCGTTTCCAGTCCAGTCTGTCCAACTTGGACTCACACCACTTCTGCGTCAGGCTGTTATAGGTGATAAACTGCCGCTTTTCTTTATCCAGATACACTTCATAGGCCGGATTACTCCCATTCAGGCGAAGATGCTCCGGCAAAAAGAAAGCCACTTTCAATATCCCATCCTGCGTGATACATCTCAGGTAGGCATAATACTCACACACCTCCCGAACATATCCATAGGTAGTTTTTTCTTTTCTTGGCAGATCCGAAGCGGCAATCTGCTTCATTTCATCCGTCGCTGTCAGCTTTGGAAGCGCCATCAGGGCTCGTTTTTTCATCTCAATTCACCGTCCTTCTTGTCAAATCCACGCCATACCACACATCCGGCAGTAATGTGACACCATCAATTTGTCCTACAGCAACCTGTACGATACTTTCCGAATCCGGCGCTTCCTTCGCAAAAGCAAGGATGTCTCCCAGTCTGCCGGTGGCAACGGGGTCTTTCCCCCGTACCACCGCATAACCGCAGTTCGCCATTGCCCGGTTGGCTGCCACATGGGAACTCCACACCCTGCGCGGGTGATCTACCATGTAGGCCAAACCATGTAAAAACAGCTCCTCTTTGGTTAGCCGCTTAATCACAGTCAACTCCGTACAGGCGATTTTGGAGTCATGCTCATCTTCATCGATGTCGCCGCCGGCGTTGACAATATAATATTCCGAATGCTCCAGGCTGGAATAATAGCTAAGGCAGTCGAGCGGATTTTCCGCGCAGTGAAATCCATTTTCCCTGCAATTTGCTTTTTCAGTCGTATTGAGCCCCATCACAAACTGATAGCCACGGCATATCAGCCCGGGGCGAAAACCCTTATAAGCAATCATTCTGCATTTTTCCTCCTTTGCCGGCTCAGCCTGCCTTTGCCATCCCAAAATCCAGCAGCGACATCTGCCCATCCTGAGAAGGCTTTTTTTCCTCCTGCTTGGGTGCCGCCTTGGGTTCCGTCTTTTTCTTCTCTGCCGCCTTCTTAGGTTTGCTCTTTGCAGAGGACTTCCCAGCATACGGCTTGGGAACAAACTTCTCCTCATCCTCATGGTCTTCCTTGGCATCAGGGTCACGGAAATAATCTTCCGCCCACTGATAGCACATATCATCCGGCACATCGCAGCCATATGTCTGCTGTCCGGGACCAGGGCGGGTTCCGCTTGCTTTTAGTTCATCCTGCACATAATCCCATGCCTTTCGGTTGATGTACTGGAAACAGCGGATCATATTCTTTTTCGGATGCATCGTCAGACGGGCAAACGCCGTATCTTCCATACAGAGCATCTGGATATGCTCGGACACACATTCCTTCATATTTCGCCGTGTCAGTTTTTCCACATCGGTACTCACCCTCTGGGTAGAGGCCGCGATTACTTCTTCATCACTCATCGCTTCCAGACGGGCGATTTGCTCCTGCTCCGCAGCTTTCTTCGCCTGCTGTTTGGCGTCAAATTCCGCTTTGCGCTGGGCTTCAGCCGCCTCATGCTCCGCACGCTTTTTTTCTTCATCTTCTGCGGCGGGCGGTTGTGCCGAATTCCCCTCCTCAGCAGACTTCTCTTCCCCAGCAGGCGCTACTTCATCCGCAGGTTCCTCCTCTGCATCAGCCAAAGCAGTCTCACCGGCACAAACCGAAGCCGCCGATACTGGGACAGTGTCTGTACCTACAGGCGGCACAGGCAAAGATTCCATCTCCTCCAGCTCAAAGGCTTCATCATCCTCAAAGGCTGCAGACGAATCGAACATACTGTTTTGCTGCTCCATTGCTATTTCTGAAAAAACACCCATTGTAAAATCTCCTTTCGCAAAAAATGGCATAGAGCAGGCCGTTATGGCCCTTTCCATGCCATTGTGTGTTGCTCACAGCACATATAAAAGTGTGCTGAAGCTGTCAAAACAGTAGCAGACCACGCCAGTATACTGCCTTGACCATTCCTTGATTTTGTCCTGCACCTCCTGCGCAGTCTTTTGATTGCTCATATTCCAGGGTGGAGGTACCGTTACGGTAAAGTAGCCATTCTCCAGACAACTTCTGACATCTGCCGGAAGATTGGAGCACTGCTCATACAGTGCTGTAATCTGGCTTTTCTTCTTTTCTGCAATACGCATCTGACCCCTATCCCTTCATTCCTGTTTTTGAGCAGGCTCCGGAAGTCTTTTACACAAGAATGGGGAGAAGCGTACCGGTGCAAAATCCCGGCAGTCATTCACATAGAAGTATGTGCGTTTGCCTTGGCAGTCCAGTTCCACCACATCAGATGGAGCCAACGGACGGCCTCTGTAATCTTCCGGCAAATGCTCATTAAAGTCCAGGAACAGGCGCCCCAGCACTTCCATGTCATTCTGCCCCTTTGGGCAACAGACCTCTGCGCTCCATACCGTCTGATAGGCGGCAGCAGGCGGCTGTTCATATCCAGCTTTACGCAGTGCATCCAGTTGCTTGAACGCGAAAGGTACCGTCTGTGTCTCACCCAGGCAAAGCTGGTAAATGCAAAATCTCCGGAAAACTCTCTGGCTGTCCAGAATATCCTTCAGCGCCCGATTGCCCTGAGCAAGAAATATCTGATACTCTTCCTTTGTCAGCCCCAGATACTCTGTCAGATCCAAATCTTTCTCCGCTCTGGTGTGCCAAAGCTCGACGCAGCCATCTATATAGGTAAAATCACACTTACCGCACAGATATTGCTGCTTAAAATTCATTCTCTGCACCTCCTTTTCCTTCTGTTCTTTCTCCCGAAGGGCAAGCTGCCAATCATCAAACCCTTTATAATTCGGATTCCAGGTCAGCCGACGACATGCCATTCCATTTTTTCGGGCCATCAGATAGATCTTAGATGCCCCATTAGAGGTCATTTGGTTACTGTACTTATCCATATCATGAGCCTCAATGATCTCCTCAGTGCCATTCTGTGCCAACAGTGCAAACAGCGTATCCAACTGGCTTGTGTTGTTTGCGCCGGCAATCGCCGCAAAAGTCCGGTTTGTCAGGCAGTGTGAGATGTCTGCTTTCAGCAGTCCCTCAATGACATAGACCACCCGAGCAGATGGATTGCCGATAAAATGTACCGGGCTCCCGGATGTGACACCCATATTTTTGGACGAGGACGAAAACCAGATGTATTTGGCTCCTGACTTATCCGGTGGATCATCTTTTTGCTTGAGCGGACTATCCAAAAGTATCTGCAGGCCATGTATCATACCGTCGTATCCCACAGCTGGAATCAAAATCCCTGCGTTTTTTCGGTAGAAGTTCATGGTCCAGCGCCCGCTGTCATCCAGATAAAAGCCGGGCACCCCCTCCACCTTGCATCCCTGTTTCATCAGCCGCTCGGTAATGGCGCGGCAAAGGAAAGGGGGTGGAGTGCTCTTGAACCCAATCCGGTCGATCTGTTCATCCGACAGTCCCCGTTTTGGGGAGTGCAGATGGTTGCGGTGGGCAGGCTGAAGAGGCAGCATAGCGAGCAGCAGCGAAAGCGTTTGATGAATTTCCTGTCCGCTGGCCCGTTCTGCTTGCTGCACTGTTTTTAGTTCGCCCCTCCTCTCATATCCGGCAAGGTCGGTCTGAGTCCCCGAAACCGGGGACCCAGTGCCAGCCTGCTGGTTTCCTGCCATCTCATATCCAGAGTTCGGCCGTTCCCTGTGAAAATCGTTGCACAGGGCTTCTCCTATCTCCCAATACGCATCGGATGTAGTCGTATTGTTTAGCCGCGCATAAAGCGCAAGCATACCGCCATGCTCATCACAATAATTGCACCGCCAGACATTTTTGACGAAATTCACATTCATCTTGCCGCGGCGGTCACCACAAAACGGGCAATCCACATATACACTGTTTGCCTGTCGGCGTCTGATTCGTAGATGTAGAAGTTCCACTACATCCATAATACCGAACGGAAAATCTCCTGGATATGAGTCCATCTGTTCTCCCTCCCTTCTTGGCCCCATAGATGGGGCTGCTTATCATCCGGCTTTCTGTGCGGCCATACCATCGAGCATGATCTGCGCCGCAGCACGAACGATATTGTTGGTGCTCTTGTTGCCTGGGGTGAGGTAGAATTTCAGACTCACCGGACGCTCCTTGGCAACTGTTGCCATGGTCTTTCCTTTGCTCAGACCGCTATCCACCACCACATTCTGCGCTTCTTCAAAGGTCATTACCTTCAAGATGTCTTCTACCGGAGTGCTCTCCGTATAAGAAGGCGCCACAGGCAGTTCTTCCGGTTCATCCGATTGGAATACGGAGGCGGCCGGCTGCTCAGACGCATCATCCTGTTTTGGACTGCTATCCAATGTAACCTCGCGGCTCGGTACCGGCAGCTCCATATTGGGAGCATTCTCCTCTACCTTGCCGGCAGGCAGTGTATCCATATTCTCCTTCTCTTCTGCAGCCATCTGCTGGACAGTAGGCTGTACCGGAGAAACCGGGGACTGTTCATTCTGAACCGGCTTTGCCGCAGGTTTCTGAATAGGCGCCGGACGAGCAGGCGCATTACGGCGCTCTACGGCGTTCTGAGGCGTTCTCTCCAGCTGGGCATGAACTTCCCCACCAGATTGCCGCAGCGCCGCTCCAGGGTCTTCTACGGGCCTCTGCGCCGCATTTGGCATTGGTTGCCGGATAGGAGCCGTCCCGGAAAGCGGAATACTGCTTCCAAACACCTTGCCCGTACTGTCAACAGCAACATCGGCAAACTGCAGACCGAAGCCGGCATCCGACAGCGCAGCACTCAATGCCTCATCCTGGGCAGCCTGTACATAGTCGGTATCTTCGTCTGCACTGTGTTGCGAGATGTAACTACTGATAGGCTCTGCATCACTGCGGTCCAGATAAACTCTGGCCTCCATAATCGCAAGCTGTTCCGTGATCCGCAGAGTAGTCAGTTTCATGCGGCCCTGGGGGTGACGCAGGCGAAACCACAGCTTCTGATAGGGCAATTCCAACTGCAGCATTTCCTCATTGGTTTTTCTGGACACCTTATGGCGCAGAAATTTGAGCGGGTCAAAGCCCGGCGCCTTGTTCAGTTCTGCCACTGCCGGAATTGTTTTGTACATCATAGGCATCGGATTACTTTTTTCGTTCATGTTGGAAACTCCTTTCTGACATAAAAATAGGAGACGCCAAGTGCTATTTCTGCATCTGACCTCCCTTTTTTAACTTGCGTTCTTTAATTGTTCTTCCAATACAGCTGGAATGGGGATACCGGCTTTCTTTGCGTAGGCTTTGAAATACATCTGGATACGCATACCCAGCAGCGTATTTCGCTTTCCAATCTCATTACGATGGATTGCCATAAACAATACCTGTTTCTGCCCAATCAGCACCACCCGCTTTTTGGCACGCGTGATTCCGGTGTAGAGCAGATTACGGTACATCATGATGGTGTGCGCTTTGAGCAGCGGCATAATAACGGTCTCATACTCAGAGCCCATAGCCTTGTGGATCGTAGTAGCATAAGCCAGATCCACATTGCTCAAATCATCTACGCCGTATTCCAGTGTTCTGCCAGCGCCAAAATCCATGCCGATTTTTTTACCCTGGTCAGTGTCCTTAATATACCGGATGAAGCCCAAATCACCATTAGATACCTTTTCTGTGTTCTTGGTCTGCATGATGCGGTCATTGATCCGGAATATCTTGGGGCCGAACTTGATTTCCTCCTCCGCAGAGCGGAATGGGTTGACCAATTCACGAATGGTCTCATTCAGCTGTTCCGACGACGCGGCGCCTTCTGAACGGAAAGGTGAAAGAATCTGCACATTCTCAATGCCACTCTCCTGTATCTCCAAACAATACCGTTCTGTAATCTTTTCAGCGGTGTCTTCCTGACTATCACCAGACACGAAAACAAAGTCCGGTCCGTAAAACAGTTTGGTATTGCCCTCGTTAATAAATTTGGCATTATAGGCAATCAGACTATCCTTCGACTGACGGAAAATCTGATCCAGCACCGTTACTGGGACGATTTTGGTTTCGATGATCTCACGGAACACATTTCCGGCTCCTACGCTCGGAAGCTGATCTGGGTCGCCTACCAGTACGATTCTGGCATTTATCTTCATGCGTTCAAAAAATTTCTCAGCAAGCCACATATCCACCATGGAAAACTCATCCACAATGATTAAATCGGCCGACAGTGGCTCTGACTTTCTGTTCCGGCTACCCTCATCCTCTTCACTGGTCAGTCCCAGACCACTGTGTAATGTTCGGGCATCCTCAAAGCCGGTACTCTCCGACATCCTGCGGCTTGCCCGACCGGTAGGTGCCATAAGAGCAATTTTGCCATCAGGGTGTAGCCGCCGGTAAACCTCAAGTATCGTCCGTAGCACTGTTGTTTTACCAGTACCAGGAGAACCCGTAATTACTGACAAGCCATGCCTAAATGCTGCATAGACCGCAGCCTCCTGCTGTGCAGACAAGCGCAGTCCCATTTCAACCTTGACCTGTTCCAGCATCGGCGCAATATGCTCTACTGGCATCTGGGCGACCAGACGCTGGGCGATCCGGCGCGCCGTTTCGTCCTCTTGGGCAAACACTCTGGGAAGATAGATATTATCCTTCACGGAAACGACTGCTCCATTCAGGATCATTTCCTGCATCATATCCCTGACTTCCTGCTGATGCAGGCGAAGCTCCGGTACAGGTATCTTCTCATTGAGCAGTTTCAGCGCTGATTTCTCCAGTTCTTCAGAACTGATGTACAGATGGCCTCGTTTACTCTTGCCCTCATCCAGCGCACAAAAGACAGCCCCTTTGATACGCATAGAGTCATGGAGATTGCCCCCGCTCTTTTGTACGATTGCATCTACCCGCCGAAATCCAAAGCCGGAGATCTGGCAAAGCTCAAATGGGCTCTTTTCCAAAATCTCTACGCTGGTCGGGCCGAAATATTGATATATTTTCAATGCCGTCTTGGGAGTAATCTTAAACGGTGCCAGCAAGGTCATAATTCCTTGGAGCATACGGTTTTCTGCATAAGAAGCTTTGATGTCCTCCAATTTACTTTCCGTAATGCCCCGGATCTCCAACAGCCGCTCCGGCTGGTGTTCCAGAATATCCAGTGTGTCCACACCGAACCGCTCCACAATGTCTGCGGCAGTTTTGGGACCAATCCCTTTGATAAGCCCGGAGGCAAGGTAGCCCTCTACGCCGTTTTTTGTTCTGGGCACAATTTCACGCCACTGCTCCACCTGGAGCTGGACACCATACTTGCCCTTTGTCCATTCACCATCCAGTTCCAACTCTACCGCATCTGTCCGTGGAATCTCATACCCCACAGCTGTAAAGCGAATCAAATGGTCTTTGTACCGCCTGTTTGACCTGGCCTCGGCTGGCACGCTCTGATCTGCGGTTTTTACACTGACGATACAAAACTTATTGGCAGGATTATAAAAAATCGTCCCGTCGTAGGTACCAATACAATTCATCCTTTTTCACCTCACTAAGCGGCCTCCATAATCGAGGCTCTAACACTGAACCGTCTGGATTCGGATACTGTAACAAACTGCTCGTAAATATCCGGATGCTCCAGTTTCAACCGAAGCAGGTTATCCTTGTCGATGATGGACTTGCGAACAGGGGTATAGGTAACCGTATAGTTCACTCCCTCCTGCTCACAGACTGCAGTGCAGCTGGTACCCATTTCCGCAATCAACAGCGCCTTCAGACGCTGAATATCCTTGTCGATTTCTTTGGAGTACACCTCTGCATTTTTCTTTTCATCCAGAAGCCGCAAATACTGCATGAGTTTTGCAGTCATATCCAGGTCGAGTGCAACGGCCGGGGCATTTTTATCTGCCGGGCCAAAGTGTTTGCGTGCGCTCTCAATAATCAAGGCCCCACTTTCTGTATAGGGCGGCGGCACATGGCGCTGCACATGGTTTTCCCAGAAATACTGCTCCAAAAAGACCATCTCAGCCTCATACTCGAAATCACGCTTGACCTCCCGGATAATAACTTCCTCCTCGTTGTTACCATACAGGCAGCAAAAGAAACATCGGTCAATATCCGTTACTGCCATATAATGACGCCCCTGAGATTCATAGTAGACTGGAACAGTCTCCTTCCCATTCATCCACCAGTTATCTCTGGCATTATAGTTTGTGGTCTTAATCTCAAGGATCGCTGTGGTGCCATCCGGCAGTTCCACAAAGTAGTCCACATCAGCCAGCATCCAAGGATACTGTGGGTGCTGGAACATCTTTTTGATTTGGTAGACCCGATATCCGGTTTTCCGCTCGAATATCTTTGCTACCAGAGGCTCCAGCAAATGCCCCATTTCCATGGCAACCCAGTTGCCCTCATCATCTTCCACTGACGCTATGTTCAGTTTGTCGTAGTACAGATCCCTGGCTGTCCGGAATGGAGAAGTGCCAAAGATCGCCGATACATCGCTGCCGCCGATTCCACGGCGCCGGTAATCCAGCCAGTCTTCTTCTGAAAGATCTGCCGTTTCTACCAGCACCAGCGGTTCATGCCGCTTTCGTTCAGCACTACTGCTGCCAGACATATCAAATCCCCCTTCGTGATCTTCGGGGCAAAATAACTGCCCTCGCCATTGGTGCAACATTTCGGGGCCGGAGCGAAGATACTGCCTGTCTCTTCATCTTCCAGTCCGTGGAGTGTGCCGGCTTGACCCGCCGACCATTCTGCTTTCTTTTCTGCTTCACATTCATGTACATGACCTGCCTTTCTCAGTTTTGATTTATCCTTAAAGCCCTTTCAGGCTTACAGGCAATAAAAAAGCGAGCATGACAGACGGCATAAAGCCTGGCGCCCATAGTTGCCTATGAACCGATGTCATTCTCGCAATGGTGGGTAAATCCCGTAAAATAAAAAAAGCCAGCAATATACCGGCCTGAAAAGGCGCAGTGATACTACTGACACAAGTACAAAATTAACAGCGTGTGCAATGCAGTCATTACTCCGCAACACAAGCCCTAAAGCCTGTGTACCCTGACGGGCAACGCACAAAAATCAATTACATTGCAATTCTAACACAATATATAGTGTTTGTCAATTCAAACATTCTATATATTGATTTTTGGATTTTCTTTAAATTTTCTTTCCTCTTTGCAGAAGTTCTTTCTTCCCCGCCTATTTATAGGATGTATCGGATCATTTGGTAATACCGGATGATCCCTACGCTCTTTTAGTACCTTGACAAGTTCATAACCTCTATGGGGAGTTATACAGGAATTCTGGACAGTGTGCGATGACCACAGAAGCGCGCCCATAATCGAAGTGCTGCACAGCAGCAGCCTGAAATACACGGCAGAACCGTTCTGGCGTAGGAAATGGCCCCATTAGAGTTCTTTTGTTATTTCAATACCTCCTGACCTCAAGACCGTTTTCATTGTTTTTGTTGAAAACCTTCTTCTACAAATCGTAAGGGATCATTGTAATCGAAAAAAGGAGGACGATTATGGAGAAAAGAAAACCGAATGACCTACCGCCGGAGCAGTGCTTGGCTGTTGATACCGATACCCTTTGCAAACTGTTGTGCTGTGGAAGGCACACTGCAGTACAGATTGGGGATCTTGCCAATGCACGCATTACCATGAACACCCGTGTCCTATGGAGTGTCCAGCGTATCAAAGAATATCTTTATGATATTTCCGGCTAAATAACCATGCCAGTAAGGCGCACTACACTTTTATAATCAGGAGGTACCAGTAATGGCAAAAGTGAGAAAAGACAACAAAGGACGAAATCTTCGGCCCGGAGAAACACAACGGGCAGATGGCAGCTATATGTATGTCTACAAATTAGGCACTAAAAAGAAATATCTTTACGACTCCGATCTCGCAAGTCTTCGTGTCAAAGAAAAGCAGATCAACAAAGATAAGGATGATGGCATCCGTACTCAGGAAGCCATGAAGCTTACCCTGAATGATATGTTCAAGGTCTACATGAATAACAACATCAAACTGAAGCCCTCCACCAGAGCAAATTATCTTTACCTGTGGGACTTCTATGTGAAAGAAGAGCCTTTCGCTAACATGCCTCTGCCACAAATCCACAGAAGTGATATTCTCGCGTTTTATACCAAACTGCTGAAACACGGTTTTGCTATCAACTCACTGGAGAGCATCAACACCATTGTTCACCCTACGCTTGAAATGGCCGTGGACGACGATTACATCCGCAAAAATCCCAGCAAGGGCATTTACCGCAAGCTCAAGACGGACGGCAGCGCTCCAAAGCCTAAACGGCGGATCGCACTCACTAAAACGCAACAGCAGAATTTCCTGCGTTTTATTGCCAAGTCCCCTACATACAGCCATTGGCTCCCCATCATGACTGTGCTCCTTGGAACAGGAATGCGTGTAGCAGAATGTACCGGCATTACCAAAAGCGATATTAACTTGAGCGAAAACACAATCTCGGTCAACCACAACTTAATCTACCGGGTCATTGACGGAAAAGCCGGATTTCACATTACCACTCCCAAAACTGAGAGCGGTACACGAATTATCCCTATCCTCTATCCAGAGGTGGCCGAGCAGCTTCGCCTCCAGATTGAAACCATCGACGCATTGTATCCAGACGATCAACTGGTGTTAGGAGGAGTTCACGGTTTTGTTTTCCGCAACCGAACCGGCTCATTCATGAGCGCCCACAATATCAATCGGGCGATTGAGAGAATCAGCGTAACTTACAACATGGAGGAAATGGATCAGGCTGAACTGGAAGACCGTGAACCGGATCTGCTCCCTCATTTTAGTGTTCACAACTTGCGGCACACCTTCTGTACCCGGCTCTGCGAAAGCACCAACGATGTTAAATTCATTCAGCAAGTCATGGGGCATGCCGATTTCTCTACTACAATGGACATCTACACCCATATCACACAAGAGAATATGCAGGAGAAGGCAAAAAACATTAGTGTGAACATGAAGCTGATGTAAAAAGAAAGGCGAATCTGCATTTTATAAGCAGATCCGCCTTTCATATTGCTTCATCCGGTTTCGTAGGGTCTCGCGCAAAAGTTGTAGAAAAGTTGTAGTAACGCGATTTTTTGTAGTAAATGACCTCTTTAGTACAGCTTTGCTCCTGCCGGAATACTGTCATCCAGCATCAAAAGATTTAAGCCTTCCCGTCCGTCATACTCGTACACTGCGGAAATCAGCATACCCTCGGAATCAATACCCATCATCTTTCTCGGCGGCAGGTTTGTGATTGCCACACAGGTCTTACCAACCAGCTCTTCCGGCTCGTAATACTCGTGAATACCGCTTAAAATGGTGCGTTTCCGGTCTGTTCCGTCATTCAGTGTGAATTTCAGGAGCTTCTTGGACTTCGGCACTGCCTCACAGGCTTCGATCTTAACCACTCTGAAATCAGACTTGCTGAATGTCTCAAAGTCTACATCATCTGCAAACAAAGGCTCGATTTTCACCTTGGAAAGATCAATCTGTACGCTTGGCGCGGACACGGTTGCAGCCTCTGCAGAACCATTTACCGCTGCTTTTTCGGCTTTGTTTTCAGCCCGCTTTGGTTCCAGGGTCTTCATTGTCGGGAACAGCAGAACATCACGGATGGCAGGGGAGTTGGTCAGCAGCATTACCAGACGGTCGATACCGTATCCGATACCGCCGGTAGGAGGCATACCGATCTCCAGTGCGTTCATGAAATCTTCATCGGTGGTGTTGGCTTCCTCATCGCCGGCTGCCAGTGCAGCTTCCTGCGCCTTGAAACGCTCTCTCTGGTCGATGGGATCATTTAATTCGGAATAAGCGTTACACATCTCACGTCCATAGATGAACAGTTCGAAACGCTCTACATAATCGGGCTTATCCGGCTTTCTCTTGGTCAGAGGAGAGATCTCTACCGGATGGTCCATAATGAATACGGGCTGGATCAGATGCTCTTCTACGAACTCTTCGAAGAACAGGTTCAGGATATCGCCCTTGGCATGACGCTCTTCGTAATGTACACCCTTCTCGTCTGCCAGCTTCTTCGCAGCAGCGGTGTCGGGGATCTGATCGAAATCAACGCCTGCATATTTCTTGACGGCATCTACCATGGTCAGTCTCTCGAAAGGCTTGCCGAGATCAATGGTCTCTTCTGCGTAAGGAATTACGGTGGTACCGCATACTTCCTGTGCCACATAGCGGAACATGTTCTCGGTCAGATCCATCATTCCGTAGTAGTCGGTGTATGCCTGGTACAACTCCATCAGAGTGAACTCCGGATTGTGTCTGGTGTCCAGACCTTCGTTACGGAATACACGGCCGATCTCGAAGACACGCTCCATGCCGCCGACGATCAGTCTCTTCAGATACAGTTCCAGGGAAATACGCAGCTTTACGTCCTCATCCAGTGCATTGTAGTGGGTCTCGAAAGGTCTTGCTGCCGCACCGCCGGCATTGGATACCAGCATGGGGGTCTCTACCTCCAGGAAGCCCTGTCCGTCCAGATAACGGCGGATGGCACTGATAATTCTGGAACGCTTTACGAAAGTATCCTTAACGTCCTGATTCATGATCAGGTCGGTATAACGCTGACGATAACGGATATCGGTATTGGTCAGGCCGTGGAACTTCTCAGGCAGGATCTGTAAGCTCTTGGACAGCAGTGTTACCTTTGCCGCATGTATGGAGGTCTCGCCGGTCTTGGTCTTGAAGACTTCACCCTCGATACCTACGATATCGCCCACATCGTACTTCTTGAAATCCGCATAGGACTCTTCGCCGATGCTGTCTCTAGCCACATATACCTGGATATTGCCGGGCAGATCCTGTACATTACAGAAGGATGCCTTACCCATGACACGTTTGGACATCACACGTCCGGCGATGCGGACGGTCTTGCCTTCCAGTTCCTCGAAATTGTTCTTGATATCGGTGCTGTGATGGGTCACATCATATTTGGTGATCTGAAAAGGATCCTTACCTGCTTCCTGCAGGTTCGCCAGCTTCTCACGCTTTACCTTCAACAGCTGGTGAATGTCCTGTTCCTGTACCTTTGTGTTCTGTGTATCTGCCACTTTTTTCCACTCCTTACTCTATCTTACTTAGTCAACATTACTTCTCTGGATCTCCAGAATCTTATATGCGAATACACCTGCGGGTGTCTCTACTTCTACGGTATCGCCGACCTTATGACCGATCAGTGCCTTACCTACGGGGCTTTCGTTGGAAATCTTACCCTTTAAGCTGTTGGCCTCGGTGGAACCTACGATCTTGTACTCCAGTTCTTCACTATACTCCACATCCAGAATCTTAACGATACATCCGATGTTGATCTTGTCCAGATCTACCTCATCCTCTACAACGACTTCTGCGTTCTTCAGGATCTTCTCCAGTTCTTCGATACGGGCTTCGATGTCTCTCTGCTCATCCTTCGCTGCATCGTACTCAGCATTCTCGGACAGGTCTCCCTGCTCTCTTGCTTCCTTGATCTTCTGGGCTACTTCCTGACGCTTTACCACCTTCAGATCGTGTAACTCTTCCTCATATTTTCTGAGGCCTTCGTAGGTCAAAATGTTTTTCTTTTCCTGCATGATACCGCACCTTCCTGTTTTCTATATTTTGTACTGCCGACACTCCCGGCAACTATACTAGCCTAATCAACCGAGTTATTATACCCATTTTTGCTGATGGTGTCAAGGTATTCCTGGGCTTTTCGAGGGTCTTTCCACTCTTTTTTCATGGAAAAATAACGGATCTGCGGACATTGTACCAGGGCCCGGTGCTCCTTGTCCTCCGATGCCGGAAAATCCAGCCAGATACTGCCTGCTGCCAGTCCGCCGCCGTAGACCTTTTCATTGTCGCAAAAATCCAGTACCACGCAGGGTTTCGTCCCCTGCAGCCGTACTCGTCCGTAGTCCGCAGTTTCCGCAAGCAGCCGGATCTCCGGGATCAGACCGTACTCATCCTCCAGTTCCCCAGTCAGCCACTCTTCCTCCTCCCGGTATTCTCTTTCCGTAAGATACCATTTCATGCTCTGCAATCTGGCAGCATAGCGGAGCACGACATAAGGCAGATACGGATTTCTCCCCAGCAGAACCAGATCCGGCCACGCCGGATAGCCGCCCGGTCTCTCCCCGTAGCGCAGCAGATGTTCGATCCACTCCTGTTGCAGATAATCCCGGAATTCCCTTCCGAAATAAAAAGAAAGAGGCTCACGGCACACCACATAGGTGTGATCCGGATCCTCTGTCAGTTCCTGTAATTGTTCCCGGAGCTTTAGCTCCGTGAGCTTTAGCTCCGTGAGTGCCAGCTCCGCCTGTTCTTTATCCATGCCTTCCGTTCTGGCTACCGACACTCTGACCAGATGATAGTCCGGGAAAAAATATTCCGTCCGGCTCACAGTCACCACAGGATGCCGGTCTTCTCCCTTTTTCCACAGGAAGGGCAAAAATTTCTTCAGTTTTCCCCGGCGCAGTTCCGCTTTTTCCTCCGGCGGTGTCCCGCACATCGCTGTCCGTCGCGCCGGATAGAGATACAAAATAGTGTCCATGCTTCATTGTATGCAGTCATCCCAATTATATGCACCACACCGCGCACAACATCATATCATGCAAGGTCTGCCTCATAATGCATTGCTGTATCCAAAATCCGCACTACACTTCGTCCGGAAAGATTTCCTGCACTCCCCGGATCAGTTCGTCCATTTTCTCCATGGTATTGATGGTCTGGCGGAAATGAGCGGAATGGGGCATTCCCACCGTATACCAGGACAGGTGCTTGCGCATCTCCCGGACACCGGTGTATTCTCCCTTGTATTCCAGCTGCAATGCCGCATGGCGCAGGATCATTTCCCGCTTCTCCCGGTTCGTGGGTCTTGCCGGGATCGTGCCGTTCGCAAGATACGACACTACCTCCCGGAAAATCCAGGGATTGCCCTCTGCCGCCCGGCCGATCATGACACCATCGCAGCCGGTCTGTTCCAGAATGGCTTTTGCTTTTTCCGGACTGTCCACATCCCCGTTGCCGATCACTGGAATCTTCACTGCATCCTTCACCTGTGCGATAATATCCCAGTCTGCCTGTCCGCTGTAGTACTGGGCTCTAGTCCGTCCGTGCACCGCCACTGCCGCCACACCGCAGGCTTCCGCGATCTTCGCGATCTCCACGGCATTGACATGGTCATCATCAAAGCCCTTGCGGATCTTTACCGTCACCGGTTTGTTGATGGCCTTTACCAGTGCCGTCAGAATCTGCTCCACCAGCTTCGGATCCTTCATCAGTGCCGAACCTTCCCCATTGTTCACGACCTTCGGCACCGGGCAGCCCATATTCAGATCCAGTATGGAAAAAGGACGTTCCTCGATCCGTTTTGCCATCTCCGCAAGGATCTGGGGATCTGAGCCGAACAGCTGCAGGGAAGCCGGCACTTCCTCGGGATGGATCTCCATGAGACTGTCCGTATTTTTATTGTTATAATATATGGCTTTGGCACTGACCATTTCCATGCACACCAGCGCCGCTCCCATCTCCCTGCAAAGCAGGCGGAACGGCAGGTCGGATACTCCCGCCATGGGTGCCAGGATCACCGGGTTGTCCAGGGTCACATTACCAATCTGTAATTTTTTCATGCTGTCCTTCCTATTTCTTTTTGTTTCTGTTTCCTTTCCCTACTACTCACAATACCGCCTGCGATCCTCCCGATGCCACCCGCCAGCAGACGGCCGTAATACTCCATACTGCATGCCGCGCTGGGAAGGATCATGACGATATAGGGATACACATAACGGCTCTTGGCCTCCCAGAGGATCGTAATGAAAAAGCCGCCCAGAAAAATAATCCCCGGAAGTACCTGTACACCTTTCAGTTTTCCCAGCAGGATCCTCAAATAATATCCGAAAACCGCCAGATATACCATTCCCTGAAAACGGTTCAGGAATGCCAGTGCTCTTTCATTGGCCTGTCCGGTATAGAGGTCTTCCACCCAGCCTTGCGGCCGGTACTGGTATCTGGTCTGGTTAAAGCTGCAATAAGTAGGCTCGATCCACTGGATCAGCAGTTTCTCCTTGAGAAACGTAACGGCTGCCACGGGATCCTCCTGCCATTTTGCCAGACACTGCCTGATATCTCCTTTGGCCACTTCTGCTGCCTCTATGCTGTCATACCCGGCCTGCAGATAAGTGTCCAGATTATAGTCATTGTAGGTTCCCGGCCCCTTCAGGGCGTCGGGATTCTCCTGCATTCCCATGGCAACCCACAGCACATACGGAGCACCGGAACCATATTCCCGGTCAAGCTGTCCTTCCGCCATGTGACAGAGAGTCGTTTTCCCCAGCAGCATGACTGCCAGCACCACGCAGAGCGCCGGCAGTCCCTGCCATTTTTTACTGCGAAGCAGCACCAGGATCTGCATGATGACCATGGCGATCCATACCACCAGCAATACATTTCTGGTCGCATACGCCAGTCCCATGAATAACGCGACGGCACTCCACAGCAGTCCCTTCTGCCACACCTTTCCCTCCGGCCGGTTGGCCATCAGGTAACACCAGATGGCACACAGGACGCTGCAGGTTCCGATACTCTCACCATAGATAAACAAAGCATAGCAATACACCGGCAGGAACAAAAGCTCCGCCACAAGATACAGCAGTTCCGCTGCCCGGCTTCCCGACAGTTCCCGCACGATCCTAAATCCCACATACAGCGTGATGCCTCCGCAGACCGCCTGTACCTGTTGGATCACGAGCCGTTCCGTTGAGCCTGCCACACGGAAGATTAAGGCGAAGATCTCCGCCAGTCCCAGCTGGAACGGATAGATACCATAGTAATCCTGTGCCAGCACCCATTCCGCATCACCGTCCGCCAGTGCCATAGCTGCTCTTTGCACATAATACTGGTCCGCAATGCTCTCCGCTCCGGCGGCCCTCGCAAGCCTTATCCCCAGAATCACTGCTGTCACAGCTCCCAGAACTGCCAGCAGATGCAGTGCCCACGCCGGGATCTTTTTCATCACTCCGGACAGAGCCCCGCATACCGCCACCAGCACTATGCCGACAAGAGCATTCCAGAGGATACTGTCTTTTTCATCCAGATAATATTCCGGTTCCACCAGCCTCTTCGTATATTTCCAGGAATAAAACAGCAGGAACAGCATTACTGCTGTTCCGATGGCTGCCATAATCTTTGTTGCTGCTTTTTCCAGCTTTATCATGTCATTCCCCTATCAACGTCTATTCTTGTCGTAGATGATCCGCAGTCCATCCAGTGTCAGAGAACTGTCATAGATATCAATGCTGTCGGTCTCGTCCGCAATGGCACGGCCTAAGCCTCCGGTGGCCACGACCTTCAGCTCCGCAAGCCCGCTCTCTTCCTTTACCTTGCGGATAATGTATTCCGTCTGGCCGATCTGACCGTACATGAGTCCTGCCTGCATACTGGTAATGGTCTCCTGTGCCAGGATGGTCTTCGGCTTACGGATCTCAATATTCGGCAGCTTCGCCGTCTCTTTCCACAGAGCCTCCGAACTGATCCGGATACCGGGAGCAGTGATTCCTGCAGTAAAACGTCCGTCCTCCGTGATCAGATCATAGGTGGTCGCCGTACCGAAATCCAGTACCAGCACCGGTCCGCCGTATTTCACATAAGCTGCCACCGCATCCACGATACGGTCCGCACCGATGGCCCGGGGATCCTCGGTAGCGACCTTGATGCCGCTCTTCACACCGGGGCCCACGATCAGTGGTTTTGTCTTGAGATAACGGATGATGGAACTGGTCAGGGAATGCATCACATCCGGCACTACGCTGGCAATGATGACTCCCTCAATGTCCGTCACTTCGATACCGTTATTTTTTAGCAGCTGGGTGATCATGATCCCGTATTCATCTGAGGTTCTGGGGGTCTTCGTCATGATCCGGAAGGTGGCTTCCAGCTTTTTCCCCTGAAAGACACCCATGGTCATATTCGTGTTGCCTACATCAATGACAAAAATCATTCATCGTCCTCCTCATCCAGCAATGCGGATACATCTTCTTTTTTGATAAACACACGGTAATACAGACTCAGGGACTCGAAAAGCTCCTGTCTGTTCCTACGGATCTCAGAGATCAACAGTCCGGAAGATATCTCATCATAATAGATGTCATCATCATCCGCATTGGTCTCCATGACCACATTTCCATCCTCCTCAAAGGCAATGGTAAAGACACCGCCCACTTCCTCGGTGAAGAGCACGCAGATCACATGCAGCTCCTGCTTGATGGAATCCGGAATCATCTTAAATTGTTCTTCGTTAAAATAATATTTCTTCTCATAGGCGTTGGCGCCGCAGAGTACGATCTTGTTCTCGTCCATAGTTCTATATCCTGTTCTGTCTCAATTCTGTCACGGACTATCTGTTCCGGTCTTTTTATTCCGGTCTTTTTATTCCGGTCTTTTTATTCCGGTCTTTCCATCCGGCTGTCCGCCCTGCCTTCTGCCATCCCGGAAAATGCTGTACCTGCCTACACATACCCATAGATTCCGCGGACCGATACCTCTCCGGCATAGACTTTCTCCACGGTGCCGTCCGGTCTCTCCACCAGAAGCTCTCCCTGGTCGTTGATGCCTCTGGCAATGCCACGGTATTCGCCCTTGGGATCCAGCACGCAGACTTCCCTGTCCTGATTTACCAGAAGTTCCGCATAGGAGGCCCGCAGACCTTTCAGGTCATGGGTCTGTAAAAAGATCTCATAATCTTCCTCGAAGGCTTCCATAATATCCGCAATCAGCTGACTGCGGGAAATGCGGAAGCCGCATTGTTCATCAATGGCTGCTGCCCGGTCCCGGATCTCCTCGGGAAATTCCTGCTTACGCACATTGATGCCCACACCGATGACGATGTGCTGGATGTACCCCTGCTCCATACTCATCTCCGTGAGAATGCCGCAGACCTTTTTACCGTCCACTACAATATCGTTGGGCCACTTGATGCCGACCTTGGCTGCTGCCTCTTCGCTGTCGCGGCGCAGTGTCTGCCGGATGCCCTTCGCCACCGCCAGTGCCATGACTAACGTCAGCATCGGTGCACAGTCCGATGAAAAATCCGGTTTTAACATCAGGGTGTAATAAATATTTATCCCTGCGGGGCTCTCCCAGCCCCGGCCTCTTCTGCCGCGTCCGGCGCTCTGCATATCCGACACCACCAACAGGCCGCTCTCCGCGCCCTGTTCCGCTTCCAGTTTGGCACGGATATTGGTGGAATCGATACTGTCAAAAAACTGTAAAGGATGTGCCACCCATTTCGTCTTTAATCTGCTCTGGATATCCGCCTGGTTGTAGACTTCCTCCGTCTGATCCAGCAGACGGTAGCCGCGGTTCTGTACCGCTTCAATGACATAGCCTTCTTTTTTCAGTTGTCCGATGGCTTTCCATACCGCAGTTCTCGATACACCGAACTGCTCGCAGAGCTCCTGCCCGGAGACATAGGCCTCGCTTTCCGGTGCTCCTGCTGCCACCCGATCCTTCTTTTCCCGAAGAAGCTCTAAAATCTTTGCTTTCATACTCATAAAGTCGCCGCCATCACTGCCTTAATCGTATGCATACGGTTCTCAGCCTCTTCAAACACCAGCGACTGGCCGGATTCAAATACTTCATCGGTCACTTCCATCTCGGTGATGCCGAAACGCTCACCCATCTGGGCACCGATCTTGGTCTTCAGATCATGGAATGCAGGAAGACAGTGCATGAAAATGGCCTGCTCGCCGGCATTGTCCATGACTGCTTTATTCACCTGATAAGGAGACAGCTCCTTAATACGCTCGGTCCATACTTCGTCGGGCTCGCCCATGGATACCCACACGTCAGTGTAGATCACGTCCACATCCTTCGTGCCCGCCTTCACATCCTCGGTCAGGGTAATACTGCCGCCGGTCTGTGCCGCAATGGCCTCACACTCCGCTACCAGCTCCTTCGCCGGGAAATATTTTGCGGTGGTACATGCGGTAAAGTGCATGCCCATCTTCGCGCAGGCTACCATCAGAGAGTTACCCATGTTGTAACGGGCGTCTCCCATGTAGGTCATGCGGATTCCCTTCAGATGTCCGAAATGTTCACGGATGGTCAGAAGGTCTGCCAGCATCTGGGTGGGATGGAATTCGTTGGTCAGGCCGTTCCATACGGGCACCTTGGAATATTTTGCCAGTTCCTCCACAATATCCTGTCCGAAGCCACGATATTCGATACCCTCGAACATGCCTGCCAGTACTCTGGCAGTATCGGCAATGCTTTCCTTTTTGCCGATCTGGGATCCGGTGGGATCCAGATAAGTCGTTCCCATTCCCAGATCATGGGCTGCCACTTCAAAAGCACATCTGGTACGGGTACTGGTCTTCTCAAAGACCAGCGCTACATTCTTGCCTCGGAGAGTATCTACGGGGATTCCTTTTTTCTTCTTATCCTTCAGGTCTGCCGCCAGATCCAGCAGATATTCGATCTCTTCCGGTGTAAAGTCCAGTAATTTCAAAAAATCGCGTCCCTTTAAATCCATAATACTCCTCTTTTCCGAAGCTTTCCGGCCTTGCGCCCGCAGCCTCTGTTTTCTGATTTTGTCCATTGATATCCCTGTTACAAACGTTGCCTGTAACAAGCTATATGTAATCAATATACTTCATTATTCTGTGTTTTTCAACCCCTCGCGTTTATCCCCCGTCATTGTTTTTTGTGAATCCGACATAAAAAAGCCACCCTCCTTATTTCCCGGAAAGTGGCTTTGGTTTATCGTTTTTTAGTTTACTTATTCTGCCTTTTTGCCTGCGGCTGCCTTGAAGGTCTCTGCCACGCTGGCAATGCCCTGCAGCTCTGCGGGCAGCAGGATGGTGGTGGCCTGGCCGTCAGCTACCTTTTCGAAAGCTTCCAGGCTCTTTAACTTCAGGACTGCTGCATCTGCGCCTGCTTCCTTCAGCATCTTGATACCGTCGGCATTTGCCTGCTGTACCTTGAGGATGGCTTCGGCTTCACCTTCTGCCTCGCGGATCATCTTCTCCTTCTCAGCTTCCGCACGAAGGATGGCTGCCTGCTTATCTGCTTCTGCACGAAGAATTGCGGACTCCTTGGCACCTTCTGCCTCCAGGATCTTAGCCTTCTTCTCACCTTCTGCACGGGTAACGGCTTCACGTCTCTCGCGCTCTGCCTTCATCTGCTTCTCCATGGCATTCTGGATCTCTGCGGGAGGGATGATGTTCTTCAGCTCCACACGGTTGACCTTGATACCCCAAGGATCGGTGGCGATATCCAGTGCCGCACGCATCTTGGTGTTGATGGTCTCACGGGAAGTCAGGGTCTGGTCCAGTTCCAGGTCACCGATGATATTACGCAGGGTGGTGGCGGTCAGATTCTCAATAGCCATCATGGGATTCTCTACACCGTAGGTGAACAGCTTGGGATCTGTGATCTGGTAAAAGACTACGGTATCGATCCGCATGGTTACGTTATCCTTGGTGATTACGGGCTGGGGTGGGAAATCCGCTACCTGCTCTTTTAAATTGACTTTTCTGGCTACCTTATCGATGAACGGGATCTTCAGATTGAATCCTACATTCCAGGTGGACTGATAAGCACCCAGACGTTCGATCACGTAGGCCTGTGCCTGAGGCACGATCTTGATACAGGATACACAGATCCATAATACTAAAACGACAATAATGATTAATGCTACCATTTTTCCTCCTTCTGCGTACATTCGTGTACGCTGCGTACCTCTGTACGCGCTTTTCCCTCATGTATCCGTGTTACACGATTCTTAATTCTGTGACTGCGGTACTTCCCCGATGACCTTCGTCATCTGCGGATCCACCTTGACGATCAGCTTGACACCACTGACTGCCACGATGTCTACCACCGTTCCGGGCTGTAGATTCAGTCCGTCTTTTTCGGTTCTGGCGCTCCACTCCTGGCCGCCCACCGTTACCTGTCCGATGCCCTGCAGATTGTCGATCTCACTGGTCACGATCGCCTGTCTGCCGATCATACTTTCCACATTCGTCCTTACGCGGTCTTTGTTGAAATATCTGACTGCGACAGGTCTGGTGAAAAATAACAGCAGCAGAGACACTGCAAAAAATAGCAGGATCTGCAACCAGATCGGTGCCTGCAATGCGGCGGCAATCACTGCCACAACGGCGCCTCCGGCGAACCAGATGCTCGTCAGTCCCAGAGTGGCGACCTCCACACCGATCGATACGATCAATACCACAAGCCACAAGGTTACCATTTCACTCATGTGATCACTCCTTTGGTTTTGTAGTTGTATCCAGTGTACTACAAATAGTCTTCTGTGACAACCTCTATTGGTGCACGATACAGGATTCTATTGTGCTCTTCTCATTCCTCATTCCATCCGGCGGATCGGCTCCTGCCTGTACGTTAAAAGACGGTACCCCTGTTCCGGGATACCGTCTCTGTTGTATGCGCTGTTCTTTTGTGTGCCACTTAGTAGAAGACGTGGTTACCGATGACCAGTCCGTCACGGCCATTGTTACGTCTGAAGTGGGTCATGTCTCCTACATTGGAGACACCGGAGATGGCTTCCTGGGCTGCCTGAACACAGCTTGCGGAGATCCTGCCGGATTCGTATACGGTATTTACCTTACCGTTCAGTGCTGGAGTAAACTGTCCGGAGGCATAGATAACACCGTGAATACTATTGGGATATGCTCCGCTTCTTACACGGTTCATAACTACGGACGCTACCGCCAGCTGGCCTTCGTAGCTTTCACAGCCTGCTTCACACTGTACCAGTGCGGCCAGCAGCTGCGTGGTATCCGCATCGGTGGTATATTCGCCGTAGTTGACGTGACGCTTTGCTTCACGCTCTGCGGCTTCTCTTGCCTTGATCTCCTCCAGTGTCTCACCGGAGTCGATCTGGAAATCTACAGTTACATATTCCGCAGCCACATAACCGTCTGCGCCTTCGTAGTCAATACAGACCCATTCCGGGTTGCTGTTGTCTACTACATCTGCGATGTCTCCCTTGGGAAGAAGTCCCAGGACACCGGCTTCCTGATCCGCTTCCGTTCTCACACGGAGGGTCTCCGTATTGATCTGTGCGATCATCCTGCCTACATCGTTGGCCAGTGCTCTGGCGTCATCTCCGAACAGGAGATATTCGTCCTTTGCCCAGCCGATCAGAGTGCCTGACTGGATCTTGGTCCAACCGTCCTTACGCTCCAGGATGGTACCTCCACAGTCCTTGTAGAGTTTACCGACCTTGGATGCTTCCTCGCTGGCATCGCTTCTTACATTCACGGCATCCCTTACGTTCGCCATGACCAGACCGGAACTGATCTCTTCCTCTGCCGGGAAGGCCAGGTTCAGTTCCTTCACTGTAGCGTTGATCACCTCAGTGCTGTTCCTGGAACCGGGATCCAGGATGGATGCGATACCACCGTTCAGATCATTTACATAATTTTTTGTATTGCCCGCCTGTGCGGTCATGCTCATCTGCATGCTCAGGAAGAGAGAACAGAGCAGTCCTACGCATACAACCAGCATTCTTCTGCTTTTTGTCATCTTGATACACGCCTTTCCCACAGGAAGATTCCCCGATGGGTGTGATACCTGTGGATCTCACCAGTGAATAGTATATGCTGAAATTATTAAGATTTTCACTGGTTTGTTACAAAAATATTAAATTTGTTACGCGAGATATCATAACAGATGACAAAATTTTTGTCAAGTTTTGGGACTTTGGGCGCTATTTAGCCATGACAGCTCAACTCATGAACAGAGTCGAGCTGTCACTACATGCTTTTGGACTTCTCAATGCAGGCATCCATGGCATCCATGACAGCGGCGCGCATGCCTTTTTCCTCCAGTACCTTGACTGCCTGGATCGTGGTTCCACCGGGGGAGCACACCATGTCCTTCAGTTCTCCGGGATGTCTGCCGGTCTCCAGCACCATCCTGGCACTGCCAAGGACGGATTGTGCCGCGAATTCATAAGCCTGTTTTCTGGGCATTCCGGCGGCTACTGCCTCGTCTGCCATGGCTTCAATGAACATGAACACATAGGCCGGGGAGCTACCGCTGACACCTACGACTACATCCATCAGCCGTTCCGGTACCACACTGGCAATGCCGAAGGAACGTAACAGTGCCAGTACCTGCTCCATGTCTTCCTCCGTGACGTTTTCTTCCGCACAGACGCCGGTGCAGCCTTCCAGTACCAGTGCCGGAGTATTGGGCATGCAGCGGATCAGCTTCAATTCCGGTCTGCCGAAAGCCTCTTTCAGATAGTCCAGAGTTCTTCCTGCCGCAATGCTGACGATCAGGGTATCCTCTGCCACGACATCTTTGATCTGGTCGATCACCTCCGGGAAAAAGATGGGTTTCACTGCCAGGAACAGAATGTCTGCCTGTGCCGCTACGATTTTGTTATCCGTTGTTGTGTTAATATTAAATTTTGTTTTAACTTTTTCTACTGTTGTTTCTGTTCTGGCTGAACCAATGATGTCCTCCGGAGCTGCAATTCCTTTTTGCAACATTCCTCCGATCATGGCAGTGGCCATATTTCCCAGTCCGATAAATCCGATCTTCATGATATCTTTCCTCCTGTTCTGTCTTTCTTCTATTATTATTGTGTCGTGGGCTTTTGACCCCGACATCATAATTATTCAGAGCCATGTAAATATTATCGGCTGCGCATCGAATGCCTGGCATTTGATAATATCTATAAAGCAAATGGGTCCGGGATAGTTACAGTCTTGCGCTTCGCTGTCTGTGGGCCTCGTACATCAGAAGGGCCGCTGCAATGGAGGCATTCAGGGATTCCACCCTGCCCTCCATGGGGATCTTGAGATACTGTCCCGCCTGGTCGGAGATTTCCTTGGATAAGCCGTTTCCTTCGTTGCCGATGAGGAACGCCGTAGGCTCCCGGAAAGAAAAGGAATCGTAGTATTCCTGTCCTTTCAAGTGTGCCGCATAGGTGTAGATACCTTTTGCATGCATCTGTTCCAGCACCGGTGCCAGATCCGGCACGTAGACAATGGGTACCCGGAAAATAGACCCCATGGTGGCACGGATGGTCTTGGGATTAAAGATATCAACCGTCTGGTTGTTCATGATAACACCCGTTATTCCTGCTCCTTCTCCGGTACGGATCATGGTTCCCAGATTGCCCGGATCCTGCAGATTTTCCAGCATCAGAAATAAAGGATCCGGCTGTTCCAACAGCTGTGTCAGGTCATAGACCGGCTGTTCCAGCACTGTCAGAATGCCCTGGGGGGTCTGGGTATCCGCCATTTTGGCAAAAACTTCCGGGGATACGGTCTCGTAACCGGTCTGCTGCAATTTGTCCCAGAATGCTGTGTCTCCGTTCTGGGCATTCTGCCGGATCTTTTGCTCCAGTTCTTCCGTAAGATAGACCTCCCGCACGTTTTTTACCGGAGCCTCCTCACACATTCTGATACCTTCTGCCAGAAATACGTGATCCTTGCGGCGCTCCTTTGCCTTGGTCTGCCACTGCACCACCTGTTTTACTTTTGCATTGTTGTTGCTTGTGATCATATCTGTCTGCTAACCGCTCCTAAACATCATAATAATATGGTTTCTCCGTTCTGCAAACTTTCGAAACCATAACAAACATGCGTAATCCGGGCTAATCACCCTACTTACTTATGTTTGTTTACTCCTCTCATAGAATGATCCCCTGCCTGCAAGCAGTCGGGATGCATTCTATGGATGAGTTTATTATAGTCAAAAAGGCGTTTCCACGCAATGGGAAACGCCTTTGTCTTCATATCCGTTCAGACACTCTTATTTATAAAAGTGCCTGCTTCGCAGTCTGAACTGTTAAATTAAATTAGATGGACAGCAGATGAGATACCTCGAACTGGTACTCATTGATGCCCTTCTGCATCTGCAAAGCCTCTTCGATATCGAAATCGATGAACTCACCGTGCTGATAACCTACGACACGGTTGGTCTTGCCTTCCAGCATGATATCTACTGCGTAAGCACCCATGATAGATGCATAGTAACGATCCTTGGCAGTAGGGCTTCCGCCACGCTGCATGTAACCTAAGATCGTAGCACGGGTCTCAATACCGGTAGCAGCCTCGATACGCCGGGCCATGGAAGTGGAATGTCCGATTCCCTCGGCATTGATGATGATATGATGGGTCTTACCATGCTTACGGTTGGTAATGATATTATTGATAATATTCTGTTCGTTGTAATCGTACTTCTCGGGAAGCAGGATATCCTCGGCACCGTTGGCAATACCGCACCACAGAGCGATATAACCGGCATTTCTGCCCATTACCTCGATGATACTGCATCTCTCATGAGAGGAAGAAGTATCCTTAACCTTGTCGATTGCCTGCATTGCTGTGTTGACAGCAGTATCGAAACCGATTGTGTACTCGGTACATGCAATATCCAGGTCGATGGTTCCGGGAAGACCGATAGTATTAATACCAAGTCTGGACAGTGCCTGTGCACCACGGTAAGAACCGTCACCGCCGATGACAACGATACCGTCGATACCGTGCTTTCTGCAGATCTCAGCACCCTTCTTCTGTCCTTCCGCTTCCTTGAACTCCAGACAACGTGCGGTTCCTAAGATCGTACCACCGCGCTGAATGATATCGGATACGTCCTTGGCTTCCATATCTATGATCTCTTCATTCAAAAGACCCTGATAGCCTTTTTTGATTCCCTTAACCTTCAGTCCTCTTGCAATGGCTGTACGAACAACTGCACGAATAGCAGCGTTCATTCCCGGTGCATCACCGCCGCTGGTCAATACGCCGATCGTCTTAATCTCTTTTGCCATGACTGTTACCTCCTAAGTAAACGAACGAATAGTTTTCTCTTCTCGATTCCTTATTTTAATCTATTTTTGAGCGGTTTTCAATAGGTTTCGTTATAAATTTAACATTTTCTTTTCCGAACAGCACTGTAAGCTTTTCCATTAATGCCCCGTCAGCTTTTACCTGGAGATTTTGGGGCAGGATCTTAATATTTTTAATGTCCCGCAGATAGATCACCACATCGTCATCCCCGTCGGAATCCGCAATGGCCTGCAGCAGTTCCTGCTCTCTGGTCTTATAGGCCTCCATATTGGGGAACTGGATCCAGGCTCCCGCCGGCATGCCTTTTTTCTGAGGGGTTCCATTTGCCTGTGTACGCTGCCCGGACTGCATTTGTCCTGCTGCCTGACCGGTCTGTCCCACCGACATACTGCTGCTGTTCATACCGTCATTTTGGTATTGTCCGTAGCCGTTCCCGGCATTCCGGTATCCACCGGCACCGCCATTTCCACTTCCGTTTCCGTAGGATCCGCCGCGGCTGCTGCCGCCCCGGCCTCCGTAATTTCTGGGGAACAGGGGCTGGTTCGCCGCTCTCGCAGCCTGCGCATCCTCGAAACTGATGATCTGGTCGCAGATCAGCTTGCCGTCCTTGTCTTCTTCCAGGGATACTCTGCCCCGGATAAACACCTTCGCATCCTCCACAAGCAAGGTACTGTAGCGCTCGTACACCTGTGGAAATACCACGACTTCCACATTACCGATCAGATCCTCCACATTCAAAAATGCCATGATCTTGTCATTCTTGGTGTATTTTACTGTCTTGTCCGCGATCAATCCTCCGATGACTGCATTGGCCTGGTCCCTGACTAACTGCACCTCTCCGGTCTCTTCATCCAGGGCAAAATCCCCGGCAGTATTGCTGATGCAGTTCTGCCACAGCTCCTGATATTCCTCCAGGGGATGACCGCTGACGTAGACACCCAGCACCTCTTTTTCGAAGCCCAACAGCATCTCCTTATTGTATTCGCCCACATCCGGCATCCGGATATCGAATTCTTCCTTATCTTCTTCCCCTGCAATGTCAAACAGGGAGATCTGTCCGGCCAGATTGTTCTTTTTATCATGGGCAATATGGTCCGCGATCTGCACATAGACACTCATGAACTGTTTTCTCGTACCGCCCAGTCCGTCCATGGCTCCTGCTTTGATCAGGTTCTCAATAGCCCGCTTATTCATCTCTTTTTTATCGGACATGCGGGTAATAAAGTCCTTCAGATTCGTGAAAGGGCCTCTTTCCTTACGCTCCTGTACCAGGCTGTCAATGATGGGACGTCCCACACCCTTGATAGCTGTCAGGGCATAGCGGATCTTGCCGTCTGTCACAGAGAATCCGGCTTCTCCCGCATTTACATCCGGCGGCAGAATGGCGATATTCATGTTCCGGCAGTTCAAAATATACTCCGATACTTTTTTCGGGTTATCGATGACGGAAGTCATCAACGCCGCCATGAATTCTACGGGATAATAGTATTTCAAATACGCTGTCTGGTAAGCCACTACCGCATAACAGGCCGCATGGGACTTGTTGAACGCATATTTGGCAAAATCCATCATCATATCGTAGATCTGCCCTGCTGTCTGCTCGTCAATGCCGTTGGCAATACAGCCGGGGACATTTTCCTCCGGGTTGCCGTAGATGAAGTTGGCCCGCTCTTTTTCCATGACGGACTGTTTCTTCTTACTCATGGCACGGCGCACCAGATCGCTTCGTCCCAGTGTATAGCCCGCCAGATCACGAACGATCTGCATTACCTGTTCCTGATATACAATACAGCCGTAGGTGGGCTTTAAGATCGGCTCCAGCTGGGGACAGGCATAAGTTACCGCATCCGGATGATTTTTACCCTGAATATACTTCGGGATAAAATCCATAGGACCCGGACGATACAGGGAAATACCAGCCACCACATCTTCCAGATTCTGGGGGCGCAGTTCCTTCATGAAGCTCTTCATCCCGGCACTTTCCAGCTGGAACACACCTTCCGTTCTGCCGGTGCCGATGGAAGCCAGTACTTTCGGATCGTTATAGTCAATGACATCCACATCAATGTGTCTGCCGGTGGTATTCTCGATGAATTTTACCGCATCATGGATCACAGTCAGTGTACGCAGTCCCAGGAAATCCATTTTCAGCAGTCCCAGTTCTTCCAATGTCGTCATGGTAAACTGGGTGACGATGGAACCGTCGGAGCCTCTGGACAGCGGCACGAATTCATCCGCCGCCTTCTGACAGATGACCACCCCCGCCGCGTGCATGGAGGTATGTCTGGGCAGTCCTTCCAGGCGCTTACACATATCGATCAGATGATGCACCTGCTCATCCTCCTGATAAAGCTTGCGGAATTCCGGATTCATTTCCAATGCCTTGTTCAAAGTAATATTCAGTTCGTTGGGTACCATCTTGGCAATGGAATCCACGAACGCATAGGGCAGATCCATAACACGTCCCACATCACGGATGACACCCTTGGCTGCCAGAGTACCGAACGTAACGATCTGCACCACCTTGTCGTTGCCGTATTTTCTGCCCACATAATCGATGACTTCCTGTCTCCGTTCGAAGCAGAAGTCCACATCAATATCGGGCATGGACACACGTTCCGGATTCAGGAAACGTTCAAACAGCAGATTATAATGAATGGGATCAATGTTGGTGATCTTCAGGCAATATGCCACGATACTTCCCGCAGCGGAACCTCGTCCCGGTCCCACTGGAATCCCGTGCTCTTTCGCATAGTTGATGAAATCCCATACGATCAGGAAATAGTCCACATATCCCATTCTGCGGATGACACCCAGCTCGTAATCCAGACGTTCCCGCAGGGTCTGTCCGGTCTCCCCGGCAGGCTGGTCACCGTCACCGTAACGCTCTGCCAGTCCGTCATCGCAGAGCTTATTCAGGTAGCTCCAGGAATCGTACCCCTCCGGCACATCGTATTTCGGCAGCTTCGTCACGCCAAACTCTATCTCCACATTACAACGGTCTGCAATCCTCTGGGTATTCTCCACGGCCTCCCATGCATAGGGGAACAGTCCCTTCATTTCCTCTTCGCTCTTGACGTAATACTGACCGCCCTCATAACGCATGCGATCCTCGTCCGCCAGCTTTTTGCCGGTCTGCAGACACAGCAGAATATCGTGGGGAATCGCATCCTCAGCATAGGTGTAATGCACATCGTTGGTGGTTACCAGCGGAATGTCCAGTTCTCTGCTCATCTGGAGCAGTTCCATGTTCACCGTACGCTGCTCCGGGATACCGTGATCCTGCAGTTCCAGAAAATAATTGCCCTTGCCGAAGCAGGCCTCGTATTTGCGAGCCGCTTTTCTCGCTTCGTCCTTCATTCCCTTCAGAATAAACCGGGGCACTTCACCTGCAAGGCAGGCTGACAATGCGATAATTCCCTCGTGGAACTCCTGCAGCACTTCCATGTCCACACGGGGTTTATAATAATATCCTTCCGTAAAGCCACGGCTGACGATTTTCATCAGATTCGCATAACCGGTATTATTCTCTGCCAGCAGCACCAGATGATGATAGCGATCCTCTCCGCCGGTCAGTTCTTTGTCAAAACGGGAATTCGGCGCCACATACACCTCGCAGCCCAGGATTGGCTTGATGCCGGCTTCCCTCGCGGCACGGTAAAAATCGATTACACCGTACATGACACCATGGTCGGTAATTGCCGCACTGTTCATTCCCAGCTCTTTGACTCTGGCCACATACTCTTTGATCTTATTGGATCCATCCAGCAGCGAATATTCTGTATGAACATGAAGATGTGTAAATGCCATTTTGTCGTTCCCTTTCTAGTGCAGTTCTTTTGCTCTTCTGACGCATTCCTCGTAGACCGGTCCCACCTGTTCTCTATGATAACCGGGGGCCAGCATTGCCGCAAAATGCAATGTCTCCAACGTCTCTTCCTGTGCCGGTGTCGGGTGTGACGGCACCACTACACGGGTACTCCATATTAACATACAGCCGGTATACTCCACCATGAAAAATATAGGCTCCATATTTTTCTCCATACGGCTGTTCAGTGTCAGTTTATCTTCGCCGGAGATTTCCTCCAGCTTTTTGATATGAGAAGGCTGTGGCTCTTCCACACTGCCGTCCGGCAGGATCACACACTCACAGGGTTCCATATCCTCCCTGTGTGCATTGATAAATTCCATAACAGTCATTCCCACACCTCCTTTGTTCCATCTGTCAGTCTATGCTTCTGCCCGGATTGCCCAGCGCATCTTCGTGGAACGGGCCCTGCCGTTCTGTACGCATTCTTCCGCAGAAGGGCGGATCACGTCTTTCGCATAATCGGCATAAATGCCGTTCCGGTAGCCTTCCTTCAATGCCTGCTTCACCAGCTTGTCTTCGCCGGAATGGAAAGTCAGGATAGCTACTCTTCCGCCGGGTTTCAAGGCTCCCGGCAGCTTTTCCATGAACTCATACAATACTTCAAATTCACGGTTCACATCAATACGCAGAGCCTGGAACGTCCTCTGACAGGTCTTCTTGATGGTATCTTTTTTCTCCTTTTCCGGGAGAAAATCCAGAGTCTTCTCAATGACTTCCCGCAGTTTCGTCGTGGTATCGATCCGATGTCCCTTACGTATCTCATCGGTAATGGCCCTCGCCAGCTCCTCGCAGTAGGGCTCGTCGGAATTCTCATAAAGCATTCCCGCCAGTTCTTCTCTGCTGATGGTATCCAGGCGCTCTGCTGCACTGATTCCTTGCTGCTGATTCAGTCTGAGATCTAGCGGACCGTCCACCTTGAAAGAAAATCCTCTGCTGGGATTATCGATCTGCATGGAAGATACTCCCAGATCTGCCAGAATAAAATCAAATCCTCCGACCTCTTTTGCAATCTCATCTATAGTGCAGAAATTCTGTAATTTGATGGTCAGAATCTCTTCTCCGTAACCGGCCTCTGCCAGTCGTTTCTTCGTCTTGGCAGACTCCTCCGGATCTACGTCTGTGGCATAGATATGCCCACGCCCCTGCAGCTGATCCAACATGGCTTTCGTATGCCCACCGTAGCCCAGTGTTGCATCAAATCCGGTCTCTCCCGGCTGGATCTTCAGGAAATCCAGAATCTCCTTTACCATAATGGAGATATGCATGCCTGCGGGAGTGTTTCCCTTCTGAATCACATGGGCTATGGTATCCCCGTATTTTTCCGGCTGTAATTCTTTATATTTTTCCTCGAATTTTCTGGGATATTTTCCTTTATAACGCACCCGGCGCTTGTGGGGTGTCTGCTCCTGATCCATTCCTATGCTTACCTCATTTCATTATTTCATTCTCTGTGTCCGCAATTCTGTTTCCCTGTAATTATATCCCATTCCGGGCAGCCTTGTCCACTTCCTGTCAGAGAAAAAAGCAGGCATCGTTGCCGATACCTGCTTTTCCAGCTGTACTATATTTTTCTCAATGTCTCAGCCGTTCTTATTCCTGAGGAAGAATAAACTTGCTGATCAGCTCATCCAGAGAGATTGCCTGTGCAGACAATTCCTGGCTGGTAGCGGAAGATTCTTCTGCGGTAGCGGAGTTGGACTGTACTACCTCGGAGATCTGGTTGACACCCTGCTCTGCCTGATCCATGGCATTGGCCTGGTCCTTGGAGATCTCGCTGATACTGCGGGAAGACTCTGCAATCTTGCCGATACCGTCTACTACGATCTCGATGGAAGCAGCAGCGCTGTCTGCAGCCTGGTTGCCTTCCTTGATCTCCTGCATGGAACCTTCAATCAGGTCTCTGGTATCTACAGCAGACTTGGTACTCTGCTCTGCCAGCTGACGGATCTGGTCAGCAACCACAGCGAATCCACGGCCTGCCTCACCTGCTCTGGCTGCCTCGATGGAAGCATTCAGGGACAACAGGTTGGTCTGGGATGCAATATCCTCGATTTCAGAAATGATATTGCCGATCTTGTTGGAAGTATCACTGATTCTGGCCATAGCATCCACCATAGCCTTCATCTCTGCTCTGCTGTTATCTGCTTCGTTCGCATATTTTCTGGCCTGCTCATAGGACTCCTGTGCCTGTTCAGCAGCCTGCTCAATATTGGAAGTAATGTTGGTAATGGTAGCCTGCAGTTCTTCTACGGCACCTGCCTGCTCGGTAGCGCCCTCTGCCAGATTCTGGGAAGCATCTGCCAGGTTAGCTGCACCTGCGGATACCTGCCTGGAAGACTCCTCGATGGAACGCAGTGTCTGAACCATCTGTGTCTTCATGTTACGGATAGACAGAAACAACTGTTCAAAATCACCCTGATACATATCCGGGTTCTTGGAAGTGATGTTGTAATTGCCGTTTGCCATCTGGCTCATAACTTCTCCGGTGTCGGCAATGACAAAACTCAGCTTTTCTGCCATTTCATTTGCAGAATGAATCATGTCAGCGATCTCATCCTTACTGTTCAGTGTCGGGAACGGATCGGACAGGTTACCCTGTGCAAAAGTCTCCAGACGCTTTGCCAATGCATCCAGCGGTGCTGCGATTCCCTGAGAGATTGCATGTTCCATTCTCGTTGCAATGATAATTGCTAGCACGATCACACCAACAATGATAAGCAGGAAGATAAATCCCATGATATTCAGTATGGAAGAAAGGGAATCTCCTTCACGGACATTCTCGTTCATAAGTTCACGCATGGTATCATAAATTTCATTATAAAGCGGTGCTACCTGATTCTGCATCAGCTCCTGTGCCTGCATACGCTTCTCTTCCATATCCACCTTACCGGTATTAATGGCCTGCTGATCCAGCTCCCAGTACTGCTGAATCTGCTCATTTACCTGATCATACAGTTCCTTCTCCTTTGAAGAAACAACAGTCTCGCCGACAACTTCCCAGTATTCAAGAAAAGCCTGCTTCTTCTCATCGTGAGTCGTGATCAGACCGTCCACCAGATCCGGGTCGTTATATCCTATGATTCCACGGGTTGCGGATCTTACATCCGTGAATACAGTCATGGCCTTACCGATATCTCCCTGTGAAAAACCGTAATTGGTCAATGCATGCTGATAGCGGTTCATGGTAACGATCATTGCCAGTGCTCCGAGCACTCCTGCAATAGATGATATAACTACAATAATGGCAAAAGCTTTTTTCAGGCGCTGCCTGATTTTCAAATTTTCGAACATTTTCCTCTCCTTACTATTGGTGATAACAAGTCATATTATAATATTGTAACATTTTGTAAAAATATGTAAATAACTTTTTTAATTTCGATTATATTTTTATATTTTATTTGTCTTTTCCCTGTTTTCCGTGTGTGGCGGATCAATATTCTCCATTAAACGCATTCACTGTATACACAGAAAACTCTCCTCAACAGAATAACATCTGTCCGGAGAGTTTTTCATAGTAATAGTAATATAGGAGATTATAATGCTTTTTTGATGGCTGCCATCAGTTCGTCATAGGTCTCATAGGCTGGAAGCTCCGGATGATCTTTTTTGATCTGTTCGGTACTCTTGAACAGGAACCCTGCCTTGCTGGCCTGGATCATGCCCAGATCGTTGTGGCTGTCACCGCTGGCGATGGTCTGGAAGCCGATAGACTGCAATGCCTTCACCGTAGTGTACTTGGAATTCTCCACACGCATCTTAAAACCGGTGATTTCACCGTTGTCAGCTACCTCCAGGGAATTACAGAAGATGGTGGGGTAACCCAGTTTTTTCATCAGAGGGCCCGCAAACTGTGAAAAGGTGTCACTGATAATGATGACCTGGGTAATGGAACGCAGCTCATCCAGAAACTCCTTCGCCCCGGGGATGGGGTCGATCTTTGCGATCGTCTCCTGAATCTCCTTCAGTCCCAGACCGTGTTCCTTCAGAATACCAAGTCTCCATTTCATTAATTTATCGTAATCCGGCTCGTCTCTGGTGGTTCTCTTCAGTTCCGGGATTCCGCTGGCCTCCGCAAAAGCGATCCAGATCTCCGGCACCAGTACTCCTTCCAGATCCAGGCATACAATATTCATATCCATCCTTATGTCCTCCCTGTGTGTTCAAATGTATTCGTGACAAGTATACCTTATTTTGTTTCTTCGCGCAACCATTTGCTTTATTGTTGTACCGTGTTCTTGTAATGCAGTTGTAAATTTTTCTCAGATATATCATCATACGCACACAATTTTGAAACGAATATTTCCATGTGTTTTACATATTTTCGTTTCATGTCATAGATGCCAAAGAGTGCCGCTTCACTTTGTTTTCTGAAATTTGCTTGTAAATCCCACTTTTTTTCTGTTATTTTTGTGACATTTTCACTGTTTACTTTGTTCTATATGTGCTATAATAACCATAGTGCAAAAAGAACTTCTACAAGCTCTCATCTACACGAAACAAACGTAGAGATCGAGGAGGTCATCATTATGTTGACATTAAAAGCTGAAAAAAGAAATCCTGACGAAAAAGCAAAGAAATTAAGAAGAGACGGTTTTATCACCGGTGTTTTGTACGGAAAAGAAATGAAAGAGAATGTTTCCCTGAAATTCACAGAGAAGGATGCATCCGCTTTTATCAAGAATGCAAAAGAAGGTACCCAGGCTTATCTGGAACTGGATGGTAAGAATGTAGATGTTCTGGTAAAAAATATTGATTTTGATCCTCTGACCAAGAAATATATGGCTCTGGACTTTCAGGCTCTGGTAGCCGGCGAAATCGTATCCGCTACTGTTCCCATTGTATATGTAAATGAAGACAAGGTACAGGGTATCTTCGAAGCGGAGTTGTCGGAAGTACATTACAAAGCAGACCCCGCACATCTGTTGGATCCCATTGAGATTGATCTGGCCGCTCTGCCCCAGACTACGAAGACCATGTATGTCAAGGATCTGAAGCTGGAAGAAAAAGGTGTGCATGTCACTACCTCCGGAGAACAGCAGCTGTTCCATATCGGAGAGTATGGACAGGAAGAGACGGACGAGACCGAGGAGACAGAAGAAACCAAATAAAACGCCATGCTTCATTCATACATGTGCCGCATAAAAATCAAAACAGGAACTGTTCCCTGTGAGTAAACTCCCGGGAACAGTTCCTGTTTCATTTTTGCATGGCTCGTAACTATGCCAGGTATTTCTTCAATAAATCCACCTTGTCCAGCTTCTCCCAGGGCAGATCCACATCGGTACGTCCAAAGTGGCCATAGGAAGCGGTCTGCTTGTAGATAGGTCTGCGCAGATCCAGCATCTTGATGATGCCTGCGGGTCTTAAGTCGAAGTTCTCACGAATGATCTCCACCAGCTTATCATCATGCAGTTTGCCCGTACCGAAGGTATCTACCATGATGGAAGTAGGATGTGCCACACCGATAGCGTAAGACAGCTGGATCTCACACTTTTCAGCCAGTCCTGCCGCTACGATATTCTTGGCAACGTAACGTGCTGCGTATGCCGCACTTCTGTCCACCTTGGTGCAGTCCTTGCCGGAGAATGCTCCGCCGCCGTGACGTGCATATCCACCGTAGGTGTCTACGATGATCTTACGGCCAGTCAGTCCGCTGTCGCCGTTAGGTCCGCCGATTACGAAACGTCCGGTAGGATTGATGAAGAACTTGGTGTCTGCATCGATCATGTCTGCGGGCAAAACAGGATCGAATACATACTTCCTGATATCCTCATGGATCTGCTCCTGAGATACATGTTCGTCATGCTGGGTAGACAGAACGACTGCCTCCAGACGAAAAGGCTTGCCATTCTCATCATACTCTACGGATACCTGACTCTTTCCGTCGGGTCTTAAATAGGAAAGTGTACCATCCTTACGAACCTTGGTCAGCTGTCTGGTCAGCTTGTGTGCCAGAGAGATGGGATACGGCATATATTCCGGAGTCTCATCCGTAGCATAGCCGAACATCATACCCTGATCTCCGGCACCGATGGCATCCAGCTGTTCATCGGTCATGTGGCTTTCTTTTGCTTCCAGGGCCTTGTCTACGCCCATGGCGATATCAGTGGACTGCTTGTCCAGAGATACCATAACGGCACAGGTGTTGCCGTCGAATCCCTTCTCGGAAGAATCATAGCCGATCTCGGTCACGGTCTTACGAACAATAGCGGGAATATCAATATTTGCCTTGGTGGTGATCTCACCCATTACCAGTACGAAACCGGTATTGGTGCAGGTCTCACATGCTACACGGCTGAACGGATCCTGCTCCATCAGCGCATCCAGTACCGCATCAGATACGGCATCACAGATTTTGTCGGGATGTCCTTCGGTTACGGACTCCGATGTAAATAAACGTTTTTCCATTTGTCCTCCATTCTGCTTCCCTGTGGGAAGAGGGTCTAGTGTATGAGTTGCTAAAGTCCTGTCATTCAGAGCCTCATTCGTAAAATCAAATTTTCAATGCCGACAGCTCTGAATGATGCAAAAAAGTCCGCTTTCATAAGCGGACTGATTTATTGTGCGATCAAATCCTCTTATTGTTCGACAGTTATTCGCTCAGGTGGGCACCTTCCGCATTCTGCGGGGTTGCCGTGGCTTCATCGATCCTATGTATCTCCACCACTCTGAATAAGGGAAAGTCTATATGAACTTTTCTACGCTAATTAACTTACTATGAGTTACCTGTTTTGTCAACAGACATTTTTTTCAAAATGTCATTCTGTTGTGGTTTATGAGAAATCCACTCATTAACCGATCTTCAGCTTGAACTTCTGCAGGTCCCGCTCCGTCTCGATCAACTCGATCTGGGCTCCCAGTCCCTGTAATTTCAGGTGGAAATCCTCATAACCTCTCTCAATATAGCGGATATCATCCACAGTAGAGAATCCTTCTGCAGACATGGCAGCCAGTACCAGTGCTGCTCCCGCCCGCAGATCCGGTGCGGAAATATTGGCTCCGGTATATCTGGATACACCGTCGATGATAGCGGTGTTGCCTTCTACTTTGATGCTAGCGCCCATACGGGTCAGCTCATCCACATATTTGAAACGATTCTCGAAAATACTCTCCGTCACGATGCTGGTTCCTTTGGAAAGTCCCAGCGCCACTGTGATCTGGGGCTGCATATCCGTAGGAAATCCGGGATAAGGCAGGGTCTTCACCTGGGTATGCTGCAGAGGCTTGGACGCTACCACACGGATACAGTCATCCGCTTCCTCTACTTCACAGCCAATCTCCAGAAGTTTTGCCGTAATAGACTCCAGATGCTTCGGAATCACATTTTTCACCGTCACATCGCCCTTGGTCACTGCCGCTGCGAACATAAACGTACCGGCTTCGATCTGATCGGGAATCACGGCATACTCTGTGCCATGCAGATGGGAAACACCCTTGATACGGATCACATCCGTACCGGCACCCTTGATATTGGCTCCCATGCTGTTCAGGAAGTTCGCCAGATCCACCACATGAGGCTCTTTGGCAGAGTTCTCGATAATCGTGGTGCCTTCCGCCATTACCGCAGCCATCATGATATTGATGGTAGCGCCGACACTGACCACATCCATATAAATATGGCTGCCGCGCAGATGCTCCGCCTGTGTCTTGATCAGGCCATGCTCGATCTTCACGTCCGCGCCCAGAGCACGGAAGCCCTTAATATGCTGGTCGATGGCACGGCAGCCGATATCACAGCCACCGGGAAGTGCCACTTCCGCATGCTTGTATTTACCTAACAAAGCACCGATCAGATAGTAGGACGCTCTGATCTTCTTGATATTTTCATCTTCTACTACAAGTTCACTGATGTTGGATGCATTGAGAGTCACTTTGTGACGGTCGGTTCTCTTTACGATCACGCCGATGTTCTTCATGGCGCTCAAAAGGACATTCGTATCTCTTACATCCGGCATATTTTCTATATAAACAGTCTCATCCGTCATCACGGAAGCAGCAAGAATAGGAAGTGCCGCATTCTTGGCACCTCCTATTTCAACTTCACCGACTAATGGATTACCGCCTTTAATTGCGTATTGTTCCATTGTTTCTTACCTCTGTCATTCTCAGATCAGAAAAACCTTCTTATGCACTTATACCACATTTTCGCGCATTTGTAAATACAACGCCCTAATTCAGGTACTTCAACGGGTTCACCTGGCTGCCATTAATGAGGATCTCAAAGTGAAGATGAGGTCCCGTACTTACGCCGGTATTACCGCTCAGTGCAATACGTTCTCCCTGTTTTACCGTCTGGCCGACCTTGACGAGCACCTTGCTCAGATGTCCGTATCGGGTCTGTCTGCCGTCTTCATGGTTGATATAGACACAATAACCGTATCCACTTCCCCATCCGGCTCTGGCCACTGTACCGCCGCAGGATGCAAATACCGCAGTTCCGGTAGGAACCGACCAGTCCACACCCTTATGATAGCTGCTGGCACCCTTGGTAGGTGACTTTCTGCGTCCGAAATTGGAACTCAGACGTCCACCGGAAATAGGCTTGATATAGGTCGGAGGAATCTTGGTGCCTCGTTCCACAATCTTGGGAACTGCCTCCATGACCACTTCTTCCTTCAGAATATCCCTGGTAACCTCTCTGTCATTCAGATAAGATACATCCGCCACTACCCGACGGAAACCGGCGGAGGGCTGCTGCAAAATCTTGGTCTGGGTCGTATACCAGGAATCGTTGTCCACATAAATTACATCTGCATCATAGATTTCTTCATAATAATTCTGCTCCATGCGCTCCACGGACAGTTCCGGCTGCGGCACGGTAATGATCAGCTTGTCCCCTACGCGGATCGTAGAATTTTCATCGGTCAGTGTCTCGCTGTTCATGGCGATGATCTGATCCATCGGAATATTTACTTTAATCGAAATCTCCGACAGGGTATCTCCGCTGACTACTTCATATTCTCCGGGGGTCTCCTGATCCTTGATCACATCCTCGATTGCCTGATCCAGCGGAGTCAGCATGCTTTCCGGAAGATAGGTCTCTACGATTTCCACCTTTTCCGCAAAGTCCATGGTCATCAGCCCAAGATCATAGTCTTCGAAATCTTTTTCCCCCTGCTGGTCTGCCTGGGAGCCCGCCTGATCCAGTACGGACTGTACACCGCCTGCATAGATGGATTCTTCCTTCTGTTCTTCCTGAGCGGTCAGTTCCTGTTTATTGACTACCTCGGTGGTAAGAACATTGAATTCCTTCTGTGCATCGTGAGTCAGTTCCACGCTGAATTTGTCTTCACTGTCGTATTTGTCCACTGCTGCCTGCAGCAGAGACTCCACATCCTCCACGCTGGACAGGTTGACCATATATTCATTTACTTTCATTGTATAGGATCTGTGGGAAGTCTCACGAATACTGCTCTCCAGTTCCCGTTCCATGGCCGCCAGCAGATTGTCCTCTTTGTCCAGTGTTCCCCACAGCACTTCTTCACCGACCAGCTTTAAATCTGCGTCCATAAAGATCATATCATCACTCTGGGAAGCGATATTCCTTCTGGCTTCCTGCAGAAGCTGCTCCGCTCTGTCTGCTTCGCCCACCGTTCCGATCTCATTGCCGTTCAAGAACACGTGGAAGTAATTCTCTCCGGTCTTTTCAAACGCTGCATACCCTTTGAGGAAAAAGAGGCTCACAAAAAGAGTGGCCAGCGTTGTTTTCACATATGTATATTTTACTCTTTTCGAGTAAGATGTCAGTTTCTTCATGAATTCCTTCTCGATCTATCGTATCTGAAAACAGTATGCCCCCTTCGGGCATTCTGTATACCTGTCTTACTGTAATAACTTTGTAACATATAGATTCTATCAGCATTTATATGCCTTGTAAAGAAAGAATGTCTGTTCGATTTTTTTGTTTTCTCCCGAACCGATCTATGCTATACTGGAGGTAAATAAAACGGTCTGATCCGGAAAGGAGACGCCATGAGAGAACCGGTCATTTTTCATATTGATGTCAATTCCGCTTTTTTAAGCTGGACGGCGCTGGCCCGTCTGGAACAGGGGGATCCTGTGGATCTGCGCACGATCCCTTCCATCGTAGGCGGTGACACCTCCACCAGACACGGTGTGGTGCTGGCCAAATCCATTCCCGCCAAGGCTTTCGGCATCACTACCGGTGAACCGGTGGTCAATGCCCTGCGCAAATGTCCGCATCTGGTCATGGCTTCTCCGGATCATAATATGTACCGTCTGAAAAGCCAGATGCTTATGGAACATCTGGCGGGTATCTGCCCCGACATCGAACAGGTCAGCATCGATGAATGTTATATGGACTATACGCCCATTGCGGCGAACTACGTCTCTCCCGAGGAAGCCGCTGCTTTCATTCGTCACTCTGTTTTTGAAAAATTTAAATTTACGGTAAATGTGGGAATTTCGGATCGAAAGGTTCTGGCTAAGATGGCCTCTGATTTTGAGAAACCGGATAAGACTCACACCTTGTATCAGCGGGAAATAGCGCAGAAAATGTGGCCGCTGCCTGTTTCCGCCCTGTTCACCTGCGGACATTCCAGTGCGGAGACTCTCCACAAATTAGGTATTCTCACGATCGGGGATCTGGCAAAGACGGATCCTGCGATCCTGGAAGCACATTTAAAAAGTCACGGTCGTTGTCTGTGGCAGTATGCCAACGGCATCGACGATTCCACAGTAGTCCTGGCTCCTTCCAAGGCAAAAGGGATCGGCAACTCCACCACTTTAAGCAGCGATGCCACCACCAAAGAGGAAGCCTGTAAAGTATTGCTGTCTCTGTGTGAATCCGTGGGCAGGCGTCTACGGGCCTCCCACCAGTTGGCAGGACAGATCTGCACGGAGATCCGGTACAGTGATTTCCGGAACGTTTCTCACCAAATGCCGATAGACATTCCCACGGCTTCCGTGAATCTCCTGTACGAAGATGCCTGTGCATTATTCGACGAATTATGGGATTCCACTCCCATACGGCTTCTGGGGATCCGCACTTCCAAGCTGGTGCCGGAAGACGAACCGGTTCAGCTCAGCCTGTTTGATTTTCCGGCTCCCCGTTCCGAGAAACAGCAGAAGCTGGATGCCGCACTGGATAATATCCGGGCAAAATATGGCAAGGATGCCATCAAGCGGGGGCGTTTTCTCTAACGCTGCGTGGTAATGATCATGTTGAGTACCGCCTTGGTCTCACCCACATTGTGATAGACATGTTTCCTGTCACAGGCAAAATAGAGAGAACCACCTGTCTTCACCAGAAAACTGGAATCTTCCAGAATCAGTTCGACCTCCCCGGATACCACCGTCAGGTATTCCCAGGTCTGCTCCCCGTGGGATTCGCTTTCCATCCGGGCATTTCTGGTCAGCTCGCCCTGATAGATCTCGAAATTTCTTCCGGCATCGTAGGGCAGCATCACATAGATCCGGTATTCCCCTTCCTTTGCCTTCCATACCGGAGCCTCTTCCGGAGACGGCACCACCATGATTTCTTTCCTATTATAAATCAACTGTTCAAAAGGTACCTTCAATCCCTCCACGATCTTCCCGATAGTGGACACCGTGGGATTGGATTCTCCTCTCTCGATCTGTCCCAGCATGCTTTTGCTGACACCGGTACGCTCCGCCAGCATATCCAGACTCATATTTTTGGATTTGCGGATTCTCTTCAGATTGAATGCTATGTTTTTATCGATCTGTGTCATATGCTTCACCCGGACTTTCCCATGATTGCGGTACCCGGCAGATATTTTCCCGCCACCGCATAAAAAAAGCATCAGACTCCCGTCTGATGCTACTTCTTCGTAGTAAAATTTACCATGTTCTTATTTATGACTTATGATACCGAAACGGAGGGCAAACGTCAAGTAATTTTTTACCTGTGTTACTCATCGCTTCTTTACACTATATCCGAAGGTTCCCAGCAATTCGCCACAGCCGAAATAGGAACCGTGGGAATAGATGATGGGTTCCGCCTGCTCCAGGTGGAATTTGTGCTTCTCATCCATATATTTTTCATCGGCATGTACTGCCACCACATCCGCCAGGAACATATCATGGGATCCCAGCGGCAGGATCTGTCGCACCTTACATTCAATGTTCACCGGACTCTCTTTTATCATCGGTGCTTTCACCTCAGATGCCGGAATGGGAGTCAGTCCCATTTCTTTGAATTTATCCACGTCCCGTCCGCTTTTCACGCCACAGTAATCTGTGGCAAATGCCAGCTCCTTCGTGGTCAGATTGATCACGAATTCTCCGGTCTCCTTCAGGATCGGATAGGAATATCTCTCGGGGCGTACGGAGATCGACACCATGGGCGGATTGGTACATACGGTTCCTACCCAGGCCAGCGTGATAATATTGGGGCGGCCGTCCCGGTCAGCCAGGCTCACCATGACCACCGGCAGGGGATACAGCATATTTCCCGGCTTCCAAAGTTGTTTTCCCATTTCCGTAAAACCTCATTTCCGTTACTTTCTTATCAATTTCAGCATTCTTAAATGAATACTTTATCTGCCTTTTTAGAAAATGTGCAAAATGCTCAATACATGAAGAACAATATCCGCAACCGTCAGAACTACTGCCGCAATGGATACTCCCAGCACACCGTTCAATTTACCGCCAAGGTTTTCCTTTACTTTTGCTGCGATGGCTTCGGTCTGCTTCTCGTTCTCTTCTACCACAACCGCCTGTACATTACGGTATACCTTTACGCATTCCTTATGTACATTCTCCTCCGTAGTGCTCAGTTTCTCATCCACATGCTTCTGAAGCTCGTCCAACACCTCGGTACTCTGCTGCAGTTCTTCCAGTTTGGCAGTATACTGCTGTCCCAGAGCTTCCAGCTTCTCTGTGTTCTCCTGCTGCAGCTTCTGCAGGGCAGCCACGCCTTCCTCGGAAAGCTTCGTCACTTCCGGAGCAATGGTCTCGGACATCAGCTTCTCCATCTCCTGATTGATCGCTTTCAGTTCCTTATTGACCTGCTGCATCTGTGCCAGGCACTCGTCGTATTCCCGCAGCTGGCTTTTCAGCTGATCCATCTCTTCGGCATCAGCCGCGGAATTCGCCTTGATCATTTCCTGGGCATTCAGCTTTTGTGCAAGTTTATCCATAAAAGTATCCATCCATCTTCCTCCAAACATATTTCGTCCCTCATGTTAACAGTTTCCCTTTTCAACTGTCCCTATTTTACCATGTTTATTCCCCCGTTACAACCAAAACCCCATGAATACTGTGTTTTCATGGTTTGCGCATTTTTATGCAATTTGTACAGTTTCTTTTTTGGTTTCTGTACTTTTTCGTAAAATTCACCAAGTTTTCACATCATGTTCATAATTTGTTCATAATTGGTTGGTATACTTTAGATACAGTCAAGGAAGAGATAAGACTTCCGGATAACAAAGCATATAAGATAAATTTTTTCATAATAGCCCAGGCGCCGAAAGGTGTCTGGGCACTCCTCATTTTATGGGGATTTTCCTGTCATCCCATTACTGTTTTGACCATAAAAAAGAATCTCGCTTGCGAGATTCTCCGCCTGCGACGGGTCGCTTTTGCGACATATTTCATAACCGCCGCAGTGCGATCCCTGCGGAGCATTTTTAATTCATAGGAAGAAATTTCCTATGAATTAAAAAAGCTTCTGTCGTTTGTATTACACCGGCAGAAGCTTTTGGATTATTTGGATGTTACGCTATTTAATTGTTTTTCCTCTTCTCTCTTTTGGCTGATGGCTAGTATCTCTTCGTTCAGAGACAGCATCCTCGCATCCAGATCAGACACCATTCTCGCACACTCCACCAGTTCATTTTTAATGCTCTCCGGAGCATCGCCCTCGAACTTGTAATGGATCTTATGCTCCAGGCTGGCCCAGAAGTCCATGGCAACCGTCCGGATCTGTATCTCCACCTTCGTATCCACCGTGCGGTCCGACAGATAGACCGGAATACTGACGATCATATGATAGCTTTTATAGCCACTGGCTTTGGGATACGTAATGTAATCCTTCACCGCGATCACCTGAATATCCTTCTGATCCCGGATCATATCCGCAATGCGGTAAATGTCCGATGTAAAGGAACAGATGATGCGGATGCCAGCAATATCGTTTATGTATTTTACCATGTTATCTATGGTGGATTCCTGCCCGTAGCGTTTGAGCTTTTTCACAATGCTTTCCGGGGTCTTGATCCGTGCCTTGATGTGTTCGATGGGATTGTACTGGTGTACATGCTGAAACTCGTCGTTCAGAATCTGCATCTTAGTCTCCATCTGACGCAGTGCGGCGCTGTATACCAGCGTGACCTCCTTCCAGCTGTCGATTCCATCCCCGTTTTCTACCTTAAACTCCATATTACCTCTCAATCTCTTCTGTCACAGAAGGCTCTGCGACCATTTTTCATATTTGTTACTTCCGTAGACGCTTTTTCGTTACGGAAATTCTGCATTTGCACGTTGATATTTATGATAATTATAGCATACCTCCTTTTAAAAATGTATAATTTTAACAAAACCTTTATTATTTTTTAAGATTGATTGGGCAGTTTTATAGTACGCTTTCGCAAACGTGCCGATTCGGCGGACGAAAGCTATCCCATATACAATATAAGATGGATCTGATGGTTGTGTGACTTTTTTTGCTTGCAGGGGAAACCTCTTCCTATTATAATTTATTATTAACGACCAATATGTCTGATTTTTTGCGTAAGGAGATTTTCTATGTTCCGTATGTGGGCCAAAATTTTTAAAAATAATCATATGCTGAAAGACACCTGCATCGAGGACGGCAGTGACGATACCCGTACCCATAAAGTTTTTCACTCTCTGGACGAAGTCTGCCATCAGTTTGATCTCGGTACGCCCATCTGGCTGGATATGAATATTACAGACTTTAAACGTCACAACAAGACCCGTTTTACCCAGGACAGTTTTGTAGAGTCCATCGATTTTGACTATCTGGAGATCCAGATCATTGAGGAGGATTAAGATGAACAGCAATTATTCCGCACAAGAGAAAAATTTTGCAACCGCATTGCTGCATAATCTGTGGAAATATCTGTTGCTTGCCGCATCTATAGTTGCTACCGTCAAGATTATTTTCTTCGGATTCGACATTGACGAGCAGTATGCCGTATCTATGGCTTACCGTCTGGTACAGGGAGACAGAATGTTTCTGGAAATGTGGGAGCCTCATCAGACTTCCGCGTTCTTTTCTGCTGCCTTTTTATGGCTGTATATGCAGTTGTTTCACACCTTAAAATACTCCGTGCTCTTTCTGCGAATCGTAGGTGTCGTTACACAGTTGCTCATCAGTATTCTGACCTACCGGACTTTCCGTAAGTTTGTAACTGAGAATACTGCTTTTGTCATTGCTGTTTTTTACTACAATATCATTCCCAAGAACAGTACCGTTCCCGATTTTTCCAATATGCTTCTGTGGTTCAGTACTCTGGTCTTCTTAAGCTTTCTGGAATTTAGTCTGAATCGCGGTACCTCCGCACGCCGTCCTGCCTTTTTCCTGATTGCCGCCGGAGTAAGCACTTCCCTTCTTGTGCTTTCTTATCCCACCTGTATTTTCGTGGTACTTCCCGGATGTATCGGTATCTGGCTGTTATCTGCTGCCGGAAACCGTCTGAAAAATCTTCTGATTTATCTCGGGACCTGTGGTGTCTGCGGTCTGGGTTGGTTGGCCTACTTTTTGTGTCATATGTCTTTCCGGCAGTTTCTGGATGGCTTGTCAGAAATGCTGACCGACGGCTCCCACGATGTCGGACTGCTTGGGAAATTAAAAGATAACCTTTCCTGCCTCGGCGTTTCTTCCTGTTGTTGATTATTTCCCTGATTCTGGAACAGCTTTTTGTATGGTATCGGTTGCAAAAGCATATCGAGTATCCCGGGTTCGTCTATCTTCTATTCCCGCTGTGGGGCATTTATTGTTATTTCCGCCGTAAAAAGTCTTCTGGCGAATTGGCCCCTGTTTATAAGGCATTGTTCTGGTTTGGAAGTATTACTTCTCTGTTTTTGCTCCTTGCCGCTTTTACAGCCAGCAATACAATGCTCTACGAGTCTGCCGATTATATGGCTATCGGTATGTTGGTTTCTTTATGCTATGCAGAGCGGGAAACATCGGAATCTCCCGTTTTCTGGAAATCTTTTGTCCTGCTGTTTGTGGGACTTGCCGTCATTCACAAAGGATTTCTGTTGTATAATATTTACGGTCACGACACCATTTTCGTCACACGGCAGAAAGCGGAAGAGGGCCCCATGGCAGGAATCTACGGCCGGTATTCCGATGGCTACGAGTATAATATCCGAGGACGTCTGTTAGACGAATTCATTCCCCGGGGCAGCAAAGTACTGATTGCCAGCCATAAGAGCATTATGTATCTTCAGGAGGATTACGTGATCTGCAACTATTCCACCATCAGCACTCCGACCATCGATGAGCGCTTATTCCAATACTGGACGCTCTATCCGGACAAAGTGCCTGAATATATTGTATGGGATAAAGGTTCTGAAGGCTACATTGCAACAAATCCGGAAGTAAATGCCCGTCTGGTAGAGAATGCGGAGTTACTGGTTGATGATGAAGGGCTGTTGATCTATAGACTTCCTGCCAATCCTTATTGATACTTTTCTCCCAAATATCTGAATAACTATTGACTTTTCCTTTTTTGTGCAGTAGTATTTGCATTGTCAGATGTAGTTTTGAAAACTACATATAAAAGTATTTTAGAATACGTGTTGTTATTTGGAATAGTAAATACTATTGTCGGATAAAATGATCTTAAATAGATTCGATTTGCAGACGGCAGCTGCTGTCGGGAAAAGGAGGAGTTATTATGCAGATTACCATAAGAGAGCCGGGAAGTGCCATTACCCATTTCATTGCCATGATGATGGCAGTGTTCGCAGCTGTGCCACTGTTAGTGAAAGCCGGTGTACAGTCCGGGCAGGAGAATTTCCTGGCCATGGCCATTTTCATGGGCAGCATGATCCTGTTATACGGTGCCAGCGCCACTTATCATTCCGTGGACCTCACCGGTAAAAGTCTCCGGGTCTTCCGGAAGCTGGATCATATGATGATCTTTGTATTGATCGCCGGTTCTTACACACCGGTGTGTCTCATTGTGTTGGGCGGTAAGCTGGGATATACGCTGCTGGCTCTTGTCTGGGGCATTGCCGCTGTCGGCATGATCGTAAAAGCCTGCTGGATCACCTGTCCCAAGTGGTTTTCCTCTGTGATCTACATTGCCATGGGCTGGGTATGTGTCCTGGTATTCGGGCCTCTGCTGAAAACTCTGTCCACGCCCGCTTTTCTCTGGCTGTTGGCCGGCGGCATCATCTACACCGTGGGCGGTGTCATCTATGCCCTGAAGCTGCCGATCTTCAATGCGAAACATAAGTTCTTTGGCTCCCACGAAGTGTTCCACCTCTTCGTCATGGGCGGAAGCGTATGTCATTTCATTTTTATGTATTTATATGTAGCATAGCTACGAGCCATGCAAAAATAGAGTGGAACACCTCGATGGGCGCTTGCGCACAAGCGGGGCTGGTTCACTCTATTTTTATACCGTGCGTCCCGCCTTATCGGACGCACTCCCAGAGTGGCAGAAGGCCCTCAGGCAGATATCGGTCTCCGAGTGTGAATTTTCTAAACCCGTGGATCAAGTATTTCTCATCCAAACGGGCACGGCTCCAGGCGACATCCATGTCGCCGACCGCCTGTCGCAAACATCGTGTTTGTTCCACCCTGACTTTTTACCACAGGTTAAGAAAATATCAACACTCTCCGACAGACATCTGCCTGAGGGCGTTCTGTTTGTATTCAAAACGCCAATTTCTAAGAAAAAAATACAAAAACATAAGATTTTGCTATGTAAAAAGTCTCTATTTTCGCTACACAAGCAAAATAAAGAAATTCCGTACAAAAAATCCTGATTTCGGAACTTTTTTGTACGGAATTCGTTGTTTTGGGGCTTTTTACACCAAACTTTCTATTTACCGAAACTTCCCCGCCCAATATTCGTCTTATTATAATGTGATCACCATAACACTTCACGATTTTGGGAGGGTATCTTTATGAAGAAGGCTATTTTACTATCAACACTGACAACGATTCTTACGCTTTCCTTGGCGGGATGTGGTTCTACCGGGGGCCTGAAGGATTCTGTAGGGGGGCAAAATTCCACGGCCCCCACCGGGCCAATCGCCCCGGTCATCGCGGAAAGCCTCGTTCCTACAGAATGCCCGGAAAACGGGCCTGCCGACGATCTGGCAATATCCATGGGGAATGAAGCTATCTGTGATCTGGGACCGGTGCAGTTCTCCCTGTCCCTTCCGGAGACCTGGGACTATGAGATCCGCAATTTAACTTTCGCAGGTACCACCACGACCGATGCTATCATCTTCTGGAACATCGCATACCCGGAGGATACCTTTACGCTTGTCTATGCTCCCGTCCCGGGAATCTGCGGCACCGGCGTCACCAGCGAGGAGATCACTCTGCCCGACAGCAACTTAAACGGCTGGAAAAATACCGAGATCTACCAGACAGAACAAAAATACTGGATTTACATTACATTATCCAATCCCGATGTCCCTTTACAGGGAAATACCCTACAGCTGGAAGCCACTATTCCGTTAACAGACTGGTACACTCTGGAAACAGATTTCAACCGCATCCTCGAAACCATCCAGCTTCAATATACAAGTTTCGAAGCTCCTGTGACGCAGGATATTCTGATCTTACCGGAAGAAACGCAGTCAACGACTCCAGACATTCTGCCCTTGCCAGAAGAAACGCAGTTCGCTCCCCAAGACAAGTTACCCTTGTTAGAAGAAAGACAGTCCAACTGTATCGAGCTGGATACGGATTTCGGTGCACCTGTGACTCAGGATATTCTGATCCTGCCAGAACAAACTCAACCTGCAACTCAGGAGAAACTGCCCCTGTTGGAACAAAGGCAGTCCAACTGTATTGAGCTGGATGCAGATTTCAGAGCCCCCGCATCGTAGGATACTCTAATCTTACCGAAAGAATCACATCCTTGTCTCACGACAGCCGCCATCCTTGACCGCCAGATAAGGGAATCTCCACAGATTGCCCACACCCACCGCGCTTCCGGCCGCCGCCAGCACGAAACCGATCTGCCCGGAGAAATTACTTGTTCTATTTTCCATATGATTCACGCTCCTTAAAACACTTGTGACATGAGGATAGCCTATGCTATACTATCAGTAAAACGAATGTTTTTATTGGTATGCATAAGTTTTTGTAATGTGATGAGTCTCAAGAGAAAATAAGTGGCTGCAAAGCAGACATTTGTTTTTTGGACTCATCAGCTCACGAATATCCTGCTTCGCAGGATATTCGTGAGCTTATACTATAATGAGTACAAGAAAGCCAATCTGCTCGCATAATTGGTGAACGATGAATTTGAAATTCATAAATTTACGGGGTGAAGATCATGAAAGAACAAAAAGACCGTTACGAGATATTTTTAAAAGTATGTGAAACGGGAAGCTTCTCCAAGGCGGCGGAAGCACTGAATTATACCCAGTCCGGCATCAGCCAGATGATGGCGGGACTGGAGGAAGAACTGGGTGTGCAGCTTTTTGCCCGGGTTAAACGGGGTGTCAGCCTCACTGACAACGGTGCCCGCCTCATCCCTTACATTCAGGAAATGGTCAACCAGAAAGACAAGCTGCGCCAGGCCGCCTTCAATATCAACAATAAGATTGAGGGGAAACTGCGGGTCGGTAGTTTTTCCAGCATCACTGCTCTGTGGATGCCGGATGTGGTTCATTTTTTCCGGGAAAATTATCCGAAAGTGGATGTAGAAATTTTTGACGGCAATTATGATGAGATCCGGGACTGGATCATTCACGGGCAGGTGGATTGTGGATTTTTATCCTCCATCGTGGCGGATGATCTGACCTTTTATCCACTGTTGAATGATCCGCTGTGCGCTGTTTTCCCCGAGGGACATCCGCTGGCTGCCAAAAACAGCGTCACCCTGCCGGAACTGTTCGAATATCCTCTGATCATCGAGACCCCCGGCTGTGACAACGACATCCAGCATCTGCTGACCAAATGCCCTGTCCGCCCAAAGATCTCTTACAGCTTCCGGGACGATACCCTGATCATGTCCTTCGTCCGGAACGGTCTCGGTGTCACCATCTCTCAGGAACTGGTATTAAAAGCTTTCGCACGGGGTGTGGTCTCCAGACCCTTATCTCCCAGTTGTCACCGTACGCTGGGACTGGCTTTCTCCAAGACCGCCAACTCCGTGGTGTCACAGACGATGCTGCGGTATTTGCAGGAAACGATCCACTGATCCACCCCAGCTCAACTATTCTGCTATTCTACATTATGATAGCTTCCGCAATACGGGCAGCGTCCGGTATATCCTGCTGCCGCCTGATAGGAAGCACCGCAGTTCGGACACTGCACGGCGGTCATGCGAAGCTTGGAAGGATCCACGGGCTTATCGTCCATCAGTTCCTGCTCTCCCGGCAGAATCTCATCCCGGACGGAATCCGGATCCCAGCCGTATTTTCCCTGATATTCGTAGATATCCATGGTCATACCGATGGGATAGGTCGAAGCGCCCTTTTCAAACGCGGTGGGAATCACTGCCTCCCGCTCGATCTGATTCTTGTCAAAATAATGCACGATCACATTCACCGGGAATCTGCCGTTTACCATATACGCCGTATTCTCCACGTAACCGTAGATCTTGGCGGCATATCTGATTCCGTTTTTTACGATGAGTGACTTTTTATGCTGCCCGAATAATACTGCTGCGATAAAACAAATGCCCAGTATCAGGAAAAACAGCGGCAATGCCAGAAATGCCCTCATGGGCCGGAACACCATGCCGATGCTTCCGAATATCATTGTCAGCACTGCGCCGATCCCCGCAAATGCGCCTCCTATGATCAGTAAAATTTTCTGAGCCATGTTCATTTTCATGTCAGTTTCCCGCCCTTCTCCTATTTTTCATGCCAATCTCCATCCAGCAGCCTTCGGCTGGCGGCACAAATAGTAATTTATACCATCTGGACCACCCAGACATTACTCTTCACCATGAGGTAACCAATGATCACCTTGATCAGTTCCGTACCCTGCACCAGAAAATAGATGCTCACGATCCCCAGGCCGGTGAAATGCGCCAGCAGATATGCCGCCGGCACCACGATCACCCAGGTAAATACGGAATCAAACAGGAAAGTCACCACCGTCTTACCACCGGAACGCAGGGTAAAATACGACGCATGGCTGAAGGCGCAGAAGGGCATGATGATGGCCGATACCGCAATAAAACTGGTAGCCAGTTCCCTGATCTCCTCCGTGGTATTGTAAATGCCGGGGAAAAATCCTCCTACCACGAACATTAACACTGCCATGATCACACAGCAGAAGACACTGAATACGATCATCTTATTGTCCGCATCTTTGGCATCCTCCAATTTACCTGCACCCAGATACTGTCCCACCACAATACTGATACAGGAACCCAGCTGAAGATAGACAATATTGAACAGATTCGTGATGGTGGAGGCAATGTTCAGTCCCGCCACCACGTCCAGACCTCTGACAGAATAGCACTGGGTCACCGTTGTCATGCCCGCTGCCCACAGCACCTCGTTCATCATCAGCGGAAATCCCTTGATCAGGATCGCCTTCAATTCCGCAAGCGGAATACCAAAGCTGGTGTAAGCTCCCTCCAGATAGCGGTTTTTTCCCCGATGGATGTGTGCCCAGATCACCACGATCAGTGCCTCAATGTAACGGGCAATAACGGTAGCCAGCGCCGCCCCCTGCACTCCCAGCTCCGGGAAAGGACCGATGCCGAAGATCATCAGATAGTCCAGAATCGCATTAGTACCCACCGCCACAAAGCTGGCCAGCATCGGGATAAAGGTCTGCCCGGTCTCTTTTATATTTGTCGCGTAGGACTGGTTCACCGCAAAAGGGATCAGTCCCACCATCATGATGGCCAGATATTCCAGTCCGTACTGCAGTGCCAAGTCCGTGGCCCCGTTCCCCACCGTATCCGTCAGATACAGGGAGATCAGTGCGGAACCTTTCGTCAGGAACAGAAGGATCGCTCCGCCTGTCACCAACAGCGTGGCATACAGCTTAAACCGAAAGGAATACATATGTCCCTTATGATTGCCCTTTCCGAAATACTGGGCACCGAAGATGCTGGCAGCTGACACAGCTCCGAAAATTGCCAGATTGTATACAAAGATCAGCTGATTCACAATGGCAACGCCGGACATCTGCTCCGTTCCCAGCTGTCCCACCATGATGTTATCCAGAAAGCTTACCAGATTGGTAATGGCATTCTGCAGGATCATGGGAATAGCCAGTAAAAGATACTTCTGGTAAAAATCCCAGTCTCCAATATATTTTTTCTTAAATTTTGCTAACATAATTTCCCTCAATTTTCTAAATAATCCCTACCTACGCTCGATCATCCCGGGACTTTCACTCCCGAAAACCGACCGCTTATAACGGTTCTTCCTGCGGCATGGTGCTGTGTACTTTCTTTCTGACAAAATAGAAACATACCGCCTGCAGCAGGATCGTTGCCAGCCAGGAGGCCGGATAAGATAAAAACAGTACCATCAACGACCGGTGCATTGGGAATACTCCGTAGATCCAGAAGATTCTCGTTCCCACCGTACCGATAATGGACAATATCATAGGTACCGCCGAATGTCCCATGCCCCGCAAGGCTCCCGGAATCAGATCCATGATGCCGCATAAAAAGTAAGTCAACGTCGTATACAGCAGAATCTCCGTTCCACAGGCAATAACGTCCGCATCCGTTGTGTAAATGTGAAGCAGCTGCGGACCGAAGAGATTGGCGCTTCCGCCCAGCGTTACCGCTACGATCACCGACAGGATCATACAATCGATCAGTACCCTGTCCATACGTTTTTTCTTCCCGGCACCGTAGTTCTGACTGGTGAAGCTCATACACGCCTGGGTAATGGAATTCACCGACACGAACAGGAATCCAAAGATATTATTGGCCGCCGTATAGCCTGCCATGGCGATGGAGCCAAAGGAATTCACCGAGGACTGCAGCAGAACATTGGAGAAATTGATGACTACGCTCTGGATCCCCGCCGGAACCCCCACCTGAAAGATCTGCAGCAGGTACTCCCCTTTTATTCCCAGCTTTGAAATCTGCAGCCGGTAACAGCTGTCCGTAGTAAACAGGCACCATAATACCAGCACACAGGAGATCACCTGAGAGATCACTGTAGCAATGGCTACCCCCGCCACACCCATGGAAAAAGCAATGACCAGAAACAGGTTCAATACCGCATTGATGGCTCCGGATATGATCAGGAACAACAGCGGACGCTTCGTGTCTCCCACTGCCCGCAGAACTGCAGCTCCGTAATTGTACAGCATGAAAAAGGGCATGCTGCAGAAATAAATTTTCATATATAATGCCGCCTGATCAATAACATCCGCCGGGGTATCCATCAATTCCAACGCCCCCCGGGTGCAGAACAGCCCTACGAATACCATGACAATACCGCTGATCAATGCAAAGGTCATAGCTGTATGTACTGTCTCGCTCATCTCCCGCTCTTTCCCGGCAGCATAGAATCTGGCGGACAATACATTGGCTCCCAGAGAAACGCCGATAAACAGATTGACGAACATATTGATCAATGCCGTGGTGGAACCTACAGCCGCCAGCGCCTGACTTCCGGTGAACCGTCCCACCACAATGATATCCACTGCATTGAACAGCAGCTGCAAAATGCTGGACACCATCAGGGGCAGTGCAAAGGAGATCAGCTTGTCCATAATCGTGCCGTTGCACATATCTATTTCATATTTGTTTTTCTTCTGTGTTGCTTCCATAATTTCATTTCCTGCAATTCTCTTCCAAATCCCGTTATTTTCCCGCACCGCTCATCCGCATCTGCAGAAGAACCGCTATAACTTATGATTTTATCACATATTTTGCTATATTTCTATTCCCCATTTTAGCTGAAAATATGATATACTATATTTTGAATGTTTTTGGGGGTTCAAAATGAGTATACATCCCACAAATCCTTACAAGAGAACAAAGAGAAAGGAAACTTATCCCTATGAAATATGACGTAATCATTATCGGTGCCGGTCCCGGCGGTATCTTCTCCGCTTATGAACTGGTGCAACAGAATCCCGACCTGAAAATTGCCGTTTTCGAATCCGGTCACCCTCTGGAGAAGCGCCACTGTCCTATCGACGGTGACAAGATCAAGAGTTGCATCAACTGTAAGAGCTGTTCCATCATGAGCGGTTTCGGTGGTGCCGGTGCTTTTTCCGATGGAAAATACAATATCACCAACGCTTTCGGTGGCACTCTCTACGAGTATATCGGCAAGAGTCAGGCCATCGACCTGATGAAATATGTGGATGACATCAACATGAAGTTCGGCGGTGAAGGCACGAAGCTGTATTCCACTGCTGGCACCTCTTTCAAAAAAATCTGCATGCAGAACAAGCTGAACCTGTTAGACGCTTCCGTACGTCACCTGGGTACAGATATCAACTTCATCGTGCTGGAAAATCTGTACGCAGAACTGAAGGATAAAGTGACTTTCTATTTCGATACCCCGGTGAAAACGGTGGAGACCGTTGGTGACGGTTACCGTATCTGCTGCGAAAACGCTTCTTACGACTGCGACAAGTGCATTATTTCCGTAGGCCGCAGCGGCAGCAAATGGATGGAGCAGATCTGTAAAGATCTGGACATCAACACCAAGTCCAACCGCGTGGATATCGGCGTCCGGGTGGAACTGCCCGCAGTCATCTTCTCTCATCTGACCGATGAACTCTATGAGAGCAAGATCGTATACCGCACTGAAAAATTCGAGGATTCCGTGCGTACCTTCTGTATGAATCCCCACGGTATCGTCGTAAATGAGAACACCAACGGCATCGTCACCGTAAACGGCCACAGCTACGAAGGAGCCGACAAGCAGACAGAGAACACCAACTTTGCCCTGCTGGTAGCGAAGCATTTCTCCGAGCCCTTCAAGGACAGCAACGGCTACGGTGAAAGTATCGCCCGTCTCTCCAACATGCTGGGCGGCGGTGTTATCGTACAGCGTTTCGGCGATCTGGTGAGAGGACGCCGCAGTAATGCGAAGCGTATTGCCGAGGGCATGGTAGAGCCTACCCTGTCCGCAACTCCCGGTGATTTAAGCCTGGTACTGCCCAAGCGTATCTTAGACGGTATCATCGAAATGATCTACGCACTGGACAAGATCGCACCCGGTACCGCCAATGACGATACCCTGCTCTACGGTGTGGAAGTCAAATTCTATAATATGGAAGTGGAACTGGACGAACATCTGGAAAGCTGTCACAAGGGCCTGTACATCATCGGTGACGGCAGCGGTGTGACTCATTCCCTGTCCCATGCATCCGCCAGCGGTGTCTATGTCGCAAGGCAGATCGCCAAAGGGGAATAATTACTAATAAAAAGGAAGGTAGATTCTATGGCACAGACAGTTAAGCTCATCTCTGACAGTACCTGTGATCTGTCAAAGGAATTAGTGGAAAAGTATGACATTACCATCCTGCCTCTGCACATTCTGCTGGGCGAGGATGAATACCGCGATGGCGTGGATATTACGCCGGAAGAAATTTTCCGGTGGTCCGATGAAAACAAGACCACGCCCAAGACCTCTGCTCCTTCTCTGACCGAGGCCATGGAAGTCATGCAGCCTTTTGTGGAAGAAGGCCGGGAGATCATCTGTTTCTCCATCTCCGACAGCATGTCCACCTCCGGCAACGTTATGCGGCTTGCTGCAGAAGAACTGGAAGCTTCCGACAAAGTCACCGTCATCAACTCCGCAAACCTGTCCACCGGCATCGGTCTGCAGGTAATACAGGCTGCCATTCTGGCTTCTGAAGGGAAAACAGCCGCAGAGATCACTACTGCCATCGAAGCCATCCGTCCCAAAGTCCGGGCCAGCTTCGTCGTAGATACCCTGACCTACCTTCACCGCGGTGGCAGATGCAGCGCGGTAGCGGCTCTGGCCGGTGGTATGTTAAAGCTTCATCCCCGGATCGTCGTGGTGGATGGTGCCATGGATGCCTCCAAAAAATACCGTGGAAAACTGGGTTCCGTCATCCTCTCCTACACAAAGGATATGGAAGAGGATCTGAAGAATGCCGTTCCCGACAGAGTCTTCATCACCCACTCCGGCTGCGACCGGGAGATTGTGGAAGCGGTTCGTTCCTATCTGGAAAGTCTGGGAATCTTTGACGAGATTCTGGAAACCAGAGCAGGCGGTGTAGTCTCCAGCCATTGTGGTCCCGGCACGTTAGGCGTACTTTTCATTGCTAAATAAAAAATCCGAAGGAGTTTCGTGTGAAAAATTAATTTTTCACACGCAAATTTGTGTCTGCACAAGGTGCCAAGGCACCTGAAAGTTTGCAGGTTACTGAAAGGCATTGGTATTATTATGATCCGTTTTATATTCGTCGTATTATTTGTAGTATTATTCCTGATCCTGTCCACGCCGTTAATGCTGGTGGAATGGATCATCGGCAAATTTAACCCCGGTCTTAAGGACCGCAGTTCCCTGGCCATTGTAAACTGGGCCTTCCGCTGGGTCATCCGTCTTTCCGGCACGAAAGTCATTGCCATCGGGGAAGAGAACATTCCCACCGACACTGCTGTGCTGTACGTCGGCAATCATCGCAGCTTTTTCGATGTGGTGCTGACCTATGTCCGTGTTCCCAGACCTACCGGTTATATTGCGAAAAAAGAAATGTTAAAATGGCCCCTGCTTAACATCTGGATGAAAAATCTTCACTGTCTCTTTCTGGATCGCCAGGACATCAAGGCAGGACTGAAAACCATTCTGCAGGCCATTGAGAAAGCCAAAAACGGGATTTCCATCTGCATCTTCCCGGAGGGCACCCGCAACAAGACCCAGGATACCTTCCTTCCCTTCCACGAGGGCAGTTTCAAGATCGCAGAGAAAGCAAATGTTCCCATTATCCCCATGACTATTGTGAATTCCGCTGCGGTATTTGAAGATCATTTCCCGAAAATAAAAAAGGCCACCGTAGTCATTGAATACGGTAAGCCTATTTATCCGAAGGAACTGGACAAGGAGACCCGCAAGAGCATGGGCACCTATGTACAGAATATTATCTCCGAAACTTATTTCAAAAACAAAGAACTGATCTGATCTTTCTAATGTCTATCCGCGAGGGAGACCTGCTGGGCTATCAGTAACAGATAATCCGCAGCGTCTCCCTCTTCGGGATAATAACTCACCGAATCCCGGTTCCGTCCCATCAGGTAATGCAGAAAATCCTCTAAAATCTCCGTGTACTGATAACTATATAACACATAATTAGCACAGGACAATTCTTCTGCCCGCTTCAGCAGATCCTCGGTTCCATTGTTGACATTCATTACGGCATCGATCATGTTATGGGAACGTTTGGCCAGCTCCTCGCCCCGATTCCGGATGCTTTCCATGAATACAGTGCACAGGTCCACATCCACCGGCTGTCTGGTGGCCAGATACGTCATGGAGCCATACAGATAGGCCGTTTCTTCCAGATAACTGGTATTGTCCTCGAAAAAGTCCTTATACTCCAGGATCTGATTGCGGTAAGTGTAGAGTCCCGCCGCCCGGTAAAGCTCCGTCAGCGCCATGAATTTCTCCGCATCTCTGCCGGATGTCGACATCAGCTTGGTGTACACCGACGACGCATGCTGCAGACATTGTGTGGCATATTGCACATCATATTTCTGGTACAGATAACTGAATTTTGCCATCACCGCCACGTAACACATGTTCTCCGGTTCCGGCTTTTCTGTGTCGTTGGCCGTTTTTTCCAGCCAGTCGGCAATAGATTCCAGCAGATCCGGGATATCATTGCCATTATCATCCGCAAGCACCTGCGGATACCACTCACAGGCCTCCAGCAAAGTGATGATCTCATCCTCGGTAATACTGCGATCCTGACACCTGTCATGAACATCCGTGCACAACGCTTCCAACAGTTCCTGATAGTGGTCTTCTTTCAGAGAAAATGTCAGGGATCTTCCCACATTGTCACACTCCAGATAGAACTCACCTTCCCCGGTATAGTCCGTGAAATCCGCTGTTCCGATGTACAGAGACAGCTCCCCGTTGTAATCTGTCTGCTTTACCGTGCCTTCATAGACCGTCTCTCCGGTCTCCCGGTCCACCAGACGGAAAGTCTCTACCGGCTGTCTGCCCTTCACCACTGCCTGTTTTTCACCGACCGCGGCATACCCCTGCTGATCCACCAGCACATTGGGTGTCAGCGTAGGCACTGTATAGTTGATGACCGGTGTGTTTTCCATGCCGGTCATACTTATGCTTACATGCCCTGTCTCTGCCGTTGCCTGCCCGCAGGCGTTCATACCTATACTGTTAAATAGTAATAGCAGGGACAGGATCCCTGCACTTTTCCTGCTGTATCTCAAAATATTCCTCCGGTCATTCCCTGGGGACATTGCAGTACACGATCTCCCCGTTGATAATAGTATAAAGGGTTCGGGTGAAAATTTCCATAGGATTTCCGTCGAAAATGGCAATGTCTGCATCTTTCCCCACTTCCAGGCTGCCAATGCGGTCTGCCACGCCACAGATTTTCGCAGGATAAATGGTGATGGCCCGGAAACCTTCCTCCATGGGAAGTCCCGCTTTTACCGCAAGTCCGGCACACAACGGCAGTGTCTGGATCTGTGACACCGGATGATCCGTGGTGATGGCGACCATCACACCGGCCCGGTTCAGCACTCCGGCGGTCTTAAAAGACATGTTCTGCACCTCGATCTTGTTCCGGCTGGTAAGATCCGGTCCCACAATGGCCGGAAATCCTTCCTTCGCCAGTTCTTCCGCCACCAGATGACCTTCCGAGCAATGATCCATCGTCATTTTTATACCGAATTCTTTTGCAATGCGGATTGCTGTGAAAATATCGTCCACCCGGTGGACATGGGCTTTTAACGGGATGTCTCCCCGCAGTACCGGAAGATAGCACTCTTTTTCAAAATCCGGTGCAAAATACGCTCCCTTCTCCGCCGCTTCCTGCTTTTGCCGCAGATATTCTCTGCTCTCCCAGAGTTCCCTGCGCAGCATGGCGGCGATGGCCATGCGGGTGACAGGACTTTTGTTCTGCCCGGAATAATTGACCTTGGGGTTCTCTCCAAAGGCCACCTTCATGGCCGCCGGTGATTTCAGGATCAGGTCGTCGATCCGGCGCCCCTTAGTCTTTACCATGGCAAACTGGCCGCCCACCACATTAGAGCTTCCGGGTCCGATCATGGCTGCAGTAATTCCGGCCCGCACCGCATCATCAAAGGCTGCATCCATGGGATTAATACCATCGATAGCCCGCAGAGACGGTGTCAGGGGATCCACTGTCTCATTACAGTCATCCCCTTCCGTGCTCTTTTTTTCTTCCATGATACCCATATGGCAGTGTGCCTCAATGATGCCCGGCATGATCAGCGCATTTTTCGCGATCACTACCTGCTCTCCTTCTTCCGGCTGTAACTTCACCTCACCTCTGGCACCTACCTGTGCAATTTTCCCGTTTCTTATCTGCAGGATCCCTTCGGGGATCTCTCTGCCCGCCATGGTCAGGATCCTGCCTCCTACAATATACATCAGCGGAACAATGCCTCCCCGTTCACCGGTTCCCCGTTGTGGGTCAGAGCAAAGTATACGTTGCTTCCTTCGGCGCTGTAGTATTTCGTGGGCGCTGCCACACTGCCGATGGTGTCGCCGGGATTCACATAGGAGTTCTCTTTCACTGTGATCTCCGTCAGCTGTCCATAAGTGGCCTCATAGCCGTCACCCAGATCCAGGGTCACCGCCTTGCCGATCTCCTCATTTTCGAAGATCGAAGTCACTTTTCCCTGCGCACAGGCGGTCACTGCCGTACCTTCTTCCGCGGAAAAAATGGTGGCGGGATTGTATTTATACTGATCCAGTGTAGCAAAATAAGTGCTCTTGTCCATAGAGTAATGCATCAGAATATCACTCTGCACCGGTTGCTGTAATCCGTCGCTTTCTGCAAAGTGCAGTGTCTTCTCAACGACCACATCCCCGCCTGCTGTCTGCTTTCCCCCGGTCTCTTCCTTTTGCCGGTCGGCATCGGAATTCTGCTGCTCTTTCTGTGCGGCCTCCAGCAGGGTCTCCTGATCCGTCAGCCCCGGAATCTCTACGTTGCCGGAGCCTACCTCCTGGGGCATATAGTCCAGATCATCCTCGGTGACAGGAGTTCCCGCGATCTCATTTCCCGCTGTATTATTTGCCGTCAGTCCGGGGATGTTCTCGTCCTCCTTCAGAAGATGTTCGTCGTTATTCTCCGTGATCTCCTGTAATTTGTCATCCGCATTGTTGGGAAGCGCAGTGAAGTCCAAGGTATAACCATCATCCCTGGACTCCACATTCTGCCCCTTCATATAGACCCCTGTCATGGTCAATGCTGCCAGTACAAAGGCTGAAGAGGCTAACATTATAATACGTTCTTTGTTAATACCGCTCTTTTTATTTCTTCTCATATCCTATCCGCATCCTTCCTGTTCCCTGAGTCAACTGCCTGCTATACAATCGTTTCAACCACTTTCCCTGGTTTATCCTATAGTCTTGCCCGATTCATGGGTTTTATTCAGAATGTCTTCGATATGAAATTTGCATTTATTTGGAACTATTCAGAGCCATGTAAATAGCGTCGAATGTTTGCATTCGTAAGAACATTTGATGCTATTTATAGGGCGAAGTAACTGAATAGTTATATTTATTCTATGCCTGTGCGGCATAGGCAGCCATATCCACGTGCTGTACCGTACCCACATTTCCGTTTTCGTATAAGAAAATACCGGTCTTGCGGACCACAGCATTGGTCGCATTGGCATTGGTAGTGCCGTCCTGAGCCTTACGGTCTCCCTGCAGGGTAAAATCCGTAGAAGCGTTTTGCAGACAGATAGCACCGACACCCTTGTCAGAAAGTTTGTACAGTACGTCGTTGCCGTTTTCATCCTTGCACCAGATTTTTAATTTTGACCAGATGGAATCGTTCTCATCGATCCAGCCATTGCCATCCTCATCATACTGCGCCAGATCTGCAAAGCCATCCCCATTCCGGGTGCCGAACAGCTCACTGCCGTCGTTGATAGTGCCGTCACCGTTCTTGTCCAGTGCCAGATAGCCGCTGCCATTCAGCACGGAGATCTCTTCTTCCTTGCCATCGGCATCCAGATCAAAATAAAAGGTCTGATCCGACACTTCTGCCACATCAGTATCCAGGTTGATCACCAGCGGATCATGGAGCGTGAATTCTGCTACATTGAGTTGCTCTTTGTAGTATTCCTCGCATCTGCGGCTCATATTTACATTTACATTAAAATTGATCTCTCTGCCATCCTTGGTCCGTACGCTTCCCACGGTGGAAAAACTGGTATCCTCCTGTTCTATGTTCCAGGTCTCGCTCACATAGTTCAATATTTTCACACGGGACGTGACCAGATTGAACACGTCTGACGCAGGTGTTGCGGTTCCCTGTGTGCTGCCGGAATTCGTCTGGGTATTATTTACGCTATTCCCTGTATTCCAGCTGTTTCCGGTCTGATTACCGCTGCTCCATCCGTTTTCCTGCATCCAGTCCCGCAAAGTGCTGTTCCTGGACGGGAATAATAAATCAAAAATATAACGCACCGTATATTCCCGGATGGTAGACAATGTCTGTTCACTGGCACTGCTTCGCATATCCCATCTGGCAGAAGATACCAGCAAACGACTCTGCCAGTCTTTGGCTGTCATCGTGGTGTTCTCTGCAGTGTTCTCCTGTTCCTCCGTGTTCTGTGTGGTATCCTCACCATTCGGTGTCTTCTGTCCCTTAGTGGATACATCTGTCAGACCTGCCTGATAATCCGTTATCTCAAATCGTCTGACGCTTGTCTTAGAAGCGTGATAGCTTCTGGCGGAATCCATTCCTATGCTTGCGGAATCAATTCTCAAATCTGTAATTTTCTCCTTTCCCCGACCTCACCACGAACCAACAGGGCGCGCTTCCTGTAACGCTTAACAGTTCACCGCCGCATGTATTCATAAAAGCGCCTGCTCCGCAGTCGACGCCGCTAAGCGGCTCATCTTTTATTTCATACATGCGGCGCTCCGCTCATGCAATATCATATGTTCTGCTTTGTGTGCCAGCACCCACGCAGAACATATGATATTGCATGGCTGAACTGTTAAACTAAAAAAAATGGTAAAGAAACAGAATACATATAATATGCCTCTGTCTGGTTACCATCCGTGGTGTCATTATCAAACTGTAAAAAATAAGTAGCAGGAAGTGACTGGCCATGTCACCTCTCTGCTACTTATATCGTCCGCTATGGACATTTTATTTAGTGTTAATTTACTGCTGTTTGGGCTGAGTGGGAGCACCAGGGGTTCCGGGTGCGGGAGGCACCGGTCTGCCGGCTGCTTTCAGCTTTGCTGCGATCATGCTGGCTACCATTTCTCTGGTCACCACGATGTTGCCACCGAAGGGATTGATCACGAATCCCAGCGCCGGGCTGATATTGCCCTGTGCATCTTTGCGCAGCAGCATTCCCGCATAATCGTCAAAGTTCATGGCGAAAGTCTGCTGATTCTCCTCATCTCTCCACCTTTTTAGCTCTGTCCAGTCAGTGAACGCCATGAAGAACTTCCGACCGTCCTCGGTGGACAGCATCGGGAACTGTACTTTGGCATCTCTTGCGATGGTCACCCGGCCGTTTTCATCGGGCACAGGCACCGGATCGATCACGACCGGAGACAGGAACTTTGCTTTCTGCAGTTCATCCAGGAACATCTGTCTGTGTTCCGGGGTGTCCTCTGCTTTTAATAATTCAATGGATCCCACCATCATGGGGTTGGATACCGGTTTGTTAAATTCCATATTTTTTCTCCTTACTTCTCATTGTAACTATTCAGCCTCTCTTCGCGAAACGCATCTGCGCTGGTTAGTCACATGTCTCTGAATAGTTACACTCGGTTATAGTTGATCAGGCATCCCTTCAGGATGATCTGACGTTCTTCGTCGGTCAGCTCTCCCAGCTTCAGGGTGAATTCCTTCATGCCTTCTCCGGTTGTTACCACATATGCTTTAATTTCCTCGGCCTTGTCTTCCACGGCTTTCTTAATACCGGGAATGAACAGGTAATCCAGATTCTTGAAAGGCAGGTCTCCGGGCTGGATCAGGAAAGGAAGCATGCCCCAGTTGATCAGGTTGGAACGATAACGCTTGGTGGCATACTCGTTGGCAATATTTGCCCAGCCGCCTAATACCTTCTGGCAGGAAGCAGCCTGCTCACGGGCAGAACCGTCTCCGGGCTTCACTGCGAAAATAGTGGAACCGAATCCGGTGTTCTCACGACTTGCATCGGGATACTGTTTCTTTACTTCACCCATAACATCCTTCAGTACCGGAACTGCCTGACAGGGATGTCCGCCGTTCATACGCTCTTTCTCTGCCTTCTGGATCTCCTTGGCACGTCCTACATACTGCGGATCCTTACGGCTTAAAGTGAACTCTGCCAGTCCCAGAGGATTGGAACGGTAGGAAGAGGTCTCACCGGATGGAATCAGCTCATCGGTAGTAGTTACGGGATCGTGGATCTCGGATACTACCTGCAGTACCAGATTCTCAGGCAGGGCACCCATAGCGGGCCAGTCCTTGATATTGGGGCCGAACTGGATCTCTACGCTCTCGTCTGCCACACCGTGGGAATCGAAGACACGGTTCTTGTAAATATTGCTATCGAAATGATATTTGTATTTTCCGAAATCTCCATCGAAGTCCGTTGCAGGAGTCAGCACACCCTTGTTGGCTGCAGTGGCTGCGATGGAACGGGCATCCATCAGAGCTACGGAAGCGATCTGGCCGTTCTGCAACTTGGAGCCTTCACGGTTCGGGAAATTTCTGGTAGAGTGACGGATACTGAATGCGTTATTGGCAGGCGTATCACCGGCACCGAAGCAGGGACCACAGAACGCAGTCTTCATGACTGCACCGGTCTCTAAGATGGTAGCCGCACAGCCGTTGCGGATCAGCTCCATGTATACGGGCATGGATGCGGGATATACGCTTAAAGTAAACTCATCCGCACCGATGTATCTGCCCTTCAGGATGTCGGCAGCCGCACAGATATTCTCGAATCCGCCGCCGGCACAGCCTGCGATGATACCCTGATCTACAATGAACTTGCCGTTCTTTACTTTATTCTTCAAAGTAAAGTCTACGGCACCGTCCAGACTTACTTTCGCACGCTTCTCCGTCTCATCCAGAATATCCATCAGGTTCGCATTCAGCTCTTCGATGGTGTAAGTATTGCTGGGATGGAACGGCATGGCGATCATAGGACGGATCTTGTCCAGATCCACCTCGATCAGTCCGTCGTAGTATGCCACCTGGCCGGGATTCAGTTCCTTATAGTCTTCGGTACGTCCGTGGATCTCATAGAACTCACGGATCTGGTCATCGGTCTTCCAGATGGAGGACAGACAGGTGGTCTCTGTGGTCATTACATCAATGCCGATACGGAAATCAGCACTCAGGGAAGCCACACCGGGGCCTACGAACTCCATTACTTTATTTTTTACATAGCCGTTCTTGAATACTGCGCCAATGATAGCAAGTGCAACGTCCTGAGGACCTACACCCTTCACGGGAGCACCCTTTAAGTATACGGCTACCACGCCGGGCATGTTGATATCATAGGTCTGGTTCAACAGCTGTTTTACCAGCTCGGGACCACCCTCGCCCATAGCCATGGTACCCAGTGCACCGTAACGGGTATGGGAATCGGAACCCAGGATCATCTTGCCACCGCCGGCTAACATCTCTCTGGCAAACTGATGGATAACTGCCTGATGAGGGGGTACATAGACTCCGCCGTATTTTTTCGCACAGGTCAGACCAAACATGTGGTCATCCTCGTTGATGGTACCGCCTACGGCACACAGAGAGTTATGACAGTTGGTCAGTACATAGGGCATGGGGAACTTCTGCAGTCCGGATGCTCTCGCAGTCTGGATAATACCTACAAAGGTAATATCATGGCTGGTAAGCTTGTCGAAACGGATCTTCAGCTTGTCCATATTGCCGGAGGTATTATGCTCCTGCAGAATACCATATGCCATGGTGTTTTTCGCTGCTTCTTCTTTGGAGATCGTAATGCCGGTCTTCGCCTGTATCTGACTGGCTGCTTCCGGGGTATCCGCTACGATGTCCGTACCGTTTACCAGGTAAGCGCCGCCCTGTGTTAACTGAATCATGCTCGTCCTCCTGTTATTCCACTTCTTATGCGTAATGTGCATCTAAATGTGCACTCCTTTCATTATACTGGATTGTTTTCTCAGATGCAATGATCTTATAGGATGTTTTTGCCACTGTACCACGCTAAATTTTATTTTTCTCCGGGAACCATTCCTCTTTTGTTCCGGTGTTGCTATAATATCCTCAGAAATTATGCCATTTTCCGAAAATCTATACGAAAACGACAGTTGTCGGCCGAATTCCGGCGGCAGCGGAAAGGAACCTTATGAATGTAGTAATAGCTATCGATTCCTTCAAGGGAAGTATGACCTCCATGCAGGCGGGTTTGAGCGCCGCCACGGGGATCAAACGTGTTTATAAAGATGCACATATTACCGTCCGTCCTCTGGCGGACGGCGGGGAGGGCACCGTAGATGCTCTGGTAAGCGGCTGTGACGGCCGTATGACACAGGTGCAGGTCACAGGCCCTTCCGGTCACCCCGTTGTCTGTCCTTACGGCATTGTCGACGAGACCCATACCGCAATCATTGAAATGTCCGGTGCCGCCGGGATTACCCAGGTCAGCGGAGAGGAAAAGAATCCTCTGAACACCACCACTTACGGTGTAGGCGAAGTCATCAAAGATGCGATCCAGAACGGCTGCCGGCATTTTATTGTCGGTATCGGTGGCAGTGCCACCAATGACGGCGGTGTCGGAATGCTGCAGGCACTTGGCTTTGGCTTTCTGGATAAAAACGGAAATCAGATCCGCTTCGGAGCCAAAGGACTGGAGGATCTGGAATCCATCACTACGGATCATGTGCTTCCCGAACTCAAGGAATGTACTTTCCGCATAGCCTGCGATGTCTCCAACCCGCTCTGCGGAGAGCAGGGATGTTCCGCCATCTACGGACCGCAAAAGGGCGCTACTTCCACTATGATCCTGCTGATGGACAAATGGCTGGCCTATTATGCCGCTCTGGCCAGAGAACAGTTTCCTCATGCCGATGCCAAATATCCCGGTGCCGGTGCTGCCGGCGGTATGGGATTTGCTTTTCTTACCTTCTGCAATGCCACACTGGAATCCGGTATTAAGATCATTCTGGAAGAGACCCATCTGGAAAAATATATCCGGGATGCAGATGTCGTGATCACCGGGGAAGGCCGCCTTGACGGTCAGACGGTTATGGGAAAAGCTCCCATCGGTGTTGCCAAGATTGCCAAAAAATATGAAAAACCGGTACTTGCTTTTTCCGGCTGCCTGGCCAAAGAGGCCGTTGCCTGCAACGCAGAGGGCATTGATGCCTTTTTCCCGATTCTGCGGAACGTGGTATCCCTGGATGAGGCTATGCATACCGACAATGCCATGACCAATATGGCGGATACCGCAGAGCAGGTATTCCGGACCATACAGACATTTTCCTCCGTCTGCAAATAATGCACTTTACAGTTTTTCTCTTAATGATAAGCTTATCAACGTAAAAAGTTTCTAAATGTAAAGCGAAGATTTTTCACACTCAAATTTGCTCCTGCACTGTATACTCAAGCATCCCATACCACAGCTTAAAATCTCCGGATGACATCGTGTCCGCATTGCCCCTGCCTTCTAACACTTTTTAAGAAAATGTCAACAACCAGCTGTAGTATGGGCTGCCACCACTCCGGAAGTTCTGTTTGTATTGAAAATGCCATTTTGGGCTAAAAAAATACAAAAGCAGGAGATTTTGGCCTTTTATAAGAGCTTATTTTCGCTAAAATGGTAAAAATAATAAAATCAGTACAAAAAATGTTTGATTTAGAAGTTTTTTTGTACTGATTTTGCTATTTTGATGCGATTTGCACCAAAGCAATAGAAATGCCTATAGTGTACAGATATTATGAGAAAGCACAAAACGCCCACGTCAGATGGAATGTCCTTCCAAGAATGATTGTCGGAAGGTGGTGATTTTTTCTCGAAAAGCATTGAAAGACAGGATGGAATGAACAGGATGTTTGCGGCAGGCTCCCTTGCATGACAGCCCTACGCTACGAACCATGCAAAAATAGAGCGAAACAGCATCGCTTGTGCGCAAGCTCCCATCGACGTGTTCCACTCTATTTCTGCATGGCTCGTAGCTATGCTAACTTTCCATTGACTAAACTATAGATTATTCTTCGTATCCGTTTGGATTGTTCTTCTGCCATCTCCAGGAATCTTCGCACATCTCTTTGATGCCATTCTCAGCCTTCCAGCCAAGTTCCTTCTCTGCCAGAGAAGCATCGGAATAGCAGGTGGCGATATCGCCTGCACGGCGGGGTTTGATCACGTAAGGAATCTTCACGCCGGTAGCTGCTTCGAAGTTCTTCACGATGTCCAGAACACTGTAGCCCACACCAGTTCCCAGATTGTAGATCTTCAGTCCTGCATTCTCCTCAATCTTCTTCAGAGCCTTTACGTGGCCCTTTGCCAGATCAACGACATGGATGTAGTCACGTACACCGGTTCCGTCGGGGGTATCGTAATCATCACCGAAGACACCCAGCTCTTTCAGCTTGCCGACTGCTACCTGTGTGATATAAGGCATCAGGTTGTTGGGGATACCGTTGGGATTCTCGCCAATGGTACCGCTCTTGTGAGCTCCGATAGGGTTGAAGTAACGAAGCAGGATCACATTCCATTCGGGATCTGCCTTCTGGATATCCGTCAGGATCTGCTCCAGCATAGATTTCGTCCAGCCGTAAGGGTTGGTGCACTGTCCCTTGGGGCATTCCTCCGTAATGGGAACAAATGCGGGGTTGCCGTATACGGTAGCGCTGGAAGAGAAGATAATGCTCTTCACACCATGTTTTCTCATGACATCTACCAGGGTCAGGGTACCGGCAATATTGTTCTCATAATATTCCCAGGGCTTCTGTACGGACTCACCGACTGCCTTCAGTCCTGCAAAATGAATGACTGCGTCGATCTGTTCCTTGCTGAAGATCTCTTCCAGAGCTTCACGGTCCAGAATGTCTGCCTTATAGAAAGGAACCTTCTTGCCTGTGATGGCTTCTACTCTGGGGATCACTTTCTCACTTGCATTGCAGAGATTATCCAATACGACTACATCATAGCCTGCCTGCTGTAATTCCACTACGGTATGACTGCCGATGAATCCGGCACCACCTGTTACCAAAATTCTCATACACTCTCTCCTATCCGCCGTGCATAGGACAATACTATTTGTTCACTATGGCGGCTGCACAATCTCTCATCTGTCAGAGCCGGATGAAATTTTTTCTTCGTTTCTTACAGTATCAGATTACTGTAATTCTATCGATTCCTCAATAACCTTATGTTGTGAAAATCTGTCGAAATGTTTACAGCACCACACCATTCTCGGTGAGCAGTTCTCTGGCACTTTCCACAGAGTCCACACCGATCTTGTTCTTGATCGGCGCAAATTCTTTTCTTCTGACTACTTCGAAGGGCAGACAGCTGTCCATCTGATGGATCATATCCAGCACCAGACTCTCGAATTTGTAGCCGTTGGGAGCCTCCGGCTTCACCGGTTCTCCGTTCTCATCCAGATACGGGATCTTCTTCTCTACGATATGCAGGGGCATCTTCTCTGCCATGATCTTTTCCAGATCCTGTACCTTGAACAGATAATTCAGGATCACACCATAATTATACGCGGGTTCTCCCTTCTCATCCTTAGCATTCATCAGTTCATCGGTCAGTTCATAATATTCTACGATAGAAGGTCTGCCATCCTCTAAGCACATAACGCCTACCTTCTCATCCGGTGCATTCTTGCGGACCACCTTGGAGCCTACCACACAATTTTTCTGAATAGTAGCTCCGATGAAGCAGGGATCTGCGATTCGCTGCAATACATTATCCACGGCAAATACATTGATCCACTCAATGCCTTCTCTGTGTACAATGTCCAGCATGCCATTGTTTTTCATGGAAATGAACCAGCCGCCGTTACCATTGGGGGAAGTGGACAGCTTGCCCTTTTCCTCCAGATAGATCTTACCTTCATAATCGGTAGCCGCAGCCATCTCCTGTTTAAAGAAATGCACATATTCCGCATTATATCCGAAGAAATCATGCTCCTTTAAAAAGGCTATGGTCGCATCGTTGTTCTTATCACTGGTCATTACGAACAGATGGATCCAACTGTCTGCCTGATGTACGACTTCCATCAGATTATTGATCAGGCATTCAAAAATATACAGTTCATGAGTCAGTCCCACATTGTACATTCCCTTGGGATTGTCAGATCCCAGTCTGGTGCCCATACCACCGGCCAGAAGGACCGCTGCTACCTTGCCCTGTCGGATCGCTTCGATACCGGTTGCGGTAAATTCCTCCCTGTTTGCTTCGATTTCGTCTAACTGCATGGCAGCCAACGGTGTGATCACTCCTTTTTTTGCCAGATCTTCTTTATGCTTGCAAGCTTCCAGAATGCTCATATCCGTAGTTTCGATCTGATCCAGAATCCCCTGCTTCTCTTCCTCGTTGAGCTCCCAGTAATACTTCAGAACATGTTCCTGACCATACTTTGCAAGCTTCTCCTTAGCCTGTTCCAGTGTCATACTCATATTCCTACCTCCGTTTTATTTTCTCCGACTATTCCACCCCGGGTAACAGTCAATTTTCTCTATTATACTTGATATTTCCTGCGATTGCAAACCTTACTCCCGGGATCGTTCCCGCCCTGTTAAGATTCTGTAAATGCCTTGCAAAGATTCTGTAAATAACCCGACAAAATGGTGTTAAGGGTCGCTCAAAACTATTCACCCGGGGGTATCTGTTTACTATAATACGGTATATGAAGTTTTTAAGGACTTCATCGAATGTTGTACAGAATGACAGAAAGTTGAGGAATTCATTATGAATATTGGAATTTTAATCATTGCAATCGTAGGCGGTGTTACCGGACTTTTATCCACAGCATATCTGGCAGTCAGTTTCCCTGCTGTGCTCCTGTGGAAGCTCTATCGCAGGGTGGTCCACAGAATTCCTCTCACCCAATAAGCTAACTACAAACACTTTCCCTCTAAAAAGGACCCGGAAGCTTTCGCCCGGGTCCCTTGTCGCATTTTCTTATTCTATTTTTATTCCTGTACCGGATCCCAGTTCTCATCCACCAGTGTCGCAGTTACCGCAATTCCTTCCGATGCATTTTCTGTGCGGATCACAAGATAGAACATTCCTTCTTCCGAATCCACGGCATATTCTGACGGATCCTCCGGCAAAAAGACAGAAAATCCCTCCGGGTACTGCTGCATCTCCAGAAATCCCTTTTCCAGCAGTGCAGTTTTGTAGGCTTCTTTTACTGCATCCCGGTCCCCACAGGAGTACACCTTTATTGAAGCAAAAGTTCCCTCTTCGCTGTCTGTCTCCGTACAATCTGAAATCACAGCATCGGGATAGATAATATCCTGCTGCACCGCTTTCAGATATTCCGTTGACATCCGGACACTCTGTAAGATCTCAAAAGTATCTTTTCCATCCTCGGAATGCGCCATGAGTACCAGACTCAAAAACAAAATGAGCAGATAACTTCCCAGTGCTCCCGCCAGTATTTTCGCAAAAGGATTCTCTGGCTGCCCCAGATTTGTATAAGAAGTGATGATCCAGCCAAAATTTCGGTAGTCCACCGCGGTATTACAGTATTCGCAGACTCCGCCGCCCAAAATGTCCACACTGCCTCCGCAGTTGGGGCATTTGTATTCCCGGAGTGCCCTGCTGTGCTGCGTTACCACATCCTGTCTGCCTTCCAGTTCCAGCCGGATCTCCTCATAACGGTTCCGGATCTTCTTTCCTGTATCCAGTGTCAATCGGGTCCTCACTTCCACGCTGATTCTGTAAGACTCTCCCCGTGTCTCCGCCTCCAGAAAACGCACACCGCAAATGCAACAGTCCACCACATTCTGATACCGTGCCACCACCGTATCCAGATCACAGGATGCGAAAAAGCGTACCTGCTCTGCCGTATCCGCCAGATGGATCATTCGCAGCTGGTATTCCAGATTCTGAAGAAAATTACCCGTGGAGAATTCCGGGATTGCGGCCTTTACTTTCGATTCGTCTTGAATTCTCGGCTTTCTGCGAGTCTCCATCACGATCAACATTACAATAAATATAATGAGCATGTAAAACAACGACCGGAAAAATACCGGAGCCAGACCAATTCCCAGCATCATGGCTGCGGCTGCCTTTACCGCATTGTATCCGTTCCTGCCCAACGCCAACAGCAAAAACATAATGCCGCCCGCACAGATGGCCAGTACCGCAAGAGAAATCGCTGTAATTCCCACCACAGCACCGGCTTTCATAAAGTTGGAAATACTTTTCTGTCTTGCGTCCTCCTCCAGAGAAAATCCGGATACCTTTGTTTCAAAATCACTGACGAGAAACTTTGCCCCGCAGGCATCACAGCCATCGATATAGCTGGTCAGTTTTCCCTCATGTCCACAGTTAGGGCAGATAACCATATCTCTCTGCATATCCGCTTTCAAAAAGCTCGCCGCTGCAATCTCCGGTGTCTTTAGGAACGCAATTTTTTTCCCTTGCGGTAATAAGTCCGTCTCATTTTTACCGGCTGGGTACGGCGGCAGCTATAATCATAACCATCCTTCCAGGGACCATCATAGTCCGCCAGTCGTGCCGGCTCCTGCATCTCCATATCCACCGTCAGTTCCCGCTGCTGCAGTCTTTTTCTGCTCAGGCGCAGACTTTGCCAGAAAGGCTGGGTTGTCTGCTCCATCAGGTTCTGTTCCGCTTCCCCGTTGCCCTGATAGAATGCTTTTAATTCCCCACAGAAGTCTTCTGTCCGTCCCTCGATCTCTTTCCGTGCATCATTCAGAAACTCTGTTGCCATTTCGTTTTTTCTCTCCTCATAAGTGATCCTGCCGCGTAAAGGTCCTGATATCTTTTGTATCTTATGTCCCAACTACTTTGTCCCATATAGCTATGTATCCATTATATAAGTTGGTACCCGGTATTTCAAGACACTTTCCCGTATAGAATGATTTGCCTCATCGAATATCTAGTGCTGGTGCAGATACTTCTCTCTGGTAGCCAGTCCGCCGCGGATATGACGCTCGGATTTATTCACATCCAATACCTTCCGCGCCTGCTTTGCCAACGCCGGATTCACCTGGGCCAGCCGCTCCGTCACGTCCTTATGTACTGTGCTTTTGCTGATGCCGAATGCTTTCGCTGTCTGCCGCACCGTGGCGTTGTGGTCGATGATATAGTTGGCTATCCCTATAGCTCGTTCTTCAATATAGTCTTTCAAAGGAAAACCCCTCAGGATACTTTTTTACAGTGTATGAAAGTATCTGAGGGGTTATGATAGGGATTGTATTTATCTCTCCAATTATATTATTGCTTTCTTTTATCTATGGATACATAAGTAGTGTATGCCTATATTCAACAACAATTTTCCTATGGTTCTGTTACCTCCTAGTCTACCATATGTCTTAAATACATATATGCAAAAGGAGGAATGCTCATAGTTTGCATGAACATTCCTCATCTTTCAAGCTATGTCATCTGTCACCTTACTCTTATCCTCTAAGTCAATATCTATTTGAATTCCAAGTAATTTGCTTTCTGGTGCATCATCGTTGAGTTCCAGAATAACATTATCCCTAACAATATTTTTATAGTCTTCTGTACTCATTATACCCTCAAACGATTCAAGTGCATCCTCATTAATAGTACATATATATTGAAAATCTTTTTTACAGCATGTTTCATATACTATTCTAAAAAGAGTCTCCCTTTGTCTTGGATCCATATTAGCAAACAATCTACTATCATGAGCAATAAATCTCATCTTGCTTATCTCACAATTCAAAATCAACCAGTCAAAGCAAAACATTCTTACTTCATTCACCCCATCAGAGGAGTCGTCTTCTATACGTGCTTCTAATGAATATCGCAACAAATTTTCTCCAGTATTATTTTTTATAACCAATCCACTTTTTTTCTTGGGATAAAAGCGTTTGGCATATTCCCAATACTTATTTCGTAATTCTTCCAAATACCCGCTTTCCTCATCAAGATACTCATCTGTTGCCTTATCTTGCTTTATCATTTCCTCCTTAATTCTCCGTTTATTTTCTCGATATGTCTTCAAAATTTTTTGATATTCCTGTATCCTGTTCAATTCATTCTGTAAAGATGATAATTGTTTTGTCAATGCCACATATTCTTCCAATGCTCCATGCGAATTCAAATAATCAAGCAATTCATCCATCCTACTTCCAAGTTCTACTATTTTGCTGTCAATTTCCTCTAACGCTCTTTTTTGTTTTGCCAGTTCATTTCGAAGGCGTACGTTTCTTGTAGCCAATAACTCACTATGAAACTGGGTTACCTCCGCAAGACTTCTTTTTACCATCTCTGGAATTTCTATTTGAGCTGCCTCATATATTTTTAGTAACTTTTCCTCTTTTACTTCAGTAGTTTCCTTTGTAGATTCCTCAATATTTTTTATATATGTGCTAACAAGTACTCTTTTATTTTCCAGTTCTTTCTTTTGATAACTCTTTTCATCAGCCTCTTTTTCTAACTCATGATAGTTTTTTGATACTTTGAACACAGATATTTCCTTTGCCAATTCTGCAATTCTATATTCTAAATCTGCAACATCTAATTCTGCATCATTTTTTCCCAAATAGTACTGTCGAAAAAGCGGATCATTTTTTATTGCCTTCTCTGTTGCCGCTGCAGCCACTTGCCTATCGCGAAGTTCCCTTTTAGCAACAATTAGTTCCTTATCTATCCCTAACAAAAAACAATTATTCAAAATTTTACTATAATCGCTTTCTTTAGGAACAAAAGCATCATATATTGAATAACACAGACGAGATTTTCTAACAAATCTTGAAAAAAGAGTTGTCCATGTCATATCTTTGGGTGTTTCTTTTAATCCAAAACAAAGTTCTCTCAATCTCTCCTGAACTTCTTTTGGTTTCAGTATCTCTCCATTAAATTCAATTTTATTTTGATTGCATGTTGATCGCATGCAATAGTGTTCTTTATCATCTATTTGAAATCTTAATGTAAACTCCCACTCTGGAATAACTTTCGCAAAAGATTCAATTTTTCTTGATCCCAAACAAAAATGAATTAAATGTAAAGTTAATGATTTGCCAACGCCATTATATGTATTGCCATCATTCTCATTATGAGGAGTAACCTGTTTCCCTGCAATTATATTAATGCCATCTTTAAAAATAATTGGATGAAAAGATTTTTGATTAGCAGTTAAACTTATCAGTCTCATAACACAGCAATCCCCTTTCATTTTTTTCAATCGCACCAATAATAAACAAATAATCTAAGGCCATAATATATTGATCAAAGGAAAATTTCGTCGAATATCTTTTATTAGAATATTCTTCTTTATAATATTCCCATAAATCATCTATCGTCATAGGTTTAGATAATTGCTGAAGTAGAAAAGCACCAAATCCAAAAAAGGACTCACTTACTGACAATTGTTTTTTCGGTAATATCATATTTTCATCCCTTTCTATATCTAGCCTTATCTACCTTGGTTCTTCAAATATATCACATGTTGAAAAATAATATGCCATCAAAACCCAGACACATGTAAGCATCGACATGGTTCTTTTAGGCACGGAATTTTCCAGAATATAATAGCATCTACAATCTGAAGCATTCTCTTGCTCATCTTCAATAATTTCACATGCCTTTTCATATAAAGCCCTAAACTTTTTTTGTAAAATATCCTTTATTCCCGGATTTTCGTTAAAGTATTGATTTAATAATCCTTCTTGATAGCTCCCTACAGTAAGATTTGCTTCAATTTCTTCACTTAAATTATTAAAGGTTATTTTTTGGACGAAATCTGGTACAACCAATTTTTCTCCAGTACTAATTGGCAATTCTGCATTCAATAAATATCTTACAACTTCATTAAGTGCATCATATTCTATAATACAATCTGACACATCAGGAATAAATCCCACTATCTCCTGCATATCATTTTCATCTAACATGTCAAATTTTCCTTGCAAATCTTTTGCTGTAAAAGTTTCAATTTCTATTTCTGAATATAATGGATTTGATTTCAATTCGAGAGCTTTTTGAATTATTGGTGCTGGCAACCCCTCATATCTATCATTTACGACAAAATAAAATTTCTTAATTGCACATATATTATTCCATTTATCATACAACCCTTTAAAATCTGTTTCTAATTTTTTTACCGCATCACCTACTGTTTTTTCTTTATTAACATCTCTAGGTGCATAAACTTGATAGTAAATACCTGTTTGGCTAACAAATCCATCATTTTTTCTATCACCTATATTACCATATGCTTTAACCGGCTGAAAATTTGGTTCCGCTTTCGTCATAACAAAAACAAAAAAATCTTCAAATGCCTGTCCTTTATACTGTAATATTTTAATTCTAAAAAGTATATCTGCAATATATCTATCACCTTTTTCCAATATAACTATCCCCTTTTTCACTTTTGAATATAACTAAATTATTATAACATGACTTTCATTATTTGGTTTATAAGTTCATACAATTTTTCAAACTTTTTCATTAATAATTTTCTTTCACCTTTTATTGTTCTAATTTATAGATTTCATTTTTCGCAATACGTATCATTCCTCGTAAAACCTTCTACATTGTCACTACCAAATGCGCATATTACGGTATATTACGGTTTTACTAATATTAATTTTTTATAATCTTCCTTACTGCGATATTATTGCCGATATCACTTACTATTCTCATAGCTCGTTCTTCAAAAAAGCTTCTTTTCAATGCAAAAAATATGATTGAAATTGAAATAACCTTATATATTCATGTTATAATTTATTGATTTTGGGGCATGTTCCAATTCATATAAACGTTTAATCATCATATCTATGACGCAGTCATTGTAACATTCATTACGGCTACAATTGCTTGGTATATTGCAAATCTTATAACCCCCATTCACTAAAATTCTTCCTTTTTTATCCTTTGACATAAGTTTTTGCATCCTAATATCCCCTTATTCACAATTATATTTTTACATAGTTCTTGACAATCAAACATCTTCTTGCTACCATTCTAATCAAGAAATGGGTTTTCACCGCACTTATTGTTGTGGCTTGCCCGTTTCTTTTTTCAATTATAAATACATCCTTTATCCGACATAGCAGATTCCTGCACTTGATTTATCATTTCATCATAATATGCCCTATAACGATACGCTGTCCTTCGGCTGATTTGACCTTCTTTTACAATTTCCATAATTGTCATACCCGCTTCATACTTAATTGCAAATTCCTGATAAGAAGCCATCCATGCCGCATTATGCCTTTTACGTCCTCCTAAATTACGTGCCTTAAGACGCTCTATTTCAGCCCTAAGTTCTTCATTTTCTATTTCCAATTCATCAATGTGCGTCATTGCTTCCTCTAAAATGCTTATCACAAATGTCCCTCCATCCTTTTGTGTGTCATTTTGGTTTATGGCACTATTATAATTGCTGACTGCAAATGTGTCAATTTGATTTTTGACACGCAAATACTTTTACTAAAAAACATTACAAGCGCACCTGTTTAAAGACATCAAAACAATAAAAGCACATGAAAAAGATTTTATATTACACTCTTTTTCATGTGCCATTTTCAAAGACATTCGCTATTTTATTATGATAATTACCCTTTGTTATAAACGCTTTTAATATTCTTTTTCTAACTTCCTATAATCCACCTTTCCCATCATTGTCATTGGTAATTCATCTATAAATTCAAAATAGTAAGGAACTGCTCTTTCAGCCAATTTTGTAGTACATAATTCCCTAATCTCACCCTCTATAATTCCCGTATCTCTTTTGCACTCATGTTTCATTACCAAAAATGCTTTCGGGACCTTGCCATTTGCGTTATCCTCTATCCCGATAACTGCACATTCTTCAATATCTGGATGCTGAGTTATGACATTCTCAATCGAAGGTGGAAATATTTTAAAACCATCAAATCTGATAATCATTCTCTCCATCCTACTATCTATAGTAAGCACTCCCTGTTTAGACATATGACCTATATCTCCGGAATGTAACCACACTTTACCGTCCTTATGTCGTTGTAACACTTTATCCGTTAATTCTTTATTTTTAAAATACCCCAACATAACACTTGGACCGGTTACACATATTTCTCCTTGCTCATCATATGTTAATTCTTTATCCGTTCCCGGCTCAAAAATACTGATTATATTTTTTACCAAAGGTATGCCTACACTTCCTATCTTTCTACATGTAGGCATTTCTAAAGTTGCCGTAGATGCAAGTTCCGACATTCCCCAACCTTTATACAATTTTCCTTTAGATTTTTTACGGATTAACTCATCTTCTATCTTCTTTTCTAAATTCTCGTTAATCATATCTCCACCACAACCCAAATTGTGGAAAAAAGAAAGATCTTTCACCGTTTTGCTAGACGTTAAAACTTCATAATTATGAGGTACTGTATTGCAGTGATTAGGTTTATATTTTAAACACAATTTAACCATATTCTCTGCAGTAACTCTAGGTTGCACTATAGTATATAGTCCTAATGACAGCGGCAAATGTACAGACGCAACCATTCCAAATGCTGCAAATGCTGGAATTGCCGTCAAAAATCTCTCCCTTCTATTTAATTCCAGCGAAGTAAGTTTATACTGAAATGCTAGTGCATTCAAGTTATCATTTGATAATAAAATTCCCTTGGGCGTTCCCACCGTTCCACTAGAATGAACCAATAGAGCCGACTTATTTTTTTCGTATTCTACTACTTTACCCTTATTGTTCTCCTCTAATTCACAAAATTTCTTCCATGTAATAAACAAATCATCATGTAGCGATTTCTTTTGCTTTTTCCTGTTTTTTATGTAGTATCCTATCTTAGTAACTGTTGGCATTGAATCCGCCGCCGAAACCAATATCACTTTTTGAATATTTGTCTCAGATATAATTTCCTTAATTTTAAAATAACAGGCATCAAATAGCACCAAAATTTCTGATTCATTTTCCTTCAAGTAAAATTTCAATTGATCTTTATTGGATCGTGGATCCAGCATATCTGAAATTGCCCCTATGCTATTAAGCGCATAAAATGCCACTATTGTTTCTACTGTTGTTGGCATGCAAATACTGACAATATCCCCTTTTCCTACTCCTAATTGCGCAAACTGACTGGCACACTTATTTATTTTATGAAACAGTTCTTCGTAAGTGATTAGTCTTCCAAAATAATTAATTGCCGTTTCATTTAATCTATTTTTATTACAAAGGCAAATATAATCATAGGCCGTCATATGGGGAATTTCCACATTGATTGCCTCATCACTATAGTATTTCAACCATGGTCTATCTATAGAGGGATAACCTGTCATTTCGTTTCTTGCTTCTTTTTTCATTTGAATTTTCTCCTAACATCATCTATTGTTACCACATAAAGTATTCATCTGTGCTGACTACATTACAGCTTCCATTCTTCTTCACAAAAATAATACTTTTGGGATTAGCTTCACCTATCTCTGGTACATGCAGTGTAAGTTCGCATTCATATTCATTTCCATTTTCAAAGGGATCTTTTAATTTGACCCGGATTGTTTGATCTCTGTTAATCAATATTCCATAAGGGAATGCACCTTCTCTATCTGTATAGTAATCCCCATTCCATACTGTTTCGTCAGGCCATTGTACCCATAATTGGACATCCGACAAATATTTCACATTATTAACTGTGCTCTTATCACCATCTGCCACATAGAATATAATCGGCAACAGTGTCTCTGTATGATCACTCATCATTGCCCAGGTAAAGTGATAAGTACCGCCTTCCATATTTTGTGAAGAGATTGTTACTTCCGTGCTTGCCTCCTCATAACCTTCCAACAAAACTATCAACTGAAAAGGAATTCCCTGCGGAATATTTTTAAAAATCATAACGTTATCTTGTAATATATAGTCATGGTATTCAACGCCTACCGTTTTTTCCAATAAATATGCCTTTTTTACAGTATAGTCTTTCAATACGTTACCGTAGCATTGTACTGTTTTTCCGGCATCTTCTAATATTATATTTGTATCTTTAAACGTTACCGCAACATTACCATAGGAAACATTTAAGCTTTCTTCCCATATGCGTTTCACTTCAGCATTATTTCCTATTGGCTCTGTAACCAACTCCACACGAGAATTCTTTTCAACAATTGTTCCGGCAACCGGGTCCTGTTCCATAACATAAATACCATTATCTAACACCAGATTATAGCTCAGGTCATTATTACTAAGAGTATTACAGGCATCACTATAAGTCTTTCCTACTATATCCGGCACCTGTGTAATATTTTTTCGCACAACAGTACAAGTAACCACTATGATTGACACAATAATAATCAATTTTACAACCCAGCTCTTTTTATTTCTTCGTGAACGAATTCTAAATTCTGCAACAATTGCCAATATTCCACTCACAATAGACAAAATCATTGTCACCATGTTCATTGTTTCATCTACTGTCAATATCGCTCTTAAAAACATTTCTCTCATAGTATCTCCCCCCTTTATCAGATGTCATTTTCTGTAAAAACCCTTTTCCTTCTTTCATATTCCGTACGATATAAAAATGCGTTCTTTGAACTCGGAATCAATTTGTCCAAAATTCAAACGCTTCCTGCTGAGAAATAACATTTTTAGTGTGATAAATCATACTCCAGCACTCTTGTCCTATAGATTTATTTACAAAAATGTTACTACATCTCTTTAATCATTCTCTATGCTTCTTATTGTCGTTTTTATTATACGTCTTTTAGTATTCTTTTACAACGATAATATTTACTATAATTAACGCATAAACTAAGTATGGTGATAAAGATGATAAATGTACTGGAACGTATAACAGAATTAAGAGAATCACATCATTGGACAGAATATCAGCTTGCAGAACATTCCGGACTTACGCAGTCCACTATTTCTTCCTGGTATCGTAAGCAAATGCTTCCTACGATTCCTTCTCTTGTAAAAATATGTGATGCTTTCGGAATTACAGTTTCACAGTTTTTCCTGGAAAATGAAGATCAGGCAATCCATCTTACAGAAAAGCAATCCGCACTGTTAACTGCTTCTTCTAAATTGAATTCCGAACAGTATAATGCACTACTGGCATTCCTTGAGCAACTATAAAAAGAAGGATAACCGTGTTCACAGTTATCCTTCTTTTTATCTATTCTATATTCCAAATGAACTGCCTTTTTAATATCTTCTTTAAGCATTCTGTTTTGTTACCACTGTATGTACCGTGCTCTTCGAGATACCGAACGCTTTTGCGGTCTGCCGCACTGTGGCATTGTGGTCGATGATATAGTTGGCTATCCCTATAGCTCGTTCTTCAATATAGTCTTTCAAAGGAAAACCCCTCAGGATACTTTTTTACAGTGTATGAAAGTATCTGAGGGGTTATGATAGGGATTCTGTTTGATTTCATTATAGCTGGTCGATTTCCTGCCAGGCTTCTTCTATGGTGTATACTTCACCGGCTTTCATGCTACTGATACCTTCGGCAAGTTTTTCATAGAGTAGCTTACTATCCTCTGTTTTAATATTTTCTTGTGTTTTTTCGTTCATGTGCTTTTCCTTGATTTCCTACTATGAGCCTGTCTTACATTAAAACATTCCTTATCCAACTGCAATACTTACACTTTGGGCTGTATATGGATAGCTATCAGCATACATCGTCTCTGGAGCAATATCAATGTCTCCGTTCATCCATGTCATAACACCATGAAAAATATTAAAATCTTCTAATACCTTTTCATCCTTCAATGGTTCAAACGCTGATCCCTTCAATAGCGTTGTATCAAAAAGCCGTTGCTCTCCTGTAGAAAACGTGAGTAATAACATACCCCCACGTAAAACCTTCGCTTCTTTTACTTTGATATTCTGTGTTTTCTCTCCTGCGTAACATACATCATCAATAATATACATTCAAAGTACCTCCTTACATGGGAGCAATCTTATCAAAATGTTCACCACGTACTGCCAGATTCCATGCTTTATATGCTTCCTCCTCATGGAATGCCAGCCACCCGACCACCATTTTTAGTTGTTTTTTGGGAAGAGCTCCTGCCAATAATTCCCCGTCAATTCCTACAGCAGCCTCATAATCTCCATAATACACATGTACATGAGGCTTATTATGCTGTTTTGTATCCATAAACAGCATATAAATAACCATTCCACCAAATCTGCTGAGTTCCGGCATTGTTCTCCTCCTCGTTTCTTTTGTATTATTATACCATTTCCCATTATATTTCAAAAGTCAAAGAATCTATTTTTCCCATTTTTATTTTATGAGCCAGGTAATATTCTTTCAAAGGAAAACCCCTCAGGATACTTTTTTACAGTGTATGAAAGTATCTGAGGGGTTATGCATCCTGACATTAAGCTGTTATTTGACAATTATTCTGTTTCAAAATATAATAGTTGTACTTTGCAAGTATCCATTTTGAACATACGGGAGGGCTTTTTTGTGAAAGAGTCAAGGCTCCGGCTGCGTTCCGCCGGTTTACTTTCTGTTGCGGCAGGATTTATGTTGTTTCTTTATGCTCCATTGGAAATTTATTTTAATAACAAATATGAATTCTGGTTTGATTTTTATGATCTGATCCCGCTCTGTCTGTTGATGTTTGCGGTATTTACGGGTGTCAGCTTCCTGCTGGCTTTCATCGTTTCGAAGATAAATACCAGGCTATATCATGGATTTCTCACAGTTTATCTGATTGCGTTCCTCTGCACTTATATTCAGGGCAATTTCATGATAGGCAATCTGCCTCATCTGGATGGAAGTACGGTGGATTGGGCACAGTATTCCGGATTGCGTATCGGCTCCGTTGCTCTCTGGGTGGCAGTCACGGTTCTGGTGATACTGACGGTGAAAAAGCTGTCGCTTACAAAGGTGGCAGATGCAGCAGGTGCTGTCAGCGGGCTGATCAGTCTGGTTCTGTTGGTGACTCTTGTAACGCTAGGGTTTACAAAACAGGGCCTGGAACACAAATTTTCTATGATCAACACCACCTATGGGGAACTGGAAATGTCTACCGATCAAAACCTTGTACTTCTGGTTCTGGACACAGTAGACGGAGACATCATGTCACAGGTGATCGAACACCATCCCGAATATAAGGAAACTCTTTCTGATTTTACTTATTATAATAATACGATGTCGGCCTATCCATTCACCGCATATTCAGTTCCTTACCTCTTCTCCGGCGAATGGTATGAGGATCAGGAAGAATTTATCGAATATGCAAAGAGAGTCTATCGGGAAGCTCCTTTCTTTGATGATCTGGAAGCCAGAGGATACCGCATGGGAATGTATGAGGAGGAAGCTTACCGTCTGGAAGAAAGCATGCTCCGGTTTGAAAATATGATCGACACGACCCCCACGATCTCTTCCATTGCACAATTTATGAAACTGGAAATCAAGCTGGTCGGATTCAAATACATGCCTTTTGATCTCAAGCGCTTCTGCCTCACCATCCCGGCGGAATTCAATTCACTGGAGAAGACCGATGATATCAGTGATTACGAACTCTTTTCTTCCGACAATCAGGCCTTCTATACCTACCTGAAAAAGACACCGGTAACACTGACCGATGACAAATGCTTCAGATTCATCCATCTGGTAGGCGCCCACAGTCCCTGGCATCAGGATGCACAGATGAACGAGATTGAAAACGGCACCTACGAACAAAGCATTGAAGCCAGCATGACAATCGTGGCTACGTATCTGCAAAAACTGAAAGACAGCGGTGTCTATGATAATACGGCCATTATGATCCTGTCGGACCACGGATACAACATTGAGGATGATGACAGTTCCGAGAAACGGCAGCATCCTATTCTGTTCGTAAAGGGTGTCGGTGAGCATTATGATGAACTACAGATTTCCTCTGCTCCCATTTCCCAATCTGATTATCTGGAAGCCTACACACGACTTCTGGATGGCAAACAGGGGGATGCCATCTTTGATTACAAGGAAGGTGATGCCAGAGAACGACGTTTCCTGTTCTATGATTACGATGAGCCCACTCATTTTTATGAGTATATGCAGACCGGATATGCCGGAGATGTAGACACGATGTACTTCACCGGTGTGGAAATCACACCATAATGGTCTCACTCCGAAATAATCACTTGCATTATCTTCTCTAAAAGGTATAATGTTTATAACAGCCTTGTTTTTAACAAATATTACACGTACATACGAGATGGAGGGTTCTTATGAAATTATCAAAAATCGAACAGGTAAACGAATTTCTTGCTATTGTTGACAGTTGTAAAGGGGAGGTTACTTTAAGATCCGTAGACGGTGATATTTTTAATCTGAAGAGCAAACTTTCCCAATATATTGCCATTGCTGCTTTGCTTGGTCAGCATGGTGATGAACTTGAGTTATTCTGCTCAGACAGCTCTGATGAGGGAAAATTCATGAATTTCCTGATGGAAAATCCCGGTGTACAATAGATCCACTTATAAATAATATACTATAATAACAAAAGCACTCCCATTAACCGGGAGTGCTTTTGTTATTACTTTAAGATGTAGTTTCACAGCAGCTGCAGCAATCTCCGGTTCTTGTGGTAGCAGAAGATCCGGTCAGACAGCATCTCTCCTTCTCCGTAGACGGCATTGATATGCTGTACGGAGGAACGGATCTCCTGTACACCGGTGCAGTCTACGGGATGCAGGATTGCTTCATGTACGCTTGGAAAGACTACATAGTAGTCCCCGCCCAGTTTCTCCGCCAGGATTGCTTTTACCCCGGGATAGAAAAAGGCCACAGCCCCATGGATTCTGGCGGTAGTGGTGAGGAGATATCCTCTCTGTCCTTCCCTGTGGTTCCAGGGGCTGATCCAGGTCTGATGTCCTTCCTCTTCCGGCAGCAGAATGCCTTCCTCATAAGGAAAAAACTTTCTCCTGTCATCTCCCAGAAACAATCTGGGCGGCATCCTGCGGCAGGTGTTCATCATGGCTTCCGTGATCAACTGGTCTTCCGTAAGCTTCCATGGCAGTACCATACCGCGGGACACCTGTATGGTCAGACTGCTTCCGGTCTTCTCACTGGTCAACAGATGCAGCACCAGCGCCACATCTCCAATCTTACGATAGATGGCATTGCCAAGCTCCTGCCTGCACCGTTCATAATTCACCGGACGCACGATCATATGCCTTCTGCAGACAGCATAGCTCAGATTCTCCCCGGAGAGTACGATGTCCTCTTCTTCATCGTCCTCCGTCAGGCCCGCCGAGATCTCCGGTAAAATACTCTGCCATCCTTCCTGTCCGTATCGCTCATACAAAGGCCGTATCAGCCAGTGCTGTATATATTCTCTTTTTCCACGCATCCATAATGCGCAGAGCATATCTTCACGTATCATGATCTGTTCTCTTCCATACATACACCGGTTCATAATATTCATGATATGAACCGCCATCGGATCACCGCATACCATGTGCCGTTCCAGCAGGCGTATGGTCTTGCCCCGTGCCGTTTCCATGTTCTGCACATTCCAACGCAATTCCTTCTTAAATTCTTCGTATGTCATTGATCCCCCATTATCTTCTCCCTGCAAAAGCAGAAAACTTATCCGTAAATTTGCGTACAAAAATAAAAGGTACTATTAAAAAAATCGTTGGAAATCCCGGCCGAACGGCCTATTTAGAATTCTTATTTCAGAGATTTACAGTTTCCGAAACCATCCGGATTTCGGATAACTCCACCCTATCATAGATAGATTGCTTTGTCTATATGCGATTTCACCAAGGATATCTTTTGTCAAATTTCACGAAAGAATAATTTCAAAAAGAAAAAAAGTCCCCGTTTTCCGCGAAAACAGGGACTTTACAAATGTCAAATATGAAATTACACAACGCGTCGTACTGCCAGGATCGGACGGTAATTGGCATTGCTGATCTTGATACCGGTACGCTGTGTGCTGGCATGCACGATCAGCCCGCCGCCAATATACATAGCCACATGACCGTCATAACAGATCAGATCTCCCGGCTGTGCATTGCTGTAGTCCACACCGGTGCCACAACTTCTCTGCTCATAGGACGTACGGGGAATGCTGTAACCGAAATCACTGTAAACGCGGAAGGTAAATCCGGAACAATCCGCACCATTCGTCAGGCTGGTACCGCCCGCCACATACGGATTACCTATGTACTGACAGGCATATTTTGCAAGACGCTTTCCCATATCACTGCCGGAGGCATTTTCGATGACTGAGGTATAATTGGTCGTTGCATAAGTGCCGGTGGCTGCGGCAGTATTTCCCTGCTGTGCCCGCGCCTGCAGCTGTTTTAACTGTTTTTGTTCCTGCTGCAACAGTGCCTTCGCTACGGAAGCCTCCTGCTTTGCCTTCTTAATCTCCGCATCATAGTTGGCGGATTCCTGCTTTTTCTTGGCCAGCATCACATCCAGTTCCGATTTCTGGTTCTCCAGATCCGCCTTATCGGCTTCCAGCTGATCCTTATCGACCTGCAGCTGGGTCTTCTCTTCTTCCAGCTGGTTCCACAGCGCCAGTACCTGTTCCTTGGTCTCCTCGTATTCCTGCAGTTTCTGACGGTCATACTCGTAAACGCTCTCCACGAAGTCCATCCGGTTCAGCATACCACTCAGGCCACCGCCCTGTAACAGAAGGTTCACATAATTCTCCGAAGAATCATTTTCATACATCATGCGCATCCGACTGACCATATCGTCATGCTGCTGTTCTTCCTGCGCCTTGGCAATATTGTACTCTTCCTGGGTCTGATTGATCTGGATCTGCTTGTCGGCAAGTTCCGTTTCCTTCGCTGCGATCTCATCTTCCTTCATGCCGATACTGGTCATGGTGTTGATGATCTCCGCATTCAGGTCATCGATCTTCTCCTGCACCAGATCCTGTTCATCCTGCAGGGAATTGATCTGGCTGTTGATATTGTTCAGCTGGTTCTGATGTTCTTTAATGTTGTTCTGTAATTCTCCTATGGAAGGGGCTGCCTGCACCGTCTCCCCGGAGGCTTCCCAGACAGAGCCGGTGGCTGTCAGCGTCACCGCTGCCAGAAGAAAATAACATAAAAACTTTCTTTTTGCTCTATTTACTTTTCTGCCGGCAGTTTTTTTCTTCATAGGTAAAATGACTCCATATAATTACAGGTCGCAGTTATTTACAGTACGAGGGAAGGGGATAACGTCACGGATATTGCCCATTCCGGTGATATACATTACACAGCGCTCGAAGCCCAGTCCGAAGCCTGCATGACGTGCGGAGCCGTAGCGGCGCAGATCCAGATAGAACTGATAATCTTCCTTATTCAGTCCCAGCTCTTCCATACGCTTCTCCAGAATCTCCAGATTGTCTTCACGCTGGCTGCCGCCAATGATCTCGCCGATACCGGGTACCAGGCAGTCCATAGCAGCCACAGTCTTGCCATCCTCGTTCAACTTCATGTAGAATGCCTTGATCTCCTTCGGATAATCGGTTACGAATACAGGTCTCTTAAATTCCTTCTCGGTCAGGTATCTCTCATGCTCGGTCTGCAGATCGCATCCCCAGAATACCTTGTAATCGAACTCATCGTTGTGCTTCTCCAGGATCTTGATCGCCTCAGTGTAGGTCACATGACCGAAATCCGAGTTGACCACATGCTGCAATCTTTCGATCAGTCCCTTATCCACAAACTGATTGAAGAATGCCATCTCTTCGGGCGCATTTTCCAGCACATAGCGGATCACATATTTTAACATGCTCTCTGCCAGGATCATATCATCCTTCAGATCTGCAAAACAGATCTCCGGCTCGATCATCCAGAACTCTGCCGCATGACGGGTGGTGTTGGAATTCTCCGCACGGAAGGTGGGGCCGAAAGTATATACGTTCTTAAATGCAAAAGCATAGGTCTCTACATCCAGCTGTCCGCTTACGGTAAGGTTTACCGGTTTGCCGAAGAAATCCTGTGTGTAATCTACTTTTCCGTCCTCGGTCTTAGGAACATTGTTCATGTCCAGAGTCGTTACCTGGAACATCTCACCGGCACCCTCACAGTCACTACTGGTGATCAGAGGGGTATGCACATAGACAAATCCCCTCTCCATGAAGAAGGTGTGGATCGCATAAGCGATCAGGGATCTGACACGGAACACTGCCTGGAAAGTATTGGTACGTGCTCTCAGATGAGAGATGGTACGCAGATACTCAAAGGAGTGACGCTTTTTCTGTAAGGGATAATCCGCAGTAGAAGGTCCTTCCACGATCACTTCCGCTGCCTGCATTTCAAATGCCTGCTTTGCCTCGGGGGTAGCCACGATGGTGCCGCGGATCACAACTGCTGCACCTACATTGATCTTGCAGATCTCCTGGAAGTTCGCAAGTCCATCGCCATATACTACCTGTAAAGGCTCAAAAAAGGTTCCGTCGTTGATCACCAGGAAACCGAAGTTCTTGGAGTCACGATTGTTCCTCACCCAGCCGCCTACGGTGATCTCCTTGCCGATATAGACGTCCTTTTCCCGGTGAAGTTCTCTGATGTCTGTTAATTCCATAATTTTTCCTATCCGCACGCTGCGACGTGCTCTATCTGAACCGGCCCGCATCCTATTCGCCGGTCACATACTATTTTTAAAATTTAATTGTTGGTGATCTTTGCGTTCTCTACCAGATAATCTGTCACTTTATCATAGAGGAAATACTCTCTGTAGTCTTCCTTGGAGGTCTCGCCGATATACTCCTCGATGGTGTCATAACCGGCTGCTGTTGTGCGGTCCTGAAGCATCTGATCCAGTTCTTCGTCACTGATGTTCAGATTCTCTTTGTTCGCCACTGCCTGCAAGGCAATATCCTGCTTTGCTGCCTCCTCAGAATAGGTAGCCAGGAAAGATGCCAGATCCTGTCCGTAATAATACTGTGTGAACGTATCTCCGTCCACACCGTAAGCAGATGCCATGGAGGTAATGCTGCTCTCCGCTGCATCAGAATATTTCTGTACCAGAGCCTCCGGCACGGAAGTAAAGGTGTTATTTGCCATAAACGCATCCATCACTGCCTGCTGTACATTGGTTTCATAATTCTGCTGTGCATTCTCATTCAGATAATCATAAGCGTACTGACGGAGTTCTTCCTCGTTCGTCACACCATCGATACCGAAGTTACTGATGACTTCATCACTGAATTCCCCATCCTGTGCGGGCTGAATATAATTTACCGTTACCGTAAATACCACAGCCTGTCCTGCCAGATCGGATTTTCCGTAATTCTCCGGGAATGTAAGATTCAGATCCACTGTCTCTCCGGGCATCACGCCGATCAGTCCATCCTCGAATCCGGCAATAAAGCTTCCGGAACCGATGGTCAGATCGTATCCCTGTGCGGTACCGCCGTCAAATGCCACGTCATCCTTTTTGCCTTCGTAATCGATGTTTACGGTGTCTCCGGTCTCCACGGCACGATCCATAATCCCGCCGTTCTCTGCGGTAATATTTTCATAATATACATTATTGACCAGACTGTCCCACTCATCCTCATCTACTTCCACGGTGTCTACGGATACTTCCAGCCCCTTGTACTCGCCCAGTGTCACATACTTGTCCACATCCATATCCTTCAATGCAGTACTTTCTGCTCCGGCGCCGGTCGCTGCATCCGTGCCGTCTCCTGTATCCTTTGCTCCGCAGCCCGCCAGCATACACATGCTTAAAACCGCTGCCAGAAATCCTAATGTCTTTTTCTTCATTCTAATACTTCCTATACCTTTCATTTTGTGCCTACCATGCGAAATGCATCATAGCACCGCCCATTATAACACATCCACCGGGCTATAACAAGGGTGACAATAACCGGCAGACCTGCTCTTTTATGCGGATCTTCAGGTTCCTTCCCGTGTAATAATCCCGGGTGATCTGACGGCAGACTTCCAGATCCCTGTGAAATATTTCCACCATTTCCCACGCCTTTTTTTCATCATATATCACAGCATTTACCTCAAAATTCAACGCAAAGCTGCGGATGTCCATGTTCGCTGTTCCGTAACACAGTACTCTGTCATCCACGATCATGCCCTTGCTGTGTAGAAAACCGTTGTTATAGGTATAACAGTTGGCCCCGGCCATGACCATATCGCCAAGATAAGAATAGGTGGCCCAATAGACAAACGGGTGATCCGGCATACATGGGATCATAATATTCACTTCGATCCCAGACTTCACCGCGATCATCAGGGCATTCAGGATCGCCTCATCCGGGATAAAATACGGAGTCTGGATATAAATGCTTTTCTGTGCCTTGTTGATCAGACGCAGGTAATTATCATGGATCTGCTGAGTCGTCTTATCCGGACCACTGCTGATAATCTGCAGATCACAGAAATCCCTCGTACCGGCTTCGATCCCCCGGAACAGTTCCGGGCGCAAAAACAGGTTCTCTCCTGCCGCATAATTCCAGTCTAAAATAAATCGCACCTGGAGCCCCAGTACCGCACTGCCGCAAATCCGCAGATGGGTATCTCTCCAATGCCCGAATCTTTCATCCAGATCAATATATTCCTTCCCTACATTGAATCCGCCCACATAGGCCACCTTATTGTCAATGACTACGATCTTGCGGTGATTACGGTAGTTGATACGTAGCTGGAGTCTTCGCAGGATCGCCGGGAAAAACTCCGCGGTCTGCACACCCTTTTCATTCAGCCATTTCCAGTAGCTGTGCCGCACGGAACGACAGCCCATGGCATCGAACAGAACCCGGACCTCCACACCCTGTGCCGCCTTCTCGATCAGAATATCCTTGATCTGATTGAATAATACGTCGTTTTTAATAATGTAGTATTGGATATGGATAAAATGCTCCGCATTCCGCAGATCTTCCATCAGCGCCCGGAATTTCTCATTGCCGTCGATGAAGATATCCACATCGTTGTCCTTCGTCAGCATGGCTTCTCCGGCCTCCAGATTATACATGACCAGATCCTCATACCCCCGGATACTGTCATCCATTTCCTGGACATCCCGGGATCTCAGCCGATACTCCTGCTGTCTTATATCTTTACTGATGTGATCCTCCACCTCTTTGATCCGGAACATTTTCCGCTTATGCATATCCTGCCCTAGCAGCAGATAGAACACGAACCCCAGTACCGGTATAAAATACAACAAAAGCAGCCATGCCCACACACTCTTCGGATCCCGTCTCTGAAAAAACACGATCACGATGGCAAACAGCATATTAAAAAATACCAGGTGGCTGCAGAAAAAATCTATTCCTGTCTTTACGATCTCAAATGCTTCACTCATAATACTGCCCCTTCAGATGAAAAACATCCCTTTTCCTCAATATATCATAATGCAAACCTTCTTTCCAGCAAAAGAGACTGACAAATGCCGAAAAAATCAACATTCTCAGTCTCTTCTTATCTTTTGTATTCAAGCCGGCGGTCTCCGACCGTGATATTTTATCCCTCTGTGATGAGTGTTCTCTTTCTATCCTGATCGCAGAATTCAATCACATAGGAACAATCCTGCAGATCTGCCTTCAGCTGTGCAGTACAGCCCTGATGTTCCCATACAAAGCAGATCTGGGATCCTTCACTGCTTACTTTGATCCGGCTTTCTTCCGAGAACGCCGGGCAGGAATTCCGGAATCGCAGCAACTCCAGTTGCTGCTTTACAATCGGCTTACTCAAACCACTGCATATCTGTGCTGTCGTCAGATTTGTCCGATTGATCTCTTTATGTCCTCCGGGGCCTGCCATCTTCACCGCTTCATAATCGTTCTTTCCGGCGAACAGATCCAGATACCAGATCTGCGGTTTGCCCGGCATAAATATCTGCAAGGCTCTCGCAAGGAGCATCTTTCTCTCATCTTCGCCCAATGCGCTGAAATAAGTTGCATTCACCTGATAGTAAATGTTTTTCTGACCGTGAAGATCCTTCACATATCCCCCACGGGAGACAATAATGTCGATCAGTTTCTGAATCCGGTCCTCCGCCAGAATTCCTTTGAGATCCAACAGTGGAATTCCATCGTGACAGCCAAGCATGTTCACGGTTCTGATATTTTTATCGATCAGCTCCTGTGCCCATCCGGCCAGATGTTCTCCGTTCCCCGATTCCAGGGCATCTATAATGAGTCCCGGCAGAAAGAAGTCATAGGTGACATATCCCTGCTCTGCTATCTTCTCATATATTTTTTCACTATAGCTTTCATGGATCTCCGGCAGAAGTGCCATGCCGTACGGTTCCGCAATCTGTTTTATTTTGTTCAGCAGTTCCCAGGTGTCCGGCTGATTCAAAAAATTCCGTTCTCCCGGTTTCTTCGGTGCATAGGCAAATGCATCCAGTCTCACAATTTTGGCACCATACCCTGCCAGTGTCTTTAATACTTCACGGTAGTACTCCCACACCTTTGGCGACTGGATATTCAGATCCATCTGACCAAGATAATACCGGTGCTGCTCCATGTAATTCCAGATCGTTGTAATCTGTTCTTTTGTCAGCCTTCCTGCTTTTCGCTCCAGAACGATTTCCTGCAAAATATCCGCCGGCTTTTTCCCTTCCGGACAGCCCATGGACAGTTCCTGTGCAATGATCTCTGCCTGCATGTATTGCAGATCGGCAGCTTTCATAAGTTCCTGAGCACTGACTTTGGGATAGTTCACTTCCTGATAAAAAGTATTCCAGTAAGGGATCTCTCTCCCATCCGGGAAACGCACCATAAGAATGGGGAGTCCCGGTTTCCGGAAAAACATCTTTTTCAGATACTTTTCTTCCGGAAGGATATATCCCTGCTCCGTCATTTCTCCGCAGTCCTTCCAGAATTCATTCCAATTAATGAAGAAGTCCTTGTACTCCGATTCTTCCCCTTTTGCAATGATATCCTGGAATTGCTTTGACAACACCGAAGCATGATTCAGAATAAAATCCAGCTTCAATTCAATCCCGAGCTTTTTTATTGCTTCCAATGTCTCGCCGGAAGCATACATCTTGTTCAGAGAATAATCAATCACAGAAAAGCCTCTGTCCAGATCCGTATGGTACAGACTGGGCAGAATATAGCAGGAAGAAAATGCTCCCTCTGCCTCTTCCGTTTTCAAAAAATCTACAACATCATCCAGGGTTCCGCCCAGACTATCCGGGTAGAGATTCAACATCGGTCCTATGTTCATAACATCTTTCCTTTTTATTTCTGAAGCTTCGGAACAAATTGCGCATATTCCTTCCGGTCTAACACCGTTCCGTCCCGGGTAACAATAAGTTTTGCTTTCTCAGCCTGCTTTTTCAGCATTTTCTGCTCAATATCCAGTACCATCATCGTAAATGGGTTGTCTATCCATTGATCACGGTTTCTTTCCAGACGGCTCTGCAATGTCTCCTGGGGGGTACTGTCAAGGTAGATAGGGATATCCACACCGCTGTAGTATTCACTGTTGCTGTGTGTCCACTCCACCAACAGCACTTTTATTCCGGTGAAATCCTTCTCTTCATACCACAGTTCTGTCTCTTCGCGTCCCATATGTCTGACCCATAGCTTCTCTCCGCCGGCTTTAAACGCATGAACCAGTCTGTTTACTTCCTCAAAATTAATTTCCTTTTCCGTGCCAAGATAATTTTCCAGAGCCTTTCTGCCGTTTCTGAGATAGGACTCATACCATGAATATTTTCCGACATGTTTTTCATCCGCATCATTCCCGGCTTTTTGAAATTCCTGAATGATTGTACATCGTTCTTCTGTATAAGTCTGCTCTTTCAGCATTCCCACAATTGCATTTTCTCTGAAAATCTGTAACCGCTCCGCATCATTGTACTTTGGAATTCTATGCGGATAAGCATCTCCGGACAAAATGTAATTTTCTATCCCTTTTTCCTTCAGGAAGCAGGAAAGTAACAATGCCGTCACTGTTTTTCCGGATCCGGAGCCTCCGCTTACTGCAACGACTACTTTTTCGGAACGTGTCTGCTTCGCACAGTTTTCAATCATGGGGAGCAGCTTTTGCATCAGTTTTTCTGCCAACGCAGTATCATATATTTTCAGTAGCTCCTTTGATGACGGTTCTGCTTCACTTTCCATTATGGTTCCTTTTTCTATCATATCTGTTCCTTTATCGTCATTATTTTACTTTGTGGACTCCCGGTCGATCAGTTCTACCGGAAATACAACCTGGGATGGAACCTTTTCACTCTTTACTTTTTTCACAATCGCTTCTATGGCATATTCACACATTTCCTGCACCGGCTGATGAATGGTCGTAATGGAAGGATACGTCAGTGTGGAAATCCAGGTATCATCGAATCCCACAATAGAGATATCCTCCGGAACACGTTTTCCCATTTTTTTGCATGCACGGATAATATTTGCAGCCATTACATCACTTGTTGCAAAAATTCCATCCAGATCCGAATTTTTTTTCAATAATTCCAAAATATTGTTGCCGAATTCTTCTGATAAGGGAGCCAACCTGTCTGTATAAACCACACGTCCACTGATTTTTTTATCCTCGCAGCACTTCATAAATGCCTTTTCTCTGCTATATGCAGGGATATTTTCCTTGGTAGGCGGGTTAAAAATTGCGATATTTCTGCATCCGGCATCAAACAGCCGGTTAGCCGCCAGAATACCACCCTGATAGTTATCGCAAAGAACTGCCGGAATGTTTTCCGCAATTTCTCTCTCAAAAGAGATCAGTGGACAGTTAGAATCCAGATGTTCCATCGTCTCTCCGATATGGCTGCACACAACAATTCCAAGAACTCTGTGTGAATAGAGCAGATCAATATACTGTAATTCTTTTTCCCTGCTGTTCTCGGAAATACAGACCATTATCTTGTAGTTGTGTTTTGTCACATAATGCTCCAGCCAGTGAAGGACCTTGCTAAAGTAAGGATGCTCTACAGATGGGAGAATCACCCCGATATAATCACTCTTCTGCCGGGATAAATTTCTCGCCATTTCGTTTGGCATATAGTTCAGCTTTTCCATGGCAGAATATACTTTTTCTCTCGTCTCTTCACTGATGTATCCACGATTATTCAATACTCTGGATACTGTTGTGGAGGTCACTCCTGCTTCTGCAGCTACATCTTTGATTGTTGGCATATTCCCTTCCCCTTATCTTACTTTTTTGCATCAGACAGTAACGGAAAGTCCGTCGTAAGTCAAAAGGAACCCCTCATGACCTACCAGTCTTTCATATTCCTGCGGAATCATACCGCACATATGAGAATAATGATTCAGATAATATTCCGTATTCGGTGTCACTGCATGCATTCTGCGGAGTTTCTCCCGCAGCTCTACATTTTCCCGAATTCCCATATGCGTGTCACCATCCAGTATACCTCTGCAGGTATCCATACTGACGACGTCAAATTTTATGTTCTGTTGTTCTATAAAATCCAGTGTTTCCTCCGGAAAGACCCCTGTATCATTTGCATACAACAGGGTCGATCTTCCATCCTCGATCACAAAGATCAAAGCTTCCTCGTCCAGCTTGTGATATGCCTTTAAAGGTGTAAACTTTAAATGACCTATACGGAATGGTTCAAACTTTTGAATCCGGTGAAATCTCATCCTTGTCAGATCTACATGTGGATCCTTAGCTATTATCTCCATAATACCATCCCGAACCGCATCATTGCCATAAATTTCCATTACTTTTTTATCTTTTTTTTGAATCACGGATGCCATTTCCCGCAGTCGGAAGCATATTTCTGTGGTATTCAGGTGATCGGAATGGGAATGGGTAAATACTAGGTGATTCACCTCCGATAAATCCACATGGCTGTTAATGCATTGTGAAAAGATATCCGGGGACAGGTCGATCATCACCTCATCCACCAGAGTACAGCTACGTGTCTTTACATTTTTTCCTAACAACATTCTTACCTTACGACATGCTTCACACTGGCAGAAAATACTGGGGAATCCTTCTGCTCCGCCTGTTCCGAGATATCTGATTTCCACTTTATCACCCCTTAATTCCGCTGGATGTCACAGATGCCACAAACTGCTTCTGGAATACCAGGAATAATATCATCGTAGGAATAACCATTAATGTAGAGAACGCAAAGACCTGTCCCCAATCAGTATAGGTGTCGGAAAACAATGATTTTAAAGCCAGCGGCAGTGTTCTGTAAGTACCGTCTCTGGTAACCAGTGTGGGCCACAGCAGATCGCTCCAGGAACGGATGAATGCCATGATCGCAACAGTGGTAATGATCGGCTTAGACAAAGGCATCATGATTTTGGTAAATATTTTCCAGTAGCTGGCTCCATCAATAATTGCAGCCTCCTGCAATTCCTTCGGCATTCCCTTAAAATGATTATAGTATAGATACATGTACATGGGATATGCGACACTGGGAATGGCCAGTCCTATATATGTATTTAACATTCCCAGTGAATTCACTGTCATAAAACGGTTAATGATAATGGACTCTGTAGGAATAATGCTCAATGCCACAATGGTGGATATAATGATTGCCTTTCCACGGAAATTAAGCATTCCCAGTGCATATCCGATCATTGCATTGATTGTGGTTGCCAGCAGGACAAAGATGATCGTTACTACAACGGAATTCTTGAAGAACTTGAAGAAATCCGCTTTCACAATAACATTGATATAGTTATCCAGTGACAGGTCTCCGTAAGGAATGAATGCTCTGATATTTGACATATCCGATTCGATCTGCGCATATGGTTTCAAAGAAGATACGAACAAAAATACGATCGGTCCGATGAAAATAGCTGCTATGAGCAAATATCCAAGATACATGCACAATTTCATAATGATTTTTTTCCTTTTTGACATTGCAGTTCTCATTCCCTAGTCCTCCTTTGCAAACTTATTCTGCAGAATTGAAATAACCATTACCAGCATAAAGAATGTAACTGCGATTGCGGAAGAGTATCCTACCTGTCCATTTACGAATCCGGCTTTGTACAACTGGAATACTACGGTCGTCGTTGCATTGGACGGTCCGCCGTTTGTCAGTACATACACCTGAGTGAATACTTTCAGGGAATTGATAATCACAGATACCAAAACGTATACCAGTGTGTTCTTCAATCCGGGTACCGTAATATAAATAAATTTCTCAAAGGTGGTACATCCATCAATTTCGGCAGCCTCATATAGTTCTTCGGAAATGTACTGCAGACCACTTAAAATGATCAACATCTGCATACCAAGATTCTGCCAGATATACATAATTGCCAGACACGGAAGTGCCAGATGCTGATCCTGAAGCCATTTCTGAGGTGCAATGTGCAGCAGACCCAGAAACGAATTTAATAATCCGCTGGATTTGGAGGAAAAAATGAATGCCCAGATAACTGCCACTACAGTCATCGTTACAACCTGCGGACTGAAATAGATCAGTCGGAACACCTGTACGCCTTTGATCTTCTGGTTTACAAAAACCGCAAGCACGGTTCCGATCACCAATACCGAAGGCACTACGATCAGTGCATACAAAAATGTATTTTTAAAAGAAAGTACTGTCACTTTGCTTGTGAAAATCTCAATATAATTCTTCAACCCTACAAAAGCTGTTTCCATTCCCACTTTGGGAATCAGTTGTTTATTGGTAAATGAATACACAACAGACATTGCAAACGGTAAAATGATAAATACCAGTGCCAGCACCACTGCCGGTGTGCAGAACAGGAATGCGGCTTTTGACTCGCCACGTTGTAATCCGCTTTTTTTCTTAGAACTGTTTGCCATAAGTACTCCTTTTTTTATGAATAAGGCTGCCCTCACAGACAGCCTTATCCGATACTTCTTATTTCAGATTATTGAAAGTTCCATCCGTTCTCTGTAATAATTTCATCAATATTCGCAGCGGCATCGTGCAACTCTGTTGCAGGATCTGCGCCGGCATAGATATTACCGATAACGCTGGCCATTGCATCATAAATGGTCATATGTGCAGGGGTGTACGGACGCAGGAAGGAAATACCACTCTCCAGCTGCTGTCTGTACAGATACAGGGTACCTCCCTCACAATAGTCGGGGATTGCATCCATAACACTGGATCTTGCGGGAACCGCACCGTTGACATCTACTACCATCTTGATGTAATCGGGGTTGGTTGCTTCCTGCAGCATTGCCCATACAGCATCATCATTTCCGGATTCCTGTGCTCCTGTGGTCATGATCATAACAGTAGAACCGGAGCAGGTGTAAACCCCGTGTCCCATATCAGGCAGGGGAACAAGGATCAGATCATCGCCAAGTGCAGCCTTATAATCCTGATACTTGGAATGTCCATACAGCGCCAGGGCATTCTCACCCTTCTGGAAAGAATCTTCATAATCACAGGTTGCATCTGCATATCCATCTGTGAACAGCTTTGCCAGGAAATCGAAAGAAGCAATGGTATTATCGCCGTCCAGGGTTCCGGTGCAAAGTCCGGTCTCACGATTCATGTAGTCTCCGCCAAAGCTTGCTACAAACGGCATCCAGGTGTAATACTCGGTGGAAGGTTTGTTCTGTCTTACATAGATGGGCCATTCTACACCGCTGTCTTTTAATTTCTTCAGCGCATCTTCAAACTCTGCTTTATCCCATGCATCCTTGTAATCGGCAGGAATTCTGACACCGGCATTCTCCAGCATGGATTTGTTAGCCCAGAAAGCCAGACCACTATCGAACTGTGCAACGGAAATGATGTGATCATTATAAGTGCACTCAGATACTACGCTGGGAAGATAATCATCCATCAGTTCATCGGTTACATAATCGTCCAGATTTGCTACCAGACCCGCTTCATAATATTTGGGGATCAGCAGATAGTCGGCAACTACAGCATCCGGCATGTCACCTGCAATAGAAGAAGTCTGCATCTTATTGTCCAATTCATCCTTGGAATAATACTCATCTGTAATGGTAATATTCAGATCACCTTCGATCTTGTCGAACATTTCACGGTATATATCATCTTCTGCGCCGGAGCTGATCCAGACTTTCACTTCTTTCCCTTCATAACCGCCCTGTGCATCTGTTGCAGCGGCTGCTGTTCCATCCGCAGTATTTGCCGTTGTTTCACTCTTGGACTCTGTAGCTGTGGCACCTGTCTCTGAGCTTCCACAAGCTGCTAATGATACGACCATCATTGCACTCAACAATCCTGCTAAAATTTTCTTTTTCATGTATTGTTCTCCTCTCTGAATCTATACATTTTGTAGATATGTAATTGTATGTCAACCGGTTACATATTTTGTAATTAAGAATATATACTAATTTTTATCGTGTGTCAACCGGTTACATATATAAATTTTCAACAAACTTGGATTTGATTTTTTGTATAGTTTCACTTTGTACTCCAATTTGACGCAGATATTCCGGAACTCCACCCCATTCCTGGTCAATCCAGTTCAGAATCCATTTCATGTTGTAGATATTGGAACCGGAAATATCGGTCGTAAATTTTGTAATATAGGTACTGCTACATTGGTAATCCACCAGAATATCTTCCCTCTCCACTCCCACGGATGATAAAATCAGCATTGCCAGAATGCCGGTGCGATCCTTGCCGGCTGCGCAATGGAACAATACCGCTCCCTCGGAATCAGCGACTACCTCTAGAGCTTTCTTGATCTCTTTTCCTCCGTTGCGAAGCATCAGGCGATACATGCGATGCAGCGTTTTGGTCTCCACCACACTACTGTTTACAACATCCAGCTGTTCCAGCTTTGTGGTACCCATAAGCGAACAGTTGATATAGTCCATATCCTGTCCCAGTCTGTCCGGCAGTTCTTTTGTCTCACTGGGAAATCTTAAGTCAATGACCGTCCTGACGCCAAGATGCTCAATCTTCGCAATGTCTTCTTCCGTCGCCTTATTTAAGGCTGTACTCCGGAAAATCACACCATATCTGGTTACACCACCGTCACACGCATAGCCTCCCAGATCTCTGAAATTTGCCACCTGATCCAGACGATATCTCCTACAATTCATCTCTTTCCATCCCTTTTTATCTCTGTTATTGTTATTTTATTCCTTATTCCAACGGTTCTCTTGAGGTCTTTGCATCCCCGAAAAAGAACATAAAATCCTGAATTTCTGTTCTCATCATTTTATCAGTACTTATAAATTCCTTTGCCTTTTCAAACTGTGGTTTCCTGTCGTAGGGAATTTGTTTCAATCGGATCTCGCCGTCTGTAATCGTCGCATAATGTGCCGTCTTATCCGGGTCATCGGGTCTTCGATACGAGGCACTTCCCGGGTTCAGCCATTCCATTCCATCACCCAGAATATGAATACATTGTCTGTGTGTATGCCCGAAAATCAGTCTTCTGTTCCCTGTATTATCTGTTCCGTAATGCTCCGCCCAATATTTATCAAACGCGTACCTGCTTTCTATCGTCCCATAGCCACTATCATACTGATGGGCAATTCCGTATTTCCATCCGTCTGCCTCAAAATATGCAGTTTCCGGTAACTGCTTCAGCCACCTAATACCCTGGTCGTTTAGTTGTTCACAATTATAGTGAACCCACTTGTATTTTCCATCTTCTACATTTTTCCATTCCTTACTTTCATAAGTATTTATAACGTGAAGATCATGGTTGCCATACACAAGATGCGTGTTTTTCAGATTGCGGAACCGTTCTATCACTTCCGCCGGATAGATTCCATAGTCTGTATAATCCCCGGCACAGCACAGAATATCGTAATCAGCCTCTTTTTCCAAAATGGTGTTCAATGCGGCTATGTTCGCATGTACATCTGATACTACCAGTACTTTCATTTTCCGCACCTCCTTCTTTTTTCACATTATATAATTTTACCGCTCGTATGTCAACCGGTTGACATACGTGTTTCATAATTTTTTATAATACAAAAAGACTGCCACATGGTGACAGTCTCAGACTGTAGACAAAACGCTTTTGGTCAGCACTCCAGAAGCGTTTTTCTTGTTTTCGGTTCAAAAAGTGTGTACTTGATCAATAATAAACACTTTTGGGCTCCCCTTTTTCCCTTCCTGGCTATCATCTTTGCCAGTTTTTTCAGATTCATGCAGGCAAACGTAAGCCCGACTTTCATTTCCATCCGGGCTTTTCCTATCATCTGTGTATAGCGGAATCCGTGGTTTTCTTTTGCTGTTCCGAAGAGGCGCTCTACGGTCTCTTTCCGTTGCGCATACACTTCCTTCATCCCAATCGTATGCCGGATATCCTCACACTTTTCCATGTACGGCTCCCAGATATGCCGGGTCACTACCTTCACATGATCCCTGCTTTCTGTGCACTGCTTCAGATATGGACATCCTTCACAGACGATTCCGCAGCTCTTGTATTCCCGGTATCCGGAACGGTTCGTCGTATGATAAG
>OGME01000050.1_pt1 | contig 115476 bp, 116 predicted proteins | sample 1572981 | NCBI WGS metagenome assembly OGME01 (sample SAMEA2581902, study PRJEB24529) | metagenome | biome: Human gut stool | place: China | collected 2011
CCGTTGCCGCTACAAGCGACAGCTTGAACATCACATGGAAAATCTGACGGGCGGCACACCTCCTGTCAGATACCTACCCTGTGTAGTCCCTTGTAAACTGTACTTTGCCGTGGTATAGATGCGCACCTTATACAGTCCCTGCCGATCGCAGCTGAAGGTGCTGACATGGCGGATGTTGACCTGTGTTCCGGTTTTCACCGCCGTGCCGTCCGGCGCGTAGACATCATAATAGAACATATCGGAATAGTCCGTATTTAGGCCGGTAAAGCTCAGCGTGTAGAGTTTCTTCTCCTCCGCATCTGGAGCAGCCTCAAATGAGAACCAGTCCTCATCGCCGAAGCCGCCGACCATGAACGTCTCGTCCGTGCCAAGGGTCAGGCGTGTCGCCGTCTCCCTCGCGTCGTTCGGCTCGTTCTGATCACCGTCCAGAATCTGAACGCTGAGCTCTCTTGTGCAGCTTACGGGGGTAGTAACACCACTTCTCCCATAATACGCCAAACCGATATAATGCACACCCGCTTCTGCGGCGTGAAAATAAAGCGTGTCGTTGGCACTGACATACGCATACGCCGCGCATGCTCTGGTATCCAACTCCTCTGCCGGATCAAAATACAGGTTGAATCTTTCATCCTTATTGGCGTAATTATATCCGGAAACCGTCAGCGCGATATCCTGCCCCGGCTTTGTCGTAACGACCTTGAAGTAATCAATGTCACTTCCTGCAACGGTGAACTCTGTGCTCTCGCCGTCATGCAGTTCCGTAGCCGTTGCTTTCGTGTCGTTCGGTTCGTTCGTGTCGTTATCAAGCAGTGTTATCGTAAAGGAGAATGAAATTCTCGTAAGGTTGGTACTGAATTTCAAGTAATATGTTCCCGCTTCATCTGCGCAAAATATACGCTTGTCCCCTTCGACGCCAAAATTATACAGATGTTTCGATTGCAACATCTCTCCCATATCGTTGTACAAATCTGCATAAACAAGTTCCAAACTCGATTGTGCATCCAGAACAATGTACTGATATGGTTTAGTCGTGGTAATTGCAAAATAATCGTTATCATTCATAAACAGGGTGGTATCTACTGATTCACCCAACTGAATCGGTGTAGCCGTTCCGATTGTGTCATTTGGCTCGTGTGTGTCATTGTTATATAGCGTAACTGTAAAGTCTACCAGCACCGGCACTTTTACATTTTGAACCGAAATCAGGAGATAGTAACTCCCGCTCGTATCTGCCGTAACAAACGTAGTTCCGATTCTTGTTCCATCAGTTTGACAGAGTTCCGCTCTTACTCCATCATATTTTTTTGCCAGTTCAACAGAAATCTGCTGTCCGGCCTTCACGTCCGGGATCGCGTAATAGTTGACCCCGGCGTTCAGCGCGCTCGTCACCGGCACGCCGATAGGAACGTTCTGCGCGTTCTCTCTGGTCGTGCTGCCCGCCACCGTTGCTGTCGTTTCCTCCGCCTGCGCGGACGGAGTGAGCGGGCAAAGCCCCAGCAGCAGACACAGCGCCAGTATCGCTGCAAGGAATCTTCTGTGCTTCTTTTCCACTGATTTCATCCCCCAAACTTATAATATTTGCGCATTCGTAATTTAAGTATAGAGATATTTTGGGGCAAAACAATATGCTGGTTGGTAAGTATCGGAAGAAAATTTTCAAAAATTTTTCACGCGATTCAGAGGAATCTGAACGGCGTTTTTTCTCAAAACACATCGACAAATACTTAAATCGTGCTGAACAAGCTTGTTTCTCTAAAGCGGCAACAAAAAAGCGGCTGCATAAGCAGCCGCTTCTTTATGATATTTTTTGAAAAGAAAACTCCGGAAAACCGCAGTTTTCCGGAGTTTCGATGACAAAATTAGCGCTTGGAGAACTGAGGCGCGCGACGGGCGGCTTTGAGGCCGTACTTCTTGCGCTCCTTCATACGAGGATCGCGCGTGAGGAAGCCGGCCTTCTTCAGGACCGTGCGGTACTCGGGGTTGACCAGCAACAGGGCGCGGGCCACGCCGTGACGCAGAGCGCCGGCCTGACCGGACACGCCGCCGCCCTCGACGGTGGCAACGATGTCGACCTTGCCGAGCTCCTCGGTCGCGGCGAGGGGCTGACGGACGACCATCTTCAGGGTCTCGAGACCGAAATACTCGTCGATGTCGCGGCCGTTGATGGTGATAGCGCCGGTGCCGTTCTGGAAGAGGCGAACGCGGGCGACAGAGGACTTTCTACGGCCGGTGCCGTACAGATAAGGCTTCTTGGACTGATACATTCTTCTCTTCCTCCTTAGACTTCGTAGGCTTCGGGCTTCTGGGCCTGCTGCTCGTGGGTGTCACCAGCGTAGATGTGCAGGCGCTTCAGGGAGTCCTTGGTCACGGTGTTGCGGGGCATCATGCCGCGCACAGCCACGCGCATCGCAAGCTCGGGCTTCTCCTGCATGAGGATACGATACTTGGTCTCCTTCAGACCGCCGACCCAGCCGGAGTGCGTACGATAGTACTTCTGCTCCATCTTGTTGCCGGTGAGGATGGCCTTGGAAGCGTTGATGATGATGACGTTGTCGCCGCAGTCGGCGTGCGGGGTGTAGGTGACTTTGCGCTTGCCGCGGAGCAGATCAGCCGCAGCAACGGCGGTCTTGCCCATGGGCTTGCCGGCAGCATCGATGACGTACCACTTACGCTCGATGTTGCCCTTGTTCGCCATAAAAGTGGACATGGTGTGTTTCCTCCATATTGATCTATGAATGAAAGCTTGTGCTTTACATTTTTGCTGTCCCTTGGTAAAATCGGAACGAGTTTATTTATAGCATTTTGGCGCGAGAATGTCAACACCATTTTAATTTAGCGCAAGCAATGCTCGTAAATCCTCTCGTTTTCTTTGATTATCTCTCAATTTCTCAAATCGCAAAATCGAAATTCTTTTATTTTTCGCAAGGAGCTGTACCTATGCAGGAAATCTTGGGCCTCGTGCGCCGCTGCGTTACGGACTACGACATGATCCAGGAGGGCGAGACGGTCGCCGTCGGCGTCTCCGGCGGCAAGGACTCGCTCGTCACGCTCACCGCGCTCGCGCGCCTTTCCAAATTCTACCAGAAGCCGTTCAAGGTCGCGGCCATCACGGTCGAAACGGGTGTGCCGGGCATGAGCTTTGATGCCGTGGCCGACTATTGCGCGGCGCTCGGTGTCGAGTACATTCGCGCGAACGTGCCGATCTACGAGGTCGTCTTTTTGGAGCGTAAGGAGAAAAATCCCTGCTCGCTGTGCGCCAAGCTTCGGCGCGGTGCGCTTTCGACCGCGATGAACGAGCACGGCATCAAAACGATCGCGCTCGGCCACCACTACGACGACGCGGTCGAAACACTTTTGATGAATCTCCTCTTTGAGGGCCGCATCGGCTGCTTCCAGCCCGTGACATACCTGAGCCGCTCGGACGTGACGCAGATCCGCCCGCTGCTCTATGTGAAGGAGCAGCAGGTGCGCAATGTCGCGGCAAAGCTCGATCTTCCCATCGTGCACAATCCATGCCCTGCCAACGGTGAAACGCGCCGTCAGGAGGTCAAAGAGCTCATCGAGTCGCTCTCCGAGCGCTACCCAGACCTCAAGCAGAAGCTCTTTGGCGCGATGCAGCGGTATCCGCTGTACGGCTGGGATACAAAAAATTCGGAAAAGTGACGTTGTCACTTTTCCGAGAATATTTCACTGCGCTTTGTGCCTCGTTTGGCCGCTGAAAGAGGCCAATTCGACACACGCTTCGCGCAAAGTGTTTTCTGCCACGCGCATGTCGCGGCAGAAAACGATTAAAATCTTTTCGTGCCTATGGGCACCTGGGCAGCCGTTAGCAGCTTTGCTGCTCTACGGATGCCGCGTACCCCTCGCGGGTAAAAACTCTACGAGGCTTTTGTCCTATGTACATTAAATAAACACCAGCCTCAGCAAGATCAGCAGCGCGAGGCCCGGCACGCCGAGGACGGCGATGACGAGAGCGTTGAAAAGATTCAGCCCCAGCGAAAGCTTGGCGAGCACGCCGAGCGCGCTTAGAATGCCGAGCAGCGCAAAGCCGAGCAGCGTGTTGACGAGCAGCTTGCCCGCGAGCTTCAACGGCGCGGCGAACAGCCTGAGCACCGCGAGCAGCGCAAACACGGCAAACAGGACAAGCAGTATTTTTTCCGTTATCCCCACTTTGCGACCCCCTCGCTGCACGTTTTGTACACGGCTTCGCCGCCGCGCTCCTTGATCTGGCGCAGCAGGTAGTCATAGCGCGAGAGCTCGGCGTTGATCTCATACACGCAGGCGTCGACGAGCTCCGGCGCGCAGACCGCGTTGAAGCGCGCGTACGCCTGCGACAGCGCGACACGCGTGTCGCGCAGCTCGCTGAACAAGTCCTGCATGGATGCATCGCGCGCGACGTCACAGCGCAGCAAATTGACCTTTCGCATGTTTTCGCCCTCCCATACCTCTGCAATGTCAGTGTATGGAAAGTGTGGACAAATATTCCTCTTTTCAAACAAGGAGCCAAGCATGGAGCATGAAGATTATATGCGCGAGGCGCTGTCTCTCGCGCGCGAGGCCGCACAGGAGGGCGAGGTGCCCGTCGGCTGTGTCATCGTCAAAGACGGCGAGATCATCGGCCGAGGCCGCAACCGGCGCGAGGAACTGCAGCGCACCTCCTCGCACGCAGAGATGGAAGCCATCGCACAGGCAAATGAACGTCTGCGCTCCTGGCGGCTCGACGGCTGCACGCTCTACGTGACGCTCGAGCCCTGCCCGATGTGTGCGGGCGCGATCGTCAACGCGCGCATCCCGCGCGTCTACTATGGCGCGCGCGACGAGGCGATGGGCGCCTGCGGCGGCGTGCTGAACCTCTTTATGGAGCGCTTTCCCTTCCGCCCCGCGCTCGTGGGCGGCATTCTGAAAGACGAATGCCGCGCCGTACTGGCCGATTTTTTCCGCACGCTGCGTTCGTAAAGTGATTTCGCTTTCGTGCGTCATTTGACCGCCGGTCAGGAATTGCTACTGCGTCATTACTGCGTCCGAGATATCGACAGTTTGGCACAGTCTTGCACAGTCCCGTGCAAGCTGCAAACGACTGTGGCGCAAGGATTTCCCTTGATTTGCAAGGGTTTCCGGATTTTCTTTCTATTTAACACTTTTGTAACACTTTCCCTCGAACTTTGTTAACATGCGTCCTTTATCTTAATTCTTGCAAGAGACAATAGCTTCTTTTCATCCAATCTTCCATCTTATAAGAAAAGGGACGCCGTGAGGCGTCCTTTTTCGTTATATTCTGATGTAGGATGGCGTCACGGATCGAAGTCCGCCGCCGCGCCGATACCGAGCGCGATGCACGCGCCGCCGGCGTAGAAGAGGATCTCGGCAAGCGTCGGGCACGCGGCCAAGGCCGCCGCGCAAAGGATGACGCTCATCGTGCTCGCGGGCATCAGCAGCCGCGGCGCGCCGCCGCGGAAAGCAAAGGCCGCAAATTCGAGCAGCAGCACCGTCAGCGCCGCGAGCGCCAGCGTTTCGACATAGTAATGACGCAGAATCGGGTCCGCCGCGTGCTCGCGGTAGAAGAGGATCAGCGCAAGCACCATCGCGCACACAGGCACGAGCAGCGCAACGCCTGGGAACTCCGCCTTGCGGCGCAGCGCGGTCGTAGCGTACAGCAGGCATGCCGCGCCGACTGCCAGAAAAACGGACAGGATCATCGTAAGCGTCGTGCGGAGCGAGAACACCAACGAGCACACCGCCGAGCCGATCAGGGCAAAGCTGCCGAGCACCATCAGCAAGACCGCAAGCGTCGAGCGGTCAAAGGCGAAGTAGAGGTCCATGCTGCCGCACAGCTCGCGCTGAGCGGGATAGCGCCGCGCCATAATGACCGCGATGACCGCTGCGACGACGAGCGCCGCAGGCAGCACCATCGTGTTTAAGTCCATCGGGACGGGAAGTCCGTCCGCGTCAAAGCCGACTGCCAGCAGGCGGAGGCGTGCCAGCGCCGCTGCCGCAGAAAAAAGCACCAGCAAAAGCCAATGAAGAATTTTCACAAAACCGAACCCTTTCTTTTTCCGGAATACGGCGCGCGCAGCGCCGGAAAACATCTATTTATTGATGATAGCACACTCATCCCCGTTTGTCCATGAATCATTTTGCGGACAAGTCGGTCATACACTGATAAAAACACTGTCACTTAAGCATCGCGGCCGTGGGCCGCAGGGAGGAACACACCTTGAAACAGCTTCTTCGCATCACAATACTATTGCTCGGCCTCATCTGGATCCTCGCCTGGGCGGCGGCAGACCGCTTTGACGACACGCCGAACACGCAGGATGGCTCGGAATCTCCCCTGCCGAGCGGTGAGATCGCCGCCCCCGGCGAGCACGACAGCGCAAAAACGCTGCGCGTCCAAATCCAGGGCGAGGTCCAGGAGATGGACATGGGCACATACCTTCTCGGCGTGCTGCGCGCGGAAATGCCCGCCTCGTTTGAGGAGGAGGCGCTCAAGGCGCAGGCCATCGCCGCGCGCACCTACACGCTCTATCGCATCCGCGGCGGCGGCAGCGCGAACCACCCTGACGCCGACGCCTGCGACGATCACACCTGCTGCAAGGCGTACATAAATGCCGAACAGGCCGCAGCCAACTGGGGCAGCATGGCCGTCTACTACGAGGAAAAGCTCGCCCGTGCCGTGAGCGAGACGGACGGCGAGGTCATTTTGTACGACGGCGCGCCCATCCTTGCCGTGTTCTTCTCGTCCGCCGACGGCAGCACGCAGGGCGCAGGCGACGTGTGGATGAACGACCTGCCGTATCTCCAAAAGGTCGATAGCCCCGAGACGGAAGAGCTCGTACCGAACTACTACTCGGTCGCAACGTTCACGGCAGCGGAATTTAAATCCCTCGTCCTCGCCGCCAAGCCGGACGCCGACCTCTCCGGCAGCCCCGAGGGATGGATCCGCGATATCGTGCGAAACGACTCGGACTATGTCGCCTCCGTCACGGTCGGCGGCGTCAAGCTGCGCGGCAATGACCTGCGCACGATTCTCTCGCTGCGCTCGCCGTCGTTCACTGTGGAATGCAAGGACAATGCCTTTACCTTCCACGTCACAGGCTACGGCCACGGTGTCGGCATGAGCCAGTACGGCGCAAATATCCTCGCCAAGCAGGGCCTTTCCGCCGAGGAAATCGTGCAGCACTATTTTTCGAACACCACCGTCGGCTATTATGACGGCTGAGGCATCGCGGATATTGCAAAGCGGCGGAAAAATTGCTATAATATTAAGATAAAATACGCAAGGAGGCGGGAGAAATGAAGAGCAAGCGTTTTTTGTGTCTGCTGCTCGTATTGCTGATGGTCTTCTCCCTCACCCCCAGCGAAACGAGGGCCGAGACGACTGTCTATTTCACCGCCGTCAACGACCAACTTTTGCCCGATCTGAGCGATGAGACGATGCCGTTCTGGTCGGGTGGGCGGCTGTATATCCCCTCCACGGTCATCACCGGCACGGATTTAGGCCTTTTCTACTCCCGCAGCCGCGACAAGAGCACCGCCGTCGTCTACCGGCAGGGCAGCGCACTGACGTTCAACTTCGCCGTCGGCACCGTCGCTGACCAGAACGACCGCCAGTACAGCGGTCCGGCCATCGTGCGCAGCGACGTTGTGTTCCTGCCGCTTGACCTTTTGACGCAGTTTTTCTCGCTCGATTATAGCTACACGCGCGTGACCTATGGTTACCTGGTCCGCGTCAAAAGTGATACGGTCGTGCTTTCCGACGCGAAGTTCATCGACGCCGCGGCTATGTCCATGGAGCAGCGCTACAACGAATATATGAAGACGCACAGCGAGTCGAATGATCCCGGCAACACACCGAATCAGAACACCGACGGCGACCGCGACCTTGTCTGTCTCGCGCTGCGTGTGACGGACGAAGAGAGCGCAAACGCCCTGCTCGACACGCTCGCAAGCAACAACGCGACGGCGACGTTTCTCTTCTCGGAAGAGCAGCTTTCCTCGCTCGGCGATCTGCTGCGCCGTGTCGTCATCAGCGGCAACGCCGCCGCGCTGCGCATCGACGCTTCCGGCGGCAGCGCGCGCACTCTCAGCGCGATCGAGCGCGCAAACAACGCGCTATGGGCCGCGTGCAACGAAAAAGCTCGGCTCGTCGCGCTCTACGGCGCGTCGGACAAGACGCTGCGCGCCGTGCGCGCCGCGGGCTACTGCCCCATTGACTTTGACCTGGATTACAGCGGCGGTCTTCCCACCGCGGCGCAGGCCGCCAGCAGCATCGCGCGTCAGGCCCGCTCCGGCGGCTGCATCGCCTATCTCGGCGCTGACACCGCCGTGCAGGCAGATTGGAGCACGCTGCTCTCTCGCCTCCGCTCGTCCTCGCGTCTCATCACGGCGCTCAACGAGCTCGCGGTCACAAAGGACGCGTGACGGTTTTACAAATTGTTCAGGAAACGCGCACAGTTTTGCGTATAATAAACAATAACACAGAAGAAAGACACACGCTTGTGTGAAGGAGGAAACCAGCATGGCACGCAATATTCTTGTCGTGGAGGACGACAATAATATTTCCAACCTCATTAAGATGTATCTCGACAAAGAGGGCTTCGACGTCCGCATCGCCGCTGACGGCGGCAAGGCCGTGGACGAATTCAAGGAAAAAGAGCCCGACCTCGTGCTGCTCGACGTGATGCTCCCCGTGCTCGACGGCTGGGGCGTGTGCGCCAAGATCCGCGAGACGTCCAAGTGCCCGATCATCATGCTCACCGCCAAGGGCGAGGTCAACGACCGCATCCACGGCCTGGAGATGGGCGCGGACGACTATGTTGTCAAGCCCTTTGAGATGAAGGAGCTGCTTGCGCGCATCAACGCCGTGCTGCGCCGCAGCGAGATCCCCGAGGACACGCACAAGCGCCTCACGTTCGACAAGCTCATCATCGACCTCGACTCCTACGAGCTCATCGTCGACGGCAAGAGGATCGACACGCCGCCCAAAGAGCTGGAGCTTCTCTATCACCTCGCCGCCACGCCGAACCGCGTTTACACGCGCAATCAGCTCCTTGACGAGGTGTGGGGCTTCGACTACTTCGGCGATTCGCGCACGGTGGACGTACACGTCAAGAGGCTCCGCGAAAAGGTCGAAAACGTCAGTGACCAGTGGGCGCTCAAGACTGTCTGGGGCGTCGGATATAAATTTGAAGTGAAGTAATTCAGTATGCCGGAAGAAAGCAAAGAGAAAACACAGAAAAAGCGCTGGACGCTCAAAAAAGTCAAGACCCGCTGCCGCACGATCTACTGGCAGAATTTTCTGCTTACGGCAAGCGTCGTCATGCTGACGCTGGCGCTGCTCGGCAGCGCGTTCTTCGCGCTGACGTATTCCTACGCCATCGATGAGCGCAGCGAGCAGATGCAGAGCAAGGCGACGGTCGTGTCGCACATGGTGTCGTCCTACATGGAAAACGGCTCGCTCACAGGGCTGCGTGAGCTGGCAGACTTTGCTTCGAACGTGACAGATGCAGAATTTCTCATCTGCAACTCGGACGGCAACCTGCTGCTGACGACCGATACAACTCTCGTCAACCGCGTGCTGACCGTGCCGCAGGACGTGGCCGAGGGCGCGATGAGCGATGACACCTACGCCGTGCGCACCACACTCGGCGACATCTATGAGGACACGCACTTCGTCGTCGGCGTGCCGATCGTGAGCGAGGGCGCAACCGTCGGCTTTGTGCTGGCGGTGACCGGCGCACGGGCGCTGACGACGATGTGGCGCACGTTCATCGGATTGTTCTTCATGACGGCGGTGACGGTGCTGCTGCTTTCGTTTGTCGTGAGCGCGTGGGTCAGCATGCGCCAGTCGCGCCCCATCCACGAGATGGCGGAGGCGACGCGCCGCTTCGCCGAGGGCAACTTCGACGTGCGCATGCACAATTACGAGGGCGTGACCGAGATCACAGAGCTGGCAGAATCTTTCAACAACATGGCGGACTCCTTGCAGGAGACCGAGCGCCAGCGCCGCGAATTCATCGCAAACGTCTCCCACGAATTGAAAACCCCGATGACGACCATCGCAGGCTACACCGACGGCATCTTAGACGGCACGATCCCGCCCGAGCAGGAAAAGGAGTACCTGCGCATCATCTCGGATGAGGCGCGGCGTCTGTCCCGCCTCGTGCGCCGCATGCTTGAGGTCTCGCAGCTCCAGTCGCGCGACTTGACGCGCACGAAGGCGCCGTTCGACGTGTGCGAGAGCATGCGCCGCGTGCTCATTTCGATGGAGAAGAAGATCACCGACCGCGGGCTCGATGTCGACGCCGACATTCCCGACAGCGGTATCATGGTGCTTGGCGACAATGATCTCATCACGCAGGTCATCTACAACCTGCTCGAAAATGCGACAAAATTCGCCCGCAAGGGCTCTGCGCTCTATCTCGGCGTGACGACGCTCAACGGCAAGGCGCTGATCTCGGTTCGCAACGAGGGCGACACCATCCCCGCCGAGGAGATCCCGCTGCTGTTCGAGCGCTTCCACAAGAGCGACAAATCCCGCTCCGAGGATAAGGACGGCGTGGGCCTCGGGCTCTACGTGGTCAAAACCATTCTGGACCAGCACAAGGAGCACATCGCCGTCACAAGCGAAAACGGCCTGACGACGTTCACCTTCAGCGTGACGCTCGCCGGCGGGCAGACCGCGCAGTAAGTCTCAACAGGAGAAACACGCTATGGATCACGAGAATCAGGAGTTATCCCCGACGGTCAGCCAGAGCGGCGAGCCGCAGGAGGTCGTGCTGCGCTATGAAGCGCCCGTCACGCCCATCGTGGAGCGCTACGTGCAGCCGACACCGCTGCCCGGACAGCCGAAGAAGCATACATCACCGCGCAAAAAGCGGAAAGGGCTTAAGATCTTCCTTTTCTGCATGCTCGGCCTTCTCCTCGTCAGCGGCGTCGTCACGGCGCTGTGGCTCGGCGGCGCGTTCGACGATCACCGTTCCTATCACGACGATGATTTTGAGCAGCGCCATGACGAGGATTATTACGACAACAGCGAGCATGGCGAAACGACCATCAAGCGCCTGCCCAACACCGATCAGGTCAAGCTCCGCTACAACGAAAGCCACGGCGAGGCGCTGACGATCCAGGAAATTTACCAGAAAGTCAATCCCTCCACCGTCACGGTGCTCACCGGCAACCGCGACGGCAGCGCCATGGTCGGTACGGGCGTCATCTTCACCGAGGATGGCTTCATCCTCACGAACGCCCACGTCATCGCGGGCGGCTCGGAGTGCTACGTCGTGCTCGACACGGGTGAGGATTACCGTGCGTGCCTTTTGGGACTTGACGAAGAAAAGGACCTCGCTGTCATCAAGATCGCGGCCAGCGGCCTTCCCGCCGCGGAATTCGGCGACTCTGACGCGCTGACCGTCGGCGATCCGGTGTTCGCCATCGGCAACCCGCTCGGCGTGGAGCTGCGCGGCACACTGACCGACGGCATCGTCTCCGCCATCAACCGCGACGTGTACGTCGGCGGCGTGACGATGACGCTCATTCAGACGAACGCCGCGCTCAACAACGGCAACTCCGGCGGCCCGCTCATCAACGTGTACGGACAGGTCGTCGGCATCAACACGATGAAGATGGGCTCGTCCTCCACCACGAGCGTGGAGGGCCTCGGCTTTGCCATTCCCATCGCCTCGACCGCCTATATGATCAATGACCTGATCGCCTACGGTGAGGTACACGGCGAGGTGATGATCGGCATTTCGGTGCAGCCCGTTCCCGTCACGGCAGAAAATGGCGAGAGCGCGCTTCTCGTCATGGAGGTCACGCCCGGCGGCCCCGGTGAGGAAGCCGGCATCCAGAAGGGTGACCTTATCGTAGCGGCCGACGGCGAAGCGTTGACAAAGTCCACCGACCTTCTGCGTGTCCGCCGCCGCCATGAAGCAGGCGAAACGCTCAAGCTCTTAGTCGAGCGCGACGGCAAGCGCTTCACCGCAGACGTTGTTTTACGCGAAATCGACACATGAGGAATCACCTATGAAGAAAAAGCAATTTGCGCTCGGCTCGCTGCTCCTCGGCGCCGCCTCCTGGCTGTGCCTGTGGGGATTGCAGCACATTGAGCGCCGCATGAAAAAGAAACAGGAAAAGTAAAAAAGCAACGATCCCCGTCCGGCGGAAGGTTCCACCGGACGGGGATCGTTTTGTACTCTGCATCAGCGCTGCTTTTTCTGGTCGTTCCGTTCCTTTTATATTGCAATTTAGAGAATGGATTCTACAATACCACCATTTCTGATTTTAAACAAGTCTCCCCACTCAGAATAGTATCCATGCATAATAACAACCGAATCAACTTCATATTGCTGTGTAACTTCATATATTTGAGATGAAATATCGCACATATTATTTTCCAGCACGCTGAAAAACGCATATGAAAGGCCAGGATAGAACAATACCGCATCCGTTGAATAGTCCTTAATCGTTGTCACGCTGACCGGCTGTCGAAAATCTCTCCGTCGCTCTGGGCAATTCATTTTCTTCGTTCCGTCATTGCAGCACACCATATATTTCCCTCTTGTCTGCAAATCATTGATATAGCGACGGATAAATCCCTCGGTTATCTCCGTTACATTCTCAATCAGCATTTTTTCTCCACACCATCTTTCAAACAGATGAAGTGTCTGCTCATAGCTCTCCATTGACTTTTCGCTGAGTTGTTTGCTTTGGCAATAGAGCATGTACTCGTCGATCTGTCAAATCATTTTGTTAGTAAACATAAAAAACTCCCCCAATTCATCCGGTTTTGTCACCCAATGAATTGAGGGAGTTAGTATCTTTAAGGCGAAAGATTTATAGCTTTTTCAAAGCGTTTTCATTGTATTTTGGCCTTGTTCATCGCTTTGAAAAAATCCTGACTACTCGGAAAAAACCTTGTACCGCCTATACTTCACCTCACACCCTATAGATCTTCCGTTGTAAACGGATGCGGTCCGCGATCATGGCGATAAACTCGCTGTTGGTCGGCTTTCCTTTCGTGTTGGATACCGTGTAGCCAAAATAGCGCTGGAGCGTCTCAAGGTCACCGCGATCCCACGCGACCTCGATCGCATGGCGCACCGCGCGCTCGACGCGCGAGGGCGTGGTGCTGTAGCGGCGCGCGACCTCGGGATAGAGCACCTTTGTCACGGCGTTGATGACATCCATGTCCTGCACGGCGATGACGATGGCCTCGCGCACGTACTGATAGCCCTTGATGTGCGCGGGCACGCCGACCTCGTGGATCACAGCCGTGACCTCGCGCTCAAGCGCCTGCGACTCGTCCTCGCTCTCCTCACCCTCGTTGACCGCGCGGCGCATCTGGTCCAGAAGCGAGGTCAGCTCGCAGGGCTTGGGCATGAAGAACGATACGCCGCGGCTCATCGCCTGCGACACGATCTGATCGCGATAAAGAGCCGAGACGACAACTGTCTTCATCTGCACCTTGTCCTTCGCCGCCTGCTCGAGCACGCCAAAGCCGTCAAGTCCCGGCAGCAAAAGATCCATCACAAGAAGCTGCGGCTTTCGCTCCGCTATATCCTGCGCCGCAGCCAGTCCGTCGGCTGCGCATCCCACTACGTCGAACTCACCCGTTGCTTCCAATGCCTGTTTCAGTGCTGTGCGGAACTCCTCGTTTGCGTCCGCTAATACGACCGTGATCCTCTTGTCCATGTCATCCCGTCCTTTTCACACAAGTTTTCGCCGACCCAGCCGGCCAGCTTCAGCAGCAAAATGTGACGTCTTCGTTCTGCCATGGCTTTAAGCTAACATATTTGGACAGCGTTTTCAAGCGAGTTATGTCGAATCTAACCATCTTTTTCTAACTTTTTGCGCGAAAACTTGGTTGTTTTTACGGAATCTTAACACAAATGTTCTTCCATCTTGGTAGGTTATTCACTCGAAAGGCCCGCCGCAGAGAGCATATTTTCGATAAAAATACCATAACCTCTTGACGGATCATCCAGCAGGACGTGCGTGACCGCGCCAATGATCTTGCCATCCTGCAAAATCGCGCTGCCGCTCATTCCCTGCACCACGCCGCCGGTCTGCGCAAGAAGCTCCTCATCCGTCACGCGCAGCAGCAGATTTCGCGTGTTGCCGGAAGGCGAATAGATTTTTTCGATCTCAATATCATACTCGCGTGTTTCATTGCCGGAAACGGTGGCTAAGATCGCCGCCCTGCCGGTCTTGATCTCATCCTTCTTTGCGATCGGCAGCGCCGCGCTGGTGATCTTTGCTGCGTCCTCTGCCGAGAGCTTGCCGAAAATGCCGCATTCGGTGTTGGCGTAAAGCGTTCCGCTGTCGCGCGTCAGGTCAAAGTCGCCCTTGAGCTCGCCGGGCGAGGCGCGCTCGCCTTTTTTCACCGCCTTGACCGAAGCGTCCATGATGCTGCCGTGGTCGAGCGGCAGGAGCTGCCCCGTGTCCACATCCGTGACCCCGTGGCCCAGCGCGCCGAACGTGCCGCTCTGCGGATCAAAGAAGGTCATTGTGCCGATGCCCGCCATGCTGTCGCGCACCCAGGCGCCGAGGCGGTACTCGCCGTCCTCATCCTTCTCTGGCTCTGCGCTCAGTTCGATCGTGCGGCTGCCGCGCTTGACGGTCAGCGCCGCGGCGTCCTCGCCGTTTTCTGCCAGAAGCTGACGGAATTCCTCAATGGTGTCCAGGCTCTGCCCGCCGATGGCCGTGATGACGTCGCCCTCCTTGAGTCCGCAGTCCTTCGCCGGACTTTCCCCATCGGAAAAGCCGACGACGAGCACGCCATCGGAAAAGAGCTTCACGCCGACGGTCTGTCCGACGGGGATCAGTTCGCAATGCCGTCTGCGCAGGCGGCGGCAAAAAATCCAAGCAGGATCGCCGCCGCTCGCTTTTTTGCGCGATGCGTTCCATCCATTCTCTCACCCCTTTAAAAAATACGGGCGGACGGCGCGCCCTGTGCGCGCAGCGCGCAGCCGTCCGCCCAACGCCGGAAATTTTTTCTTTCTCATTTCTTTTTCTCTGTCCGGCGCATTTACTTTCTGCGCTTCGGGCAAAATTAAAAGGTGCAAAATTTTGATGCGCTGGCATCGCTTTTCGAAATAACGCCGTAAATGCGGACAAAAAAATTCCGCAGACCAAAGTCTGCGGAATTTTGGGAATTGTTTCCATTTAACGCTCGCGGTTGAAAATTTTGAAGATGTCGTCGAACGGATCGGGCTCATCTTCGTGCTTAGCCTCTTCCTCGGCCTTTTCCTTGTCGAAGTCGAGCGGCGCAAGACCGGCAGCAGCGCTCTCGCCGCTCTGCTCGGCAGGCTTCTTATCCTTGTTGAAGTCCAGCGCGCCGGGCGCCTTGTCAAAGCCCGTGGCGATGACGGTGACGCGGATCTCGTCGTCGAGCGTCTCGTCGAACGTCGCGCCGAAGATCGTGAGCGCGTCGGGATGCACAGCCTCCTGCACGAGGGACGCTGCCTGCTCGACCTCGTCGAGGCCGATGTCCATCGAGCCCGTGACGTTGATGAGCACTCCGTGCGCACCGTTGATGGAGGTCTCCAGCAGCGGGGACGAAATGGCCATACGCGCGGCCTCCTCGGCCTTGTTCTTGCCGGCGGCGCGGCCGACACCCATGTGGGCAAGGCCCGCATCCTTCATGATGGCGGTCACGTCGGCAAAATCGAGGTTGATAAAGCCCGTGTCGCGGATCAGGTCGGAGATGCTCTGCACCGCCTGACGCAGTACGTCGTCCGCGATCTCGAACGCGTTGGCAAAGGTGATCTTCTGGTCGGTCGCGTGCTTGAGGCGCTCGTTCGGGATGATGACGAGCGAGTCGACCTTGGTCTTGAGCTCTTCGATGCCCGCTTCCGCCTGCGTCATGCGGCGGCGGCCTTCAAAACCGAAGGGCTTCGTCACAACGCCGACGGTCAGGATGCCCGCCTCGCGCGCGATCTCGGCAACAATGGGCGCGCCGCCCGTGCCGGTGCCGCCGCCCATGCCGGCGGTGATGAAGACCATATCGGTGTCCTCGAGCGCCTTGGCGATCTGGTTGCGGCTCTCCTCGGCGCTCTTGCGGCCGACCTCGGGGTCGGAGCCCGCACCCTGACCGTGCGTCAGCTTTTCGCCGATCTGAATTTTATAAGTGGCGGCAGACACGTTGAGCGCCTGCTTATCTGTGTTCACCGCGACAAAGTCGACGCCGCGCGCACCGGCGCGCACCATGCGGTTGACCACATTGTTGCCGCCGCCGCCAACGCCGATGACCTTGATCTTAACTACGTTTTCAGGACCGGTCTCCAATCCGAATGCCATGTCGGTTCCTCCTGCAATCTGTTGTATGGGCAAGGCACTTGCCGCTGCAAGCGCCACAATATCAGGTATTTGCTATCTTAATCATTGTATTACGGTTTTCCCGCGGGGTCAATAGCAATCGGCCATTTCGGGGAAACTTTTTTACGTCAACTTCCGCCTTTATTCCGGGATGAAGTCAGCCCTGCCGTCGTTCATCAGGTTGATCGTGCCGGTCTGATTGGCTTCAAGCTGCTCCACCACCGTGCGCACATTCCCGAGCTTGTAGGCAATGTCCGCATCCCAGGGCATTTTGACCGTAAAGCGGTCCAAATAGGTAAAGGTGATGGCCGTGCCGTCGCTCAGGTCGATCTCGCCGATCATGGAGAGAAGCTGCTTATCCTCCGCCGTGCGCAGCAGCGTGAGCAGGCGCTCGAATTTATACGAATCCTCGTCCGCAAACGCCGCCATCGCGCCGACTGCGGGCTCGACGAGCGTGCAGCCGGTCACGCGCGCGCAGCCCTCGGGGATCTGCGATGCGCGCTCCAGAATTTTGCCCTCGTCGCTCATGAGCCATGTGCCGTTTTCGCCCGTCAGCGCAGCGGAGGCCGTGCACTCCGTCACGGTCAGAATGAGCGCGTCGGGGTATTTGCGGTTGATGACAACGGTCTCCACATACGGAAGCGTGTCGAAAATGGATTGTTTGACCTTATATTTGTTCAGCAGCACAAGGTTCTGCTCCTTCTGCACGCCCGCAGCCTCGATGATCTGCTCCTCGGTATAGCGCTCGTTGCCCTCCACCACGATCATATCGATGCGGAAGAACATCGTCAGCGCGCCGAGAAATGCGGCGATCACGACCGCGAGGCACAAAAGTCTCAGCGGGAAAGAGGCTCTTCCCCGCCTGCGCCGTCTGTTTCTTCGCTTTGACGCCATAGTTTTCCTGCCTTTTTTCTTCGTTTGCTTATGTACCCGTCTCCCGCCGCACATGCGCGCCCAGCACGCCAAGGTCGCGCTCGATGCTTTCATAGCCGCGGTCGATGTGCTCGATGCGCGAAATGCGCGTGAGTCCGTCGGCCTGCAGGCCCGCAATCACAAGCGCCGCGCCCGCGCGAAGGTCGGTGCACTTGACGCGCGCGCCGTGCAGGTGCTCGCGTCCCGTGACGACGGCCACGCGCCCCGCGACGCGCACCTCCGCGCCCATGCGCGCCAGCTCGTCGACATGGCGGTAACGGTTTTCAAAAATATTCTCTACAAAAACGGTGCTGCCCGCGCTTTTCAAAAGCGCCGCCATCAGCACCGGCTGCGCGTCCGTCGGAAAGCCCGGATAGGGCGCCGTGCGCACAGGGCGGATGGATCTGAGACTGCCATCACTTTGGAGGAAAACATCGTCCTCCCCGCTTTTGACCGTGCAGCCCGCCTCGCTCAGCGCGCCGGACACGGTCGAAAGCGGCCGCGGGTCGACGCCGCGAAGGCGCACCTCTCCCCCACAGCAGGCCGCGGCGCAGAGATACGTCGCGCCCACGATGCGGTCGGCGATGATGCGGTATTTCCCGCCGTGCAGCGCGCGTCTGCCCTCGACCGTGATGATCGAGCCTCCCGCGCCGCGGACGTTGCCGCCCATCGCGTTGATAAAGTTCTGTAAATCGACGATCTCCGGCTCGCGCGCGGCGTTGTAGATCGTCGTCACGCCGTCTGCGCCGCAGGCGCAGAGGAGCGCGTTTTCCGTCGCGCCCACGCTCGGCATGGGTAAGTACACATCGCTCCCGAGAAGCGTTCCGCCGCGGCACTTGAGCTCGCCGCCCGTCTCCCTGATCTCTGCCCCAAGGGCGCTCAGGGCGCTTAAGTGCAGGTCAATGGGACGCGGCCCCAGCTCGCAGCCGCCGGGATAACAGATCGTCGCTTCCTTGCAGCGCGCCAGAATCGCGCCGAGAAAGATGACCGACGAGCGCATCTCTCGCATCAGTGCGTCGGGCACGACCGCGCGGTCCATGCGCGCTGTGTCGACCACGAGCGCACTGTCCTCCCAGTGCGTGCAGCAGCCCAAGTGCCGCAAAATGGCAACGGACGCATCCACGTCCCGCAGCTTCGGGCAATTTTCGATCACGCAGGTGTCCGCGCACAAAAGCGTCGCCGCCAAAATCGGCAGCACACTGTTTTTTGAGCCTTGTATCGTGAGTTCTCCGTACAGGCGCTCCCCGCCCTCTACCAACAGCTCACACATCATGTTCCCTCCCGCAAGCACATTACTTTTCCATCGTATGGCTTTTGCGGAAAATGGGTGACTGCCGGCTTTCGCAGGGCAATAGTTAGGCATTTTCAGTATAGCCATTTTGCCGCGGCGCGTCAACTTCTTTTTGCCTTGCTTTCCCGCCCGCTTTGTGGCAAAATGAGACTATTGTATTTCTCCCCGAAAGGAGTCTTTTTTCATGAAAAAAACGCTCAAAGTCGCGCTCTATCTTTTGCTGGCGCTCGTTCTGATCGTGTTGGCCTACGTCATCTATGTCTTCGCCGCCTACTACCGTGTGGAGGATATGCAGAAGCTTGGCGTTGCGCACTGCGACGCCGCATCTGCCGCACCGATGGAGGGCGCGCCGCAGACCGGCGTCACCTATCGCGTTTCGTCGGCCAACGTGGGCTTCGGCGCGTACAGCGCCGATTACAGCTTCTTCATGGACGGCGGCAAGGAGAGCCGCGCCCGCAGCAGGCAGGCCGTTGATGAGAATATGCGCGGCGAAGTCTCGCTCGTCAAGGACCTTTCGCCCGACTTTGCGCTCTTTCAGGAGGTCGATATCTACGGCACGCGCAGCTGGCACATCGCAGAGGACGCTTATCTCGACGATGTGATGGGGAACAGCGAATTTAACAAGGTATTCGCGCAGAATTATGACAGTCCCTACCTCTTCTATCCTCTTATTAACCCCCACGGCGCGAACCAGTCCGGTATCGTGACGCTCTCACGCCATCCGATCTCTTCCGCCGTGCGCCGCTCGCTGCCGATCGAGACGGGCATCATGAAGCTCGTCGACCTGGACCGCTGCTACTCCGTCAGCCGCATCCCGATGGAAAACGGCAGGGAGCTGGTGCTCTATAACCTGCATCTTTCGGCCTACACGTCCGACGGCACGATCGCGACCGAGCAGCTGCAAATGCTCTGCGCCGACATGCTGGCGGAATACGAAAACGGCAACTACTGCGTCGCGGGCGGCGACTTCAATAAGGACCTGCTCGGCAATTCTGCCGAGATCTTCGGTGTCGCGGGCGGCGAGAACGACACCTGGGCGCAGCCCATCCCCGAGGGGACGATCCCCGACGGGCTCTCCCTTGTCGTGCCGTTTGACGTCGACCATCCCGTCGCCACCTGCCGCACGGCCAACGAACCCTACAACGAGGAGACGACCTTCCGCGTGACGGTCGACGGCTTCCTCGTCTCCGACAACGTCGAAGCCGTCTCCGCCGATGTCGTCGACGCAGGCTACCGCTACTCCGACCACAATCCCATCTATATGGACTTCATTTTGAAGGCGGAATAAAGCGTCAAAAGTAAAGGAAGCGAGCCTCACGTCTCGCTTCCTTTTTATTCTCTTTCACTTGAGCAGCGTCATCACTGTGTCGTAGATGCGCTTGGTCGCGTCGGGAATACCGAGCGCCGCCATGTTTTGAGACATCGCCTCCATCCGCTGCGGATCGTTCAGGATGCCCGCCGCGGCGGCGAAGAGCTTCTTGCCGTCAAGGCCCTCTTCCGGCAGCACGAGCGCCGCGCCGTGGTCGCCGAGCAGCGCCGCGTTCTTTTCCTGATGGTGATTCGTCACGTTGGGCGACGGCACAAGTATCGCCGGAACGCCGAGCACCGTCAGTTCGCTGAGCGTGGACGCGCCCGCGCGGCAGATAACGAGGTCGGCGGCGCGCATGACAGTCGCCATGTCGTAGATGTACTCGCGCACGTCGAGCGCGGGATGCTCGGTGATCTCCAACCCGTCATCGTGCATCCACTGCTGCATCGGCTTCCAGCAGATCTCGCCGACGCCGTGGATATGGTAAAAGGGCTCCTTCGCGCTCTCAAGCGCCAGAAACTCCGCCATCGCGCGGTTCATCGCGTTCGACCCGAGGCTGCCCCAGAACGAGACGATGAGCTTGCGCCCGTCGTTCATGCCGAGTCTTTCCTTTGCCTGCTGCTTGCTGATCGTGAAGAAGTCGCCGCGCACGGGCGTACCGGTCACGACCACCTTTTCGGGGTGCTTGTAGTGCGCGCGGCAGTCCTCAAAGCCAACCATGATGCGGTCGCAGTGGGGCTCCAGCTGTCGCGTCGTCAGGCCCGGCACAATGTTTGACTCGTGCACCGCCGTGGGGATGCCCGCCTTCGCGCCGTAGCGCACGAGCGGATAGCTCGCGTAGCCGCCGGTGCCGACGATTATGTCGGGGTGAAAATCATTTAAGATCGCGTTCGCCTCACGCTCGGCGTGGGCGAGATTTTTGAGCGAGACAAGGTTGTGCTTGATCTCCGCAGGCCTGAACGAGCGGTGGAACGATGAAATGTTCACCGTACGGAACGGATAGTCCGTGTGCGCGATCAAATCGCGCTCCAGTCCTCGCTCCGCGCCGACAAATAAGATCTGCGTGCCCGCGTCCTTTTCCCGCATATAGCCCGCGAGCGCGAGCGCGGGGTTGACATGCCCCGCCGTGCCGCCGCAGGTAAAGATGACCTTCATAGCCGTTTTCTCCTTCCCGCGTCAGCGCATCTGACGCGAAACGCTCAGTACGATGCCGACCTCGGCCAGCTGCACGGCAAGCGCCGTGCCGCCGTAGCTGAAAAACGGCAGCGAAATACCCGTGTTCGGGATCAGATTCGTCACGACCGCGATGTTCAGGAATACCTGCAAGGCGATCTGCGTCGTCACGCCGACGGCAAGAAGGCTTCCGAAGCGGTCGCGCGCGTGCAGGGCGATCCAGTAGCCGCGGATGATGAGCAGCGCGAACATGACCATGATGATCGTCGCGCCGACAAGGCCGAGCTCCTCGCAGATGATGGCGAAAATAAAGTCGTTGTGCTCTTCGGGCAGGAACAGAAACTTCTGCCGGCTCTTGCCAAGGCCCAGTCCGAACAATCCACCCGAACCGATGGAGAGCAAGCTCTGCCGGATCTGATAGCCCTTGTCGCGCATCCACTCTTCGTTGAACGGGTCGAGCCAGATGTCAATTCGGCTCGAGTTGTAGGTGATGATGCCGGTTGCAAAGGCGTAGATCACCAGCAGCACCAGCGCAAAGCCGAGACCGACCCAGTAGTTGCGGATACCGCCGACGTACATCATCACCGCGCCGACGCCGAGCAGCAGCACCATACCGGAAAAGTGCGGCTCCTTCGCCATCAGCGCCGCAATCACGCCGAGGATAGCGGCATACGGTACGATACCTTCACGAAATGTGGCCATTTTGTCTTTTTTCTTTGAAATGCTATCGGCAAAATAGAGGATAATGCCGACCTTGGCAATCTCGGAGGGCTGGAACTGGAACGAGCCGATGCGGATCCAGCGCTGCGCGCCGTGCGTCAGTCGGCCCGTGCCGATGCCCGGGATCAGAACGAGCACCAGCAGGATGATGGAAAAGATCAGCAGCATCTTCGCCACCGCGCGATAGCGCTCGTAATTGATCTTGCCGACGACGAACATCGCCGTGATGCCGAGGATCGCAAAAATGCCCTGACGGATAAGGTAGTACGCGGGGTTACCCTCTTCATAGTAGGCCGAGGGGAAACTGGCGGAAAACAGCATGATCAGGCCCGCGCCCACGAGCGTAAGCACCAGCAGAAGATACGGAAGGTCCAGCGGTCCGCGGCCCGCTTCGCGCGCCGCCGCCTCGATGGCCTTCGCCCGCTCGCGCTGCTCCTGCCGCAGCAAGCGTTCTTCCTTGGTCATGCAGTCTTCCCCCTTTCATACTGATTGCAAACTCGCGCTCTGCGCGAGTTTGCCTCCATTTTGCAACCAAGCGTCGCAGACTTTCGCGCCCGCAGGCGCGAAATATTTTTAATCATTTTTCGCCGCGACCGGTGCGTGGCGAAAAATACTTCTCGCAGAGTGAGTGTCGAGCCGCCAAGGGCGGCGAGGCACAGAGCGCCGCGCATCCCCTCTCATTTTTGAGAAACGGCTTGCCGTTTCTCAAAAATGAAATCTGTTGAGTACTCCGAACAGCGCCGCCAGACAGCACAGCGCGCTCACGCTGGTGAACACGGCGACGAGCCTTACTTCGCTCCAGCCGCAGAGCTCGAAGTGGTGGTGCAGCGGCGCCATCTTGAAAAGGCGCTTGCCGTGCGTGGCTTTGAAGTAGATGACCTGCAAAATGTCGGACAGCGTCTCGCAGATGTAGACAAAGCCGACGGGGATCAGCACAAGCGGCATATCGTAGGCAAAGGCGAGCGCCGCCACCGTGCCGCCGAGAAACAGCGAGCCTGTGTCGCCCATGAAGACCTTGGCGGGGTGGAAATTATAGATGAGGAAGCCGAGAATTCCCCCGACGAGCGCCGCAGCATAAATGCCGAGCTGCTCATAGCCCTGCCACCAGATGGCGAGCACGGTGAAAAACAGGCCAACCGGCACCGTCACGCTGCCGGCCAAGCCGTCGATGCCGTCCGTGATGTTGACGGCGTTGACCGTGCCGACGATGACAAACGCCGCAAACACCATGTACACCCACCAGCTCATCACGATCTGCGTGTTGAAAAACGGCACGTAGAGGTTCGGCGTCAGCATACCCTCAAAGCGCATCAGGCAGAGGAACGCGACCGCCGCGGCGAGCTGGAGCAGGAACTTCTGAATGGCCGTGAGGCCGAGGTTCTGCTTGTGCTTCACCTTTTCAAAGTCGTCTAAAAAGCCGATGCCGCCGAAGATCAGCGCAAAAAAGAAGATGTAGAGGTGCTCAAAGTCCCCCGCCATCATGCCCTTCCAGCCGCAGATCAGGATAGAGACGAAGATGCCGAGGATGAACATTAAGCCGCCCATCGTCGGCGTGCCGGCCTTTCCGGCGTGCCAGGTGGGGCCGTCCTCGCGGATGCTCTGTCCGGCCTTGAGCTTTCTCAGCTCAGGAACCAGAAATTTTCCCGTGATCGCGGAGACCGCGAAGCTCAGTATGCAGGCAATGATGATCTTCATGTTCGTTTTCCTTCGCCGCGTCGGCGGCGTCCTTCCTTTGTACTTGCGCGAACCTCTCGCGCACGACCTCCCTCTCGTCGAGGTGGTATTTTATCGTTCCGATCTCCTGATAGGTCTCGTGCCCCTTGCCGCAGAGGACGACGACGTCGCGCGCTTTCGCCTCGCGCAGAGCAAAGCCGATGGCCTCGCGCCGGTTTTCGATGACGGCGAACGGCGTTCTGCTCTCCAAAATGGCGGGGAGCACATCTCGTAGGATGGTGTAAGGGTCTTCGGTGCGGGGATTGTCGCTCGTGAGGACAACGAAGTCCGAGAGTGCCGCGGCGATGCGGCCCATGCGGGGTCGCTTTGTCCTGTCGCGGTCGCCCCCGCAGCCAAAGAGCGCGATGACGCGCCCGTCGGCAAAGCCGCAGACCGTGGAGAGAATATTTTTGAGCCCGTCGGGCGTGTGCGCATAGTCAATGATGACGGTGAACGGTGCATCAAGCGGTACGACCTCGCACCGCCCCTTAACGCCGACACATTCCGTCAGCGCTTTTGCCGCGTCGGATAGCGGCACGCCGAGCGCCTGCACGGCAGAAAGCGACGCGAGCGCATTGTAGAGCGAAAAGCCGCCGGGGATGCCGATTTTCGTCTCCTCGTGGTCGAGGTCGGTGCAGGCGGTAAAGCGCACACAGTCGTTTTCGTAGCGGGCGCGCCAGCCGACAAGGTCATTCGTCATGCCCTGCCCGAATGTGATCCGCTCGCTCGTAAAGCGGGCGAGCAAGCGCTCCGTCCACGCATCGTCACCGTTGACGCAGGCGATGTCACACTGGTCGAAAAGCCGCGACTTCGCGTCGCAGTAGGCCTCCATCGTGCCGTGGTAGTCAAGATGATCCTGCGTCAGGTTCGTGAAAACACCGACGCGGAATCGGATTCCTTCTACCCTGCTCTGCATCAACGCGTGGGACGAGACCTCCATCACGGCATAGGTGCAGCCCGCATCGACCATCTGGGCGAGCAGGCGCTGCACGGTCAGCGCGTCGGGCGTTGTGCGGTCGGTCGGGATGGTCTTGTCGCTGATCAAATTCTGATTCGTGCCGATCAGGCCGACCTTCGCGCCCTTTGTGCGCTCCAAGAGCTGTTTGATAAGATACGTCGTGGTCGTTTTGCCGTTTGTGCCGGTCACGCCGACCACGGTGAGTTTTCCCGCCGGAGTACCATACCATACCGCCGCGCAAAGCGCAAGCGCTTTGTGCGCATCCGGCACTAAGATATAGGGAATTTCCGTCTCCGGCGGATGCTCGCACACGGCGCAGGCCGCGCCGCGCGCTTTGGCTTCGGCGATAAACTCGCCGCCGTCCTCCTTCTCCCCCGGCAGGGCGAAGAAGAGGAATCCCTCTTCTACCTTGCGGGAATCGAGCGCAAGGCCTCTGACTATCAGGTCAGGCGGCACATGCACCGTTTTATCTTCTAATGCGGAAATAAGCTCAGATAACTGCGTTTGAAAAATTCCTTTCGGAATTGGGTCTTGCTGTCTTTAGTCGCGCACCGAGCTGTCGCTGAACTGGACGCGCACGACCGTACCGGCCTCGACCTCCGTGCCCGCGGCGATGCTCTGCGAGATGGCGCGCACCGTGGACGAGCTTGCGTTCGTCGCGCCGGAAACGCCCATGATGAGCCCCGCGTTCACGATCTTCTGGTTTGCGGTCGCGGCGCTGTCGCCCACGACGTTCGGGACGATGCACTTGTCAGTCGACTTCTCCGCGCCGAGGTAGAGGATGATCTCCGCGCTGTTCGGTACGATCGCGCCGCCTGCGGGCGTCTGGTCGGTGACGGTATCGCCGCTGCCGACGGTGCGGAAGCTGAAGCCGTTCGCGCTCAGGCGCTCGGCCGCCGCGTCCTTGCTGAGGCCGACGACGTTCGGCACAGTCTTATCCGCGCCGACGAGCTCTTCAGCGGTGTAGCTCGGCTCAATGCCGAGATACGGCAGGATCTCGCCCATGACGGAACTCGCCACGGGGGCGACCATGTTACCGCCGGAAACGTAGGTACCGGTCCACTTGCTCGGCTCGTCGAGCGTCAGGAGCATCATCACCTGCGGGTCATCCGCGGGGGCGAAGCACACGAACGAGACGATGACGCCGCCGCCGACCTTATCGGCCGTGCCGGTCTTGCCGCCGATGCGGTAGCCCGCGACCTGACCGTTCTTGCCCGTGCCAGTCGTGACCTCATACTCCATGATGTCGCGCACAAGCGCGGACGTCTCCTCGGAGACGACCTGACGGATGGGCGTGGAGTCGTGCTTGGAGACGACGTTGCCGTCCTGGTCGGTGATCTCTTCGACAAGATAGGGCGTATAGAGGTAGCCGCCGTTGACGCAGGCGCACTGCGCCGCCAGCAGCGCGATGGGCGTGACGTTGAAGTTCTGGCCGAAGGCGTAGCACGCCAGCGCCAGCGTCGAATATTTAATTTCGCTGTTGACGAAGCCGCTGGCCTCGCCCGTGGTGTCGACGCCGGTCTTCTCCGTCAGGCCAAAGTCCAGCATGTACTGGTAAAACTTGTCGTTGCCGATGCGAAGGCCGATGTTGATGAACGCGGGGTTGCAGGAGTTGGCGAACGCCTGTGTCAGGTTTTGCTGGCCGTGACCGGGCGCGCGCTTGGAGCAGTTGATGGTCTCGCCCTCGATCTTTACGCTGCCGCTGCAATAGAAGCCCGTGTTCAGGTCGACAACGTTTTCCTCAAGCGCCATCGCGAGCGTCAGTGTTTTGAACGTGGAGCCCGGCTCGTAGGTGTCGTTGATGGCCTTGCTGCGCCACTGCTTGTTGAGAAGGTCTCTCATGTTTTCGAGGACCTGCTCCTCCGTCATGCCGGAGGTCAGAAAGTCGTTGTAGACCGTGCCGGGGGAATTCAAGTCGTAGGTCGGCAGCGACGCCATCGCCAGCACCGCGCCGGTGTTGACATCCATGACGATGCCCTCGGCGCCCTTGCCGGTGCCGAAGCGCGCCTCGAGCTCCTGCACACCTTTCTCAAGGTAATACTGGATGGTCGTGTCGAGCGTCGTGTGCAGGTCGCAGCCGTTTTCCGCGTCGAAATACTGGTCGTACTGGTAGAGCACAGAGCGGCCGTCGCGGTCGCGCGCGGTGACGACCATACCGTTCTCGCCGGTCAGCTCGTCGTTGTACGCCGCCTCAAGGCCCATCGCACCGCCGAGGTCATTGGTAAAGCCGATGACCTGTGAGGCGAGCGTCCCCTTGGGATAGGTCCTCTTGCTCGTCGGACGAATGAAAACGCCCTTCAGGTCGTTTTCATTGATGAATTCGCGCACCTTGTCGGCAAGCTCGTCATCCGCTTTTTTCTTGAGCTCTTCGTACTGAGAGTTCGTCTTCTCCATCTTTTTGAGAATGTCAGCGGGGTCAAGGTCCAGAATTTCAGCAAGGCCGCCCGCGATCAGGTTTTGATCCTGATCGTTTTCGATGATCTCCTTCGGAGAGATGAAAATATCCTCCGCCGAGGCGGACATCGCGAGGATGGTGCCGTTTCGATCGTAGATCGTGCCGCGGCTCGCCTCCACCGTGGTGCGCAGCGTTTGCTGGCGCACAGCGACGGACTGGAGCTCGTCATGCTCGGTGATCTGCCAGTGATAGAGTTTGGTGAAGAGCAGCACAAACGTCAGCACGCCGAACACGCCCAGAAGCAGCAGCGTTCTTGTCTGAATGATGCGGTTTGCGCGGCGCGCGGATTCGGGCCGTCTTTTCTGGTTCTGGGGGCGTGGTGCCACAGTCGTTCATCCTCCTTAAAAATGGAAAAGGAGTAAGGAAGCTCCTTACTCCTTATGTATAGCTTCGCTCATTTGAAATATTCCACCACTGCGCATACGCCGTTGCCAAGCGACGTGAGCACCCGCGACAAAACGTTCTGGCTCTTCTGCTGGTAGACGACCACGCTGTCGGGCTCCGACAGGTCGATGTAGTAGACCTGCGAGGCGCTGGGCTTGGCCATACCGGCTGCGGCTGCCGCCTCCTTGATGGTGGTGAGGTCAAAGGTTTTTTCGTAGCGCGTGAGCAGCGCGACATGCTCGTCCTCGAGCGCGGAGATCTCCTTCTGCACGGAGACGACCTGCGCGGAGATTTCCGTCAGCTGTGCGCGGCACATGATCATCAGCGCGACCATTGCGGCCAGCGCCATAAAGCCGCACAGCGTGCCGAGCGAGACCTTTTCGCGTTGACGGCGGACGGGCGCAGCCTTTTTCTGCACCTTCCGCTGCGGGGGACGCATGAATTCCTCGTGCTCGCGCTCGTATTCACGCTCGCGGCGCAGCCTGCGCTGGCGCTCTTCGTAGGCGGGATCGTAAGCGAGATTGCCATTGACTCGTCCGCTGTAGCGGCGGTATTTCATGTTCTGCTCTCTGCGGCTGGCCATGGCGATCTCCTTTCTTTTGCGTATTTTCGGCTGTTGTCAACACTTTTCCGCGACGCGCAGCTTGGCGCTGCGGGCACGGGGATTCTCTGCGAGTTCTTCTTCGCCCGAAACGATGGGCTTTCTTGTGATGAGCTTGACCTTTGGCTTTCGTCCGCACACGCACACCGGAAATTCCGGCGGGCAGATGCAGCCCTGTGCAAGCTCCTGTAATTTCTTCTTGACGATGCGGTCTTCGAGCGAGTGGAACGTGATGACCGCGAGCCGTCCGCCCGGTTTCAGATTTTTCTCCGCCGCGTCGAGCATCGGCGGAAGCTCGCCCAGCTCGTCGTTCACGGCAATGCGGATGGCCTGAAAGCTGCGCTTGGCAGGGTGCTGCTTTTCGCGCAGCGCGCTCGCGGGCATGGCCGAACGGATGATATCGGCGAGCTCAAGCGTCGTTTCGATGGGCTTTTGCTCGCGGTGCTGGCAAATTCTCTTCGCGATGGCGGGCGCATAGCGCTCCTCGCCGTATTCAAAGAGGATGCGGCGCAGCTCTTCATAAGAATAGGTATTCACGACCTCGCGCGCGGTCAGTGCGGCGGATTCGTCCATGCGCATATCGAGCGGCGCGTCCTGCTTGTAGGAAAACCCGCGCTGCGCTTCGTCGAGCTGCGGGGAGGAAACGCCGAGGTCAAAAAGCATCCCGTCCACGCCGTGGACGCCCAGCTCGTGCAGCACAGCGTCGAGCGCGCTGAAATTGCTGTGGACGAGCGTGACCTTGTCCAAATAATCGCCGAGGCGGCGATTTGCCGCTTCGATCGCGGTCTCGTCACGGTCAAGCGCAATGAGACGGCCCGTCGTCAGGCGGCGCACGATCTCGAGCGAATGTCCGGCGCGACCGAGCGTGCCGTCCACATAGATGCCGTCGGGCTTGATGGCGAGCGCGCCGAGGCACTCGTGCAACAGTACCGGCTTATGGCCGTAATTCTCTTCCATATCAGAATCCCAGCTCTTCCATCACGGCGGCCAGATTCTCGGGATTGAGCTCCTCGGCCTCGATCTCTGCCCACTTCTCCGCATTCCAGATCTCGGCGCGGTTCGAAACACCGATCACGACCACGTCTTTTTCAAGGTGGGCGTAGGCTCTGAGCTTCTGCGGCAGGACGATGCGCCCCTGCGCGTCGGGCTCGCACTTGGCGGCGTTGGCGAAGAGCGGGCGCATGGCCTTGGTCTTCGTGTAGGGCAGGCTTTCAAACTTTTCGGTGAAGCGCGCCCAGGAGGCGTCGGAATAGATGCTCAGGCAGGAGTCCATGCCCATGGTGACATAAAACGTGTCGCCGAGCTCCTCGCGCAGCTTCGCGGGGATAAAGAGCCGCCCCTTGGCGTCGATCGTGTGCTGATACTGACCCGTCACGGCGGCTGGCCCCCTTTTTCTGTGCATTTTCGCATACAGAGGGCACGAAAGCGCGGCCTTTTCTTCATTTTGGAAAAAGCCGTGCCGCGTCCGATCTGATGCTTATGTGGGAAAGTAAGCCATTTTCATGGTATGATACACCACTTTCCCCCACCCTTGTTTTGAGTATACGAGATTCACATAAAAAATGCAAGCAGAAATTTCCCTGAGATTTCAAGCCTTTTACCGCTTTTTCCTGTGAAAATTCGGCCAGTGCACCGTATTTTTAAAACGCATGTTCTACTTTGGTTTTGGTTAAAAAAGGGCCGCCACAATATCTTGTGGCGGCCCTTTATGCTATGCCCAAATATAGATTATGTCTACCGATCATGTCGATTTTTGTCACTTTTAACAAAATTTTATCCGTTCTGTGTCTGCTTTTCGGCTGACTGTGCCAGCTCCTCGCGGCGCTTCTGCATCTGCTCGGCAGAGGCGGCGCGGAAGCGCACGCGGGACTGCTTGACCTCCTCGAGCGCCATCTGGATGGCCTCCTCGGTGCGGCGCAGCGCATCCTCGGTGTACTCGTTGGCCACGCGGTACATTTCGCGCGAGCGGTCCTCGGCCTTTTTGATGATCTCGTGGCTCTTTTCGCGGGCGATACCGAGCACCTCGGTCTCGGAGACCTTGTTCTTCGCGTCCTGCTCGGCCTGCTGCATCATGCGCTCGACGTCGCGCTTGGCGGCCTTGACATAGTCCTCCTTTGCGCGGATGAGCTCCTGCGCGCGGGAAAGCTCCACCGGGAGCTGGGCGCGAATCTCGTCGAGCAGGTCGAGCGCCTCGTCGCGGTTCAGAATGCACTTGTCGCTCGTCAGCGGCGCGTTCTTCGCGCCGTCGATCATCTCGTAAAGCATATCCAAAAGATGCTGCACATCATTGTTCGCCATGGTCTTCTCTCCATCCTTTCACAAGCTCCGCCGCGCGCAGCGGCATATATTTTTCAAGGTCTTGCCCGTATTTGATCATTTCGCGCACCATCGTGGAACTGATGTGCTGATACTTCGGCTCCGCGACCAGCAGCACCGTTTCGAGCGCGCCGTCCGACACATCGCGATAGATGAGCGAAAGCTGCTGCTCGGCGTCAAAATCCACGCTGTTGCGCACGCCGCGCACGAGAAACTGCGCGTTTTTGCGCAGCGCGTAGTCGGTCAGAAGTCCGCCGCCGAGCTCAGCTTCCACATTGGGGAACTCCTCGACGCTCGCGCGCATGAGCGCGAGCTTCTGCTCGTCGGTGAACATCGGGTGCGTCTTCGTCCCGTTCGGCACGATGGACACATACACGCGGTCAAAGAGCTTCGATGCGCGCGCGATAATGTCCTGATGCCCGATCGTCACAGGGTCGAACGAGCCGGGAAACACTGCGATTCTCATGTCTCTTCCTCCACCGCGCGGTGATAGATGCTCACCTTGATCTTGCCGTAGCGGTACTCGCGATACAGTCCGTACGGCGCGGGAAGCTCGGGAAGCGTCTGGTTCTGCGGACTTTCCGCGACCATTATACCATGGGGTGATAAAATGTCAAACTGCGCGATCTTTTCCATCGCCTGCTCCAAAAGTCCGCTTTCGTACGGCGGATCGAGGAAGATGATGTCGAACCTCCCGCTCTGCGTGCCGAGCGCGGCGAGCGAATCACCGCAGATGACCTGCGCGTTTTCTTCCAGATGGCACAGCGCGAGATTTTCGCGCACGAGCTTGACCGCGTCTGCACGCTTGTCAACAAAAAGCGCGCTTTTTGCCCCACGCGAGAGCGCCTCGATGCCGAGCTGCCCCGTGCCCGCAAAAAGATCGAGCACGCGCGCATCCTCCACGTCGAACTGGATACAATTAAAAATACTTTCCTTGACCTTGTCGGTCGTCGGGCGGGTCTCCATGCCCTTGAGCTCGCCCAGCCGCCGTCCGCGCGCCGAGCCTGTGATAACCCTCATGTTTATCCCTCCGCAGCGCCCAAAGCGGGCGCAATGAACTCGTTAGTTTCCATAATACGTGAATTTCCGTTTATTTTCAATAGAGTCCTTGACATTTTCCCGCATTTTACGCAAAATATTTTCTCTTGTTATTCTGCACCGCTTCGTATATAATGATATAGTCATATCATATCGACCAGGGAGAAAGGAGTATCTTCCATGATCAGGCTACAAACCGAAAAGGGCGAAGTCAGCATTTCCGACGCTGCCCTGTCTAATATCACCGGCGCCGCGGCCACGAGCTGCTTTGGTGTCAAGGGCATGGCCTACCGCTCGATGACCGACGGGCTCGTCCACCTGCTGCGCCGCGAGGCGATGAGCAAGGGCGTGCGCATCATTCCCCACGAAGAAGGGGACATTTCCATCGAGCTGCACATCGTTGTGGAGCACGGCGTGAACATCGCCGCCGTCTGCCGCTCCATCATCAATCAGGTGCGCTATATGGTCAGCGAAAACACCGGCGCAAGCATCCGCAGCATCGACGTTTGCGTCGACAGCATGAATCTCTAAAAACCGAGGAGGACATCATCCTATGCACGATACCATCAATGGTGCCATGTTCAAGGAGATGCTGCTCTTCGGCACCGTCTCCATCGCACAGGCACAGCAAGCTATCAATGATTTGAATGTATTCCCCGTTCCCGACGGCGACACGGGCACGAACATGAGTCTTACCATCCAGACCGCGGCGCAGGAGCTCAAGAAGATCGAGCCCGCGACGGTCGATCAGGCCGCCTCTGTCACGGCGTCCGCGCTGCTGCGCGGCGCGCGCGGCAACTCCGGCGTCATTCTGTCGCTTCTCTTCCGCGGCATCTCCAAGGAGCTCAAGGGCTGCAAGGAGGCCGACGGCGCGGCGTTTGCCGCCGCGCTTCAGGAGGGTGTCGCCGCGGCGTATAACGCCGTGATGAAGCCCGCCGAGGGCACGATCCTGACCGTTTCGCGTCTCGCTGCCGAGCGCGCCGTGAACGCGGCCGAGGAGCACAACAGCGTCGAGTACGTCATCGAGCAGGCCATCGCCCAGGGCGAGATCACGCTCGCGCAGACGACTGACATGAACCCCGTTCTCAAAAAGGCCGGCGTCGTCGACGCGGGCGGCAAGGGCTTCCTGCTGATTCTCGGCGGTATGCTCAGCGCCCTGCGCGGCGAGGAGCGCCCCGAGCTCACCGAAGAGAATGCACAGGAGAAGGCCGATTTTGCCATGCTCAACGAAGAGGACATCACCTTCACGTTCGACACCGTGTTCATCGTCCGCAAGAGCGGACGCAGCATTGAGCCGTTCCGCCGCTTCCTCGACGGCATCGGCGATTCGCTCGTCATCGGCGAGGACGACGAGGCTTTCAAAGTCCACGTTCACACCGACATTCCGGGCGAGGCGCTGACCGAGGCGCAGAAGTACGGCACGCTCGAGCTCGCGAAGATCGAGAACATGCGCACGCAGGCCCAGCAGCTCGCCGCCGGCGGCAAGGCCCAGTCCACCGACGACCTTGAGGCCATCGAGCAGGAGCTCGAAGCCGCCGAGCACGAAAATGCCGGTGAAGCCGAGCCCGAAAAGGACTTTGGCTTCCTCGCGGTCTGCGCGGGTGAGGGCCTTGCGAACGTCTTCACCGACCTTGGCGCCGACGGCGTCATCAGCGGCGGACAAACTATGAATCCCTCGACCGAGAGCATCCTCAAGGAGATCAAAAAGGTCCCAGCGCACACCGTTTTCGTGCTGCCGAACAACAAGAACATCATCATGGCCGCACAGCAGTGCATCGGCCTGACGGAGAAGACCGTCGTGGTCATCCCAACCGCCTCCATCCCGCAGGGCGTGAGCGCGATGATGGCCGTCGATCCCGACATGAGCGACGCAGACGCCATCGCCAAGGCGATGACGGACGCCGCGCAGTGCGTCTCCACCGCGCAGATCACCTACGCCGCGCGCAATTCCGATTTTGACGGCTTCGACATCCACGAGGGCGATTATCTGGCACTTCTGGACGGCAAGCTGCTCGGCACCGACCGCGACGTCTCCGCGCTGCTCGACGGGCTCTCCGACGAGGCAGCGTCCCGCGAAGCGGAGTTCATCACCGTCTTCTACGGCGAGGATGTGAATGAAGAGGACGCGCACAAGGCGTGCGATGCCTTCACCCGCAAGTGTCCGGATGCCGAGGTCAATCTGATCTGCGGCGGCCAGCCGGTCTATTACTATATCATCTCGATCGAATGACCCAAGCACAGCAAAGCGGAGCAGGATTTCTCCTGCTCCGCTTTTTTCTGCCCGTCAGACGTTCATCTTCCGCCCGAGGAGCTTCATCAAGAGCTCTGCGTGGCGGTATTCGTCTTCGCTCATCGTCGCAAACAGCTTGCTGAGGCACAGGTCCAGCGTCTCCTCTCCCGCGCGGGCGTAATTGTAGCCCGCACAGGCCTCCGCATGGTAGAGGCTGCGCAGCAGCGCGCAGAAGTCGCACGTATCCGGCTGCTCCACGCACACGCGCGGGCAGTATGCCTTGCCGGTGATTAAGTAGATCGCGGCAGCCAGATCGCGCGCGTGGCGCTTCTCGTCCTCGCTCAGCGCGCGGAAGGCTCGCGCCATCTCGCGCCGCGGCGTGCAGGAGGCGAGATAGGCATACACCTGCGCGTCGCCAAGTTCCTCGCGCAGAAAACCCTGCAGCACCTCGACCGATACGCTTGCCTCGCTGCCCATGCAGCAAGGGTTCGCCTCCGCGCCCGGGAGCGTGAGCTCGCTATCCTGTGCGCTCATCTGTGTGTTTGCATTGTCCGCCATCGGGTACGGGTCCTCCCCCGGCGCGACGCGCTTCCACACCTCGCGGCATGCTTCATAGTCGCAGGCGCAGGGCTTTTTTATTTCCGTCATGTTCTTCTTCCCCTTTCCGGAACGGTTCTCGTCTCTATCCTATGCGGGCATTTTTCAGGCGTGCAGAGCCGATATTTCCCTATTTCCCGCAGGGAAAAAGAAAATCTTGAAAATCGCACCTCTCTCGTTGATTTTTTCCATTTTTTCTGGTAAACTACATTTGTTTTGTATTTTTGCGCATTTTGTTGCATTTGCAACTTTTCATTCTCTGCCATCTGGTCCATACTAAAGACAAGCAATGGCAGTTTCTGTAAGGAGGTCTTCTTTTCATGCTGGAACTGAAGCACATCACCTATACCGTCTCCACCCCTGAGGGAGAGCAGACGATCTTAAACGACATTTCCATCGACATTCCTGACCGCAAGCTCATCGTCTTCACCGGCCCCAACGGCGGCGGCAAGACGACGCTCGCCAAGGTCATCATGGGCCTTGTCACGCCGACGGGCGGCCAGATCCTCTTCAACGGTCAGGACATCACGCACCTTGGCATCACCGAGCGTGCTCGGCTCGGCATCAGCTACGGCTTTCAGCAGCCGCCGCGCTTCAAGGGCATCACGGTGCGCAACCTTCTGACCATCGCCTCGGGCGATGCAAACCTCAGCAAGGACAAGTGCTGCAAGTACCTCACGCAGGTAGGCCTCTGCGCCAACGACTATCTCGACCGCGAGGTCGACGTCTCCCTCTCCGGCGGCGAGGTCAAGCGCATCGAGATCGCAACGCTCCTTGCCCGCGGCAGCGAGCTGATGATCTTCGACGAGCCTGAGGCCGGCATCGACCTGTGGAGCTTCGCCCGCCTGACTGAGACGTTCGAGCAGCTGCGCCAGCGCGAGCTTGCGACGATGATCATCATCTCGCATCAGGAGCGCATCATCCAGCTCGCCGACGAGATCGTCGTCGTGGGCGGCGGCGAGCTCAAGCACCGCGGCAGCACAGAAGAAATTTTCCCGCTCATCATGGCGGACACGCTGGGCTCCTGCCCGGTGCTGAACAAGTAAGGAGGTAGTACACAATATGATCACCGAAATCGACGCTTCCCTGCTTGAAAAGATCGCCGACCTGACGGGCAAGCCCGTCGGCGCGTTCAATATTCGAAAGGACAGCGGCTGCGAGGCGCGCCAGTCCACCGAGCACATCGCCATCGACCCGCAGCCCGAGGGTAAAAGCGGCATCATCATCCGCATCAAGGACGGTACGAAGGGCGAGCAGTGCCACATCCCCGTCATCATCAGCAAGAGCGGCGTGACCGAAATGGTCTACAACGACTTCTACGTCGGCGAAAACTGCGACGTCGACATCGTCGCAGGCTGCGGCATCCACAACTCCGGCTGCAACGAGAGCCGCCACGACGGCATCCACACCTTCTACATTGGCAAAAACTCCCACGTGCGCTACTCGGAAAAGCACTACGGTGAGGGCGACGGCAGCGGCACGCGCGTGATGAACCCCACCACGATCGTCTACCTTGACGAGGGCGCGAGCATCCAGATGGAGACCGTGCAGATCCGCGGCATCGACTCCACCGTGCGCAAGACGAAGATCGTCTGCGGCAAGGACGCCGAGGCCGTCATCACCGAGCGTCTTCTCACTCACGGCAAACAGCACGCCGAGAGCGACATGGAGATCGAGCTCAACGGCGAAGATGCGCGCGGCCGCGTCATCTCCCGCTCTGTTGCGCAGGATGAATCCAAGCAGATCTTCCACCCCGTGGTCGTCGGCAACAGCAAGTGCTTCGGCCATGTGCAGTGCGACTCGATCATCATGGGCAAGGCCACGATCGAATCCATCCCCGCCATCACCGCGAATTCGACCGACGCGCAGCTCATCCACGAGGCTGCCATCGGCAAGATCGCAGGCGACCAGCTCTTAAAGCTCCAGACCCTTGGTCTCACCGAGGAGGAGGCCGAAGACACGATTCTCAAGGGCTTCCTCGCCTGAAAAATTTGATAGGAACCGATGAAAAAGCGCGACGCCCGAGATCGGGCATCGCGCTTTTTCTGTTGCTGTGTTGGTTCAATCGGTGAAATCAGGATAACCGTCTTTGAGAGACTCATCGTAGATCGCACGCTCGCCGCCGATGAATTTGGGACGCGTCCGCGCGGCCAGCACAATGGCCTGACCGATGCGGTTCTGCTTCAAGCGAACGGGAACGGCGACCTTTTTGAGGTGCATGCCGATCAGCGTGCCGCCGATGTCAAGTCCGGCGTCGGCGCGGATCTCTTCGAGCGCCACGGGATGGCGGAACGCTTTGTACGCGGCCGTCGCAAACGAGCTGCCCGCCTTGGGCTGAGGCAGGACGTTGACGATCTCGCCGTTCGGCACAGCCTCGTGCTCCACGATCAGCGCGCGGTTCAAATGCTCGCAGCACTGGGCGGCAAGATACACGCCCATGGGCGAAAATACGCTGGAGAGCCCTCGGAAGATGGCGTCCGCCACCTCCGGCGTCGACCAGCTGCCGACCTGATGGCCCACGACCTCGCTCGTGCTGCAGCCGATGACGACGATCTGTCCGCGGCGCAGATGTGCGATCTCCGCAAGCTCGCGCGCCGCCTCTGCCGCCTCCTGCTCCGCCTGTTCCACCAGACGATGATTTTCTACCTCATGTACGATTCCCGCCATGATCTGACACCTCTTTAGAAATTTATTATGCCAGCTTCTCCGTCACCTTGGCGCGCTCAAGCACCGTGACCAGCAGCACGCCGACCACGAGGCCGACCGCACCCTGGAAGATGTTGCCGGGAATGCTTGCCGCAGCGGCAAGGCCCTTGCCCAGCAGGAGAGAAGCGTAGCCGAAATAGCCGAGCACCATGATGATCTCGCTCACAACGCCGCCGGCGATGCGGGAGGTCGCAGTGCGGCCCATCTTTTCATACATCAGCGCAGCGACCAGCGCCATCACGCCCTTGATGACCAGGGTGCCCGGAGCGTAGTGCGCATAGCCGAGGAAAATGTCTGCCAGCATCGAGCCGATGCCGCCCGCCGCAAAGCCATACCAGGGGCCCAGCAGCCAGCCGGACAGCAGCACGAAGCAGTCGCCCAGATTCACATAGCCCTGCATCGGAGAGGGGATCTGCACGACCATCGTCGCCACGCAGACAAGCGCCGCAAGCAGTGCGGCAAGGACAAGCTTTCTGATCTTTTTATCGTTCATGATCGGGTGCTCCTTTGTTTTGGTTGTTGGCCGTATTATATCCCGTCCTGGTATTATTCATATAGTCAAAACAAAACAAATTATGCAGACCAGATTTGCCCTAAGCTGGAAAAAAGCGGCGCAGCCAGAGCTGCGCCGCACATTGGGAAGGATTTAGTCCTCCTTGGTCTCCTCGGCTTCGGAAGGCTCCTTGGGTTCCTCCGCAGCGGGTGCTTTCTCTTCCGCGTCCTTCTCGATGGTCACCTCGATGATGGGCTCCTGCGCCTTCTTGGCAGCGGCAGCCTCAGCCTTGGCGGCCTCGTAAGCGGCGAGCTTCTCCTGAGAGGCCTTGATGGCCGCGACGATATCGGCGACCGCTTCGGGCGCGTCACCCTCGAGCGTGGAGACATACCACTCGCCGATGGCGCGGTAGTTCTTGTCCATGCTGCGGCGCTCAGATGCCATCTCATACTCGGTCTTGGCCTTATCGGCAACGGCATTTGCCTTTTCACTGGCAACGGCCGCGACCTGCTGTGCCTTCTCAGTCGCCACGAACGCGACGTCCTGAACCTTCTTGCTGAAGTTATCGAAAAATGCCATAATACTTTCTCCTTTCAAACCGTGTCCTCGGGTTTGTTATTGACAGTATAAGCTACCGGGGCTTTCATTTCAATGGATAATTTACGACAAAAGTATAAATTTTTTGTGACAGCGTTCACTTTTTCTCGACCCAGCCCTGCGCGCAGCCGACGGCGCGCTTCCAGCCGCGGTACAGCTCCTCACACTCGTACTGCGCCCGCTCGGGGGTGAAGACGCGCTCGCTGCACCGGAGAGTGCTCAGCTCGTCCAAGTCCTTCCACACGCCCGCGGCCAGACCCGCGAGCGATGCCGCGCCAAACGCCGTCGTCTCGACCATCGCGGGCCGGTCGACCGGAATGCGCAGCAAATCCGCCTGAAACTGCATCATCAAATCGCTGACGCTCGCGCCGCCGTCGACACGCAGGACAGATATCTCGCAGCCGGCGTCCTGCCGCATGGCGGTCATCAGGTCGGTGACCTGATAGGCGATGGATTCGAGCACTGCGCGGGCGAAGTGCGCCTTCGTCGTGCCGCGCGTGATGCCCACGACGCAGCCGCGCGCATACATGTCCCAATACGGCGCACCGAGGCCCGTAAACGCGGGCACTAAGTAAATGCCGCCGCTGTCGGGAACGGATTCTGCCAGAATGTCGCACTCGTGCGAGGTCGAAATGACTTGCAGCTCGTCGCGCAGCCATTGAATGGCCGAGCCCGCGTTGAAGACGCTGCCCTCGAGCGCGTAGGTCGTCTCGCCGTTTAAGCTCCAGCCCACCGTCGTCACCAGTCCCGCGCGCGAGCGCACCGGCGCGCCGCCGACGTTCATCAGCGTGAAGCAGCCCGTGCCGTAGGTGTTCTTCGCCTGTCCGCGCGTAAAGCAGCCCTGCCCGAACAGCGCCGCCTGCTGGTCACCCGCCGCGCCGCAGATCGGCACGCCCGCGAGCTCTTCGAGCCCTTCGATGCCCTCCGCCACCGTGCCGTAGACCTCGGAGTTGGACACGGGACGCGGCAGAATGTTCATCGGAATGTCCAGCAGCGCGCAGAGCTCTTCATCCCACGAAAGCGTGTGGATGTTGAAGAGCATCGTGCGGCTGGCGTTCGAGTAGTCCGTCACGTGGACCTTGCCGCCCGTCAGCCTCCAGATGAGCCATGTCTCCACCGTACCGAATAAAATTTCGCCGCGCTCGGCCCTTTCCCGCGCGCTGGGGACATGGTCGAGCAGCCACTTGATCTTCGTCGCGGAAAAGTAGGCGTCGATGTGCAATCCCGTTTTCTCGGCCACAAGCTCGCTCACGCCGCGCTTTTCGCGAAGGGCATCCGCGATGTCCGCCGTGCGGCGGCACTGCCAGACGATGGCGTTGTGGATGGGCTCGCCCGTCGCGCGATCCCAAAGAATCGTCGTCTCGCGCTGGTTCGTGATGCCGATCGCCGCGACCGCGCGGCCAAGGCCCGATTCGCGCAAGGCCTGCGCGGCAACGGCGCGCTCGCTCTCCCAGATCTCGTTCGGGTCGTGCTCGACCCAGCCGGGCTGCGGATAATACTGCCGAAACGGCTGCTGCGCGTGTCCGCCGACACTGCCATCGCGCCCGAACAGAATGGCGCGCGAGCTGGTCGTCCCCTGATCGAGCGCCAAAATATACCGCTGCATGAAGATACCCCCTTGTTCATTTGGACCGCCTTATGCTATACTGATGAATAAGATTATATCATGCAGGAGGGTTTTGCGCCATGGCTATTTGCAGGGAATTTTACTTCCCCTCGTCGGACGGCTCCTCGCGCATTCACGCGGCAGAGTGGATGCCCGAGAGCGGTGAGATCATCGGCGTTTTACAGATCGCGCACGGCGTGGCGGAATACGGCATGCGGTACGCGCCGTTTGCCGAATTCATGACCGAGCACGGCTTTGCCGTCGTGGCGAACGACCACCTCGGCCACGGCCTTTCCGCCGAGAAGGACGCCGACACGCTCTATTTTGGCCCGCGCGACGGCTGGAAGCATGTTGTGGATGACATGTACGCCCTGCGCTGCCGCACGAAGGAAAAATATCCCGATGTTCCCTATTTTCTCATGGGCCACTCGATGGGCTCGTTCCTGACGCGCACCTATCTCATCCGCTATCCCGGCACCGTCGACGCCGCCATCATCATGGGCACGGGGCACCAGTCCCCCGCGATCGTCGCGGGCGGGCGCGCCATCGCCAAGGCCGCGGGCAAGCGCCACGGCTTCAAGGCGCACTCTCCGCGCGTGGAGGCGCTGGCTTTCGGTGCTTACAACAAGGCGTTCGCGCCCAACCGCACGGAGGTCGACTGGCTCAGCGCGAGCGACAACAATGTTGACGCCTACATTGCCGACCCCCTCTGCGGTCAGAAGGCGAGCATCGGCCTCTTCTACGAGATGCTCGGCGGCATCCGCTTCATCAGCACGCCGAAAAACATCGCGTCGATGAACCGCAACACGCCCATTCTCTTCATCTCCGGCGACAAGGACCCTGTCGGCGAGATGGGCAAGGGCGTCAAGCGCGCATACGAGGCCTTCCGCCGCGCCGGCGTGCGCGACGTGGAGCTGAAGCTCTACAAGGGCCTGCGGCACGAGATTCTGAACGAAGACTGCCGTGCCGTGGTCTATAACGACCTGTGGAGCTGGATCGAAAAACATTTATGAATAAAGTCAGGAAGGCGAACCGTCAGGCGGTTCGCCTTCTTTTACTTCGGAGCAACGTTCGCGGCGTCAAAGCGTCGATATCGTGCGTCGTGAGCAGGACGCGCGCGGTCAGGATGCCGTCAAGCGTGACGAGGAACACCGCCAGCGCCGCGGCCCACTCTGGAAGCAGTGCGGCATAGCCCTCCAGAACCGGCTGCACATACCGCACGGCCAGCATCGACAATATTCCCCAGCAGATGGAAAACGGCAGGCAGATGCGGCCGTTCACGTCGCATTTGGTCGAAGAATAGTCCCAGAACTGCACTTGAAACAGCCTTTCATAGCCCCAGTGCACGGCGTATTCCATCGCCGTCGCCGCGAGCATACCGAGCAAGATCTGCTCCCACGCGCCGGGGAGCTTTTCCGCCCCCAGCAATAAAATCGTGACCATTGCAAAGCCGTACACCGGACACAGCGGCAGGAACACGAAGCACCGCCGCAGCCGGTGGCTCGATCTCGTCGCTGCGGCGAAGAGCTTTTCCAAGCAATAGCCCAAAAAGCTGTAAGCAAACCAGTACCAGATATGATCCATTTCTTCCTCCGCGTCCGTTTTTTTCAGTATGGCCCGCGCAGATGGAAAAATGCGCGATGCGCGCGTTGCAAAGCGCGGCGAATCATGGTAAAATGACAAAAAATCGACAGGAGAACACAACTATGCCTGATACCTGGGAAGCTCTGGAACACGACTGCAAAAATTGCCGCGAATGCTCGCTGTGGGAGACGCGCACGAACGTCGTCTTCGGCGTCGGCAATCAGAATGCTGAAGTTTTATTCATCGGCGAAGGCCCCGGCGCGAACGAGGATGCGCAGGGCGTGCCATTCGTCGGCAGGGCCGGTCATCTGCTCGACGACATGCTCGAGATCATCGGCCTCAAGCGCGATGATGTGTATATCGCCAACATCGTCAAGTGCCGCCCGCCGGAAAACCGCGACCCGCTCGGCGTGGAGCAGGACGCCTGTATCGGCTATCTTCGCCGTCAGGTCGCGCTGCTGCGGCCGAAGATCATTGTCTGCCTCGGGCGCATCGCGGCCATGCGCATCATCAAGCCCGACTTCAAGATCACGCGCGAGCACGGGCAGTGGTTCGAAAAGAACGGCTTTCAGATGATGGCCGTGTATCACCCCGCGGCACTGCTGCGCGATCCGCGCCGCAGGCCCGAGTCGTTTGAAGATTTCAAGGGCTTACAGCAGAAGATCAATGAGCTTTGCGAACACACCCATGCCGTTTCCTAATGCAAATAGCATACTTTTCGGTGCTGTGCCCTGCCAAATTCCTACATAAATAGTGTTTTTTGGATAAAAATGCTATTGACGGCCATTTTTGTGTGTGCTATATTACTACCATCCTTTTTGAAAGGACTTGGAGCTTGAGTGATGAAGACTGTTGTAAGCAACGTTGCATATCGCTTTTACTATTACTCTTACTTTTACTTTAAGGACAAGGTAAGAGCGATTTGTGATGCCCGTAGCTGAAAGGTCTTTCGAACCAACACTTGAAGGTCACTTCAAAAAGAGTTGAGTCAAGGAACCCGCCGTATGGACCACAAGTCCTTACAGCGGGTTTTATTGTTATCAGCGAGAAATAAAAATTGGAGGAAAAAAAGCATGAACACCAAACGCATCATTTCTCTTGTTGCCTCTCTTGCCCTCGTTCTCAGCCTGAGCGTGGGTCTGACCGGCTGCGGCGATAAGGCCGCACAGGACGACAATCAGGGCAGCACCGACGGCGAAGGCACGAAGTACACCGTCGGCATCTGCCAGCTCGTGCAGCACGAGGCACTCGACGCTGCCACCCAGGGCTTCATCGACGCGCTGAATGAGGCTCTGCCCGGCCAGGTCGAGATCGTGAACAAGAACGCCTCCGGCGACAGTGCCAACTGCTCCACCATCGTCAACGGCTTCGTCTCCGACGGCGTTGACCTCATCATGGCGAACGCCACTCCGGCGCTGACCGCCGCGGCTGCCGCCACAAGCGACATCCCCATCCTCGGCACTTCCATCACCGCTTACGGCGTTGCTCTTGATATTGACGACTTCAACGGCACTGTCGGCGGCAACATCTCCGGCACCAGCGACCTCGCCGACCTTGAGGCGCAGGCCAACATGATCTCCGAGTGGTTCCCCGATGCTCAGAAGGTCGGCCTGCTGTTCTGCTCCGCCGAGCCCAACTCCCGCTACCAGATCGAAGAGGTCGCCAAGTACCTCTCCGACAAGGGCATTGAGACCCAGGAGTTCGCCTTCACTGACACGAACGACGTCGCTTCCGTGACCCAGTCCGCCGCCGACTACTCCGACGTTGTCTACGTCCCCACCGATAACACCGCCGCCTCCAACACCGAGGCCATCGCAAACGTTCTCGTTCCCGCGGGCGTGCCCGCTATCTGCGGCGAAGAGGGCATCTGCAAGGGCTGTGGCGTCGCGACCCTCTCCATCAGCTACTATGACCTCGGCGTGACCACCGGTAAGATGGCCGCCAAGATCCTGACCGGCGAGGCCGACATCTCCGAGATGCCCATCGAGTTCACCGAGGCCACCCCGAAGTACAACGCCTCCATGTGCGAGACGCTCGGCATCGAGCCTCTCGAGGGCTACACTGCCATCGAAGAGTAATCTGATCACATCCCCCCGCAGGCAGGGACGGGCTTAGCCCGTTCCTGCCTCAACAAGAGATAGGAGGAGAGAACCCATGAGTTTTCTTTCGTCGCTGATGAACGCCCTGCCCGGCGCTGCCGCACAGGGTCTCGCCTGGGGCATTATGGCCATCGGCGTTTACATCACCTTCCGCATTCTGGACGTGGCGGACCTGACCGTCGACGGCTCGCTGGCAACCGGCGGCGCTGTCTGCGTCATGCTGATCCGCGGCGGCTTCAATCCCTGGATCGCCCTGCTGTGCGCGATGCTCGCCGGTATGCTGGTAGGCCTCGTCACCGGTCTTTTCCACACGCGCTGCGGTATTCCGGCCATCCTCGCCGGTATCCTGACGCAGCTTGCGCTGTATTCGATCAATCTGCGCATCATGGACAGCAAGGCAAACCAGGCACTCAGCGTTGATAAATATCCGCTGCTGCTTTCGCAGCGCTATGTGCGCGAGCTCTCGATGAACAATCCCCTGCCGCTGCTGCTTCTCTTCACAGCCGCGGTCATCGCCATCCTGTACTGGTTCTTCGGCACGGAGAAGGGCAGCTCGCTGCGCGCGACCGGCGCAAACCCCCACATGGCGCGCGCACAGGGCATCAACACGAACTCGAATATCGTGCTTGGCCTGATGGTCTCGAACGGTCTTGTCGCCCTCTCCGGCGCGCTGCTGGCGCAGTATCAGGGCTCGAGCGACATCAACATGGGCCGCGGTGCCATCGTCATCGGCCTTGCCGCCGTCATCATCGGCGAGGTCATCTTCGGCAAGATCTTCACGAACTTCGGCCTCACGTTGCTGGCCGTTTCCATCGGCGCGATCATCTACTACATCGTGCTCCAGATCGTGCTCCAGCTCGGTCTGAACACCAACGACTTAAAGCTCATCACGGCGCTGATCGTGGCGGTCTTCCTCGCCATCCCCTACTGGAAGAGCAAAATGTTCCGCCGCAAGGTGCAGCCCCAGAGCGCAAAGAACGGAGGCAACGGCCATGCTTGAACTCAAGGAACTTTATAAGACCTTCAACCCCGGCACCATCAACGCCAAGACCGCGCTGAACGGCCTGAGTCTGACGCTGAACGACGGCGACTTCGTCACCGTCATCGGCGGCAACGGCGCGGGCAAGTCCACGATGCTCAACGCCACCGCCGGCACGTTCTTTGTCGACTCCGGCAAGGTCATCATCGACGGCTCCGACGTCACGAACCTGCCCGAGCACAAGCGCGCGGCATTCATCGGCCGCGTGTTCCAGGACCCGATGATGGGCACCGCCCCCTCGATGTGGATCGAAGAGAACCTCGCCCTCGCCGCCCGCCGCGGCCAGCGCCGCGGTCTTTCCTGGGGCGTGACGAAGGAGGAAAAGGAGCAGTACCGCGAGCTGCTCGGCGGTCTCGGCCTCGGCCTTGAGTCCCGCCTGACCACCAAGGTTTCGACGCTCTCCGGCGGCCAGCGCCAGGCGCTCACGCTGCTGATGGCAACGCTCAAGCGCCCCAAGCTGCTGCTGCTCGATGAGCACACCGCGGCACTCGACCCGAAGACCGCCGCCAAGGTCATGGAGCTCACCGACCGCATCGTGCGCGAGGGCCAGCTCACCACGCTGATGATCACGCACAACATGCGCGATGCCATTCAGTACGGCAACCGCCTCATCATGCTGCACGACGGCCACGTCATCCTCGACATTGCGGGCGAGGAGAAGAAGAAGCTGACCGTGCCCGATCTTCTTGAGCAGTTCACGAAGGCCAGCGGCGACGAGTTCGCCAACGACCGCGCGATCCTCTCCTAACGTTTTCTCTCTCCCCTATAAAGCACAAAAAGAGCCTGAACGCTAATGTTCAGGCTCTTTTCTTATCCTTTTTTACGCCTCCCGCAGCACGACCTCGACAATGCCGACGTCATCGGTATCGGGGTAGAAGTTCACCTGCCACGGCTCAGTAAAGCCGGGGTCGACCTCCTCCTGCACAGATCGTACCATGTCGCGGATGCCGTCACGGTCCGCGGTGAAGTACGTGAAGCGCACGGCGATACGGCTGAGCGAACCCTCGCGCGCCGTCAGGCGCAGAAGGTCCGGCAGCGCCTCGGTGCTCGTCGCGGTGACAATGCCCGCCTGCTCCTCCGCCGTGCGGCGGTAGCCGAGGCGCACGTGCATCTCGTAATAGGCGCGCTCCTGCGTATCGGTGTAGCTGATGTAGTCAAGAAGATACGCGCCCAGTGCCGTCTCCTCCTGCACCTCCTTACAGGCCTGCTCGGCCATGGCCGCGGCGTCTTCCTCGCTGTAAATACGCACAACGCCTTCCTCGCTATGCTCGCCAAGGAGCAGCAGCAGCGCATTGACGAGGTCCTGATAGCTGTCGGCGCGCAGGGTGTCCGCACCCTCGTTTTCCCAGTAGACCTCGCTGTGCGGCGTGGAAACGCTGTAGGAACGCTCAAGCACGACGTTGCCGCCGCAGCCCGAGAACATCAGGCAGAGCGCCAGCGAAAGCGGAATGAACTTTTTGCGCACGGCGCTCCCTCCTTTTGGACGAAATCTCTCTTTCTCAGTAGCCAAGCGGCTCGTCGACGAGCACGACCTCGGTCTCGCAGCTGCGGATGGCCTCCCACAGCACGACAAGACCGCGGCAGATGCGCTGCGGGCTCTTGCAGTCGTAGCAGCGGTCGCCGTTCACGGCACACGGCGTCTTCACGCCGAGGCGCTGCGCGTTTTTCGGTGCAGCAATGTTGCGGGCGCGCCAGAGCGCTTCGTCATAGGTCGGCGCGATCTTGTTGCTGCCGACGACAAACCACACCTTCTTATGGCCGTAGAGCGACGAGGACACACGGTTGCCCGTCCCGTCGATGTTGATGATCTCGCCCGTTTCGGCAAGGCCGTTGGCCGAGAGCAGGTAGTTGTCGCACGTCGAGGCGTTTTTGAGCACCTCGGCAGCGTTCATGCCGTCGGGCACGTTCCAGTGGCTGAACATCTTGTTGTGCTTGCCGAGGCTTTCAAAAAGCCCCATCTGAGAGAGCGTCATGCTGCCGCCGAACGACACGCTCTCTCCGTCGATCTGCGCGTTCAGATAGTCCGCCGCTTCCTTCGCTGTCGCGAAGGCGGATACCTTGAAGCCGCGCTCTTTGAGATTCTTCTCCACCGTTGTAAGATCCATTCCTGCTTCCTCCTTGTATCCTGATATCCTTAGAGACCCTGCGGGTCGTATTCGCCAAAGCCCTCACCGAGCACCTCGCTCGCGTCGCAGACGATGAAAAAGGCGTCGGGGTCGAGCTCCTTGATATAGCGCTTGATGGAAACCGCTTCCTTCTTGCGGATGGCGCAGAACAGCAGCGGACGCTCCGCGCCCGTATAGCCGCCCCTGCCGTTCAGGAGCGTGACGCCCATGTCGCGCCGCAGCATTTCCTGCATGATCTCCTCATACTTGTCGCTGATGATGTAGGCGACCTTTGCCGTGTTCTGACCGTAGACGACCAGGTCGAGCACCTTCGTCGTGATGTAGAGCGCGAGCGCACCGTAGAGCGCGTTGTTGAGGCTATGGAACACCGCGGCGTAGATCAGGATGATTGTCAGGTCGATGCCAAGGCAGATGTTGCCGATCGACAAGCGCTCAACGTGCGACCGCACGATCCACGCGCCGAGCTCTGAGCCGCCCGTCGTCGTCTCCTCTCGGAATAAAAGTCCTGAGGCGATACCGAGCGTCACGCCGCCGTACAGGCACGCAAGCAGCGGGTCCATGGGCGCAAACTCGTGGATGGCCGCGACAACGTCGATCAAAATGGAGCTCAGCGTCATTGTGTAGATGGACTTGCACAAAAATGCGAAGCCGAATTTTTTAAGTCCCACGATAAAAAGCGGCACATTGAGCACGATGACCATCGTACCGACCGGCAGAATGGGTGCAAAAAAGTTAATGATCTGCGAAATACCCGTAAAGCCGCCGACCGTAAAGCCATTCGGTGCATAGAACCAATCGAACGACAAGGCATACAGCACGCAGGCAAGCGTGACAATGATATAGCTTTTCACCTGCTCGCGCAGTTTTTTATTTTTCATAAATTTTCTCCCCTCATATGTTTCTCTCAGGCTTCCGACGTCAAATCAGCGAGAGCTGCTTATCGTCGCTGTCCTCTGTTTTGAGCAGCGCGCCCGTCGCGGGGATGCTGCGCCCGCGGTAGCGGGCAAGGTCGGTGATGCCGGTCTCCTCCGGGAAGCGCACCATGTCGAGCACGTACTTCTTTTTGAGCGTCAAAAGCGCGACGCCCTGCGTCGTGCGCGTCGTCTTCACACCAAGAAGCGCCGTGTTGACGATCAGCACGCGCGGCTCTGTCGAATAGACGGCGATCTCGCGGTCTTCCTTGAGATGCAACAGCGCTTTGAGTGGGCTCTTGTCGCTGTAAGCGCCGGTCAGGCGGCGGCGGTTCGAGGTCGTCTTGTAGGCCGACAGCTCGACCTTCGCGGCCTTACCGTTTTCAAAGAAGAAGATCATATAGCCGCTGTAGTCGCCCGGCAGCACCATGCCCATGACGCTCTCGCCCTCGTCCATGCCGAGCTTGGCGGGCAGGTAATCGCCCAGCTGGCTCGCCTTGCCGTCGGCAAAGTCGCTCGCGCGCGTCTTGTAGACCTGCGCCTTATCGGTGAAGAACATCAGCTCGGCGGCGTTCGAGCTCTCCACGCTCACGCTGAGCGCGTCGTCCTCCTTGAACTTCTGCTCGCCGGACATGCGAAGAGACTGCGGCGTGATCTTTTTGAAGTACCCGTGCTGCGACAAAAACAGCGTCACGGGATAGTCCTCAATGGTGCCTTCCTCGCTCTCCGCGTCCTCGGCATAGTCGTAGAGGATGCCGGTGCGGCGGGGCTCGGCGTACTTTTTGCGCACGTCCTCAAGCTCGCTGACGATGATCTTGCGGATGCGCGACGGGCGCGCGAGCGTATCCTCAAGGTCTTCGATCTCCGCCTCGAGCGATGCCGTCTCCTCCACGCGCTTTAGGATATATTCGCGGTTGATGTTGCGCAGCTTGATCTCGGCGACGTATTCCGCCTGGATCTGGTCAATGCCAAAGCCGATCATCAGGTTCGGCACAACGTCGGCCTCCTTCTCCGTCTCGCGGATAATCTTGATGGCCTTGTCGATGTCGAGCAGGATCTTTTTAAGGCCCTTTAAGAGGTGCAGCTTGTCCTGCCGCTTTTTGAGTACGAAGTACACGCGGCGCTTGACGCTCTCGGTGCGCCACGCGCACCACTCATCCAAAAGCTCGCGCACGCCCATCACGCGCGGCATGCCGCCGATCAGGACGTTGAAGTTGCACGACGCTGTATCCTGCAGTGTCGTCGCCTTGAAGAGCTTCTGCATCAGCTTGTCGGGGTCGGCACCGCGCTTTAAGTCGATCGTCAGCTTGAGGCCGGAGAGGTCGGTCTCGTCACGCATGTCGGAAATTTCCTTGACCTTGCCCGCCTTGATGAGTTCGGCGACCTTGTCCATGATGGCCTCGGTCGTGGTGGTGTAGGGGATCTCGTAGATCTCAATGAGATTTTCTTTTTTGTCGTAGCGCCAGCGGGCGCGCACCTTTACGCCGCCGCGGCCGGTGTTGTAGATGTCCTCGATGGCGCGCGGGTCGTACAATACCTCGCCGCCGGTCGGGAAGTCGGGCGCGAGCAGCGTTTCGCTGATGCGCACCTCAGGATTTTTCAAAAAGGCGATCGTCGTGTCGCAGACCTCGCCCAAATTAAAGCCGCACAGCTGGCTCGCCATGCCGACCGCGATGCCCTGGTTGGCCGAGACTAAAATATTCGGGAACGTTGTCGGCAGAAGCGCCGGCTCTTTCATCGAGTTATCGTAGTTGTCGACAAAATCGACGGTGTCGGAGTCGATGTCGCGGAAAAGCTCCGCGCAGATGGGCGCGAGCTTGGCCTCGGTGTATCGGCTGGCCGCCCACGCCATGTCGCGCGAATAGACCTTACCGAAGTTGCCCTTCGAGTCGACAAACGGGTGCAGCAGCGCGCCGTAGCCCTTGGAAAGGCGCACCATCGTGTCGTAGATGGCGGCGTCTCCGTGGGGATTCAATCGCATTGTCTGGCCCACGATGTTCGCGCTCTTCGTGCGCGCGCCGGTGAGAAGCCCCATCTTGTACATCGTGTAAAGGAGCTTTCGGTGCGAGGGCTTGAAACCGTCGATCTCCGGAATGGCACGCGAGACGATGACGGACATCGCGTAAGGCATGTAGTTCGTTTCGAGTGTCTCTGTGATATTCTGCTCCACCACATCCGCGTGGAGGCCCATGACGTTTGGGTCCGCGCGGCGGTGGGTCTGCTTGGATGTTTTGTCGCTTTTCTTCATTCGGATACCTCAAAATTGCCCCGGCGGCAATATGGCCGCCGGTCATACTATTTCTAATATATCCTATCACACTTTTTTATGCTCTGCAACACCGCGGAGGAAGAGAAAATTGCCGCAAAACGCCATTTTTTCGCCAAAGGCGCACAAAGCCGCCGCGGCAGCGCATATTGGCAAAATCGCGGCGCAGAGTGTACAATGCAGATACCCCAACAGGTATGGAGGTCAAACGATGAAACAGTGTATGGACGCCGACAATCTGCACCGTCGGCTCAAAAAGATCATCGGTCAGGTGCAGGCCATTGACCGCATGGTAGACGAGGACGTCCCTTGCGAGGATATTCTTGCGCAGATCAATGCGGCCAAATCCGCGCTGCACGGCTGCGGCAAGGTCGTTCTCGAGGGGCACATCAAGCACTGCGTGCGCGACGGCATCGAGCACGGCGACGCGGACAAAACGATCGAGAACTTTACGAAGGCGGTCGAGCGCTTTTCGAACATGAGCTGAGCAGGAGATAAACCCTCTCACGCGCCCGTTTTCGGTAGAATTGCACGAAAGAAGAGAAGCAGTTTTGTGCTGCTTCTCTCTTTTTGCGGGCTTTATAACCTATACCCCCCATATGTATAATAAGCCCATACCCCCTATGGTACAGAAAGGGGTCGCTTCCGTGAAACTGGCAATGGAAAAGCTGGAGCATTTTTTAGAGCTGGGCGGCACGAAAAAAGATATCACACTGCTCGTGATCTCCGGCATCGCGCTGATCGTCAGCATTTTTGATCTCGTCCCCCTGCCGTTCGACGCCTCGTGGGCCGCGATCTTCCTCTGCGGCATCCCCATCATTTTAGAGGCCGTCATCGGCCTTGTCACGGCGTTCGACATCAAGGCAGACGTGCTCGTCTCGCTCGCGCTGATCGCGTCGGTCTGCATCGGCGAAGACTTCGCCGCGGGTGAGGTCGCGTTCATCATGCAGCTCGGCGGTCTTCTCGAAGAGCTGACTGTCGCCCGCGCCCGCGCGGGCATCGAAAAGCTCGTCCATCTGACACCGCAGACCGCGCGCGTCATCTTGGGCGGAGAGGAAACGGCCGTCCCCGCCGAGGCCGTCAAGGTCGGCGACCTGCTGCGCGTGCTGCCCGGCGAGACCATTCCCTGTCGACGGAGAGATCGTATCGGGCCAGACGTCCGTCAACCAAGCGGTGATGACGGGCGAATCGCTGCCGGTCGACAAGGGCGTTGGCGATGAGGTCTCCTCCGGCACGGTCAACCAGTTCGGTGCTTTCGAGATGAAGGCCACAAAGGTTGGCGAGGACAGCTCCATCCAGCGCATGATCCGCCTTGTCCAGTCCGCCGACGCGGACAAGGCCAAGATCGTCGGTCTATCCGACCGCTGGGCGACATGGATCGTCGTCATTGCCCTGACCGCCGCGGCGCTGACGTGGCTCATCTCCGGTGAGATCATCCGCGCGGTGACGATTCTGGTCGTCTTCTGCCCCTGCGCGCTTGTGCTGGCAACGCCGACTGCCATCATGGCCGCCATCGGCAACGCGACGAAGCACAGCTTTCTCGTCCGCGAGGGCGACGCGCTTGAGCGTCTCGCCGCCGTGAAGAAGATCGCCTTCGACAAGACCGGCACGCTGACCTACGGCACGCCGAAGGTCGTTCTGGTGCACAGCGCGCTGCCCTCCCTCTCCGATAACGAGCTCTACCGCCTCTGCGCCACGGCGGAGCGCTATTCTGAGCACCCGCTCGGCAAGGCCATCACCCGCCGCTGTCAACAGGAGACGGGCGAGGCGCTGGGCGAGGCCGAAAACTTCCAGATGGTGCCGGGGCGCAGCGTCTCCGCTTGCGTTGACGGTAAAACCCTCCTCGCGGGCAATGCGGAGCTCCTTGCCGAGCACCATATCGCCATTCCCGAAGAGGCCGCTAAGGCCGCTGTTGTCCAGCTCTCGCAGGGCTGCACCGTCACCTACGCCGCCGTGGACGGCGTGTTCGCGGGCTTCCTCGCCCTGTCCGACACGATCCGTGAGGACAGTGCCGGCATGATCGACCAACTCTCCGCGCTTCAGGTCCAGCCCGTGCTGCTCACGGGTGACCATCAGAACGCCGCCGCAGCCATTGCCGCGCAGCTCCACATCGGCGAGGTGCACGCAAACTGCCTGCCCGAGGACAAGCTCGCCCACATCCGCGCCTATCAGGCCGCAGGCGAAAAGGTCTGCATGATCGGCGACGGCGTGAACGACGCGCCCGCGCTCAAGGCCGCCGATGTCGGCATCGCGATGGGCGGCGTGGGCAGCGACATCGCCGTGAACGCCGCGGATATCGCGCTCGTCGACGACGAGGTCAAGGAGCTGCCGCACCTCATCGCGCTCTCCAAGCGTATGATGCGCACCATCAAGCTCAATATAACATTCTCGCTCACGCTCAACTTCATCGCCATCGTGCTCGCCATCACCGGCACACTGAACCCTGTTGTCGGCGCGCTGGTCCATAACGCAGGCAGCGTGCTTGTCATCACAAACTCGGCTCTGCTGCTAAAATGGAGGCAAACCGCCTCGCAGAGTTTCGCGTCCGCAGACGCGAAATCTGTTTGCTCATAAATTCCGACGACAGGCGCGTCGGAATTTACTCTTTGCGCGGAGCGCGTGTCGCAGCCGCGCCGCGAGCGGCAAGGCACGAAGCGCAGCGAATCCTTTTCAAAAAGAGTGGATCGCAAAATTGCGATCCACCCTTTTTGATTTTCTTTTATTTTCTGCGCCAGACAGAGGGCATTAAGAGGACAAGCAGCGGCATGATCTCAAGACGGCCGAGCAGCATGATGGCGCTCATCGTGAGCTTGCTGATGCCGGAGAGGAAGCCGAAGTTGCACGTCGGTCCCACTGCGCCAAGGCCCGGACCCACGTTGCTGATGGCCGTAAGCGAGGCGGTGAACGCCGCGGTAAAGTCGATGTTGTCAAGCGACAAAATCAGCGTGCCAAGCAGCATGATCGCGATATAGGCGAAGAAGAAGACCGAAACGGACGAGACGGTCTCCTCCGTCACGCGATGTCCGTCGAGCGTGATGGGGCGCACCTCGCGCGAGTGCATCACGCGCCGCAGATCACGCCGCAGCGACTTGCACAAAAGCACGATGCGCGAGGCCTTGACGCCGCCCGCCGTAGAGCCCGCGCAGCCGCCGAAAAACATCACCAGCACGAGGATACAGCGGCAGAACTGCGGCCAGAGGTCAAAATCCTCCGTGCAGTAGCCGGTCGTTGAAATGAGCGTTGTTACCTGAAAGGCCGCATTCTCGATGGCCGAGCCGATGTCGCGCCCCGTGCGCACGATCAGGTCCGCCGCGATCATCGCCGACGCGCCGACCACGACCAGCGAGTAAACGCGCAGCTCCTCGCTCTTGAGCGCCTCGCGGAAGCGGCGCGTCACGCAGAGGTAGAGGAGCGTAAAGTTCACGCTTGCGGCAAACATGAAGAAAATGAGGATCCAGTTGACAAGATGCGACTGATAATACGCGATGCTCGCATCCCGGATGGAAAAGCCGCCGGTAGAGATCGTCGTCAGCGCCGTGGTGATCGCATCGAACAGCGGGAGGCCCGCAATGCGCAGCAGCAGCGCCTCCGCCACGGTGAGCGCGATGTAGATGCGGTACAGGATGCGCGCCGTCTCACCCGTGCGGGGGCGGAGCTTTGTGCTGATGGGGCCTGGGGATTCCGCTTTCATCAGGTTCACGCTGCCCTCGCTGAGCTTGGGCAGCAGCGCCAGCATGAGAACGAGGATACCCATGCCGCCCATCCACTGCGTGAGCGCGCGCCAGAATTGGATGCCCTGCGGCAGCGATGCAGGCGACGGGAAGATGGACGCGCCGGTCGTCGTCAGGCCGGAGACGGTCTCGAAAATGGCATCGATAAAGCTGCAGCTGCCGCTGAAAAAGTACGGCAGCGCGCCGAACACGCTCAGCGCGATCCAGCACAGCGCCACGCAGACAAAGCCGTCGCGCGTCTGAAGTCTTGTGTTGTCCGCGCGGATGAGCGAAAGCAGCACTCCCACGCCGCCGCAGATAAGCAGCGCATACAGGAACGCCCGCTGATCCGGCCCTCCGCCGAACACGCTCAGCAGCAGCGGCGGGATCATACAAAGCGCCTCAATGCAGAGGATAACGCCCACGATTCTGAGAATAAGATTTTGGTTCATAATGAAACTTCCTTGCCGCAAGCAGCCGGCACATCAGCCGAGAATATCGTTGAGGTCCTGCAAAAAGAGCTTTTTCGCCACCACGATCACGCGGTCGCCCGCATGGATCTGGGAATGGCCGTTCGGGATCTCCATCCGGCCGTTGTGCACGATGGCCGCAACGAGCAGGCCGTTTCGAAAATGCAGGTCGCTGAGCGGCCGGTCGAGAAAGTGCGTGGCACTCGTCGCGGTGAACTCGACGGCCTCGATCGCGCCGCCGAGGATATAGTGCAGGCTTTCCACCGCGCTGCCCTGCGAGTTGGCAAGGCCGCGGACGTAACTTGAGATCTGGCTTGCAATGATGGCCTTGGGCGAAATGACCGTGTCGAGGCCCGTGAGGTTCACAATGTCGAGATACCCCATGCGCGACATCTTCGGCACGACCTTTTTCACGCCGTAGCGCTTGGCCGTGAGCGCCATGAGGAGGTTTTCCTCGTCGCGGTCCGTCACGGCGATGAACGCGTCGCAGTGGAAAATGCCCTCGGACTCAAGCAGGTTGTGATCCGTGCCGTCGCCGTGGATGACGGTGACCTTAGGGAGCTTTTCCGCCAGCATAAGGCACTTGGCCTCGTCCTTTTCCACGATCGTCACGTGCGTGCCGATGTCGGTGAGCACCCAGGCAAGGTACTGTGCGATGCGGCTGCCGCCAAGGATGCTCACGCGGCGGATGGGCGCCATGGCCCTGCCCATCGAGCGCAGCACGCGCGTCGTCTCCGCGGGCGTGCCGATGACGTACACGCGGTCTCCCGTCTGCGGGACGAACGAGCCGTTCGGCACGATGACCTCTTCCCCGCGCTTGGCCGCGCACATGAGGATGCTGTTGGGATTTTCGCGGTTGTAGTCGATGAGGGACTTGCCGACAAGGCTGTCGCCCTCTTCGGTCTGAAAGCCGATGAGCTCGACAAGTCCGCGGGCAAACGTCTCCACGCTGAACGCAGACGGCACGCGCAGAATGCGCGAAATTTCCTGCGCGGCGGCATTTTCGGGGTTGATGATCATATCAAGCCCGATCTCGCGGCGCAGGATCTGTGCATCGCGGAAATACTCGGGGTTGCGTACGCGGGCGACCGTGTGCTTCGCGCCGAGCTTTTTCGCCATCAGGCAGCAGATGAGGTTGACCTCGTCGTTTTCCGAAACGGCGATGAGAAGGTCCGCCTCGCGCACGCCCGCCTCCAAAAGGACGCTGGCGCTCGCGCCGTTGCCCTCCACACACATGACGTCGAGCATGGAGTCAACGTGGTCGAGCACGGCGCTGTTGCGGTCGATGACGACCAGATCGTGGTTTTCGCCCGTCATCTGCTCGGCGATGGCGTAGCCGACCTTACCGATACCGACAATGATGATTTTCATTTCTGTGTTTCTCCTAAATTCTCTTCGGCTTCCGCCGTGTGCTGCTTACGCAGCACCATCAAAACGCTGTTGAATTCCGCCCCCATGATCAGCATGACCGAGGCGAGATACAGCCACAAAAGCAATACGATCACCGCGCCGAGTGTGCCGTAAATGACGGAGTAACGCGCGATGTTTTCAACATAATACGAAAAAAGGAATGACAATACGAGCCACATCACGAGCGAGAACACCGCGCCCGGCCAGATGCGGTTCATCCGGTGCGACTCCTGCGCAAGGCCGTACATCATCGCGATGGGGAAGAATACGATGCCGCCGATGATAACAAAGCGCAGGCTCGACCACAGGTGGATAAAGCCGTCGCTCAGCGTGATATAGGCCGACAGGTGGCTCGACACGTAGTTCAGCACCCGCCCGCCGACGACGGACAGTCCGATGGACAAAACGACCATTAAAATCAGGCTCAGCGTATAAAGCAGGAGCTTGAGCTGATAGCGCAAAAACTGCGTGGGCCGGTGCTCGCCGTAGGCCCGACGGACAGAGCCCAGAAGCGAGCTTGCCGCGCGGTAAGGAAAGTAAATGGAAAAAATCAGTGAGAACCACAAAAGCCGTGGGCTTGAATCGCGGCTGACATAAGTGAAATACTGCTCGATGATCTCGAGCGCCTCCTGCGGGATGAATGCGCGAATTTCATACAGAAAGCCGCTGATATCCACGGACATGATGCCGACTAAGTTGCTCAAAAAGATCAAAAGCGGGAAAAGCGCAAACAAAAGGTAGTATGTGAGCGCCGCACTGTCGCGGCCGACATGATGATCGAAGTACCGCCTGACCATCAGGTAGATGCCTTTCAAAAAGCGGTGCCGGTCAAGATACTGCTGCAAGGGCGATGCTCACCTCCTCAAAAGTCGATTTCTCTTTAATTTATGTAGTATAGCACAGCCCATTACGAAAGGGAAGCGCAAAAGCGCACCATGACATACTTTTTACAGAAATAAAGCCGGAAAAGGGGTTGACAGCACGGGAAAATGTGCATAATATAGTACCGTTAAGTTCATACATCGTCCGGTAGGTAAGGCTACCACAAGGATACGGACTGCTGCCGCGGAGTAGTGGAGACACTATGAGAGGGTTTGAACAGGTTGCATCGAAAGCAAGGTGCCATCTAATGCAGTTTCACCGCCTCGTGATGCTAAAGCTTGAACGGTAAGGAAACTTCTCGCCAGGGGCGGGTGTTTCTTGATTGTCGCTCCCATAGCCGCGTCGCCGGACGCAGGATATGGGGGATTTTTTTATCGCAAAATTCACCTGAACACTTTGATTTGGCACTATCTTCAGAAAGGAGGAGTCGGTATGGTCGGCTTTGAAGAAATGCGCGACGAACTGCTGGAAAGAATCGAGGATCTGCTCAAGCGAAAACAATATACCGCGCTGCGCGACCTGCTTGCAGACCTGGAGCCCGCGGATATCGCCTCGCTTTTTGAAGATTTGGACGAGGACAGCATTCCCCTTTTGTTCCGGCTCCTTCCCAAAGAGCCCGCGGCGGAGGTGTTCGTCGAGCTCGATCCCGACGCGCAGGAGATGCTGATCCGCGGCTTTTCGAACACCGAGCTCAAAGAGGTCCTTGACGAGCTGTATCTGGACGATGCGGTCGACATCGTGGAGGAAATGCCCGCGAACGTCGTCAAGCGCATCTTAAAGCACGCGGACCCCGACACGCGCAAGAGCATCAATGAAATTCTCAAATACCCCGACGACAGCGCGGGCGCGCTGATGACGACGGAGTTTGTCGACTTAAAGCGCGATATGACCGTCGAGGACGCGCTCAAGCGTATCCGCCGCACCGGTACGGACAAAGAGACCATCAACGTCTGCTATGTCGTCGATCCGGCGCGCAAGCTGCAGGGTATCGTCTCGCTGCGAACGATCCTCCTCTCCGATGAGGACGACACCATCGACGAGATCATGGAGACGCACGTCATCTCTGTCTCCACGCTCGAGGATAAAGAGGACGTTGCGCAGACCTTCTCGAAGTACAACTTCATCGCCCTTCCGGTCGTCGACAAGGAAGACCGCCTCGTCGGCATCATCACGGTCGACGACGCCATCGACGTCATGGAAGAGGAGACGACCGAGGATATCGAAAAGATGGCGGCTATGCTGCCGACGGATAAGCCATACCTCAAGACGAGCGTCTGGGATACGTACAAGTCCCGTATCCCCTGGCTGCTGCTTCTGATGGTCTCGGCCACGTTCACCGGCCAGATCATCGCCCGCTTTGAAGACGCGCTCAGCGCGTTCGCCATTCTGACGGCTTATATCCCGATGCTGATGGACACGGGCGGTAACTGCGGCTCACAGGCGAGCGTCACGGTCATCCGTGGTATCTCGCTCGACGAGATCGAATTTTCCGACCTCTTCCGCGTCATCTGGAAGGAGATCCGCGTGGCGGTCGTCTGCGGCGCCACGCTTGCCGCAGCGAATTTCGTCAAGCTCATGCTCGTCGACAAGATGATCTTCGGAAATCCCATCACCATCACGGTCGCGCTCGTCATCTGCCTGACGCTCGTGGTCACGGTGTTTGCGGCCAAGGTCGTGGGCTGCACGCTGCCGCTGCTCGCCAAGAAGATCGGCTTCGACCCCGCGGTCATGGCATCTCCGTTCATCACGACGGTCGTGGACGCCATCTCGCTGATGATCTACTTCAACTTTGCCTCGCTTCTTCTCGGAATCTGATAAAAATACGAAAAACTCTTTTCAATCGCGCAGGAACTGTGTTATGATGCATGTTGTATGGCATCGTGCGATAGGAAAAGGCGGCTGTGCCACGCACAGCCGCCTTCTTTTTTGGAGGTCATTCATGGAAGAAAAACTCAGAGAATATGCAAAGCTGCTCATCGAAGTGGGCCTGAACGTTCAAAAAGGGCAGACGCTCGTCATCTCCTGTCCCGTCGACTGCGCGTTTTTCGCGCGTCTGTGCGCCGCCGCTGCCTATAACGTCGGCTGCCGCGAAGTCGTGATGCGCTGGTCGGATGATTTTCTTGAACGCGAGCGCTTTCTGCGCGCGGATGACTCCGTGTTCGACGTCTTTCCCGCCTGGCAGGCGGAAATGCTCAACGGCTATGCTGACGAGGGCGCAGCATTTCTCAATATCTCCGCCCGTGATCCTGAGGCGCTGCTCGGTGTAGACCCCGACCGCCTGACGCGCGCGAGCCGCAGCGAGACGGCCATCCAGCCTTACGTAAGCGCCGTAATGTCCAATGCCTGCCCCTGGTGTGTCGCGTCCGTCCCCATTCCGAGCTGGGCGAAGAAGGTCTTCCCCGAGCTTCCCGAGCAGGAGGCGATGGACAAGCTCTGGGACGCGATCTTCACCTCCGTCCGCATCAGCGGCAAGGGCGACGCCGTCGCGCGCTGGCGCGAGCACGTCGCGCTGCTCAAAAGCCGCATCGCAAAGCTCAACGATCTTCACTTCACCTCGCTCTATTACCAGAACTCCCTCGGCACAAGTCTCAACATCAAGCTTCCCGAGACGCACGTCTGGGCCGGCGGCGACAACACCAGCCGCGCAGGCTTTCCGTTCGTCGCCAATATGCCGACGGAGGAGGTCTTCACCGCCCCGCTCAGAGACGGCATTGACGGCGTCGTTTACGCAGCCCTGCCGCTCGTGCACAACGGCAACATCATTGAAAACTTCCACTTCGTCATCAAGGATGGCAAGATCGTCGAGGCGCACGCGGAAAAGGGCGAGGACATCCTGAAAGCCGCCATCGCCGAGGATGAGGGCGCGTCGTATTTCGGCGAGGTCGCGCTCGTTCCCTACGACAGTCCCATTTCGAACCAGAAGATTCTCTTCTACAACACCCTCTTCGACGAAAACGCGGCCTGCCACCTCGCCTTCGGTGAGGCGTACCCCGAGTGCGTCAAGGGCGGCGAGGCCATGAGCAAGGAAGAGCTCAAGGCCGCGGGCCTGAATGATTCCAATACGCACGTCGATTTCATGGTCGGCACTGCTGACCTTTCCATCATCGGCACGACGAAAGACGGGCGCGAGATTCCCGTGTTCGTCAACGGCAACTTTGCCCTGTAAAAAATGATACTGCGGGCGCTTGCCCGCTCACAAAGGAGAAAAACCATGTCTATGAATTTTAACCGCCTTTCCACCGATGACAAAATTCTCATCATGGAGGGCGCGCAGGTGCTCGGCGATGTCGTCGCGGGTGAAGGCACGGCGTTCTGGTACAACAGTGTTTGCCGTGGCGAGATGCAGAGCGTGCGCATCGGCAAGCGCTGCAACATTCAGGACCTCGCCCTGATCCACAACAAGGTCACCATCGGCGACGATGTGTCCGTCGGCCACTGCGCCACCGTCCACGGCGCGACCATCGGCGACCGCGTGATCGTCGGCATGGGCGCGACGGTGCTCGACGGCGCTGTCATCGGCAACGACTGCATCATCGGCGCGGGCGCTCTTGTCACGGGCAAGATGAACGCGCCGGACGGCTCGATGATCCTCGGCTCCCCGGCCAAGGTCGTGCGCGAGCTGACGGAGAAGGAAAAGGAGAGCATTCTGGCCAACGCCGCGCTCTATCTTGAAAAAAGCAAGGAATACCGCGCCCACGCCGCCAAGCAGGCGTAAGACAAGCACAGGAGGAAACCCAAATGAAGATCTTAGTTATCAACGGCGCAAACATGAACATGCTCGGCCGCCGCGAGCCGGACATCTACGGCAAGGAGGACTACGCCGCCCTCTGCGCCCGCATCTATGAGCACGCACAGAGCCGCGGTGTGGCCGTGGAGTGCTTCCAGTCCAACCACGAGGGCGCGATCATCGACGCCATTCAGGAGGCCGACACGGCGTTCGACGGCATCGTCATCAACCCCGGCGCTTACACGCATTACAGCTACGCCATCCACGATGCGCTCAAGGCCGTCAGCATCCCCGCCGTCGAGGTCCACATGTCCGACATTCAGAAGCGCGAGGAGTTCCGCCACCTGTCCGTCACCGCCCCCGCCTGCATCGCCCAGATCCGCGGACACGGGTTCGAGAGCTATACTATGGCGATCGATATGCTGGCAAAGCTCAATCCTGAGGAAAAATAAGGTTCCTGCAATAGCAGTAACACAATATTTTCCGCACACAGCGCGGAGGGATATGCCGCCTGCGGGCGGCAGGAGCACACCCCCCATTTTCTTTCCCGAGAAAGAAAACGGGCGGTGTGACCGTCCAAAAGAAAGGCGTTTCCCATTGCAAGCGAGCAGCTCGAAGAGCTGCAATGCTTGCCGATTGCACTACCCTGCGCGCGGCGGAGCCGCGTTAGCATTGCAAGACGATTTGGCTTGCTCCTATTATCCGCTGCCGCTCTGCCCATCTTGTAGAAGTGCGCAGTAATTTCCGTCTACCGCGGCACTCCTCAATGCGGCGAGCGCAGCAATGCCGCTATTTCGCACGCAGTCTGCCGCCAAGCAATCGTCACTCGCGCCTCACGATAGTAAGGCGCGGTTGCAAGACATAACGACTCGCAGAAGATTCATGGCGAAGCCATGTACACCGCACCTGATTCCGCAGGCTGCGCAGTTCTTCAAGATCGAGACTGCCAATGTCGGGGGTCGAGGGGCCCTCCCCTCGCGTTCTCTTGGGGGTTCAAGGGGGCCATTCTCTCACGTGAGAGAATGGCCCCCTTACTGCGCACTCCCGCACGCTGCGGGAGAACCAAAGACGCAGCCCCTTCGGGCTGCTCCCCCTTCCGCGCCCGCCGGGTGCCCAAAACCGCGCTCGCGCGCTTATGTTGCAAGCGCGGAACCACGTTCCGCTTTAAAAAGCGGCAGGAACGCGCTGCATTCCCACCCCTCCTCCCAGCGGCGCAGGACACCATCTCCGTCATTTACCTCGAAGGTAAAAACGACCGCATCCTCCGTCTGCGCGCTTACGCGGTAGGTAAGCGTCACCGCCGTCATCTGCCATGGGGCGGAGCGCGCCATCGCCGCGCGGCAGGTCTTTGCGGCATCTGGCAGCAATTTCTGCTCGCAGCGGGCAAAATAGGCATCAGCGAGTGCGCGGTAATAGCGGTCGAAGCGCTTCTCGCGCCGGCTCTCCCCTTTTGTCTGCGGCAGCGTCAAGCGGGCGGTCAGGACGGTGATGTCCTCCCACTGCCAGCTTTTTTCCTGGGCAAAATCTTTTCCCAGCGTCAAACGCGGATGCTCCTTCATGCGCTTCCTCCCCGTTTTTTCATTTGGGGCAGTCTATGCCGCCGCGGCCAAAGCGGTGCGGCGCGAGAAAATGCGGGCGCGGCACTTTACTAATTTCGCACTCTCTGCTAAACTATATGGGATATTTGCAGAAAGGAAGGCGACGGGCATGGACAGCTACGAAGCTCTCGCCGCGTCCTACGACGAGCTGACCGAGGACGTGGAATACGAAAAGCGCGCGGACTTTGTCGAAAAGCTCTTTCTGCGCGCAAAGCGTCCTGTCAAGTCGCTGCTCGACCTCGCCTGCGGCACGGGCACGATGACCGTGCTCTTCGCCCGACGCGGCTACACGGTCACTGGCGTCGACTACTCGCCCGAGATGCTCGCGCAGGCGCAGCAGAAGCTCGCCGCGCTCGATCCCCCGCCGCTGCTTTTGTGCCAGTCGATGCCGCAGCTGCGACTGCTTGACAGCGTCGACGCCGCGATCTGCTGCCTCGACAGCATCAACTATTTGACGCGTCCGCGCGACGTGCAGCGCACATTCAACCGCCTGCACGACACCATCGCCCCCGGCGGGTCGCTGGTGTTCGACATCCACGCCGTCTCGAAAATGGAAAAACTCGACGGCGAGGTGCTGCTCGACGAGCGCGAGGACGTGTTCTGCCTCTGGCGCACGCGCTACCGCAAAAACGTCAAAATGCTCGACTACGAGGTCGACCTCTTCCGCCTCCAGCCGGACGGCGCGTGGGAGCGCGACTTTGAAGAGCACCACCAACGCGCCTATACAGTCGAAGAACTGACCGCGTGGCTCGAAGAGGCCGGTTTCACGGCCATCCGCACGCATGGCGAGCTCAAGGTGCGCCGCGCGAACGAGCGCGACGGCCGCATTTACTTCAGTTGTATCAGAAAGTGAGGAACCATATATGGAAGCACAGAAGGACTGTCTGGTCCGCGCCATCTCGAAAGATGGCTTTGTCAACGCTGTCGCGGTCTACACGCGCGGTCTGACCGAGCGCGCCCGCCAGATCCACCACACCTCCCCTGTCGCCACGGCGGCGCTTGGCCGCGCGCTTGCGGCCTGTTCGATGATGGGCAACGCACTCAAGGATAACGGCGCAAGCGTCACGATGCAGATCAAGGGCGACGGCCCGCTCGGCACCATCCTGACCGTTTCGGACTCTGAGGGCAATGTGCGCGGCTACGTGCAGAACCCCGCCGTCGATCTCGCCCTGCGCGAGGACGGCAAGCTGGACGTCGGCACCGCCGTCGGCCACAGCGGCACGCTGACGGTCATCAAGGACCTCAACATGCGCGAGCCCTACGTCGGCACGGTCGACCTGCTTGGCGGCGAGATCGCCGAGGACGTGGCCGCCTACTATGTCGAATCTGAGCAGGTGCCGTCGGCCTGCGGTCTGGGCGTTCTCATCGACCGCGACCGCAGCGTGCTCACCGCGGGCGGCTATCTCATCCAGCTCCTCCCCGGCGCGGGTGAGGACGTCATCACCAAGGTCGAGGGCGGCATCTACGCAGCTCCCAGCGTGACGAATCTCTTAAAGGAGAATTCTGATCCCGCGGTGCTGCTCAAAACGGTGCTGTCTGATTTTGACATGGAGATCCTCTCCGTCGATCCGATCGAATACCGCTGCTACTGCTCGCGCGAGCGCACGGAGCGCGCGCTGCTGTCGCTGGGGTCAAAGGAGCTTGAAAAGATCGTGGACGAGCAGGGCTCTGCTGAACTCACCTGCCAGTTCTGTGACAGGGTGCAGAACTTTACCAAAGAGGATCTGACCGCCATGATCGCCGATCTGAAAAAGCGGGGAAAGTAATGCATTTCCCTTTTCAAAAAGTTTTTTGAAAAAATCAAAAAATAAGGTTGACACGGCAGGGGTTATTCTGTATAATAACCCTTGTCGTTCGCCGAAGCGATTATTTCGAGTGGGGAGCATAGCTCAGCTGGGAGAGCATCTGCCTTACAAGCAGAGGGTCACAGGTTCGAGCCCTGTTGTTCCCACCATAAATTCGGCCAGGTAGTTCAGCTGGTTAGAACGCCGGCCTGTCACGCCGGAGGTCGAGGGTTCGAACCCCTTCCTGGTCGCCATTCATCAGGCTGCAATAGCGGCTTGATATGCCTCGGTAGCTCAGTTGGTAGAGCAGCGGACTGAAAATCCGCGTGTCGCCAGTTCGATTCTGGCCTGAGGCACCATTTGCGGGCGTAGCTCATCTGGTAGAGCGCCACCTTGCCAAGGTGGAGGTAGCGAGTTCGAGCCTCGTCGCCCGCTCCACAAATGAAAAAGGAGCAAACATTTTGCTCCTTTTTCTATACGGTGACATAGCCAAGTGGTAAGGCAAGGGTCTGCAAAACCCTCATTCCCCAGTTCAAATCTGGGTGTCACCTCCAGAAAGAAAAGACACGCTTTGCGTGTCTTTTCTTTTTAGTATTCAAGGATACCACCTTGTGCTGCGCACCGAAGCGCATCTTTGACGCTGCCGCAGCCTTCAAACTGCGCGGCCAACGCTTCCGCAAGGCGAAGGCCGTTGAGCCTGTGGGGGAAAGTGAAAGACATAGTTAAAGCGGCTGACAGCCAGTGCTGTCAGCCACTTTATTTTTTGCAGTGCTGATACCCGGAAATATTTTCGAGCGGTGCAGCTCAATTACTTGGACATCACTTCTTCGATGGGGGTATAATCGAAATCAAGCTTAAAGTATCTGGGGCCAAGAATTGCGATACCCTTTTCCGTGCGGAATACGGGGTTCGCCTTCAGGCCAATCACGCTGACCTCATTGCCGACCGCCAGAATGGGGTTCGCATACGGTTCGCCGGTCTTGGCATCGACGACAGCAATGATGTCGGGGCTGGAAACATAGGGCTTGTCGTTTTTCCACATGGCATGGTTCTCGTTTTTGAAGAAGATCTTGAAAGTGTTGCCCTTATCGTCGCCAGAACCCTCAATGGTGTGATAACCGTAGTAATAGCCGTCATCCCAGGTTTCCTTGCCGGTGACAACACCGGTTGCCAAACGCCATCCGCCGAGTTCGGTTACAATGGTTTCGACGGGATCCTTGCCGCTTTCGCGCGCTTCACGAATCATCTTGCCAATATTATAGCAGGAAGACAGCGTGCCCTGATTGATGCACTTCTTCATATCCTTGCCGCTCATCAGGAAGCCCGCCTGACCGACAAGGCCATAGGCACTTTCGGCAATTTTCTTGCCGATTCGCTCCACAATGCGGTAGTTCTTTGCGTTTTCGATATAGGAAATATCGTTATAGGCATCAACAGACGCAACGGGCCAGAGGGTTTTGCCGTGCAGATACGGCGTGGTCTGCTGGATCTCAGGGATCGCGCGGCCGGTATAATCACCGTCGACACAAACAGCACCGCTGATAATGCCCGCAGTTACACCACCGGGCGTATTGGCGCCGCCCAGCTCGATGGGTACGACCGCGTCGATCTTCGTATCGCAAAACTTTCCGAGATACTGAATGGCCTTGGCCAGCTGCTCCTTCTCAGGATATACAGGGTCAGTGAAACCAAAGTCTGCCATCTCCGCTTCGACCTCAGGCGTATGAGGGGCAATAGATCCCATCAGGAAGGGGCAGGCCGTCATCGCATCGTCGGGGATCTCGCTCATATCGACCCAACCGACCTTGGTCCCCTTGTTGATCTCACTCATCAGGGACTGCAGTCCGTTTGCAGGCAGGCCGCCGCCGCCTGTGCCCATAAACGTGCATCCGCGAACGAAGTCTTCAGCCATCTGCTGATTTTCCAGATACATAGTAGCCATTTTTCTTCTCCTTTTAGTTATTATATTGACACTGGTTACAGTTTTTCCAATTCACCGCGTGCGTTCTCGACATATTCGCCGCCAAAGTACAGGCGATTGGTGTCGCTTTTGAAAAGCATAAACAAAGCGATATAGATAATCGCGGTAACAACCATGCTGTTGATCGCCGCGATGCCCCATGTAACGGTATATCCTACAAGGCAGCCGATGGCCCAGCTAACCAGTGCAGGGATGGAGCAGAAGCGGTGTTTAACACCAGCGCCGAACCGATAGGTTTGGTGCTTTACGCAGAAATAGTCGACAATGAGGATGCCGGCCACCGGAGGGATCGCAGTGCCGAGGATGCTCAGCCATGTGGTAAAATAGTTTACAATACCGAGCGCGCCGGCCACAGTCGCAATAATACCAAAGGTAATTACGACATACTTCTTCTTCCATTTCGGAACAGCAACGACAGCTGCAAGGGAGGAATAATAGAGGTTGTTGTCATTGGTGGTCCACTGGGCAAGGATCAGAAGCAGCAGCGACCAAGAGCCGAGAATATTCAGCAAAGCAACTGCCACATCACTGGTATCAGCAACAGTACAGATAAAGAATCCGGCAATAATGACGAAAGAATTGGCGATGATGAATCCGAAAACGGCACCGATAACACTGTCGCTACATTTTTTACCATAGCGGGTCAGGTCAGGCTGCAAAACTGCACCCATGGCATATGCTCCGATAACGGAAACAATTCCGACCGCGGTGGACATACTGCCAGTGTGCGCCAGCGTGATCTGGTTGAACTGTTCCATGCCGCCGACACGGGTCGCAGCCAAACCGCACGCAACAACACACATGAGAAGGATAAGCGGAGAAGCGATGTTGCTGAGCAGTTCAAGGCCTTTGTAGCCGATGAAAGCCGTTGTCATCATCAGCAGGCCGCCCCAGATACCGGCGACCACAGGCTCGGTGATAAATCCGGCATTGGGAAACATGGCGTGGATCGTGGAGCCAAAAAAGCCGCACTGATAGCCAAACCAACCCAGTTCAACGATTGCTGTCAGCACAGCGATGATGTAATTACCAAGGACGCCAAAGGATTGGCGCATCAGCATTGCAATACCGACACCGGTTTTGGTGCCAATATAGCTCAACAGGCCGCCAAGCACAGACAGAACTGCATTACCGACCAGACAAGCGGTAACGACCTGAGACAGCGAAAGCTGGCCGACGAAACTTGCTCCAACGTAAATCGAACTGAGGCAAATGATGCTGCCGACCAGAACCATTGCCAGTGAAAAGGATGATCTGCGTTGATCCAGGGGGACCGGTATGGTTGCATAGTCATTTACATAATTGGTTTCGCTTCCGGGATTACTCATAAATCTTCTCCTCCGTGTTCTCAGACTTTTCAATTGACCAACCGAAGATCATAGATGGGATCAATTGAAGGTGATATTATGGTAGCATGCTTGAAATAATAAAAAAATGTTTTGAAAACAAAAAACCGGGTCGCGTTTTGTTTTCAAAACATTTTTGCTTTATCATGGTAGTGTAATTACGAGAATATTTGTGGATCTTGCCGATAGAGGCAGATCGCGTGAAAAACTGCACTCAAGGCTGCGGCCTGCTCAAAATTTCCGCCCAAAAGAGACACCGCTTTGCGAACGCGGTACTGCACCGTATTTTGATGCGTATAAGTCAGCGCTGCAGTTTGTTTGTAACTGCAATCACAATCGATCAGATATATCTGCAGGGTTTCCAACAGCACCCCTTCACGCCGTCTGTCGTATTCGATCAGCGGGGCAAGTATTTGCCGTGCCCGGTCAATGGCTGCTTCATTTCTCAGATCCTGCTTGCAGGCGATCGCTTCGATCAATTCAAAGCGCCCCATGCAGTAACGGTTTTTATAAAGTGAACAGGTGAACGCCCATTCCTTGGCTGTCTCACTGACCAAGGAAAAAAGTTCACTCTCTCCGGATATATTGGTAGCACAGGCAAAGTGTCCGGCCGGATCTTGAGCCGCTTGAGCGGATAACACCAAGGCGTTCAGCGCTTCAGCATCCGGATCCGGCGCACGATTGAATATCAGAATTTCGAGTTGCTCATATCCGCCGTTTATAAAGGCGATCCCTTCACTTTGAAGCAGGGACTTAACCTCATGCATCAGCGGCAGCGACGGAGCCCTGCTGCAAATCAGGAAGTTCCATTGTTCAGCATCACCATGCCGATAATACCCCAAATCGCTGTGCGCCTGCTGCCAATCACCTCGTATAATGGCGTTGATGATATTGCCGCCGCGCGTTGACACCAAGGCGTGTCTCCATAGATCCAGACAAAGCTTGGTACACGTGAATAGAGAATCGATATCCACCCGCTTCCGTCTCTGGCTGAGAACAAACAGGACGGACAACTCAAGATAATCCGTATAATAATGTCGTCCGCAGTATTTTGTTTCGTCGATCAGCAGCTCAAAGCGCGAAGCATCGAACGGCAAGCGCGAGAGCTCGTTGTTCAGAAAGGTATTGAGACGATTGCCCGACATGGTGGAACACAGTGCGTTCTGAGAAAGCGTGTCAATGATGACAATATCCAGTTCCCCCTGATTTGCAATTTGGGAAAGCACCTCCTGTATGCTCCCGCCACTGTCCTTTGTTTTCCACATGGAACTGATGATCGAGCGAAAGAAGGAATCGTTCTCATAGCGATTCAATGAAAGCACATCATTGAGTACATCGGCATAAGAAATGTGCTTATTGTCATTATAGTTGAGAACAACAAGCGGAAAATTCAGCTCATCACACAAATCAAGCACTCTCTGATCGAATTTTTGCACCACGAGTCCGTAATAAAACACAATCAGCCCGGCCGCATTCAGTTTGTTGAGCGCACGGATCACGTCACACTGACTTTCCACATCGTTTTTTACATTGTAGAGAGCTGTTATCATTATTTCCTGAGGTTTAAAGGAAAACGACAGTAATTCCGAGGCATTGTCCCTCCCCAACTCTGTCATTTCCAGAATCGTTCCGCCGCAAAGAGGCCGAAGAATTCCTTCTCTCCCAGCGATCAGGTGAGCCGTCTGTAAAGATTGAAGCCGAAAAATATCCCTTACCAATATCTGCATACTATTCCTCAAATAATTCTCAAAGCGTCTGCGGTTCGTTTATAAAAAGCATAGTCGTATTCCGAGGGAATCTCAATAACAGTTTTTATAAGCGTTTTTCTAAATAAAGATAGCAATCTTTAGCGGGAAAATCAATATATATCTTTCAAAGTGTCACAGCGTTTCGAGCGCGGCACACTGCAACGCGCAAGGGACGATACTGTTCGAAAGGTATATGAGGATGCTGTTTTGACCTTTGGCAATCACAAGCCGTTTGACCCGTGTAAAGTCGTGGCGTCCCGCCGCAATCTGCCAGCAGGCGAACCGTGGGGATTCTTCATTGGCGGCATGGATAGCCCGCAGACAGTCGACGGTGAAAATGCACGGATGGTCTCAGATGCTCTTGGGTGGTCGTTTTCGCCCTCCGTGCTTGCACAAGCGTACTTAATAGCATCCCGCAAAGACGCAGCAGGAGGGCCGGACATGATGCAGGATTTTTGTATTCCTTCCGAGGCAATGCCTGAGTTCGGCATTGAAAATTGATGATTTAACAGCATAGAAAAAGCCTCCGGCGAACAGCCGGAGGCGTTCCCATCTCCATTGAAAGGGGCAATATATGGCGAAACGAAAAAAGACGATCATCGCAGGGCGGCTCGTCAAAACGATCATATACACCGCGCCGGAGCCGCAGGACGGCCCGCGCGTGCGTGCAGTCAAGTCACGCATGACGACCGCAGCACAGAAGGCCATGAACGACAAGGCGGCGCGCGTGAAGCTGGAAATGCTGCTGGCCGCGAACTTCGGCCCGCGCGATCTCTTTGTGACGCTGACTTACCGTGACGAGAATCTACCGGCCAAGCGCGCCGGTGCGATCAAGAACGTACGCAACTTTCTTAAGCACTTGCGGGAGCACAGGAAGGCGCGAGGGCAGACACTCAAGTACATATACACCACCGAAGACAAGCACGGCGGAGGGCGGCTGCATCACCATATCGTGATAAACGCTGCCGGTGACGATATGGAGACGGTACGTAGTTTGTGGCCGTATGGCGACGTTATAGACTTCGAGTATATCGGGACGTATGACTACGAGCAGCTTGCCCGCTACATCACCAAGGAGAGCGTAGAGCAGCGGCCTGTGGGGACGCAGATGTGGACAGCAAGCCGCAACCTCGAAAAACCTATTGTGCGCAGCGAGTACGTTGACAACGACGCGTCGCTTACCGTGCCGCTCGGCTGCCACATTCTGGAGAAAGAAGAGCGTGTAAGTGAGTTTGGCAGCTACTGCTATATCAAGTACCGATTGCCGCGCCGCTATGATTACGCGCAATCACGGCTGCTGAATCCAAAGCAACAGGGGAACTCTGAATCTCTGTTTCCCCACTTGTAGTAGAATATAACTTTAGAACAGGCAGTGGAGAAATTTGCACGGAGACCTTGCGCAACCGGCCGCGGCGGGCTATCATGACGGCAAGAACCGCGCGAGCGTGAGAAACTATCCCCCCTCTGGCGGAGGGGGAGAGAAAGAAGGCAGGCAAACCGAGAGCGCCGCCATTTCCGACGACGAGCGAAAAAAAACGAGGGGGTACGCGCACGGTACCACACGGGCGCGCGGGGTCGCTTTTCCCGCCCGCGATCAACGCGAGCGCAAAGGCTGCGAAAATTAAGCGAAAAAGAGCGCTGAAAAAATGGCGAGCGACGCCCGTAAACCATCCAGCCTTGGGCGCACGGCTGCGCGCGCCGGTATCCTTGCCCCCTCCCCCACTTCGGAAAGTTTGACTCCCTCACGGCGAAAACCGCAGGCCCCCACACACAGGAAAATTTTTCCCCATGCAGTGAGCTGCAAAGGCGCTTTTGCGGCTGCAAAATTTCCTCCTATTTTTTCTCCAACACCGATGATTTGACGCCGCCAGCGCATACCACGCAATAACACAAAAGCCTTGAAAAACAAGGCGTGAGAGCAAGACCGCGCACCACAGGAAAGACGCCCGAGCAGTTCAAATCTGAGTGTCACCTCCAGAAGTTAGGATTTCAAGCAGAAATGTTTGAAATCCTTTCTTTTTATATTAAATTAGTCGTATTTTCGTGCTTTTCAAATCCCAGTTTTCTCTGAAAATCGCCCGAAATACCCGTTTAGGGGAAAGGGTCTGCATTTTTTGCTCTGTTTTCCCTTTGATTTTCTCTTTACAGCAAATCGATCAAGGCCTGTGCTGCTTGGCACAGGCCTTGTTTGTTTTCTTCAGAATACCGCCGTCAGCAGCATGTAATAGCCGCAGGCGATGAGAACGGTGAGCAAAAACAGCGGCAGGAGCTTTTTGACCGTGGCGAAAAATGTGACGCCGAAATAGTCCGAGATGATTGCCGTGCAGATGTGCGTGGGGCTCAGCTGACTCGAGGCGAAGCTGACGCTCATCAGCAGCGCCAGCAAAAACGCGCCGCCGTTCGGGATCATGGTGTAGGCCAGCGGGATAAAGGCCGCGGCCGCGGCGCTCGATCCCGCGACCAGCGTGCCGAACGCGTACAGGATCACGAGCACCAGAAACGCCGGAATGGGCAGATGCTCGAAATACGTCGGCAGCACGTCGATCACGCCGCCAAGGATCAAAAGGTCCTTGAAGACATACGTCATCGTAATACCGAGCAGCGACTTTAGGTCAAAGCCCTTGACGAGCGCATCGCGCACCTCCTGCGCGGAGAATTTTTCGACCAGCGCGTTGACGGCCGCGATGACCGCCACGACGGCCCACGTCGGCAGCGAGAACACGATGATCACCGCGATCGCCAGCAGCAGCGACCACAGGCTCCGCAAAAGCAGACGCACGCACTCTTTTTTGCTGCGTCCCGTCTCGCCGACTGTGCGCGGCACGCGGCGCAGATAGACAAGGTAAATTGCCAGAAGCGTCAGCAATGCCATCGGGATCATCCACACAAAAAACGACGAGATTGAAATGCCGCTGATGCTGCACGCCACGATAACGCCCGTGAACGTCGGCACCATAGCCTCGGGAATGTGGCGGAGGTACGTGGCGACCGCCGCCTTTTCATCGTTTTTGAGGTGGTCGCCCGCCATCGTGTCCACCATGCCGCCGCAGATCGTCACGGTGGCGGGGCCCTGCATCAGGCCGATGAACATGCAGGCAAGCGACGTGTTGAGCCTCGGGTCGCGCATTAGTCCATTCATCGCCCGCTGTGCATCCTCGAACCGATGGCGCAGGTCAAGCTCGTAGACGAGCACCGAGATCACGTACATCGCAAGGTTCACTGACCAGACGTCCCAGCCCGTGAGCGTGCGCAGCGCCGTCTGCCCCGCCGTGGCGAGCGGCAGGCGGAACATCACGATCATCAGGAGTGAACCAAAAATCATCGCAAGATAAAGGGGCAGGCGTTTATTGAGCAGGGCGAGGATCACCACAAAGATGATCAGAACTTTGATAAGTGCCATGGTGCTGACTTCCTCTCTCCATTTCCCGCGCAAAGCAAGAAAAAGGCCGGGCGGCCACTTTTAGGGTACCGTCCGGCCAAAATGCTATTGCGTAGTGCCTTAGTGCTTCTCTCAGGACTTCTGCTCTCTCGGCAGCAGGTGGATAGCGTGCTTCGGGCAATTGGGCGCGCAGATGGTGCAGCCCCAGCACTTGTCCACATCGTAGTGCACCTTGCGGTTGTCGTCCTTGTAGAACGCACCGAAGTTGCAAATCTTCGTGCACTTGCCGCAGTTGACGCACTCGTCCTCGTGCCAGTCGATCTTCCAGTTGGATTCGGGATAGATCAGGCGGGAGCCGGCCTTATAGGCCATCTGCATCGGGAAGCAGCACAGACCGTCGCAGTTGCAGATGAAGCCGTCCTCGCCGTTCTGCATGAGTCCGCTGGCGTTGAACTCGCGCACCTTCTTTTTCATGTCCTCAGGGCTGATGGGCTCGCCCATGCCGCGGTCGACCGCGCTGTTCGGCCCGTCGTTCATGTTGACGCACACATTGAGCTTGCGGTCGTGGAAATACTTCTGACTCTTGCAGTTGCAGGGCACAAGATGGATGCTGCCGTGATGCCCGTCGATGATCTTATCGAACTCCTCGAGCGTCAGATACGTCTGGTTGTGGACATAGACGCCCTCACCGGCGACCTTGGCTTTCACTTGCGGCAGATAGATCGACTGATAAATCTCTGTCTGCCAGTCGTAGAGCGCCTCGATGAGCTCTCTCGGCAGACAGCCGAACTCATAGTACTCAAACTGCGCATAGTAGGAATAGCGGCTGTAGAAGTCGCTGATCTTCCAGGTCGGCTCGTCCGCATCCGTGACCTTGTTGAGTACGTTGCGGGAGTACATGCGGTTGATGAGCACGTAGGGCGACGCGGCCAGGCGGTTCTTCTCCATGAGCTTACGCAGTTCCTTTTCCGTCATGGGCTCCTTGCCCATCAGAAGAATGACCTGCCATTCCTCCTCGTGCACCATCAGGTCGGCCACTTCGTCGAACTGCTCGGGCACTCCAAAAAGCTCGTGCGCTTTCTTGCGATTCTCGTCGCTCAGCTTGCTGGTCAGTAAAGACATATTGCTATCTCCTCTTTTTATTGCTTGCCTGATTTCTTATTTTATCCGCATTGCCTTTTCGGGGGCGCTATCCTCCGCCCTCCACAGCAATGATACAACGATGCTATGAAGCATTCTTATTTTATCATAATGCTTCGCCGACGAATTATCGTTGAATCCGCAGCGCATCGCCGCCCGCTTCGCCATGCGGCCGCCCAACGGATTCAACGCTTTTTTCAACGGTAACTTAGTATAATTTTTTCATGCCAAACGCTCAAGCGTTTCTGCGTTATGCACAAAAGTGGCATGAACCGGCAAGCGGCTGTTTCTTTCGCAAAAAAGCGGCTTGTCATTCCCCCAGCGTTGGCGTATGATGAAAAGGTAGGCTGATTCCCCCGCGGAATCTGTCTTTCTCGTATTTGCTTTTTTTACTCTCCCATTCCGTTTTAAGGAGGTTCCCGCACAGTGGACGTTTTAATCACCCAAAAGAAAATGACCGACTCCGAGGCCTTTGTCAAGGCCCGCGGCGGCGGCAACCTGATTGGCAAGGCCATGTACGGCGGCGGCAAGATCACGATGAAGCAGCTCTATTTGCAGAGCTTTGAGGTCGTGTTCGACGCCTATTTCAAGCCCGGCCTTGTGGAGCGCTTTTTCACCCGCAAGGGCCAGATGGGCGGCAACTCGCAGAAGATCTGCATGATCGTCGAGGGCACGCGCTGCACGGCGAGCTATCACGAGCAGCCGCTCCCGCTTTACGAAGCCGACCTCGATCCCGACATGTGCCAGGATTCCACCTTCGACAAAGAGAAGATCATCGCCCAGGCCAAGCGTGTCGCCATGCGCATCATGCGCCGCCACTCGGGCCACATCATCACCTCGATGGAGGTCGCATCCTACCGTCCCTTCTACCGCCCGTACTACGTCGCGTTCTACGGTGAGATGGAGATGGGCAAAAAGGTGCGCTACATCGCCATCGAGGCCGACGGCTACAAGACCGACAGCTCCCTGTAAGAGAGCGAGCCCCACATTTCAAGAGGTACGATCCGATATGAACACTGTTACGCTTGGCGGCACCGCCACCATCAACGACCTTGTCAGCGTCGCGCGCTTTGGCGCAAAGGTTGCATTTTCCAAAGAATATGAAGAGCGCGTCAACCACTGCCGCGCCCATGTCGACCGCTTCAGCCACGAAGGCAAGGCCATCTATGGCCTGACCACGGGCCTTGGTGACAACTGGAAGAAGTTCATCCCCGAAAAGGACCGCGAGACGATCCAGCGCAACAACATCTACGCCCACACCTGCGCCGTCGGCGAGCCCATCGCCGAGGAGTGCACGCGCGCAATGATGTTTGTCATGCTCTGCCACTTCGGCTCCGGCCATACGGGCATCCGTCTTGAAACGCTCGCGCTGATCCGCGACATGCTCAACGCGGGCATCAGCCCCGTCGTCCCCGGTCATGGCTCCGTCGGCTATCTGACGCTCGAGGGCCACATCGGCATGGTGATGATCGGCGAGGGCAAGGCCACCTATCAGGGCGAAACGCTTGACGGCGCAGAGGCGCTCAAGCGCGCGGGCCTCAAGCCCCTCGTGCTCTCTTCCAAAGAAGGCCTTATCCTGCTCTCCGGCACCACGTCCGTCACCGCGTTCGCGTCGCTTGCGATCTATGACGCGCAGACGCTCAGCCTGACGGCAGACATTGCGGGCTCTTTCACGCTCGAGGTGCTCAAGGGTACGCTGATGGCTATGGACGAGCGCCTGATGGCCGTGCGTCCGCACCCCGACCAGATCAACACCGCGGCCAACATCCGCGCCATTTTGAAGGACAGCCCCATGCTTGAGCGCTACCGCGGCCACCGCGTGCAGGACGCGCTGTCCATCCGCTGCATGCCGCAGCTCCACGGCCCGGTCAAAAAGGCCGTCAAGGACGCGCAGGCGACGCTCGCTATCGAGCTCAACTCGTCCGTCGACAACCCGCTCATCTTCGATGAGGAGGACGGCGGCGCGGTCGCGCTGATGGGCTGCAATGCCGACGGCACCTATGCCGGCATGGCGTCCGACAATCTCTGCATCGCGATCACGGATCTGTGCAAAATGAGCAACAGCCGCATCGACCGTCTGCTCAACAGTTTGGTCAGTGAGCTGCCGGCGTTCCTCAACAAGAACGCCGACTTCAACAACGGCCTCATGATGATCCAGTACGCCTCCGCGGGTCTTCAGGGCGAGCTGCGTATCCTCGCGCACCCCGCCGTGATCGACAATCTGACCACCTGCGCCAACCAGGAGGACTATGTCAACATGGGCTACAACGCCGCCAAGAAGGCCTATGACTCGATGCACCTCGCCAAGTATATCCTCGCCGCCGAGCTCATCTGCGACGGTCAGGCGCTCGACTGCTATGAGGATAAGCGCTGCGCCAAGGGCACGCAGGCTATCTACGACCTGCTCCGCAGCAAGGTTCCCGAGATGGACAACGACATGCCCCTCACGCCATATCTCGAGGCCGTCGCCCAGCAGATCATCGACCGCGCGTATATCCGAACCGTGGAAGCAAGCGTCGGCGCGCTGAAGTTCTAAAGGAGAATGCCATGATTGAGCACGAACATGTCCATGAGCACAGCCACGGGCACCCCCATGTGCACGGGCATGTCCATGACCCCGAGCAGACGAAAAAGATCAGCAACCGCCTTGCGCGCGCCATCGGGCACCTCGAATCCATCAAAAAGATGGTGGAGGACGACCGTGACTGCTCCGAGGTGCTGATCCAGCTCGCCGCGGTGGAGTCCGCCATCCGCTCGACCAGCCGCCAGATTTTGCGCAACCACATGGAGACCTGCGTCACCGCCGCCATCCAGCAAAATGACGAGGAGACGCTCTCCGAGCTTTACCGCGCGATCGACGAGCTTCTAAAATGACAAGTGAAAAAACGTCCGGCTGAATATCAGCCGGACGTTTTTTATTGGAATGTTCTTCCTTTTGCATAGCGGGCAAAAATGCGCGCAAACTAAGCGCGGCAAACGCCAAAACAATTTTTTGGGAGGACAAATCTATGACCGATCATACCAATAACGGCTGCTCCTGCACGCCCAACACCTCTATTCGCTGCGCCGTGACCAACTGCGCCAACCACTGCAAGGACGCCCAGTACTGCGGTCTGAACGCCATCCAGGTCGGCACGCACGAGGCCAACCCCACCATGGACCAGTGCACCGACTGCCAGAGCTTCAAGAAGCAGTAATTTTTGCAGCCGCCCCTCAGGCGGCCGCTACATAGCATCAAAAAGGCGGTGACAGCATGACGGAAAAGAGCAAATACCGCGTCTGCGGCGCGCTCGCAGGCACGGTGAACGGCTTATTCGGCGGAGGAGGCGGCATTCCGCTCGTCTTTTTGCTGCGCTCGTGGGCAAAACTCTCCGACAAGACGGCGCTTGCGACCTGCGTGGCCGTCATCTTCCCGTTCTGCCTTGTGTCGGTACTCGTGTACGCGTTCCGCGGCGCGCTGCCGCTTGGAGAGGCACTCCCCTACCTTGTCGGCGGGCTTGCAGGCGGATGGATCGGCGGCAGGCTCTTCAAGGACGTGCCGAACACGTGGCTCAAGCGCATTTTCGCGCTGTTTCTGCTCTATGGCGCGGTGAGGTACCTTCTGTGACGGACTGGCTCTTTCCCGCGCTCTGCGGGCTTTTGACGGGAATCCTCTCGTCCTGGGGCGTCGGCGGCGGGACACTGCTTCTTTTATGCATGACGCTCTTTTTCGGCGTGGAGCAGCGCACAGCGCAGGCCATCAACCTGCTCTATTTTCTGCCAACCGCGGGCATCTCGCTCTTCGCGCATCGCAAAAACGGATATCTCGACAAAGCCGTCCTGTGCGCGGCCATCCCGACCGGCACGCTCTGTGCGCTCGCCGCCGCGTTTTTGACGACAATGGTCGACAGCAGCGTCTTCCGCAAGCCGTTCGGGCTGTTCCTGCTCTACGCGGGGCTGTCGATCCTCTTTGAAAAGAAGAAAAACAGCAAAAAAGAAACGCCGTGACTTTCGTCATGGCGTTTTCGATTCTATTCAGATGCGCAGCGCCGTTTCCAGCGCGATATAGAGCTTGCCGAGGTCGTGGTTCGCGCCGCGAAGATTGGCGACATCGTAGCCGCTCTCCTCCAGCACGTCCCCCGCCTCGAGGAAGTTATAGAGCGATAAGCCGTAAAAACTGCACACCGCCTGCACACCGGCGAGCTCCATCTCCACGGCGAGACAGCCCTCGCTTCTTCGCTGCGCGACGAGGCCCGCAGTCTCGCGGATCATGGCGTCCGTCGTCCAAACCCGCCCCGTCACGTGCGGGACGCCCAGCTCGGTAAAGATGGCCGAGAGCTTCCGCGCGTTCTCGACCGTGATGTAGTCGGACGGCGCAGCGAAATAGTACGAGCAGCCCTCGCCGCGGTAACTCTCCGTCGGGACGATAAATTTGCCCCTCGTCGCCTCCCGATTCAAGCTCCCGCAGGAACCGAACATCACGAACTTCGACGCACCGACGATCCAGCTCGCCTCATAGCACTCCGATGCGGCAATCGCCGAGCCAATGCCCGAGAGGTAAAACGCGATGTCCTTTCCCTTGTAATTCATGCGGTAAATGGGGATATTCCCGTTGCACGCACCGATCAGGCCGATCTTTTCACTGGGAAAGGTGTCCAGCAGATGCTGATAGATCTTTTGCGAAAACAGGATCAGGCACGTTTCGACAAGGTGCTTTTGCTCACCGTAAAAGTCCCGCAGGCTGATGACGGGCTCAGTCTTATCGTCAAAGCAGTCGGTGATCATCTTTTCAGCGCTGGTCCGTCAGTTTTTCGAGCGCGTCTTTTGCGGCCATCTGCTCGGCTTCCTTCTTGCTGCGGCCCGCGCCCTTGCCCACAGCGCCGCCGTTGAGCAGCACTTCAAAATAGAACGTCTTGTCATGGTCGGGGCCGCTCTCACCAAACAGGCGGTAGGAAAGCGTCTGGTTCGGCGTGCGCTGCACGAATTCCTGTAAAATGGTCTTATAGTCGCGGCGCTTTTCCTCGGCGACCTCCTCGCGCTCGGTATCGAGCAGCACGCGGTGGATGAGCGCGCTGGCCGCGCTGATGCCGCCGTCAAGATACACCGCGGCAAACACCGCCTCGGTCGCGTCGGCCAGGATAGACGGACGCGTGCGGCCGCCGCAGCTCTCCTCGCCGTTGCCGAGCTTTAAGTATTTTCCAAGCTCCAGGCGCTGCGCGACCTCGTGCAGGCTGTCCTCGCACACGAGCAGCGCGCGGATGCGCGTCAGCTCCCCCTCCGGCGCGGTAGGATGCTTGGCAAACAGATACTCCGCCGTCACAAAGCCGAGCACGCTGTCACCCAGGAATTCCAGGCGCTCGTTGCTGAAAAAATTTGCGCCGCGGTGCTCGTTGGCATACGAGCTGTGGCGCAGCGCCTCTTCGAGCAGCGCCGGATTTTTGAAATGATATTGCAGCTTTTCTTCCAAGGCCTGCATGGTTTTTCCTCCTGATAAAAGGACGCCCCGCGCAAAGCGGGGCGGCTTTTTTCTTCTTAACCGAGCTTCGTGCTCAGGTAGCGCACGCAGTCGCCCACCGTCTTGAGCGAGGTGAGCTCCTCCTCAGGGATCTCATCGAGCTCAAACTCTTCCTCCATGGCCATCACCAGTTCGACAAGATCCACGGAGTCGGCGCCAAGATCTTCCTCAAAAGAGCTGTCCATCGTGACCTCATCGGGGTCGAGCGCGAACTGCTCGACGATCAGCTTCTGCATCGTTTTGAAAATTTCTTCGGGGCTCATAAGTCTTATACTTCCTCTCACGGTTTTGGTTCTTCCAAATGATACGGCAAAGGCACTGTACTGTCAATACCCATTTTGCCGCTTTTTGGCATTCGCGTTATTCTGCCTTCTGTTCAATACGCATCTTGTCGATATTTTGCGCGATGTCGTCGATGATACCGCTGCGCGCGACCTCCATCGCCTGACGGACCGCATTGCAGATACCGACCTCACTCGCGCTGCCGTGCGCCTTGACGACCGGCTTCGAGATGCCGAGCAGCGCCGTACCGCCGACCTCGTTCGCGTCGAGCATTTTCTTGAAATCGCCGAGCTGTCCCTTGAGCAGCAGCGCCGCCAGCTTCGTGCCGGTGCTGTGCATCAGCATTTCCTTCAATTTGATGGAAAGAAGCTTGCCCGTGCCCTCGATGCTCTTGAGCATGATGTTGCCGCTGTAGCCGTCGGCGACGATGACGTCGCACTCACCGAGCATCGCTTCCTTGGCCTCAATGTTGCCGGTGAAGTTGAGGTGCCCCGCCTCGCCCGCTTCCTTGAGCTTCTGATATGTTTCGCGGCGCAGCGTGTCGCCCTTGCTCTCCTCCGCGCCGATGTTCAAAAGACCGATGCGCGGATTTTCGACGCCGAGCACTTTCTGCGCGTAGTAGCTGCCAAGATACGCAAATTGCAGCAGGTATTCGACCGTGCACTCGGCGTTCGCGCCGCAGTCGATGAGTACCGCCTTGCCCTTGACCGTCGGGATGGTCGGCGCGAGCGCCGCGCGGCGAAGACCCCGGATGCGCTTGACAAGAAGCGTCGCGCCCGCGAGGAGCGCGCCCGTGCTGCCCGCGCTGACAAAGCCGTCCGCGCCGCCCGCGTGCAGCATATTGAGCCCCACGGTGAGGGACGAATCCTTCTTGTGCTTAAAAGCCGTCGCCGGATCGTCGCAGATCTCGACCACCTCGGTCGCGTTGGCGATCTCCATGCCCTTGGGGAGTTCCTTACAGCCGCACTGCTGCAGAGCCTTCAAGATCTCTTCCGTTTTTCCGGTCAGGACGATGTCCACGCCGTACTTCTCCTGCGCCATCAGCGCGCCCTTGACGGGCGCGAGCGGGGCGAAATCGCCGCCCATGGCGTCGACGATGATCTTCATGGGGTCATTCTCCTTTCCTGTCACTCAGCACGTCCTCGCGCATCGCGTCGATCTTTTCAAGCGAGCGCGCGGCGAGCTGCGCATTTTTCACACGCTTGCCGCCCTTGATGCGGTAGCCCAGCGGCGGCATGATACCAAAGTTCACGTTCATCGGCTGAAAGTCCGAGACCGTCGTATCGCTGATGTAAAGCCCCAGCGCCCCGATGGCCGTCTCGCGTGGGAAATCGACGGGCGGTTTGCCTTCGAGTCTTCTTGCCATCTCGATGCCCGCCAGAAAGCCCGAAGCTGCGGACTCGATATAGCCCTCCACGCCGGTCATCTGCCCGGCAAAGGCGATGCGGTCATCCGCGATTAGGCGATAGTAGCGGTCCAGCATCCCCGGCGAGCGGAGATAGGTGTTGCGGTGCATCACGCCGTAGCGCACAAACTCCGCATCATGCAGCGCGGGGATCATCGAAAACACGCGCTTCTGCTCGGGAAAGCGCAGATGCGTCTGGAAGCCGACAAGGTTATAGACGCTGCCCTGCGCGTTGTCGCGCCGCAGCTGGACGACGGCATAGGGCTCTTTCCCCGTCTTCGGGTCTCGCAGACCGCGCGGCTTGAGTGGGCCGTAGCAGAGCGTATCGTGCCCGCGGCGCGCCATGACCTCGACGGGCATGCAGCCCTCGAAGACGTTTTTATCCTCAAAGCCGTGTACGCTCGCTTCCTCGGCGGTCGTGAGCGCCTGCCAGAAGGCATCGTACTCCTCCTCCGTCATTGGGCAGTTGATGTAGTCCGCCGTCCCCTTGTCGTAGCGTGAGGCGAAAAACGCCGAATCCATGTCGACGCTCTCAAACGTCACAAGTGGCGCGGCGGCATCGAAAAAGTTCAGCGTGTGCCCGTCGCCGATCTTTTCGGCGATGGCGGCGGCGAGCGCGTCGCTCGTCAAGGGGCCCGAGGCGATGATGACGTTCCCCTCGGGGATGGCCGTCACCTCGCCGGGGACAACCGTGATATTGGGATGCGAACGGATTTTCTCTGTCACGAGCTTTGAAAAGCCGTAGCGGTCGACCGCCAGCGCGCCGCCCGCCTCCACGCGCGTCGCGTCCGCGCAGGCAAGGATCAGCGAATCGAGGCGGCGCAGCTCCTCTTTGAGAAGGCCGACCGCGTTTTCGATCTGGTCCGAGCGCAGCGAATTCGAGCAGCAAAGCTCGGCAAAATCCGCCGTGTGGTGCGCGGGGGTGGTCTTTTCAGGTTTCATTTCATGCAGCGTCACGGCGATGCCGCGCTGCGCGAGCTGCCAGGCAGCCTCGCAGCCGGCAAGGCCGGCGCCGATCACAGTTACTTGCATCAGTTCTCTTCTTTCTCCGCGGTCTTTTTGGCCGCGGACTTGGTGGTCGTCTTCTTAGCGGCCGCCTTTTTCGTGGTCGCGGTCTTCTTTGCCGCCGTCTTTTTTGCGGGCTTTTCTGCACCATCCTCGGCTGCGGCCTTCTTTGTCGTTTTCTTCGCTGCGGCGGTCTTCGTCGCGGTCTTCTTGGTGCTCGCCGCTTTCGTCGTCGTTTTCTTTGCGGTGGTGCTCTTCTTAGCCGTCGTCTTCCTGGCGGCGGTCTTCTTTGCCGCGGTCTCCGCCGCATCGGCGGCTTCGGCGCTCTCCGCGCCCTCTTCCGCGGTCTCGGTGGTCTTCTTTTTCACATAGCCGCGCTGGTCTTCCGGCACAAAGCGCGAACACGCGGGGTTGATGCAGTACGGGCGCTTAAAGCCCTTGCCCGCCTTTTTGAACATCGTCTGGCCGCACTCGGGACAGTCGTCCTTCGTCGGCACATCCCAAGTCATGAAGTCGCACTTCTTCTCGGGATCGCTGCTGGTGGAGAATTCGCAGGCGTAGTACGTGTACTGCTTGTTCGTTTTCTTGCTCACGCCGGTGCGCTTCATCATGCGCCCGCCGCACTTGGGGCAGCGGCCCGGCATTTCGATGACAAGGGGCTTGGTGAACGTGCACTCAGGGTAGCCCGGGCAGGCCAGGAAGCGGCCAAAGCGCCCGCTCTTGATGACCATGTTGCGGCCGCAGACGTCGCACTTCTCCTCGCTGACCTCATCGGGGACCTTGAGTCTCACGCCCTCAAGCGCCTTCTCGGCGTTTTCAAGGTCGCGCTCAAAGCCGCCGTAAAAGTCGCGGATGACGTCCTTCCACGCGGTCTTGCCCTCTTCGACGGTATCGAGCTTTTCCTCCATGCGGGCGGTGAACTTCATGTCCACAATGTCGGGGAAGCGCTCTTCCATCAGGCCCGTCACCACCTCGCCGAGCGGCGTGGGGCGCAGGTATTTTCCGTCCTTGATGACGTATTCGCGGTCTAAGATCGTCGAGACCGTCGGCGCGTAGGTTGACGGGCGGCCGATGCCGTTCTGCTCCATCGCGCGGATGAGCGTCGCGTCCGTGTAGCGCGCGGGCGGCTGAGTGAAGTGCTGGAGCGGCGTATATGCCTCGAGCGTCAAGCCCTGCCCCTCGACGAGCGGCGGCAGCGTGCCCTCCTTTTCCTCCTTGCTGTCGTCGTCGCGGGATTCCTCGTAAACGGCGGTGTAGCCGGAGAATTTCAAGTTGCTGGCACTCGCGTGGAACTCGTGTCCGCCCGCCATGATCTGCGCGCTCACGCTGTCATACACGGCATTCGCCATCTGGGAGGCCAAAAAGCGGCTCCAGATCAGGCGGTACAGACGATATTGCTCGCCCGTCAGATCGCCCTTGATCTGCTCGGGCGTCAGGTTGACGTTCGAGGGGCGGATGGCCTCGTGCGCGTCCTGCGCGCCGGCCTTGGCCTTGTAGTGGCGGGCGGTCTTGGGATAGTAGCTCTGCCCGTAGCGGCCCAGGATAAACGTCTTCGCCGCAGCGATGGCCTCTTCGGAGATGCGCAGCGAGTCGGTACGCATGTAGGTGATGAGACCCACCGTGCCCTCGCCAGTGATGTCCACGCCCTCATAGAGCTGCTGGGCGATGGCCATGGTGCGGCGCGGCGTCATGTTGAGCTTGCGCGAGGCCTCCTGCTGTAAGGTGGAAGTGGTGAACGGCAGCGACGGGGAGCGCTGCTTGTCCGTGCGCTTGATATTCGTCACGGTAAAGGGCTTGTCGCCGATGTCGGCAATGATGCCGTCCACCTGCTCGCCGGAGGCCGGCTCGACCTTTTTACCGTCCTTTCCGTAGTAGTGTGCTTCAAAGGTCTTGTGCGTCGCCTCGTCGGTGAGGTCGGCGTCAAGCGTCCAGTATTCCTGCGCCTCGAAGGCCTGAATTTCCTTTTCGCGGTCGTCGACCATGCGCACGGCGACGGACTGCACGCGGCCCGCGGAGAGGCCGCGGCGGACCTTCTTCCACAGAAGCGGGCTGAGCTCATAGCCCACGATGCGGTCGAGTACGCGGCGCGCCTGCTGCGCGTCGACCAGGTCCTGGTCGATGGCGCGCGGCTCCTTGATGCTCTCGGAGACGACCTTTTTCGTGATCTCGTTGAAAGTCACGCGCTTGGCCTTTTCATCGTCCAGATTCAAAAGCGCTTTTAAGTGCCACGAGATGGCTTCGCCCTCGCGGTCCGGGTCCGTTGCAAGATACACGGTGTCGCTGCTCTTGGCGGCCTTTTTGAGCTCGCTGATGAGCTCCTCTTTTCCGCGGATGGGCTGATAGACAGGCTCGAAGTCGTGCTCGATATCAACGCCCAGCTTGCTTTTCGGCAGGTCGCGCAAATGGCCCATGCTGGCCTTGACCTCGTAGTCTTTGCCGAGATATTTTCCAATGGTTTTCGCCTTTGCCGGAGACTCGACGATCACCAGATGCTTTTTTGCCATGAATATTATTCCTCCAGTAGTGTGACGGTCAAAGAAAAATGCTTGCCGCTGCCCTGCTCGACGTAGCCCTCAAGCTCCATCATCGTCAGCGCGGAAAGAACACGGCGCGTGGGGATCTGCGTCTTTTCGATCAGATCGTCCACCTGCAGCGCGCCGTCTTTCAGTGTGCGCAGAATGGCGATCTGATCGTCGGTCAGCCCCGCGTCGTTGGTTTTCAAATTCAGTGTCGGCAGCGACAGTATTTCCTCCGCCGCGGCCTGCTTGGCGCGTGCTTGCTCCTCGCGCGCCTGATAGCCGAGCGTACGCGGAAGCTCCACGCGCTCGCCGAGTATTTTATGCGGATAGATGGCCTCGTACTCGCGCAGCACATCCCAGCTGTCGGTGATGAGGCCCGCCGCGCCGTCCGCGATCAAACGGTTGCAGCCGCGGCTGAGTGGCGCGTCGATCGGACCGGGAACGGCGAAAACATCGCGTCCCTGCTCAAGCGCGGTATTCGCCGTGATGAGCGCGCCGCTCTTTTCCGGCGCTTCGACCACGATGGTCGCGAGGCTCAAGCCGCTGATGATGCGGTTTCGCACGGGAAAATGCCACGCCTCGGCCGCCGTCCCGGGCGGATACTCGCTGATGAGCGCGCCCGAGGCCGCGATATCGCGGTACAGCCATTCATTCTCCGCGGGATAGACAATGTCCAGCCCGTTGCCGAGCACGGCGATGGTCTTTCCGCCCGCGCGCAGCGCGCCGCGGTGAGATGCGCTGTCCACGCCCGCCGCCGCGCCGGAGATCACGACCGCGCCCTGCTTGCACAGGCCGTAGGCGATCTTCTCCGCCGCTTCGATGCCGTAGGGCGAGGCCTTGCGCGTGCCGACCATGGCGACAGCGACCTCCTCGTCGATAACGGGGAGCTGGCCTTTGACATAAAGCAGGCACGGCGGCTCAAAGATATTGCGCAGGCGCATCGGATAGTCCGCGTCCTGCATCGTGAGAAGCCGCAGCCCCAGCCGCGAACACGCGCCGAGGATACGGTCGGCGTTTTCCAACGATTTTTCCGCGAGCAGTGCGATCTGCCGCGGCTCGATGCCCTCGACGAGGCGGTACTCGTCCTCGTCGGCATAGTAGACGTTCTCCGGCGTGCCGAAATAATCGAGCAGCAGAAGCTTTGAACGGTTTGTCAGTCCCTTGACCTCCGAGAGCCACACCCAGTATTTAAGGCCCGCCATGAAGAGCACCTCCTTGTTTGTTTCAGCGATACATCTCCCACAGAACGACCGTCGCCGCGATGGCCGCGTTGAGCGACTCGCAGCGCGGGCTCATGGGAATTTTGAGCGTTTTGGCGCACTCATCCAGCATTTGCTGCGACAGTCCGCGCCCCTCGCTGCCGATGGCGACAGCGGCTTTGGACAGGTTCGCGTCAGACAGCGGCACGGTGTCCTCACGCAGCGCCGTGCCGTAGAGCGGGACGCCGCTTTTACTGAGCAGCGCGAAAAGCTCCTCCGGCGTGACGCTGTACGCCTCGCGGCGGAAGATCGCGCCCATCGTGGCGCGCGCCGTCTTGGGATTGAAGAGGTCGGCGCAGGCGTTGACTAAGAACACGCCGTCGCACTCAAACGCGTCCGCCGTGCGCAGGATGGTCCCCACGTTCCCGGGGTCCTGCACGCCGTCCAGCACGAGATAGTGCTTACCCGCAAGCGTTTCGGGCAGCTTCGTCTCGGGAAGCGCGACCGTAAACAGTGCGCCCTGCGGCGTCTCCATCGGGCTCACCGAGCGCATCAGGTCTTCGCTCACGCACACGGCGCGCACGGTATCGGGAAGCGTTGGAATCTCCACACCGTCGGAGAACACCGCCGTTTGGACCGGCGCGCCCCACTTGAGCGCTTCGTCCAAGAGCTTTGTCCCGTCGCAGAGATATTCGCCGCTCTTTTTGCGGTAAGACCGGGAGGAAGCGAGCTTGCGCAGGTGCGTCATCAGCGGATTCTGCCGGCTCGTGATGGTTTCCACGTTCATTTTTCCTCTTCCCTCCAAGTTTCTTATTTAATATGTATCACACTATATTATCAACTGCCGCCCTTTGTCAAGCAAAAGAATCTTTTGCACCGTTTCACTTTTGCGCGGATCGGTGCGCCGCGGCTTTACAGTTCGCCCCCTTTTGTGGTACACTGAGTGTGAAATATCACGCAGCATGACTGCAAGGAGGTACCCCCAAATGGAATCTGCCAAATCGCGTTTTCTGCGCTATGTGACCTATTACACCACCTCGGATGAATTCACCGGCACCTCGCCCTCTACGGAGCGGCAGAAGGACCTCGGCCGCGCGCTGATGCAGGAGCTTGAAGCGCTGAAGCTCGAGGACGTCCACATGGACGACTGCGGCAATGTGCTTGCAACGCTCCCCGCGAGCGAGGGCGTGGACGCGCCCGTCATCGCACTCATCGCGCACATGGACACCGCTCCCGACGCTTCGGGCGAAAACGTCAAGCCCCGCCTCGTGCGCTACGAGGGCGGCGAGCTGAAGCTCAACGACACTGTCTCCCTCACCGAGGCGCTCTGCCCCGGCCTTGAAAGCCATGTGGGCGAAGAGCTCATCGTCACCGACGGCACGACGCTCCTCGGCGCGGACGACAAGGCCGGCGTCGCCGAGATCATGGCCGCGGTCGAGACGATGATTGAGAAAAACGTCAAACACGGCGAAGTGCGCGTCATCTTCACGACCGACGAGGAGATCGGCAACGGCGTGGACGGGCTCGACGTGCAGAAGCTCGGCTGTGACTACGGCTACACCGTGGACGGCGGCCCGCTCGGTGAGATCGAATTTGAAAACTTCAACGCCGCGTCCGCCGTTCTGACGGTGCACGGCGTTGGCGTCCACCCCGGCAGCGCCAAAAATGTCATGATCAACGCCGCGACCGCGGCGATGGCCTTCCATGCGATGCTGCCTGAGGACGAAGTGCCGGAGAAAACCGACGGCTACGAGGGCTTTTTCCACCTGACCGAGATGAGCGGCAGCGTGACCGAGGCGACGCTCCGCTATATCATCCGCGACCACGACCGCGAGCGCTTTGAGGAGAAAAAGGCGCTCTTTGCCGACTGCGCCGCGCGCCTCGACGAAATTTACGGCAACGGCACAGCTGAGGCCCAGATCAATGACAGCTACTACAACATGAAGGAGAAGATCCTCCCCCACTTCCACCTCATCGAGCGCGCGGAAAACGCCTTCCGCGCCAACGGCGTCGAGCCGCAGTGCGTACCCATCCGCGGCGGCACGGACGGCGCGCGCCTGTCCTGGGACGGGCTGCCCTGCCCCAACCTCTCCACCGGCGGCTACAATTACCACGGCGTGCGCGAGTGGATCCCCGCGGACAGCCTTGAGGCCATGACGAACGTGCTCGTCACGCTGACGGAGAGCTTTGCCGAATGAGGCAATCGTTATCGTAACAAAGAATTGGAGTGATTTTGTGATGAATCCTGTCGAAAAGCTCGCACTTTTGCGCGCGGAGATGAAAAAGCGCCACTTGGACGCCTACGTCGTCGTGACCGATGACTTTCACGCATCCGAATATGTCGGCGCGCACTTCAAGGCGCGCGAATTTCTCTCCGGCTTCACCGGCTCTGCCGGTACGCTCGTCGTGCTGCCGGACGCCGCCGCACTGTGGACGGATGGCCGCTACTTTTTGCAGGCCTCGCAGCAGTTAGAGGGCAGCGGTATTGAGCTCATGCGCATGGGCCAGCCCGGCGTGCCTGAGATCCCCGCGTTCCTGCGCGACCACGTTCCTGAAAACGGCTGGATCGGCTTCGACTCGCGCACGATCAGCAACGACTTCGCCCGTTCGATCGGCGAAAAGACGCGCGAGAAGCACATCCGCTTTGCGGGCGACGAGGACCTTGTCGACCTCGTGTGGGCGGACCGCCCCGCACTCTCGTGCGAGCCGGTGTGGGAGCTGGACGTAAAGTATGCAGGCCTGACGCGCAGGGAAAAGCTCGAAATGGTGCGCGGCAAGATGAAGGAGATGGGTGCAAGCGTGTTCGTCATCCCCTCTCTCGACGAGGTCGCGTGGCTTTTGAACCTGCGCGGAAACGATGTGCTCTTCACGCCCGTGTTTCTCTCGTATCTGCTGCTTGAGCAGGACACGGCCACGCTCTGCGTGCAGAGAGAGGCCGTGAGCGCAGAGATCGAAGCACATTTGAAATCTGACGGCGTAACGCTCGCCCCCTATGACGACATCTACCGCCTCGTCGCGGCGCTGCCCACGGGCACCCGCGTACTGCTCGACGGCGAGCGCGCCAACTACCGCATTCTGCAAAGCGTGCCGGAGAGCGCTGAAGTCCTCGACCGCACGAGCCCCATTCAGCTGATGAAGGCGGTGAAGACGCCCGCGGAGCAGGAGAACGAGCGCCTTGCCCACATCAAGGACGGCGTGGCCGTCACGCGCTTCATCTACTGGCTCAAGCACACGATCGGCAAAGAGCCGATCACCGAGCTCAGCGCGTCGAAAAAGCTCGAATCTCTTCGCGCCGAGGGTGAGCACTATCTTGAGCAGAGCTTCGACCCCATCCTCGCCTACGGCGCGCACGGCGCGATCGTCCACTACGAGCCGACCGAGGAGACCGACATTCCCATGGAGCCGCGCGGCCTCTGCCTCGCCGACACGGGCGCGCAGTATTTGGAGGGCACGACCGACATCACCCGCACCATCGCGCTGGGGCCGCTCACGGACGAGGAAAAGCGCATCTACACGCTTGTCCTGCGCGGACACATACAGCTGGGCGCGGCCAAGTTCCTGCACGGCTGCATGGGCGAAAACCTTGACATGCTGGCCCGCACGCCGCTGTGGGAAGCGGGCCTCGACTTCAACCACGGCACGGGCCACGGCGTGGGCTTCGTCCTCGGCGTGCATGAGGGCCCTGAGCGCGTACACTGGGATGTGAAGCGCCAGAAGCGCCACTGCGTCATTGAAGAGGGCATGATCTTCTCGAACGAGCCGGGCATTTACCTTGCCGGCAAGTTCGGCGTGCGCATTGAGAACCTCGTCGTTGTACGCGAGGCTGAGGTCAATGAGTACGGCCGCTTCCTTGCGCTCGAACCGCTGACGCTCGTGCCATATGACCGCGATGCGATCGATCTGTCGCTGCTCTCGTCGCGCGATGTGGAGCTTTTGAATGCTTATCACGCTAAGGTCTTTGCGGCGATCTCGCCGTATCTGAGTGGGGATGAGCTGGAGTGGCTCAAGGAGGTTACTGAGCCAGTGCAGTTCTGCTGAACATCATAAAAGGCAGCGCGATAGCGCGCTTCTATCCCTACACCGTGCAGGGGCACGGAAAAAGGGGGCCATTCTCTCTCGTGAGAGAATGGCCCCCTTTTGATCCCCTAAGAGAACGCAAGGGGCACTGCCCCTTGACCCCGACATTGGCAGATTGCAGCTTGAAGAGCTACACGCGCTGCGCAATGTAAGTGCGGTGTACATGGCTTCGCCATGAACCCCTGCGATTCGGTTCATCCAGCAACCGCGCCTTACTCCGTGAGGCGCGTGTGACGGGATGATCGGCGGCAGACTGCGTATGAGATCACATGGCATTGTGAAAAAAGTGCCTTTCCGAACTGGAAAGGCACTTTTGAATCTTAATAGAGCTTGGCGCCGGCGGGGATATCGTCGTCGACCATCAGGAAGTTGAGTCTCTCCTCCCCGTCCACATGGTGGACGGCGGAGATCAGCATACCGCAGGAGTCGATGCCCATCATCTTGCGCGGGGGCAGATTGACGATGGCGATGGCGGTCTTGCCGACAAGATCCTCGGGCTCGTAATAGTCGTGGATGCCGGAAAGGATGACGCGGTCCTTGCCCGAGCCGTCGTCGAGGACGAACTTCAAGAGCTTCTTGCTCTTGGGCACGGCGGTGCACTCCTTGATCTTGACCGCGCGGTAGTCGGACTTGGCAAAGGTGTCGAAGTCGACCTGCTCTTCGAAGATCGGCTCGCTCTCGACCTTGTCGACCTCTTCGGCGGCGTGCTCGCCCTTGGGCTTGACAAAGCCGGTCGCGCCGGTGGGCTTCACGGCGGCGGGAGCGGACGCTTCAGCCTTCTTCTCAGCCTTTTCGCTCTTCTTGGGCATATCGAGCGGCTTCATCGTGGGGAAGAGGATGACGTCGCGGATGGAGTCGGTACCGCAGAGCATCATCGCGCAGCGGTCGATGCCGAAGCCCAGGCCACCCGTCGGGGGCAGACCGTATTCGAGGGCCATGACGTAATCCTCGTCCATCATCTCGGCCTCGTCGTCGCCGTTGGCGCGCTTTTCGACCTGCGCCTTGAAGCGCTCGTACTGATCCATCGGGTCGTTGAGCTCAGTGAAAGCGTTGCCCATCTCGCAGCCGCAGACGAACATCTCGTAGCGCTCGGTGAGGTACGGGTCAGACGGGCTGCGCTTGGCAAGCGGGCTCACTTCGACGGGGTACATGGTGATGAACGTCGGCTGGACGAGGGTCTCCTCGACCTTCTGGTCGAAGGTCTCGTACAGGGCGTTGCCCCAGGTCTTGTCCACGCCGTCCATATCGACGCCGACGCTCTTGGCGAGCGCGACGGCGGCCTCGGCGTCGCCCTCGATCGCCATGAAGTCCGCGCCGGTCACTTCCTTGACGGCGTCAGCCATCGTGACGCGCTTCCACGACGGGGTCAGGTCAATGTCCTTGCCGAGCCACTGGATCTGATAGGTGCCGAGGATCTCCTTCGCGGCGCCGGAGAGGATGGCCTCGAGGATGTCCATCATGCCGTCGAGGTTCGTGTAGGCCTGATAGAGCTCGCAGGTGGTGAACTCGGGGTTATGCTTGGTGTCCATACCCTCGTTGCGGAAGATGCGGCCGACCTCGTACACGCGCTCCATGCCGCCGACGATCAGGCGCTTTAAGTGCAGCTCGGTGGCGATGCGCATGTACATGTCGATATCGAGGGTATTGTGGTGCGTAATGAAGGGGCGCGCATTCGCGCCGCCCGCGATGGGGCTCAAAACCGGCGTCTCGACCTCCATAAAGCCGATGGAGTCGAGGTAGCGGCGCAGATACGCGACAAACTTCGAACGAATTTCGAAGTTGCGCTTGGACTCGGGGTTGATGATCAGGTCCACATAGCGCTGACGGTAGCGCGCTTCCTTATCGGTCAGGCCGTGGTACTTCTCCGGCAGGGGACGCAGAGACTTACTGAGCAGCGTGATCTTCTTGGCGCGCACGCTCATCTCGCCGCGCTGGGTGCGGAACACCTCGCCCTCGACGCCGACGATATCGCCGATGTCGTACTTCTTGAAGCGGTTGTACTCCTCCTCATCCATCTCGTCCTTGCGGGCGTAGAGCTGGATGCGGCCGGACTTGTCCTGCAGATCGCAAAAGCTGACCTTGCCCATGCCGCGTTTGCTCATCAGGCGGCCCGCGACGCGGACCTCGCTGCCCTCAAGCGCGTCAAAGTTGTCCTTGATGTCCTGAGCGTGGTGCGTCACGTCGAAGCGCGTCTCCTTGAAGGGATCGCGGCCCTCGGCGCGCAGCGCTGCGAGCTTTTCGCGGCGGACCTTCAGGATCTCGCTGAGGTCCTGCTCGGGAGCGTTGGTCTGGATATTTTCTTCAGCCATGATATTTCTTTACTCCTACTCTATATAATACAGCTTAACGTTCGATCTTGACGATGCGGTAGACGATGGCACCGACAGGGGCCTCCACGGTAACCTCATCGCCCTCTTTTGCGCCCATGAGCGCCTTGCCGAAGGGGGAATCCTCGGAGATGGCGCGGTGCATGGGGTCGGCCTCCTGCGAGCCGACGACCTTATACTCGGGCAGCTCGCGGCCGGACTTCACATCCTGCACGGTCACACGGCAGCCGATGCTGATGCCGTTCGTGCCCGCGTCGTTTTCGTCGACGATGACGGTGTGCAGCAGGATCTCCTCGACCTCAGCGATACGGGAGTACAGCTTGCCCTGCTCGTTTTTCGCTTCATCATATTCGCTGTTTTCGCTCAGGTCGCCGAAGCCGCGCGCCTCTTTGATGAGGTCCGCCACTTCCTTTTCACGCACGGTCTTGAGGTAGGTGAGCTCCTTTTGCAGCTCTTCCTTGCGCTCCGCGCTCATCTTGTACTCTTTTTTCATGTTCGCCATATTGAGATCGTTCCTTTCTTTCGCGCCCGCAAAATTGCGCGGCGCGCACACGAATACCATTTTAGCGAAATAATTATAGTGATTTTGCCCCGTGTTGTCAAGGTAAGTTTGCGTTTTCTCCCCCTTTGGGCGGCATTTTCACATCTTTTACCCAAATTTCGTCCGCGCGGCGCGCAAGCGAGGCGTAGAGTGCACAGATGAGCTGATCTTCATTCCAGATCATCGCTGCATCGCCCAGGTTTTCCGTCCCATAGGCGACAGAAACCGCACCGCTCCCCAGCGGCAGCACAAGGCCGTCGGGCAGCGGGAAATCGTCGAAGCAGACGCTCAGGTCGGCGGCGATCCTCTCGTCCGTCTGCAATGTATGGACACTTGCGCCGCAGTCCCAGCGCAATGTGCGCGCAAGGCGCTCGCCATTCGGCGCGCAGAGTGCAAGATAGCGCACATCTTTAGAGAGCTCGCGCGCCGCCGCTTCGAGCGCCGCACTCTGCGAGGGTGCGCACAGCGCGATACGTGCCCGCTCCGGCGCAAGGCCGAGCCGCGCCATCGCGCGGCGGATGATCTCCGCCGCCTTTGCCATGCGCAGCGGCTTTTCGGGCGGCGGCAGGACACCACAGCGCGCAAATACCTCCGCATATGGATAATCCTTGGGAAACACGGCATAACTCACGCGGCGCTTTTGCAGGTATTTTGCTGCGCGCTTGGCCGAAAGTGCAGCAAGCATTCCCTCGCCGCGCGATGCGTAGGCCGCGCCAAAGCGCACGCCGCAGAGCGTGCGCGCGCCGTTTTTCTCCCCCGTGTCCCGATAGCAGACCAATCCCTGCAAAATGACCCCTCCCCGCAAAAAAGCTCCCCGCCAGTATATGGCGGGGAGCTTGTGCGTTATGCGGTTTACCAACCCTTGATATAGTCGGTGAGGTATTTGAGCGGGTTGATGATCTGTCCGTTCTCGGTGATCTCAAAGTGCAGGTGCGGGCCGCTGCTCACGCCGGTCGTACCGGTGATGCCGACGACCTGACCCTGCGCGACATACGTGCCCACGCTGACCGAACGGGATGACAAATGCTGATACGTCGTCGTGTTGCCGCTGCCGTGGCTGACGACCACATAGTTGCCGCGGTACTTGTTGTAGGCCGAGATGATGACCGTGCCCGCCTTGGCGGCGACGGCCTGCGTCGTGTAGCCCACGCGGCCGATGTCAATGCCCGCGTGATTCCTCGACGCGCCCGCGATGCCCGTGTAGCGCGCGCCGAGCGGCGAGGTGACATACTTGCTCGAGCACGGCCAGATGTAGCCGCCATAGGTCACAGTGGTGTTGCCGTTCTTTTCGGCAAGCTCACGGGAAAGGCGCACAATCTCCGCCTGCTGGCGCTCCATCGCGGCATCCTTTTCCGAAAGGACCTGCTTGTACTGCGCTTCGTTCGCCTTGAGCTCGGCAAGCACCTTTTCCGCCTCAGCGCGCTGGGTGTTCAGCTCGCTCTTTTTGGCGACGAGCGTCTCCTTGGCGCTCTGCTGCTCGGCAAGGGACGTTTCGAGCGAGGCCTTCTTCTGCTCGATCTGCTCGCGCAGGGCACGCAGATCGTCGATGACCTTCTGGTCGCTGTCCATGATCTCGCTGATGAAGTCCATGGCGCTCAGCAAGTCGGAAAAGCTCGCCGAGTCGAACAGCACCGACCAGTACGACACCGTGCCGCGCTCCTCCATCGAGCGCACACGCTCGCAGAACTTTTCGTACTGGCGCGCCTCTTCCTCTTCGTTCTCGCGGATCTCCTGCTCGGTCTGCGTGATCAGCGTCTCATACTCGCTGATGAGCGACTCAACGCCCTTGATCTCCGACTGAAGCAAGTTGATCTGCTTGTCGATATTCTCCTTCTGCGCAAGCGCGGCGCTCTTGTCGTTCTGGATGGACTTGAGCTCCTTTTCCAGCTGCGACTTTTCCGAGTTCATCCCGCTGAGCTCGTCTTTGAGCTTGTCGATATCCGCCTGCGTAACGGCGGAGGCGTCCTGCACCATGGAAAGCGGCGTCAGCTCCGTCAGCGTCAGCGACGCAACGACAGCCAGCACCAGGAGGATGCGTGCGATCTTTTTTCTGTTCATCGTCCGCCTCCCTCACACGTGCAGGAACTTGCGGATAGCCGTCAGGCTGCCACCCACACCGATCAGGATACCGGCGGCAGCAAAGATCGCAGCCACGGGCCGCCAGATCGACGTAAAGTCGACGATCGTGAGAAGCTGCAGCCGGTCGGACATCGCAAGGCTCTTTGCGACCGATTCATACAGCAGCCACTGCAAGCCAAAGCCAAGCACCGCGCTGAGAAGGCCGATCATAAAGCCCTCGTACACGAACGGCCAGCGGATGAAGCCGTTCGTCGCGCCGACCATCTTCATAATGGCGATCTCGTCGCGGCGGTCGAATGTCGTGAGCTTGATGGTATTCGAGATGATGAAGACCGACACGAGCAGCAAAATGGCAATGAGCGCGATGCACACTACGCTCGCAACATTCCGCAGCGTGATAAAGCCGCCCGCGATGTCTTCGTCCACGCGGACATTGGCAACGCCTTCGACATTGTCGAGGATATCCTGTGCAGTCTTGCCGGAAATGCTCAGATTGTCAACATAGACAGCGTAGCGGTCGCGCAAAATCTCGGGGTCAAGGTTCTGGAACATGTTGTCCCCCTCGTAACGCGCCTCAAAGGACTTCATCGCCTCTTCCTTGCTGATGAAGACACATTCTTTCACATTGTCACGCTGCTCGATGGCGCGGCCCACGGCCTTGGTCTGCGCATCGTCGCAGCTCTCGTCCACGAAGGCGAGAATTTCATACTCGCTCTCGAGCTGCTGGAGCTGCACCTGCGCATTGTACGCCACGAGCGAAAATGTACCCATGACGACAAGGCAGGCGACCGTGATGCCCACGGCCGCAAAGGACATGAATCCGTGCGAGAACATGTTGCGCATGCCCTCGCCGAAAAAGTAAGAAAAATCGTGTTTGCGCATAGCTTACCTCGCATTATAGCCGACGCCGTTGCCATCGCTCGTGATGACGCCCTGTTCGAGCGTGACGACGCGTTTTTTGAACTGATTGACAAGATCTTTCTCGTGCGTGACGACGACCATCGTCGTGCCGAGCTGGTTGATGCGCTCGAGCAGGCGCATGATCTCCAGCGAGCGCGCGGGGTCCAGGTTGCCCGTCGGCTCGTCGGCGATGATGGTGCTGGGGTTGTTGATGAGCGCACGCGCAATGGCCACGCGCTGCTGTTCGCCGCCGGAGAGTTCGTTGGGATAACGGTCGGTCTTTTCCTCAAGTCCGACGAGCTCAAGCACATAGGGGATGCGCTTTTTGATCTCGCGCGGCGAAGAACCGACGGCGCGCATGGCGAAGCTCAGGTTCTCGTAGACCGTTTTCTTCTCGATCAGGCGGAAGTCCTGGAAGATGACGCCGACGGAGCGGCGCAGCAGCGGGATCTGCCGCTCGGCAATGTTCGTCAGGCTGAAGCCGTTGACGGCGATCTGACCGGACGTCGGCACGATCTCGCCGGTGAGCAGCTTGATGATCGTCGACTTGCCGCTGCCGCTCGGGCCGACCAAAAAGACGAACTCCCCATCCTCGATGCGAAGCGAAATGCCCTTTAAGGCCGTCGTGCCGCTCTCGTATTCCTTTACTACATCGCTTAGGCGTATCATGCTCTTCCCTCAGTTTCCAGCAGGTTTTGACTCGATCCCGCAAATTTTCAGTCTTTATTATAGCGCGAAGCGCACGCGATGGCAACAGGTAATTATGTAAACTTTCAACTTTTTTGCCGCAAAATGGCGAAAAAACAAGGGCTGTTCGAAGACAGCCCTTGTCAAATTCTTTTTCTTTACGCTTCGATGCCGCGGGAGGCAAGGTACTTTTTGACCATGAGCGCAACCTTGAAGGTGATGGCGTCGTCGAACTCGCGCAGGTCGAGGCCCGTGAGCTTCTTGATCTTCTCGAGACGGTAGACGAGCGTATTTCTGTGGACGAACAGCTTTCTCGCCGTTTCGGAGAGGATGAGGTTGTTCTCGAAGAACTTGTTGATCGTAAAGAGCGTCTCCTTGTCGAGCGCGTCGATGGGGTTCTTCTTGAAGACCTCCTGCAGGAACATTTCGCACAGTGTCGTCGGCAGCTGATAAATGAGGCGGCCGATGCCGAGGTTTTCATAGCTGATGATGTACTTCTCGGTGTCGAAGACCTTGCCGACCTCGATCGCCATCTGCGCTTCCTTATAGGACTTTGCGAGGTCGCGCAGGTGCGTCGCCACCGTGCCGATACCGACGACCACGGTGCTCTCACCGTTCACGCGCAGCGTCTCTTCGATCTGCGCGGCGGTCTTTTCAAGGTCGCTCATCTCCACATTGTCGCCAAGCTGCTGCACGAGCACCACATCGTCCTCGCCCATGGAAAGGACAAAGCTCGTCTGCCGGTCGGGGAAGATGTTCTGCACGGTCTCGACGGGGATAGCGTCGGCCTTTTCGTCCGTGCGGCGGATGACGAACACGCCGCGGTTGAGCTCGGCTTCGACGTGCAGCTCCTTGGCGCGGACGTAGATATCGCTTAACAGAATGTTGTCGGAGAGGATGCTCTTGACAAACGACGTCTTGTCGTGCTTTTCCTCGTAATAGCTCTTGGCGGTGTTGAGCGCGACGGTCGCCATGCTGCAGACGGTCGAGCTGAGCGCGTCCTCGCCGCGGGTGAAGGCCGCAAAGTCGAACTGACCGCCCCAGCCCTCGAGCGCCTTGAAGGTCTTGCCCTCGAGCGCGGTGCAGGCGCCCTCGGCCTCATTGATGGGCTGCACCAGATGCGGCCAGCGCTGGCCGATCTCCGGCAGGTCGGTGCAGGCGATGACCGTGCCCTCGGAGTCGATCACGCCAATGACCGTATCGGTCGTTTCCTTAAACTGTAAAACGATGTTCTGAAAAATCCTACCGGACATATTCCGTGCCTCCTTGATTTATTAGGGAGTTTGTGCATTCTGCCAACTTGATGGGACTATTATACTTTCTCCGTCTGACGATTGCAAGAACTTTTTTCTCTTTTCAACAATTTTTTTCTTCTTTTTTAGGCATTCCGTAAAGGAAGGACAAACGCTTACTTGTCCGCGCCCGCTTTTCCTTGGGCAAATTGCCCACTTTCCCGCAGGTTTTTGATCTCTTCCGCCGTGAGCAGGCGGTATTCGCCCTTGGATAGCCCCTCGTCAAGCGTGAGTGAGCCCATGCTCAGCCGCTTTAAGTAAACGACCGGCTTTCCGCGTGAGGCCAGCATCCGCTTGATCTGGTGGAACTTGCCCTCGTGGATGGTGATGAACGCCTCGCTCTGCGCGTCGCTCTTTAAAATCTCAAGCTTTGCCGGAAGGCATTCGAGCCCGTCGCCGAGCGTGATGCCCTGCTCGAAGGCTTTACAGTCGGCGTCGTCGAGCGCGCCGTCGGTGCGGGCGAAGTAGACCTTGTCGACGTGCTTTTTCGGCGCGAGCAGGTCGTGCGCGAGCGCGCCGTCGTCGGTCAGAAGCAGCAGCCCCTCCGTGTCCTTGTCGAGCCGCCCGACGGGAAACAGGCCGATCTTTCGATACTCGGGCGCAAGCAGGTCGAGCACCGTCTCCCCGCGTCCGTCCTCGGTCGCCGAGAGCACGCCCGCGGGCTTGTGGAGCATCACATACGTGTGCTCGCGGTAGAAAAGCTCTTCGCCGTTCACGCTGATGCGCGCGGTCAAGGGGTCGCACTTGTCCTCCGCGCTGGCCGCGATGCGCCCGTCGACGAGCACGCGACCCTCGCGCACGAGGGTCTTGACCTCGCGGCGCGAATAGCGCCCGGTCGAGGCGATGATCTTGTCGAGTCTCTGCTGTGCCATGGTGGTTCCCGCCTTTCTGCATTCTGAAGTATCAGTGTAGCATACTTTTTCTTTCGGTGGAATAGCTTTTATCGAAAGGGTGTGGTCGCTTCATGTTCATCATCACCGCCAAGTGCTCCAAACGCCGCGTTGTAAAAATTCTGCTCATCTTCGCGCTGCTGCTCTCGCTCTTTCTGGCGCTGCGCGCGTGCCGGCATTCGTCTCCTCCGCCCGTCATCGCCGCCGGAACAAATGAAGAGCGCATTGCGTATCTTGCCTCCCTCGGCTGGGAGGTGAACGACCAGCCGATCGAAACGCTGAGCATCACGCTGGGCGAAACGCTCGAAGAGCCGTATTTGAGCTACAACGACCTCCAGCGCTCGCAGGGCTTTGACCTCACACGCTATTGCGGGCAGACGCTCTCGCGTTACACCTATGTTGTGACCAACTATCCTGACACCTCGCTCCCCTGCCAGGCCGACCTGTACGTCTGCGGCGGCGTGCTCGCCGCGGGCGACATCGTCTGCACCGGCGAAAACGGCTTCATGGCGGGGCTCGCTTTCCCCGCCGGTTGACAGCGCTTTCGTCTCCCTCTCACAGCCCCCGTGCGGGGGCTTTTTCTTTTTGACTATTGCGCGCGGCTGTGGTATGATTTCGGTGAATTGATATAAAGGAATCATCCCATGGAATTTTACACCCTCGCCAGTTCGAGCGCCGGCAACGCCGCGCTTGTCTGTCACAACGATACCCACCTTCTCATCGACGCGGGCATCTCCTGCCGCCGCATCACGCAGTCGCTCGCGGTGCTGAACCTCACGCTCGACGACCTCGACGGCATTCTCATCACGCACGAGCACATCGACCACGTCCGCGGACTGACGACGCTCGCCAAAAAATGTCCCGCCCCGCTGTATGCGACGTTCGGCACCGCGGCGGCCATCCAATACCCCGAGCCGCGCCTGCGCGCCTTTGCCACGGGCAAAGAGTTTACGATCAAGGACCTGCACATCCGCTCGTTCCGCACGTCGCACGACGCGAAAGAGAGCGTCGGCTACCGCATCGAGAGCGACGCAGGCTCGCTCGCTGTGCTGACGGATACGGGCTTTGTCACCGACGAGGCGCACGATGCCGCCCTCGGCGCGGACATGCTGCTGCTCGAGTCGAATCACGACGTCGTGATGCTCAAAAACGGCGGCTACCCTTACTATCTCAAGCAGCGCATCCTGAGCGAGTACGGGCACCTGTCGAACGACGCCGCGGCGGAATTCGCCACAGAATGCGTCCGCGCGGGCACGAGCGACATTCTGCTCGCGCACCTGAGCGACGAGAACAACTCTCCCCAGCTTGCCGAATACACCGTCGGCCGCGCCCTGCAATCGAGCGGACTGAGCGTCCGCCTTGCCGCCGCGCCGCGCGACACCATCAGCGAGGTACACGTATGCAGAAGATCACCGTCCTTTGCGTCGGAAAACTGAAGGAGGCCTTCTACGAGCAGGCCGTCAAGGAATATGAAAAGCGCCTTTCGCGCTGCTGCAAGTTAGAGCTTTTGGAACTGCCCGAGCAGCGCCTTGGCGACGAGCCGAGCGAGGCGGAGATCCGCCAGGCCCTCAAAAAAGAGGCTGCGCTCGTCGAGCAGAAGCTGTCCAAGGGCGGCGCGCTCATCGCCATGTGCATTGAGGGGCAGGAGATGAGCAGCGTGGCGCTTTCGCAGAAAATGCAGCAGCTCGCCGCGCGCGGCGCGTCGCAGCTGACGTTTCTCATCGGGTCGAGCTTTGGCCTTGACGAGGACTTAAAGAAAAAAGCCGACCTGCGGCTCTCGATGTCGCCGATGACATTTCCGCACCACCTGGCGCGCGTGATGCTGCTCGAGCAAATCTACCGCGCCTACCAGATCGAGGCCGGAACCAAATACCACAAATGACTCATCATCAATATAAAGGAGGACACCGCCCATGTCGGATGAAATGAAGCTCACCTGGGGCAAGACAGAAAACGACCTTTTGCAGCGCTGGCCCAAATCCGCCGACGGCACGCCGGAGGAACCCGCGCTTTTGACCGTCGCAATGGACACGAACGCCGAGACGGACATGCTCTGCGCCATGCTCCGCTCGTATGACATCCCCGTGCTGCGCAAGTACGAGGGCGAGGGCTCGTTCGGCAAGATCGTGCTCGGCATGCCCGGCAGCGGCACGTGGCTCTATGTGCCGTCCTCGATGCTCGAGGACGCGAAAAATCTGATCCGCCCCATTGATGAAATTCCGGAACAGGAGGACATGCAATGAATTACCGTCAGGAATATGAAAAGTGGCTCGCCTCCCCCGCGCTGAGCGAGGACGAGAGAAACGAGCTCAAGGCCATCGCAAACGATGAAAAGGAGATTGAAAACCGCTTCTACGGCCCGCTCGAATTCGGCACGGCGGGCCTGCGCGGCACGATGTACACAGGCCTTCACAACATGAACCGCCACGTCATCCGCTGGGCGACGCAGGGCTTTGCCAACGTCATCCGCGCTGAGGGCGAAGAGGCCATGAAAAAGGGCGTCGCCATCTGCATGGACTGCCGCAACCACTCGATGGAGTTTGCGCGCGCCGCGGCCTGCGTCATGGCGGGCAACGGCATCACCGTCAAGCTCTTTGAGTCCCTGCGCCCGACGCCTGAGCTCTCGTTCGCCGTGCGCGAATACGGCTGCGAGGCGGGCATCAACGTCACCGCGTCGCACAATCCCAAGGAGTACAACGGCTACAAGGTCTACTGGTCGGACGGCGCGCAGCTGCCGCCCCAGCACGCCGCCGCGATCGCCAGGGAGCTTGAGCACATCGACATCTTCACCGGCGTCACGTCGATGGACTTTGACGAAGCCGTCAACAAGGGCCTCATCACGATGCTCGGTGAGGACTGTGACAAGCGCTTCATGGCAAATGTCATGAGCATGGTCAACGACTATGAGACCGTCAAAAAGGTCGCCGACGACTTCAAGCTCGTCTACACGCCCTTCCATGGCTGCGGCCACAAGCTCGTGCCCGAGGCGCTGACGCGTCTTGGCATCAAGCACCTTTTATGCGTACCCGAGCAGATGGTCATCGACGGCAATTTCCCGACCGTCGTGTCCCCGAACCCCGAGAATCCCGAGGGCTTCTACCTCGCCATTGACCTCGCCAAGAAGAACGACGTCGACTTCATCCTCGGCACCGACCCCGACAGCGACCGCGTCGGCATCATGGTGCGCAACAAGCAGGGCGAGTTCGAGCCCGTCACCGGCAACCAGACGGGCGTGCTGCTGCTCGACTATCTGATCGGTGCGATGAAGCGCGCGGGCAAGCTGCCCGCGAACGCCGCCGCGCTCAAGACCATCGTGACGACCGAAATGGCGCGCGCCGTGGCGGAGGCGAACGGCCTCGACTGCTACGACACGTTCACGGGCTTTAAGTTCATGGCCGAGAAGATGAATGAGCTTGAGGGCGCGGGCAAAAACACCGTCATCTTCTCCTACGAGGAGAGCTACGGCTACATGATCGGCCACTACGTGCGCGACAAGGACGCAGTCACGGCCTCGCTGCTGCTCACCGAAATGGCCGCGTGGTACTGCTCCCAGGGCATGACGCTCTTCGACGCGCTCAACGCGCTCTTTGAAAAGTACGGCTGGTACGGTGAAAAGACGCACAACCTCGTCATGCCGGGCTTAGATGGTGCGGAGAAGATGGCCGCTCTTATGAAGTCCCTGCGCGAGACGCCGCCGAGCGAGATCGCGGGCGTCAAGGTCGCGACGTACAAGGATTATTCGGATGGCACCGCGCGCGACGCCGCAAGCGGCGAGGTCACGAAGATCGCGCTCTCGGGCTCGAACGTGCTGCGCTTCGAGCTCTGCGACGGCACGCACATCGTCGTGCGCCCGAGCGGCACCGAGCCGAAGATCAAGGTCTACATCCTCACCAAGGGCGCGGATGCGCAAGAGCGCGACGCAAACCTCGCCAAATACTCCGCCTGGGTCAACACCCTCGCCTGATATTTCCCAATTCTACCAAAGCAGCAGAGGGCGGCGTGGATCACGCGCCGCCCTTTTTCTATCTTTGCCGCCACGCGGCGAAAGGATGGTTCCCTCTCATGGCAATGCTCGCACTCTACTGGTCCATTATGATCGCCTGCTACCTCCTGGCCTCGCGCCTGCGAAAGTACGCAGAAAAATTCAAATTCGTGGACAAGCTCATGTCGCTTTCCGTTTATGCGCTGGTGCTTTTGATGGGCCTGCGCATGGGCGCAGACGAGGAGGTCACGTCGAGCCTCGGCAGCATCGGCATTCAGGCGCTTTTTGTCACGGTGCTGACTGCTGCGGGCAGCATGCTCGGCGCGTTCGCCGTGCGAAAGCTGCTGCACATCGACCGCCACGCCCACCCCGCCGGTGCAGTCGTCAACGAAGCGGAGGCTGTGCACGAAAAGGCCGACGTCTCGGGCGCGAAAATGTCTTTTATCATCCTGCTGATGGTCGTTGTCGGGATGCTGCTCGGTGATCTTGTCATCCGCCGCGTGTGCACCGACCTACCCGCCTTTCAGTCCCGTTCGGGCGACTATCTTGTAGTCGGTCTGTGTATCATGTTGGGGCTCATCGGCTTTTCCATGGGGCTGGACGGCAGCATTGCCCGCATTCTGCGCAACGCGGGGCTCGGCGTCATTTTAGTCCCCATCTTCGCCGTGCTCGGCACGTTGCTCGGCGGCGCGGTCTATGCCGCGCTCTCACCCATGACGCTGCGCGAGGGACTGGCCATCAGCGCAGGCTTCGGCTGGTACACGATGGCCCCGAGCGTCATCGCAAGCGCGGGGCACACGATGGCGAGCGCGGTCTCGTTTCTGCACAATGTGCTGCGCGAGATGCTCGGTATCATTCTGCTGCCCGTCATCGCGGGCAAGATCGGCTATATCGAGGCCATCACCATCCCTGGCACCGCCTCGACTGACGTGTGCCTGCCGATCGTCGAGCAGGTGTGCAACTCGGAAACGGTCGCCTACTCGTTCTGTACCGGCATGCTGATGTGCATCACCTCCGCAGCGCTGGTGCCGATCATCATCGGCGCGTAAAAAATCACCCCGCAATGCACGGAAGAAATCATAAAGGGGAGTTCTCTTGTGATAGAGGACTCCCCTTTTCGCGTCTTTACACACGGTCAAGCAAGTGCGGTATCGGACGCTCACTGTACTGCCGGGCACTGCCGGCCTTCGTGGTCGATGGTATAGTCACAGGTGAGCAAGATCTTCGAAATCGGTACGATCTTATACCCCTCGGCGAGCAGGTAGTCGAGGATATCCGGCAGTGCCTCGGGCGTGTGCTCACCCGCGTTGTGGAACAGCACGATCGACCCGCTCTGCACCTTGCTTGTCACGCGCTTCGTGATCTCACCCGCCGAGATGCCCTTCCAGTCGAGGGAATCCCCACTGGCAGCACTTGGAAACGCCTGCGGCGGCTTGTTTTTCGATCTCTGATGTCTGCCTTTCTCCCAGCTATCATAACCCGCTGCCGGACTGGTTCAGGCCTTCCGCCCTTCAGGCTGTGCATTCACCGGACATACAATAGGAGCTGCCGCAAAACTGCATATCGGCAATAGCAAGGCTTACCAGCCCAGAACGGACATAGCAGTCAAAAGAATTGCCAGAAACGCAAAGCTGATCCCAGAAAACAGGAGAAAAAAACTCTTTCCGCCATCGGGAACGCGGCGCGTATATTCCCGAAACGTAATGAGGCTTGCAAGAGACGCCACAAGAGTCCCTGCTCCGCCAACATTGACGCCGACCAGAAGCCCGCGTGCATCCTGCGTGAAGCGGCTGAGCAGAATGGCGGCAGGAACATTGCTGATGATCTGGCAGGTAAGCGCGGAGATCAGAATGGTTCCATGGGACAAAAGGCGAGCGAACAGTATGTGGACAGCTTCCATTCGAGCAAGGTTGCCGGAAAAGGTGAAAAAAGCGGCGAAAGTGGCCAACAATCCCCAATCTACAGTTTTCAGCGCGTGCCGGTCCAGAAACCAGAGCGCCAGAACAATGACCGTCAAACCAAGAACGTAGGGTACCAGTCGCAGCACCATGGCAACGGCTAAACAGAATAGTCCACCATAGATGGCAGCTTGACGGGAGTCTATCGTTACTTCTGCTTATAGAGAACCCAACAGTTGTTCTCTTTATTCAATTTGTATGGCAGTCCAAGTATTTGCATCTGGCGGTTCACCGTCGATTTTCGACGCGGTGGCGCTTTTCGAACAGAAACTGCCTTTTGATACTCTGCGCTGTCAATCGGGAACCGATTTCTGCATTCCTGATTGTACAGACGCTCAAATTCTCTGTAAAAGTTCTCCCATTCCACCATCTGTATTTTCTCGCCTTCCCAACGCGAGAGAAAGCCGATGATACCTTCTGATACTGTTTGCCCGAGATAGACTGGCTCGGATTTTTCCATTTTAATCCATGTCAGTACAGTCTTTTCATAGCACGCACCTTCTTTGTAATGCGCCGCGAGCGTACTGTAAAAATCGCTCAGTTGCTTCAGCTTTTTCTCTGCCAAAAAATTGGGAACCAAATTGCCGCCCTTGTCGATATAAAAAAGGCTGTTAATGTCTTTGCGGCCCGCCTCCCACATTTTTGCTAACAAAGCGTTTCTCCTATTCGGAGCACATCTTTTTACCCCATTGATCGCATTTCGCTTGGTCTCCACGCCATGCCTCAAAGTGTTAACTTTCTGAATTGTTGGCACCTCGACATAAAGGTAAACCCGTTCGCCCTCAGCTGTTCTTCTTCGTCCGAGCATCTGCATAAATTCGGTCTGATCACAAAAGGGAATGACAATGTGCCGCACGCCTTTATCGCTAATATTGACGCCGTTGTCCAAAACCTTTGTTGTAATCAGCACATCTTCGTCATAGCGTTCTTCAGTAGAGAGCGTTTTCCATCTCTTACCAGCCTTATTTTCTGAGGATAGAAATACCGCTTTGCGGCCCGTTTCTTTTTTAATACGCTGCTGTAGCGCTTTTCCCCGCTGAATAGACGAAACAAAGATTAACCACTTCTCTCCCACAGTTCGATTGATTACCGGCATCAAATCGTCGATACCGCGAAAAAAAGAAGGAGTGTACACGGCACTTTGGTAGTTGTTTTTATACACAATGCGGTGATCCCGGAGTACCAATTTATTCAAATTGGCGTCGATGAGGTTGTTCGGTTGAATCTTGTCTGCTGCCGCCAGCAGCAACTCCTCTGACCCATCTAATGTGGCCGAAAGGAATATCCATACCGCATCGGGCGATGCGTCCAAAACCGACTTTAGCAACAGACCCGTTTTTGCATTGAAAAGAGAGTCTTCAACAAAAAAGTGCGCCTCATCAAATACGATGTAAGCGTAATCGCTTAGGAACATCTTAAGTGCCATAGGATTTAACGAGATTGCTTGATAGTTTATAACGGTCAGGCAGCAAAATGACCCGGGCAAATAGAATGTGGCTTCATCTTTTTTGATTTTTCCCTTAACCTCCAATTTCCGAGTTAGCGCATTTTTTATCTGCTGGTTCAGCGCAGACCGATTTGCCAGATATAAAACGTTATAATTGCTCTCTGCTGCAAAGGGAAACAGCTTGTCGAGAATAAATGAGCTTTTGCCCGTTCCTGTCGGTGACTCGATGAAAATGCGTGACGCTTTTTGATGCCTCTCTACACCGCGCGGCAGCCAATTTTTGTAATCCTCTTGAATTCCGTTTACGAGCCAGCGCTCACAAAATGTCCTAACTTCCATCCCATCCACCTCTTAAGCCAAAAAAATCGGATTTATAATAATATAATAAGTGTGCGCGTTCTGTCAATAGATGGATTTTGCGCCACGGCGTCTTGCCCATGTCCGACACCCAGCCGCAAAAAACATCAGCTCATCTTCGCCATCCCCTGAATAAATTCCACTAACGCGGCCTTCGGGATTCTCCACACCCGTCCATTCCGATATCCTCTGAGTTTACCTGCGTTTAGCAACTCATACATTGCGTTGAATCCGATTTTCAAGGCTTCGCAGGCCTCTTCGACGGTCAAAATATCATCATAGTTTTCAAACATTTTCAGTTCTCCTTCGCTACGCCGCACTGCTCCCGGAGCGGACATAATGCAGGATCATTTCCGCAGCGGCCACATAAGCAACCCGCCTGTCTTGCAGTGCGCTGACGACGCGGATTCGCCTTTCGGTCATAAAGGTCAAGCTTCTCAATCTCCTGCATGATCGCCGGTTCGCTGCGATGCAATGCAACTGCAATATCCGAAATACCGCAGCCTTCACAAAACTTACGGGTCAGCGTCGCCACCTCGTTTTCTGTCCAATATTCGCCCTCTCGTTCGGGACGGATCATTCGGTTTCGCAGCTTTTGGAGCTGCTGTTGGTTATCGTTCATCACGGCACAGTTTCTCTCCTTCTCGAAAGTCATTTACCATGATGTTCCGTGATTCTTTCGTGAAAACGCAAATATTCAATTGTATATCATCCTTGTGAAGCACCGCAGAATTATCTGCGGTGCTAATTAATTCAAGGAGATATTACAATGAAAGTCCTTTTAGTCGAGTCCAACACTGAACCCCGCGCCATCGAAATCGACGGTTCTCTCGCGTCGATGCAAACCCTCGTTGGCGGTCTCATTCAGGCCGTCTATCCGTTCGAAGATCCCGTCGCGCTGATCTGCAACGACGAAGGCAAGCTGACCGGTCTGCCCCAGAATCGGCCTTTGAAACACCCCGAAACCGGCGAGATTTACGACATTGTCTGCGGTCCCTTTTTCCTGTGCTCCGCACCGTCTGACAGCGAAAATTTTGAGTCTCTGCCGGACGAATTTATTGAAAAGTACCACAAAATCTTTGCGCTGCCGAAGCTCGTCTGCACCAACTGCGGAGAAGAATTTCTGAAGGACGAACTGTTTCCGTTTGACGGCGAGCTTCTTTGCCCCTCCTGCCTGAGCAATCAGACGGTCTACTGCTCCTGCTGTGACCGCCGTATCTGGACAGACGACAATGTGGGAACCGATGCGCAGCCGCTGTGTCAGGACTGCTTCGACGATCACTTTGAACGCTGTACAGCCTGCAACGCCCTGATCCGCAGGGGGGACACCTTCTTCCGTGGAGATGACCCGTATTGTCAGGAATGCTATCACTCCGTTTGTGACAGGGACGCTATCCACGATTATTACTACAAACCTACTCCCATTTTCTATGGCGACGGCAACCGCTTCTTCGGCGTTGAGCTTGAGATCGACGGTGCCGGTGAAGATAGTGACAACGCTGCCGAGATTTTGCACATCGCCAATGCTGAACATCCGCTGGCCTACTGCAAGCACGACGGCAGCCTCGACGATGGGTTCGAGATCGTCACCCACCCGATGACTCTCGATTTCCACCTGCGCAGCATGCCGTGGGAGCGGATCGTGGAAGAAGCAAAAAAGCTGGGCTATACGAGCCATCAGGCGGGCACCTGTGGGCTCCATGTTCACATCAACCGCACTGCGTTTGGCAGTACCGAGAGTACACAGGATGCGGCGATTGCACGTACCCTGTTCTATTTCGAAAAATTTTGGGACGAGCTGCTCAAGTTTAGTCGTAGAACACAGGGGCAGCTGAATCAGTGGGCAGCACGCTACGGATATAAGGATCAGCCAAAAGAAATTCTTGACCACGCAAAGAGCGGCTGTCACGCCGGACGGTATACGGCGGTGAATCTGACGAACGCTGACACCGTCGAGTTTCGTATGTTTCGCGGGACCCTCAAATACAACACCCTGATCGCCACGCTTGAGCTGCTTGACTGCATCATCGACGCCGCGATTTACCTGACGGATGATGATCTCAAGGCGATGTCATGGTCGAGCTTTGTGCTCGGCTGCACACAGCCAGAACTCGTTCAGTATTTGAAGGAACGCCGCCTATATGTGAATGAACCAGTGGAAGGCGAGGGCGAGATTTAATGTGCTGCCTGTTCGGATTCGTTGACTATGCAGGCTCGCTGAGCGTGAAGCAAAAGGATCGCCTGATCCGTGAGCTGTCCATCGCAGCGGAAGCGCGCGGCACCGATGCCACTGGTATCGCCTACAACACCTCACGCGGGCTGCAAATCTATAAGCGCCCTGTAGCAGCACATCGGCTGCACTTGCATATTCCCTCGGAGGCCCACGTTGTCATGGGGCATACGCGCATGGTAACGCAAGGCAGTGCAAAAAAGAATTACAACAATCATCCCTTTTTCGGTCATGTAAAGGAAGAATCTTTTGCACTGGCGCACAATGGTGTCATTTGGAACGACCTTGAACTGCGCCGCACAAAGCACCTGCCAAGAACAAAGGTGCAAACAGACAGCTATGTTTCCGTCCAACTCATTGAGCAGCAAAAAGCCCTCGACTTTGACAGCCTTCGCTATATGGCTGAGCAGGTCGAGGGTTCTTTTTCATTTACGGTGCTGGACGAGCAGAACGCGCTGTGGCTGGTCAAGGGCGACAATCCTCTTACCATCGTCCACTTTCCGGCAGTCGGTGTCTATGTCTACGCCTCCACCGCTGAGATTCTGAACAAGGCGTTGGCCCGCTGCGGAAACTGGCTTGGGCGCGAAGAGAAGGGCGATATTGCAATGGGGGACATCATAAAGATCGACAGCAACGGTCGCATCACCCGCGGCACGTTCGATGCCTCCAAGTTCTACCTCTCGTCGTGGGGGTATTGGGACACGCCACTGTACCCAAAATTACCTCATTCCGAGGAGGAACATCTTTCACTTTTAAAATCGGTCGCAAAGGCGTTTGGCTTTACAGGCGAGATGATTGACCGGCTGTTGGATCAGGGGTTCACGACTGACGATATCGAAGAAATTTTGTACGAAGGGACATGGTGACTATGAAGCAAAAAATCAAAGCAAAGAGTAACTACAAAGCGCGTGGCAGCAGCGTCGATCTGTACTGCTCCGTACATGTGCACCGAGCCAAAGCACGCAGCAAATCACGGTGCAAGGTCAGTACCCACAGTAAGAAACGATGAGGGAGGTGGCAGAATTGAACCTGAACTATGTAATGGCCGGAATGATGCTCACACTCTTCGTCCTGTTTCTGGCTGAGGGCATTTGTTCCGCGCTTCGGAAAGACTGAGGTGGTTTCATGCCAGTTTTTTTCGCCGTTATTGGCACGCCGCTTTACGATTTTGCCGCTGGCTGCGTTCTGGCGGCAAACGTCTTTTTAATGATTCGCGGCGGGAAGAACTACCTGAAGGGGCGAAAGAAATAGCCCATTAGGGTGTACCCTACAGAAACAGTAAAAAAGTGTCCCAATGCAGCTGCTTTCCGTATTTTGGCACGTGCCAAATTGTTTGGCGGCTTCATTGGGACATATTAGTTTCAGATTGATTAAAAGGCGGTGATTTTGTGAAAATCGGATATATTCGCGTCAGCACACAGGAGCAAAATACCATGCGGCAGGAGGTGTTGATGCAGGAGCTCGGTGTTGATGAGGTCTACATCGACCGCTTGAGCGGTAAGAACACTGACCGTCCGGAGCTGAAAAAGATGATGGACTACGTACGCAAGGGCGACACCGTCATTGTCGAATCCATCAGCCGCTTTGCCCGCAACACGCGAGATCTTCTGGATTTGGTAGAGAAGCTGTCTGAAAAAGGTGTGGAGTTCGTCAGCAGGAAAGAGGCAATCGATACCACGACACCAACAGGGAAGTTTATGCTGACTGTTTTTGGCGCTGTTGCAGAATTAGAGCGCGAGTATATTTTGCAGCGTCAGCGCGAAGGCATCGCCATCGCCAAAGCACAAGGGAAATACACCGGTCGTAAGCCGATTGAGCGAAGCAATTTTGATGCGGTGGAAAAACTCTGGCGTGCGGGTACCATCAGCGCAACGGAAGCCATGCGTCGTCTCGATATGAGCCGCAGCACCTTTTATCGAAAGGTCCGGCAGCACCTGTAATACATTTTTACACAGCCTTCAACAGGGTGGTAAAGCCGTCCGGAATAACTTCCGGTCCTGGCTCATACATTCTCGAAGGAGGAAACCCTTATGATTATCAAAAACACTTATTCAACCGTTGACCCTATAGAGCGCTCTGCGCGTCAGGCGGCGATCTGCCGTCGCTGCCTTCTGCTGCTGGCTGCCCGCGCGCAGAGGTGAGGCCGATGGATGCCATTTATGCGCGTCAGTCCATCGATAAAAAGGGCAGCCTTTCGATTGAGGGACAGATCGAACTGTGCCGGAAGTTTACTGTGGACGATGCCCTTGTTTTTTCGGACAAGGGCTTTTCCGGCAAAAACACCAAGCGGCCTGCTTTCGGCGAGCTCATGGAGGCGGTGGAGGCGGGCCGCGTCAAAAAAATCGTCGTGTACCGGCTGGACCGCTTCAGCCGCTCCCTCGCGGATTTCAGCCAGATTTGGGAGCTTCTGCGTAAAAACGATGTCGAATTTCTGTCCGTCAACGAGCAGTTCGACACTTCCTCACCGATGGGACGGGCCATGCTCAACATTGTGATGACCTTTGCCCAGCTTGAGCGCGAAACGACCGCGGAGCGTGTGCGCGACAACTACCATCACCGCGTTTCCCTCGGTGCATGGCCGGGTGGTCCCGCACCGTACGGGTATGCGCTTTCCAAAGCTGAGCTTGACGGGCGCAAGGTCTCATCTCTGATAGCCGATGAAAACGCAAAGACTGTTCTCCACATTTTTGAAGAATATGTCCGGTCTGAAACATCGCTGCGTGCCCTTGCCAAAACTCTGACTGAGCAGGGCATTCACGGCCCCAAGCGCGAGGCGTGGGATAACGTGACTCTGTCCCGTATTCTGCGGAACCCCGTCTACGTGCAGGCTGACGAAGCGGTCTACTGCTATTACCTTGCGCAGGGCATCCAGATCCGCCAGATGCCCGAAGTTTTTGACGGCGTCCATGGCTGTCTTCTGATTGGGAAGCGCGACCGCAGCCGCGGCAAGTACACGAAAAAGGATGAGCAGATGCTCAGCCTGTCCACGCATGAGGGAATCATTCCGTCTTCCCTCTGGCTGCGTGCGCAGGACAAGCTTTCTGGACAGATGCAGCTTCCACGCGCCAACGCGGGTAAATACTCCTGGCTGACCGGTCTCTTAAAATGCAGCAAATGCGGCTATGCCGTCAAGGTCAACTACATAAAATCAGAGCAACGCTGTAAGCTGGTCTGCTCCGGTCGGTCCAACTTCGGCAGCTGTGATGAATTGATTGATGTAGACCTCAGAGAGCTGGAGACCCATATTGCCAATGAGCTCCAGCACATTCTCGATGCCTGTCCCGCCGAGCTTCCCTCAGTAAGTGAAGACCACGCGCAGGCGAAAGCTGTTTTGGAAATCGAGCAGAAAATCGATCGTCTGGTGAACGCTCTCGCCGAGAGCAGCGATGTGGCGGTCGTGTATATCTCAAAAATGATTGAAAAACTGCACGCCGAGCGGGAACAGCTCTTACATACCGCCCCGCATTCTGCGTCTCAGATCCGGCGGTTGGATTTTTCCCGCTCTGCTTTTGACGAGAAAAAATTGATCGCTGCTGAATTTATCGAGCGGATCGAACTCGACGGCAACCATGTCAACATCATTTGGAAAGTCTGATGAGACTGCACAACTGCGTGCGCTTCATCAGACTTTTCTATAATCTCTATTCATTTTTTACCACACTGCAAACATCTCAATAAAGAAGCGTCATACGATCTGCGCTTCCTGCCATGAACGTCAAAAGGAGTAATAAATGAAAAATCAAGTTTTATCTGTCCGCCTCTCAGTGGACGAGCGCAAACGATTAGATGATTTGTCTCACACTGCAGGAATGACGCCCAGCGCTTACCTGCGCAGTTTGATCCGCGCAAATTCTTCATCCGGTGCCTGTTCGCCGAATTACGCCGCCGCATTCTGTCATCTGCGCATTGCACTGGCAGAACAGGGCTTTACTGAAAACGAAATGATCAGTGAGGAGATGAACCGGCTGTGCCAGACGTTATCTTGATCCGCAATCAGTATCCAGACGCAGCAGCTTTGCACCGCGTTCTTGACTATGCGTGCCGCTCCGGAATGATAGGCGGATATGCCGTCGATCCAGTCTATGCGTTCCGTGAGTTTATGCTTGTTAAAAGCGCTTATCAGAATATCGGTGGTCGGCAGCTGCTGCATTTTATTATATCCTTTTCGACGACGGAGGCCTACCGTCTAAGTGCAGACGATATGCTTGCCTTAGGTTACGATATCTGCCATCTTTTCTCTGGGCACCAAGTCGTATATGCCCTGCACATGGACTCTGCACACTGTCATCTGCATTTTGTCGTGAACTCGGTCTCCTTTGAAGACGGCAAAAAGCACTTCAGCGGATTCCATGATCTTTTCCCGGTCCGCGATTTTCTGCAAGAATGCTTTCCGCGTTCGAACGTGCACATTTACCAGTCTTCCCCTGACTCTGATGTTAACCGCTTCGGATGCTCCGACGATGACGAATTGCTGCGGATCGATTAAAACTGCGAAAGAGTTGTAAGACTTTTCCTTGCCGCAGGAACCTTTTCAACATTTTCTGCAGCGCAAGGCCGAATATTCCTATTACACACTTTGAATTATGCCGGTTCGGCTGTATTGACAGTCCGCAGCAGGAATGCTACCATGAAATTAAAACTGGGCAAGAAAAGAGGAAAGCAAATGACATTGAATCAATTAAAAGTGGGGAATTCTGCCGTGATCACCACTGTTGGCGGAGATGGAGCCTTGCGCTGCCGCCTGCTGGATATGGGCTTGATCCCGCACACCCGCGTGACATTACAGAAGGTCGCGCCGATGGGTGATCCTATCGAGATCCGCGTGCGCGGCTACGAGCTAACGCTGCGCGTAGAGGAGGCTCAAAAAATCGAAGTGGAGGACGAGCCGAAATGATCTTTGCACTCGTTGGAAATCAGAACTGTGGGAAAACGACTCTCTTCAACGCCCTCACCGGATCCAATCAGCATGTCGGCAACTTTCCCGGTGTCACGGTAGACCAGAAGATGGGAGAGATCATAGACGAAAAAAGCTGCTCCGTGGTGGATCTGCCCGGCATCTACTCCTTGCGGCCCTATACGCAGGAGGAGATCGTCTCCCGTGACTTTATCCTCAACCAAAAGCCGGACGGCATCATCAACATTGTGGATGCCACCAACATTGAGCGGAATCTGTACCTGACACTTCAGCTGCTTGAGTTGCGGATACCTATGGTGCTGGCGCTGAACATGATGGATGAAGTGCGTTCCAACGGCGGTTCCATCGACGTGCAGAAGATGAGCGCCTCGCTCGGCATCCCTGTCGTACCGATCGCGGCCGCAAAGGGTGAGGGCGTGAGCGAGCTGGTGAATCAGGCGATCGCTGTGGCTCGGAGCAGAACTCTGCCAAAGGTGACAGATTTCTGCGCGGATGATTCCGCCGTTCATCGCTGCATCCACGCCGTTACGCATCTGATTGCCGATCACGCCGACCGCATCGGTGTGCCGGCTCGCTTCTGCGCAGCAAAGCTGATCGAAGGCGGCGATGACCTTGCCGACCGTCTGGCACTTGATCAAAACGAGCGCGAGTTGCTTGAGCATTGCATCGTGCAGATGGAGAGTGAGGCAGGACTTGATCGCAACGCGGCGCTTGCTGATATGCGCTACACCTTCATTGAAGGCGTGGTGGCATCATCTGTGGTGAAATGCCATGAAAGTCGGGAGCACGCCCGCTCCATGAAGATTGACAGAATTCTCACCGGTCGCTACACAGCCATTCCGACGTTTCTGCTTGTCATGCTGCTGATTTTCTATCTCACCTTCAATGTTATTGGTCAGCGTCTGTCCGACTGGCTGCAAGGCGGGATCGATGGTCTTACCTTTCTTGTAGACCAAGCTTTGACTGCCTATGAGATCAATCCTGTGGTACACAGCTTGATTATTGACGGCATTTTTTCCGGTGTTGGCAGTGTGCTGGTGTTCCTGCCTATCATTGTGACGCTTTTTTTCTTCCTCTCTATCTTGGAAGATACCGGCTACATGGCCCGCGTCGCCTTTGTAATGGACAAGCCTCTGCGAAAGATCGGTTTGTCCGGCCGCAGCATCGTCCCTATGCTCATCGGCTTCGGCTGTTCTGTGCCGGCAATTATGGCAACGCGCACGGTGTCGAGTGACCGTGACCGCAAGATGACGATCCTGCTCACGCCTTATATGAGCTGCTCGGCAAAAATATCAATTTATGCATTTTTTACCGCAGCGTTCTTTCCAACGCACCGCGCGCTCATAATGATCCTACTGTATCTGCTGGGCATTCTGATTGGAATTGCTGCGGCCCTCATCATGAACCAAACCGTGTTCCGCGGAAAGCCCGTGCCCTTCGTTATGGAGTTGCCCAATTATCGGCTTCCGAGCCTCAAGAGCGTTGCGCTGCTGCTTTGGGAAAAAGCCGAGGACTTTTTGCAGCGGGCGTTTACTGTGATTTTTCTTGCTACCATCGTGATCTGGTTCCTCCAGAGTTTTGATACCAGGCTGAATGTAGTTACCGACAGTGCCGATAGCCTTTTGGCTCTCATTGGTCGATGGATCGCGCCGGTGTTCGCACCGTTGGGCTTTGCGGATTGGCGCTGCGCAACCTCCCTTATTTCCGGTTTTATCGCAAAGGAATCTGTGGTCAGTACGCTGCAGATCCTGTTAGGCGGGGCTGCACTTTCTACGATGTTTACCGGTCGTTCCGTTATCAGCTTTCTGGTGTTCACGCTGCTGTATACTCCCTGCATCGCGGCGGTAACCACGATTCGACGAGAATTCGGCTCAGCGCTGAAGACAGTTGGGGTCGTGATGATGCAGTGCTGCGTGGCATGGATCGTGGCTCTTGCTGTCTATACCTTGGTGGGGATCCTGTGATGCATCTGTTAGATTGGGCCCTTCTTGTCCTCATCGCAGCTGCAGCTATCACAGCTATCCTGCACTGGCGAAAAAAGGCCAGATCAGGTAACGGCTGCTGCGGAGACTGCTCGCACTGCAAAAGGCGCTGTTCGTAAAGTCTGATAAGCTCTGGAATAGGAGCAGCGGTTTTGTACCGCATGATCATAGAATCTAACCGTGTAAGGACACATATAAGACAATAGTGGCGAGAAGTTTTGTGTGAAACTTCTCGCCACTATACCATTCAGGGGCAAATAGAGAACGATAAACGATTTCTGCTTTCCGATGTGCACTCAACAATCCGTTCCTCAGTTTGCAAGACTCTGTGCTGTGCCGCCGATTTCCTATTTTTTTCCTGTGTTGCTATCTCAAATTTGATCGTATACAACGGATCAAAGAAGTTCGTTACAGATGAGCTGAACGGATAGTTTGGCTTGGATGGAGTTGTTTTAGTTTCTGAACTACCATCGTTTTTTGTGCTGGCGTCGCTCGTCTTCCAAAACCAAGGCTTGCAAGTTTTTTCAGTATTCATTCTCCGCGCGAAGTCTCTGAACCTCCGCCAACAGGTCCTCTTCTACTTCTTTCGACAACTGCTTTGGCGGATGGCTCTTGCTGCCGCGGCCGCGTCGCTCGATGACAAAGCCTTCTGGGCCTTCCTCCAGATAGATTCGCTCCCATGCGGCAACTCGTTTGTGGTCATTGATTTCAAACTGCCTTGCCGCTTCACTGTAGCTCAGCTTTTCTTTCATCATGGTTTCCACGACCAGCTTCTTGAATTCCGGCGTATATCGTTGGTCTTTCGAATGGCGAGCAATGAACTGAAACACGAAGCCAAGAAGCAGGAATGGAACATAGCTATACAGGAATGCCGCAGCAGCGGTCTCTCCGTAAGTGAATGATGCCGGAAGCGGGACGTTACGACAACCACTCTTGGCAAGTTTCGCAGGTCTCCCTCTTTCTTTTGCGGAAGCCCAGATCAAGCCGAGTTAAAAAACCGTTAAAATACTGTACGGTGGATTGAAAAAATGAGCCAACAGGACTATTTTATACAAGGTGAGTGTGTAAAATCAATTTTTTTAGGGGGAGGCGGATAAAAATGCCGCACCGAAAGAAGATTTTACTCTCAGACAGTAATGAAGCCTTCAGTATGCTCCTGGCGGATTCCCTGCGTGAGCGCGGAGACTTCCGTGTATTCCACGCAAGGGATACGGACGAGACAACCGAGGTGCTCCATCGGCACCGACCTCACGTTCTTCTGCTGGATTTTCTGCTGCCGCACAAGGGCGGCT
>OGME01000059.1_pt1 | contig 111144 bp, 92 predicted proteins | sample 1572981 | NCBI WGS metagenome assembly OGME01 (sample SAMEA2581902, study PRJEB24529) | metagenome | biome: Human gut stool | place: China | collected 2011
GCGGACATCCTTCCCCTTCCAGGTATATATGCCCCAGATTGGCTTTGGCTGTGGGGAGTTCCTCTGCAATACTTTCCAGAAGAGCGATTGCCTTATTGACATCAGCTTCTACAGCCATCCCTTTCAGGTAATATATGGCGACGGCGTTGATTCCATACACGAATCCCTGCGTTGCCGAACGGTCATACCATAGGAAAGCCTCATTGACATCCCCCTTATCCTCATAATAAAGACCGGTTAAATACTGGGCCTCGGCATCACCTGCCTGGGCCTTTTCCAACATTTTTCTTGTTTCTTCTTTCATAGTTCTTTCATTTTTGAATTGAACATTTTTTAAAATCACACATCTAAGGATTTCAGGGTTTTGTCAGACGGCAGTTTTTTCTTTATGTGAAAATATATACATCATGGAGCCTGGTAAAAGAGGATAAACTTGATAGGAAACAAATTATGACAATACTATAAAATACTGCTGTTCAAATGAATGAAAAACATAGAGAGGGAGTATATAATTCGTACCTCATCTTGTAAGTACCTTATGAAATGTGGCAACACTATTTCCTAATGAATCAGTCGGATAATGAATGACTCATAATTATATCCAACGGGCGATAGATAAAAGTGCCTCTGAATTATCGGGAAGCGGGTTTAGATTTTATTCCCGGAGTTCAAGACACGTTTCTGAATTGCCCTAAAAAACAGAAAGAAGAGACAAGTCATTATAAACTCATCTCTTCCATTATCCTGTCTATCTCCTGCATATCACATCATACACAGAACCGCCTTTCGTGCAATCATCTACTCCAGGCTCAAACTCTTTCCACCATTTCCAGACATGCAGACCATAACCTTTCCATTGCAGCGTCTCTATTTCATTCTTCCACTGATAGCCCCATTGATTATTAAGACGTGGGCAAATAAGGATGCGTAGATGTCTTGGAATACCTGCCATCAATTCCTCCGACAATACCTTTCCGCCCGTTGAGAACCATTGGAAACCTGGAAAAAAAACTGTCATCCCTTCAGCCACGTCATCATCATCCACTATCACTATCCTCATGTCCGGGCGGTATTCCATTGTCGGGTCCGGAAGATGATAAAATGAAGGGATATTTTTTACCCTGGAGAACAACGCCTTCAGTCTTTCATCCGCCCCTTCCCTTCTCAGCGTCTTACTCCCGAACCTTTTATTCCTGTATGCATTGCCAACTGCATACCTTATCTCATCAGTCGTAAAGTCAGGAAATGCGTAAGGGAGAAGTATATCAAGCGCCTCGTCTCTCCCAATACCGTATTCACAGAGATTGCAGGCCGTATCATAGACATACCCGTTACGGTTGCCTCTCCTGAATTCTCCTTCCGTCCATGAGAGTATGATCCTGAGCCTTTCATCCATATCTGTAACCGGGGTAGTGTAGTTGGCTGTATCCGGATTTATGGTTGTCTCTTCTTTTACTTCAACCGGTTTATTCCATACAAGTGCTTCAGAGTTGAGATAGAGGTCAGGATCATAGGTGACGTTCGTATATCTTGCCACATCCTGCGCCCTTCTATCCTCATCCACACCAAAATCCTCAGCTATAGCCTTGTAGTAGAGTTTATGTCTTTCTGCGTCAAGACCGTCCGGCACCTTGACCAGTACCTTGAGACCCTTTCCGGAGATTGAGAGGAAGACCGAGTATACATAAGGGTTCTTCATCAACCGTTCCTTCTCTAAAAACACGTCCCCGTCCAGATGGTCTATGTCGATGGCCATGATACCGCTATGCCTTATCAGCCTGTCTTTCCCGCGTCTCTCGAATATGCCTGAGAATGAAAATCCGGGAGCGTCGAATTTAGCCCGGTCCAATTCCTCCCTGGTCCTGGCGTTTCTAACCTTGTCCGCGTATTCCCTGTATCTGCCTTCCTGAATCAAACGGAGGGCATAATCCACACTCATCCTTTTTGCCGGGAGTGTGTTGTTCTTACTTGTATAAAAATCTATATCGTTCATTGTTGTTTGTTTTTATGTTATTGATGTGTGGAGGCGTTCGCTGTTTGGGAAGCGAACACCCCACCAAGATGTATATTAATTGATGTTTACCACTGATTACGGGTGTTTACCAGTGTTTACTAGTGTTTAAGGTGTTTACTGCTGTTTACACTGTTTACCGGTGATCACTACTGTTTATGGTGTTTACAAGTGTTTAGCCTGTTTATCAGTGTTTAGTGTATAAATAAATGAACACCACTATATATTTTTTCTTTCTTTTGGGTCATTCTCCAGTCTTACTTATATGATATAACTTATTATATAGTAATAAGAAATAGGATATGAAAAGGAATAACCCAAAGAAAGAAGAGAGAATGACTGTTTTTTTTCTTTTGGGTCATTTCCTATTGTATATAGGCTATATTGGGATAATAATAATGAATAACGACCCCAAAAAGAAGAAAAAATGAATATAAGTGTTTTATTCATTTATATAGTGAACAGTAGTAAACACCTTAAACACTAGTAAACAGTGTAAACAGCAGTAAACACCTTAAACACCAATAAACAGTGTAAACACTAGTAAACACTGGTAAACATCCGTAAACAGTACTAATCATCAGAAATCAGCAGTAAACAATATGCAATGTGAAGGATTGGCCCTCAAAAGCCAATCCCTTCATTTTTAGCTATTCTTACATTCATCCATTCTCATCAACATCCATCCCTTTCAGCCTTTTTCCGACAGTGGCAGGTGAGAGATTCAGTTCCCCGGCTATCTTCCTGTTCGACATTCCCTGCCCATGCAATTTCCTGATCTGTTCGAGCTGCATATTGTCACCATTCTTCAACAAATCGCATTCCCTGATTGTCTGGATAGGAATTGGAGTGTCTGTCCCGGTCTGATGAAGCTGTGCGGGCTGTATGAAACGGAGCATTGTGGGGTCGAGCGTCTTGTCAATCACATAAGGTATCACATGGTTCCCGTCCCATACTATCCTGCCGTTCCTGCTCTTGAGCTGTTTCACATATCTTCCCGTCGAGGGATTGTTGCTGTCCGTGCCTATGGCAAAGACCGACTGTACGAAATTGGTGAGCATACTTGAGCCCAGACAGTGGTTGATGTCGAGAGTGGTGAACGGCTGGATCTTGGGGGTATGGTTGACCACGAGAATCGAATAACCCTCCTTCGCCCAGCTACAGAACTCCTGGCAGACAGGTTTCACATCCTCCGCCTTCATTCCCCCGTTATTGACAAGAAAGGTGAGGTTGTCAAGGATCAGTACCTTTGCGTTCACCTTTGCCATCATTCTCCTTATCAACGGCAGGAACTTCCCCGAATCATAGAGGCCGTCTCCGATCATGCTTAAATCCGGGCGGTGGAGATTATCGGGCCATACATGCAGTTCACCGCCCTTTGAGGTATATCTCTCCTGGAACTGCTTCATGGAAAGTTCAAGGTCGAGGTACAATACGGTTTTCCCCAGTCGTCCGCTTATATGCTCCGCTATCTGGACCGCATAGAGACTCTTGCCCGTATTTGTCCGCCCGAAAAGGATGGCGAACTCGTTCTCGAACCATAGCGCGTTACCATTCCCGTCACCTCCCCATAATATCTCCGGTACGGGTTTCCGTTGCTCTTCCATCATCATATTGTTCAGGGATTGTCCCATTATAAAGTCAAGTTCGTCCGCTCCGTCTGCCTGTTGTGTATCTCTGGGTGTGGATGCGGGTGTTGCAGGTGTCGTGTATTCATCCTCCCTCTCTGTATGCCATTCTTTCCCGTTGCCGAAGAGGTTGAATTCCGGCACTTCTACGGGTGGCACAACAAGAGGTATGTACGGCAATGGATTTTCCGCATCATTCCAGCATTTCTCAAGACTGGCGTTAAGGGAAGCGATAGTTTTTTCATCAGGTTCTAATTTTTCAGTCATCATTTTATTACAGTTTTTAGTTGTACATTGATTTAACTTTTACACGTATAAGAATCTTCCGCTTTCAGACCGCCATTTTTTGATACTAATGAAGGAAGGATGACAAAACCGGCCACTGTTCCGCCATCCCTCCATGACTGAAAACTGAAAATGACCTATACACAGATTAGGGCATGTCTGGAAATGAAGCGCGTTTTTCATGTCCGGTGCGCTGTCATATATATGAGGTATGTTTTTTTTCCGTCCTACATCTCCCCAAAGCCTTATCACTGAAGAAACAAATACTCACAATGAAGGGTGTCTGAGATCCGGATACATAAGAAAGGATCAACGGCGCTCTTCTATTTTTTCTTCTCCCTCCAAATCGCGTTTTTGCCGTTCCGAAGCGGCCAAAGCCTGATACTTGAAATGAAAAAAGGCTGAAGGATGATACCCGAAAGCCTTAAAAACGCGGTTAAAATCATCTTGCCGCCTAATAGATGATGGAGTATAATAACGTCACATTAAAAAAAACAATTAAAATGTTGAGACAAAATGCAGAAAGGATACCCGGGCTTGTATTTACAGGCGCCGGTCCCCCGGATACTGCTGTGCCGGGTAAAAGCAATGGCAGCAGAAACGCCTTCCCTCCGGCAGGCCCCCGTAACAGAACGGTGGGGAGATACAGTACCAAAAACTATTTATAAACCTTTAAAAAGTAATATTTATGACAGAGTACAATTCTTTTATAGTACATAATGACATCCTTTATACGGATATGGATATTGAGGAGATTGAAAGGAAAGTGGAAATAAGTCTGTATGACAAGGATTCGGAGCTTGTCACCTTCCATATCCTTAAACTGACCGGGAACATGGTAAAGATGGTGTTCTATCGTGATTTTCCACTGGAAGAGCATGATGCGGACTCCATTTTCGATACGGACATGAACCTGATTACCGGATTCAGCATGAACTGTTTCCGCAGCAAGGAGGCAGGAGGATACCCCCTTCTGGACCTCCGCTACAATGACTACAACGGCCATTGGTTTACCGACATGCAGAATTTTATTGATTTTTACAGGCTATACTTGTATACAAGGGAATACCAGGAGATACGGCAGATGGGGGTCAGATGCTACAAGGACAAGATTATGATGCACATAACATTCGAGGATGAACAGGAAATTGATTGAAAGGGTATGTTCGGTAATTTAATAAACAGAATACTGGGCCTGGAGACGGATTCTCCGGGCACCGGTCGTCAGACCCCCCGTACTGCATCTGACGTTGTCAAAAAAGCGGTACCACACGAACCGGTCCCTGAAAAATACCAAAGAGACATAGAAGCGCTCCGACAGAAATATGGAGACGCTTTTAAAACCGGTCTCTGCATCAATCTGACCCTACAAGAGGCTTTATCAACCATGCATAGAGAAAGAAAACGGATTGACGCCTATTCCGGCCTTGTCTCTTATCTGAAAAGGGAATTGGGCATAACATTAACAATCACATCACAGAAATCCAAACCTAAATCATTATGAAGAATTATTTTATAGCAAACGGAGAAGTGCTCAATACAAACATGAGCATTGAAGAAATGGAATCACGGGTACAGGAATCATTGGACGAATACACCTCTGGAATGGCACAGTTCAGGATCAAGGAGATCAGCGAGAAGGAGGTCAGAATGTTCTTTGTCAGGGACTTTGACTATGATCCTGACAAACCAATTATCTACGATTCGGATATGGCCTTGATAACCGGGGTGGGAATAGGCGCATTCCAGTTACAGGCTGTCGGTGGATATCCGATGATACATCCGCTAAAATTTGCTGGGAAGAACTTCTATACCGATATCACAAGCTTCATCAGGTTCTATAAATTCCAGCTGTTTGAAGAGATAGGGCAGACAGTGGAACACATCGGCCTGAGATGCTATTCGGACAGGATCTTAATGCAAATCATATTCTAAAGCTATGAAAAATGCAATATATACCACAATCGGAGCTTCCAACCACTCCGGTACGGCAAGGAAGGAACATGATTTTTATGCTACATACCCCGAAGCCATAGACAGGTTATTCGAGGTGGAGAAGTTCCCTGATACGATATGGGAACCTGCTTGTGGAATGGGACACCTCTCTAAAAGAATGATAGAATTAGGCAAAAAGGTGCATTCCACTGACTTGATAAATCGTGGTTATGGTACCGGTGGAGTTGATTTCCTGAAAGCCACCGAAAACCCTTATGGAGCTGTCATTACCAACCCTCCTTATAAGATAGCCCTGGAATTTATAGAGAAAGCCTTGGATATATCTGACGAAGGGACAAGGATAGCCATGTTCCTGAAGCTGACATTCCTGGAGGGAAAAAGACGTAAACCGTTCTTCCGGGACAATCCGCCACGAAAAATCCATGTCTTTTCTTCCCGCGCTTCTGTTGCCAAAGGCGGGGATTTTACAGCCATCCCAAACAACGGAAATGCAATCGCCTATGCCTGGTTTGTATGGGAAAAGGTTATAAGGGAGAGACTGTTGTGGATTGGATAAACTGAAATATGGCGCAGGAAAACAATGACCGATATGACGGGCCGTTGTGTTCCTTATCATCACAACGTAAATTATAGTAATTTATTAAACCGGAAATATTTATAAAAATAGTATGAAAAATAACAACACTCAAATAGATAAGAAAATATTCGTGGCCGGCAAGGTGTATGACCTTCTGGTAATGGACAAGGATACGGTTGAGGCTTCGGTGCAGGCAGACCTGGACAGTTACGCAGGCAGGGACCGGGTCAGGTTCGAGCTGCACACAATCGGCAATGCGGTCGCCATGTCCTTCCACAGGGGATTTGATTACGGCCCCTATAATGCTGACCCGACGAAAGACATGATGGACGCGGACGCCTTCATGATTACCGCCCATGAATACGAGGGTTTTATGATGCCTGTCCCTTTCCCCACACTTCCCGTTCCGGGATTCGGCTATCCCTATCATATAAGTCAGACCGACTTTCTGGATGCATACCGGAAGAGCGCCAGGATTCTAGGGGCAAGCAGGATAAAGAACGCTTCCCTGGATATAAGCCCGCTATCCATCATCTTAAGAGTCCAAATAGGATAGTGAGAATACGGAATGAAGTAAATTCCGGACTATAGTGTGTATCGAAAACCGTTGTGTGAGAAACATGACGGTTTTCTTAATCCTGTTAACGGCAGTAGCCATAAGAATATCCGCTATGGAAATACCCCGGATGATGATACACTATAGTCCTGTCACCAAGTTAAATTATAATATACTTTTACAATGGCAGAATATTTCAGAATAGCGACAAAGGACTTTTGTAACACGTTGCTTCCCGGAGCCTTTACCGGAGACACTACAATGTGTCCCACAAGAAGCCAAATTGAAGCGGCCGGTCTGCATATAAAGAAGGGTTATACCTATGCGGCCGACCAGCTGGTTCCCGAAGACCATATCGAACGTCTTGACTGGGAATATGCTTTCTCTGTAACTCCTGCGACAGCTACCATATCCGCGGCGGGAGGATCACAGAAATTCACAGTGACCTCGTATAAGAGACAATACAGTTACAGTAATGCGGGAAACCGTATCTATGTAGAGGGGTCACAGACAAACGTAGCCTATACCTCCAGTAACAATCAAACGGCAGGTTCCGGAACATGGACCGCCGCGAATGATACTATCAGTTATGGAGCAAATACCGGATCGACACAGCCAAGTGGTACCATTACATGGACCCAGTCTGAATCTTTCGGTTCTGATCCTAAGAAAACAGCTGCTGCAACTCACAAACAAAATGCAGATTCTATCAGTTCTTATGATAATCCAACTGTTTCTTTGGCTTACAATTCAGATATTCCAGCGTCTGGAGCTTCAACCGCTATGCCTACTTATTCTTATAGTCAGGTTGTTCATTGGGTATCAGGAAAAATCACAACTGTTACTTCCGGCGGCTTACTGACTTTTACTAAGGCGCCTAATTCCGGGACGGGCACAACAGACCCTTCTAAAGGAGCTACTACAGCACCTTCTAAAGGAACAACCGCTTCAAGTCGGACCACTGTAGCCACTGTAACCTTATCAGTAACCTTAAACGGTAAGACTGGTACTTCTGGTAGCGCTGATGTTTATCAGGCTGCTAACTCTTATTCTGATTCTTGGGAGAATTGGACTGTCAACATATCGGCCGACCCTGTAAGAATAGGTGCAAGAGGCGGTACATCCTTATTATCGGGAACAGCGGAAAGGAAAGGTATCAGGGAATGGGACTCAGGCAGTAAGGAAGACATAGACGGTTCCGGAACACCGTTTTTCAGTATACCCGCACATAGTAACGGCTGGTCGTTATCGGAAAACATACTGACAGCGGTAGAGAATACAGGAGAGGAAAGAAGCGTTGTCGTTACCGCATCCCATGGAGAAGGCAGGAATGAAGTAGCGGTGTCTCAGGAAGCAGGTGTAATCACATGGGAATATGTCTTCTCCATAGATACTGACTCCATGTCTGTTCCGGCCACAGGTGGAACGCAAAGGGTCAACGTATCTTCCCTGAAAAGAAAACTTGTCAACGGAAAAGATTCGGGAGAAACGGAAACAGTAGGATTTTCTGTAGGATGGCATTCGGGAGATAACTTCAACTCCATAGACAGAAGCGGAATACCCGAATATGTGGTGTTTGATGTCGGTAGGAATACCGGAAATGAGAGAACGGAATACGATATGTTTACCCAGGAAGAATCCGGAAACACTATCCTTTTCACATGCAGCCAGGAAAGAGGACCGGCAGGATTTATCGTCTGTGGAAGCAACGGTTATATTGAAAGGATAGAAATCTGATTTCATCTATTTAAACTTGTAGCTTATTACACATAATATGATTGGAATTTTACATCAAAGCTGTAGAAGTTAAAAGTAAAATCATGAAAATCAAACTGTTTTGTATCGTATTGTGCCTTTGCGTGTTTATGACCTGTGAGAAAAATGAACCGGTTATTTCGGATGAACCTGTTATTCCACCAACAGATCAACCCAAAGAACCACAAGAGTCAATATCGACAGATGGGATAATTAATTGGAACAATGAATTTATAATTGTAGGAGACAATAATATGGCAAATATAGGAAGTAATGATTGGAATGCAGTCACCTATGGAAACGGGAGATATGTAACAGTGGGGGACAGTAACAGTGCAGCCTGCTCTATTGATGGAATCAATTGGACAGCAACCTCAGGATTTAATGACTTATCGGGAATTTGTTATGGAAATGGAAAGTTTATTGCAGTGGGAACGGGAGGAAATGTTCGTTATTCAGATGACGGGGCCGGCTGGTCAACAGTTACTATACAGGGAAAGACAAATTTGAGGGCCGTCTGTTATGAAAATGGAAAGTTCGTTGCAGTGGGAGAAAATGGAGTGATTGCTTATTCCACTGACGGAAGCAGCTGGACTGCCAAGAAGGTGGGAAGCAATGATTGGAATAGCGTTTGCTACGGAAATGGAAAGTTCGTTGCAGTTGAGAACGATGGAGGCGTTGCTTATTCCACTGACGGGATCAACTGGACTGCCAAGAAGGTGGGAAGTAATTGGTGGTATGGTGTTTGCTACGGAAATGAAAAGTTCGTTGTAGTGGGAACTGATGGGGATGTTGCTTATTCTACTGATGGAATCAGTTGGACTACAACAACTATATCAGACACCCCCACTATAATGGCCGTTTGCTGCGGAAATGGGAAGTTCGTTGCGGTAGGAAGAATATGGAATGCCTCAGGATACTATATACGGGCTATTTATTATTCTACCGATGGGATCAACTGGACTTCCAAGACTATGGGTAGAGGTGAATTGTACGGAATATGCCCTGTTCAATAACTTCTCAGCACCTTATTAAACCTGTTAAAATCAGCCGGACCAAGTTCCGGCTTTTTTATTGTTTCCTTATCAGGCCGAAAAATGCCCGGGGATGACAAACAACGGATGACGGCATCGGATATGCAGAAATTACCATGGATGTATCATGAAAGCAGCGTACAGTATATAACGGCCGGCTAACATAATTGGCAAATAAAATAACCATGATACCCCTAATCCCAACCACCGGAGAAACTGTGTCGTCGGGTTATACATATCATCAGATTGTCCATTGGGTATCGGGAAGAACTACGACACTTACATCCAGCCATTCTCTACGAAAAACTTCCGTAATGCTCCCCTCGGAGAAAGAGCTATTGTAATTTCCAGGGGAGATGTCATCCTTGGTTTCTCCGAATCTCGAAACAGTCTGCCAATAACCAGCGAAAAGACTGTGACCAACAACCTATCCTTCCAACATAGTCAATCTTGCAGGAAGTTCATCGGCATATACAGTGCGGATTACCCCTTACAGATGTCTGACAATTCCACTTTATATCGTGATATAATTCACTACTCATGATTAAGACTGTTACTAATGCATTATCTCATGCACTTTTTAAATTAAGGGTACAAGATCATTCCTTGAAAAATATTATTTGCAGATTATAAGATGAACATCTCCACATTTTTTATATGTTCTAAGATAAATGTCTACTTACCTGTATTTAGATTAATTTGTACAATAAAAAGGAACGAGAGGTAATATATAGGAGCATTAAACTAAAAAGAAAGAAAAAGCACCGTTCCATGTATGGCGTAGATCGGTGATATAGCAGAAAGAGATAAGTCGCAAAAGTTTGTTTGTTTCTTTTTTCTTTATTTATACGAACCAATTAGCGTAAAAAAGAATCCCGCCTTGGCTATATCAGCAAGGCGGGAATTATGACAATGGTACCGACCTGTGGCCCCACTGCCTTTTTCTTTAAAGTCTTATTTACCAGCTAAACCATCAGCAAAACCTGCATAAGTATGCTTACGGCTGTAATGGCTATCCCATAAACCGACCGGCTCGCCACCACGCCAGCCGGAATCGGTAGGACTATCAGTGATGCACCATTGAGTAATACCATACTGTTGAGCTACAGGAATAATTTCAAAGTATTTTTTTACAATGAATTTATAGTAATCAGACATTGCCTTATGCTGTGCTTCAGTCATCTTATCAGTCAACACTTTATTACCTTCTTCATCTACATAGCCCATATCAAGCTCAGATATCTTCACAAGTTTTCCACTATTAGCTAATATTTCGAACATTTTCACTACGTGCTCCTCTTTGCTCTTTTGTATTTCAGGATTTGCATAGCAGCTAACATGCATCTGTGTACCGATACCATCTATTTTCGTCACACCATCAGATTCCCACTTCTCAATCCAATAAACTAAACTCTTAGCCTTTTTGTTATCATCCCAATCGGACTCTAAATTATAATCATTGACAAAAAGTTTCAAAGGATTAGTGCCACCATTTTCTGTGTAGTATTTACGGGCTGCAGCTACAACAATACGTACATAGTCTTCATTGCCTAAATAATCTTGCCAGTAGAAATTATTTTTAGCATCTTCCGCGCTAACATTTGTAGAAGAATGTAGAGTATAAAAGCCACCGTCATTACCACCACCAGAAATAGCCTCATTCACAACATCCCATGCTGTAACATAACCACCAGTAGCTTTCATCATACCTTCTACCCAAGTGTTCATAGCCTCTGTAAGAACTTCTTTCTTTTCTTCAGGAGTGAGAGGAAGAGTGTTACCTTTGGTTACAATCTGGAACTTAATATTATCAAAATAATACTTATTTGCAGGTGCATTAGGAGCACCTACATCAAGATTCCAAGCAATAGTTTGCATATTTCCGCTAGGAGAAAGAGTTGTATTTATAGTGATAGTTTTTTCAAAATGTTGCCATTCTGTAGTAAAACTAAAAGCACATCCCGCATCATAATGGATATAACCACCTGGAGTAGAATGACTCTGAGACTCTGTATTATTGGGAACCTCTGCACGATAATCAAAAGAAATATGTACCACATCTTTATCAACTAACGGACGATCGGCATAAAGAAAGAACTGGGTGTCATAAGAATTAGTACCACCGCCAGCAGAAGTTACAACAAAAGCTCGGCTACCATCTTTACCTGCACCCTCTACAATGTCACAAGCAGCATGGTTACTACCGATATGAGTGGAAACAAAATTAGAAGTTTCACTGCCTTCAGCATCACCATTAGTAATAATATCTGTAAAAATCTCTACAGCAGGAGCCTCAGAATGAACAATTTTAACATATTTTATTTGAATAATTCCAACAAAAAGGCCTGATTGAGTCATCACATGACCTCCATTAGCAACAGCTTTAAAAGGAAGTTCATACTCTTTCCATTCTGTATCAAAAGAGAAAGCACCTTCGGCTCTACCATCCCAAGGCCCCACACCAATATTGAGTTTACCTTCACTAGAACCCTTTATCATCATTTTCAATTTATACTCCTTATCTTTAACAATAGGAAGATTGTCCGCTGTATGATATTGAACAAAATGATTTTGTGTAGCAGCAACAGAGGTTTTAATTTCAAGACAACCCTCAACGTCATTTTTTCCAATAGTAGTAGTTTCTTGCACTTCTGCGTTTATTTCATTCCAAAAAGTATAGGAATCTTTGGAATAATCCACCATATAATCCTCAACTTCTGTTTTAACATCAGGATCTACATCAAGTTCCTTATCTTTAATCAGCGAATTAAGATACTTATTATTCTGCTGCGCATGCCAAGCCAACGTATGACCATAGATAGTGAGTCCACCAGCTTTGGCAGCAGATACAAAATTCTCTACAGTTCCGAAGTTCATAGTGCCATCATCAGCTACACATGAAGCATATTTCATTGCATTACCTGCTGTCATTTCGACAAAATTACTATTAGCCAAACGAGTCACTAGTCCGCCAGCAATATAGTCATTCGCAGCCAGTGCAATACCCAACTTAAAGTCAGGATTAGCACTGCCATTTACATAATTCTTCAATGCATCATATTCATTGAGATATTCCATACCTGCAATAGAAGCAGGTTTCTCAACTTCATAGGTCAACAATTTGTCATCTACACATGAAGTAGAAGCAACTGTGGCCATTAAAAGCATTATACCTAATCTTATTTTTGTATGTTTCATATAAATATTTTTTTAATAAGAAACTTTATTATTTCTTTGCAGGAGTAAACCATTCTGCTTTCACACCTCTGTAGTGAACTACTAATGTGTCTTTTGTGGCACAATGAATACCATCATAATCCATTGTATAATCCAAATAAAGCACGTCGCGGTCTTTATTTCCCCAACTATTTTTATCGCCTTTGGAAACAAATTTACCACTACCTGCAGCTGATACTCCTGCAGAGTTGGAAGTGATAGTACAATTACCGTTTTCATCAAAAGCAAGTAAAAGTTTACTCTCAATATTTTCTCCGGCAGCATTCTTAGTTGGCCGATCCCACTCTACCTCATTCAATCCAATGGTGCTGAATCCACCAATGGTCTCATCCTTTTCTACATAATCTGCATGACGTACCTCTTTGCCTGTTTTGTTACCACTATACACATCAATGCCTCTACGTAGGTAATGTGAGTCATATTTACTGATATACTTTACAGCATAAAGAACATAATCCTTGGGTTGTACCTCCCAATCATCTTTATTTATACGATTAGGAGTTTCAACTGAAGGTTTTCCCTCCAAGATGGTATCAGCATTTTGTACACCGGTCATTACTACAGGTATGACATAATTCAACGAGGTAGATTTAGGATCCTTAAAGAATGCATCGGTAAAGTTTACGGTAACGCCACCCAACACCTTACCTTTTTCAATAACAATCTTATCACTACTCAATGTATAGTGTGTAGCAGGAAGAGCTTCTATATCTCCTCCATCACTACCAAAAGTATAACCATTACACAACGAATTGTCTACTCGGATACCTATTTCAACATTTGTCTTGTTATCGTATATTCCACCAACAGTAGCCATAATTTGGCATTTATGTTCGTTATCTAATGAGTTATCTACCGATGCATCTTCACCTAATGTTATGGTACGGATGGGGCTCTGATAAGCAAAGTACACCGCAGAATATTTATAGTCGGGAAATTCCCAGTCACCATTTTCACATGCTGCAAACAAGGCTCCCGCTATAGCGGCTATTATCAAAAATGATTTTTTCATTGCTATTTTATTTATTTCAGTTTATATAAATTCGTCTCTTACTGTTTGGTGCTTACCATCCCTTATTTTGAATAAGAGCATCAAACTTCAGAATCTCACTATAGGGAACAGGACCATAATACATATAATCTTTATAGTCACGTTTTTCTACGTCTACTACTTCATAGTTATTTCCCGTTATTTTCATACCTCTCACTGTCTCATTAAGTTTACTGATGTCTACTTTCCAACGACGCAAGTCCCAAAAACGGAAGCCTTCAAAACAGAGTTCCAGACGACGTTCGTTACGTATGAGTTCACGCATCTTATCCCGATCACCCTTAATAGACTCCAGATAAGGATCACTGCCATTTTCTCCAATACCGGCACGTTGGCGAATGGCTTTTACCACGTCATAAGCAGAGTATCCATGCGTTCCCTCACCTTGGGGGCCCCACGCTTCATTAGCCGCTTCAGCATAGCCTAAGAAAATCTCAGTATATCTGATCCAAGGTTTAATGTGATAGCCATTGGTCGTGTTGCTAGGATTTGCATTTACATTCATATCTAAGAACTTACGCAAATAGTATCCTGTACGTGTAGAAGCACCGTCAAATTTATTCATCGCATCATTATTGTTGCCGTCTACAGCAGTGGTGATAACACTATTCGAGACCCCTGCCTTACTGCCGTTATAAATAATGTACATAGCTAAACGAGGATCACGATTTTCATATGGGTTCTGAGCATCATAATTACTTCTCAAATCGTTAATGGGATAACCGTTTAATCCAGGAAATGCATCCACTAAATTCTGTGAAGGATTCACACGCCCCTTGCCGAAAAGTGAAGGAGGATATTGATCTTTCTCAAGGTCAGCACTCTCATTTTTATTACTACGCCATAAGAATTCAGGACGATTGTAACCGGCTACCATATTCTTGATACCATTAGAATCCTCATACCACTTGTTACCAGTAGGATCAATTTGAGCAATCGGATCGCTACCCAAATTTTTCAATACCTCAGCCATGAAATTAGCAGCCTGTTCCCAAGTAACCCCCGAACCTTCACTGTAAGCAGGACTGGCAGCAAGTAAAGCAGCTTGGGCACGAACTGCACGAGCTACACTAGCACTCATACGGTTTTTAGCATGGTCACCAAAAACGCGATTATACTGGCTAAGGTTAGCTCCCATCTGAGTATATTTAGAAGGGACATCACCTTCTGCAGCTAAGTCGCCATATGTATCAGGAAGCATCTCAATGGCTTTTTCCACATCTTTGTTAAGTTGTTCAATACACTCCTTAAATGTATTACGCGGCTTGTTGAAGTCTGAATTTACAGTCTCAGCCTCTGTAAGAATAGGAATACCCAATAACTGACCATCAGCTGTCCATCCGGCACAACTCATCAGCAAGTGATACATATAAAGCGCACGCATACCATAAGCGTCACCCTGAAAACGCACTTTGAATAACTCGGAAGCTACCTCATCTTTGGCCCACTCCACATTCTCGGAAATTTCCAAGAACTGATTGAGATATTGCCATGAAGCACGCAAGTACTGCCAATTATCCAAAGGATTGTTATCGGAACGCCAAGCACCTGTTGCAGCCTTCAAATATGAATTATTTACATCGTTAGATACAGCATCATCAGTAGCTACATCAGTAAACTTCCATGAATTAGCATTCTCACCCAACGGATTACTAATATAAGCATGTCCCAACAAACCGGTAGCCCATGAAGGCATATCCTCCAAGTCTACCACGTCTTTATGATTCTCTATTGCAGGATCAAACAGATCGTCACAAGCGGAGAATCCCACTAATAATGCTGTTGTCAAAATGATATTTTTTAGTTTCATAACTTATTATTTTTCAATCTTCATTATTAATCATTCATTCTTTTAGAACGTACCCTTGAAACCAAGTTGGTAGAAACGCGTCTGGGGAGCACTACCTATGTTCATTTCTAAAGCTTTACGCTCTTTTGCAATAGTCAGCAGATTGTTAGCATTGGCAAAGAAGCTCAAGCCTTTGATGAAAGTTCCTCTCAATATCTTTTCAGGCATTTTATAAGTGAGCTGTACCTGAGTCAGATTAAAGCGATCATTCTTGTACATCCAAAAGTCTGAAGTACGGAAATTGTTAGCGCCATTAGTTGTAGTTAAACGCGGATAAGTAGCTGTCGCTGCCGTTTCAGGAGTCCAACGATTACGTACTATTTCAGAATACTTGCCATCTCCTTTCACCCAATAATAAGAGTTATCTTTCATACCATAACCACCTATATAAAGATTACCCATAGCATAAAGAGTAAAATTACGCCATGTGGCAGTAAGGTTGATACCACTCATAAAAGGAGAATCCCAACGGCCCAGGAATACACGATCGTTATCATCAATTTTACCATCGTTATTTTGGTCTTTATAACGAATATCTCCCGGCTTCACATCACCGAAAGTTTGAGTTGGAGCAGTATCTATTTCTTTTTGGTCTTGGAAGAAGCCTTCACTTTCCAGTCCCCAATGGCCATTCAAAGCACGTCCAACAGCCGATAAATAGTCGAATTCAATATTCTCATCACGCTTTTCGGCCGTACTCTTATAATACATGCCACTAACACCCAAAGTCAAAGCCACTTCACCAATTTTTTTATTAGCATATATACTGAAATCAAAGCCAGTACGCTTATCCACATTGTAGTTTATATATGGAATAATAGAGGATGTAGGATAACCTGTTTGTGTAAAGTAATTAGGATACAATGAATTGGCGCGTGTCAATCCACCATCCATCTTGCTATTGAAGAAATTAAAGTCAAAATTGATTAGGTTATTCCACATTGAGCCACGTAATCCCACTGTGAACTCTTTACGCTTCACAAAAGTCATGTCATAGTTATCACCACGCTGGAATTCAGTAGCAGCTAAACCACCGTTATCGCCCCAGCTGTACCATCCACCTGATTGTATCACAGCTTTGTAGAGATAGTAACCATCTTCATTATCATCAGTCGTGATATCAAGATCTTGATTAATAATACCTCCTGACACAGTGAACATCAAATTATCAAAAATAGAATTTTCCATAAACTTTTCTTTCGCCAAGTTCCACCCTAAAGTTACTGTAGGTGAAAAAGCGACGCGCTTACCTTCGGGTAACTTAGCCGAATACGGCATTGCAGCACTGAAATCTGCATAATATTTATGTTGGTAATTATACGATGCTTGAAAACCTAAGTTGGCATTGGTAGTACGGTGATAATGTCCGCTACGTTGCGTTTGCCAAGCATTAGCCAAAATCATACCAAAAACATTATGGTCTTCATTAAATGTTTGCTGGTAATCGAACTGACCGGACACGTTATAAGTATAGCGATAGGCAGAGTTGCTAATATTTTCGCTACCACTCTTTTCATCCTTACCGTACTGAGTAATACTTGATATGACATCTTTTCCGTTATAGTTTGACCATACAGGAGCAAAAGTTGCATAACTGCTACTATAACCCTGATTGTAGGTTGATGCATAGTCAATACCATACTTAGCACGAAAATAAAGTCCCTTAAGTAACGGAGAAAGATTAACATCGAAACGTGTATTGAATTGAAACTGACGACTTACATATTTACTGTCACCAGCCGCATAGGCATCAGCCACCGGATTGGTAGGATTCTGCTGTGTACCACCGAAGAAAAATTTACCATCTTGAATATAGCTACTGTTAAGTACTGTATTCAATGAGTTTTGATCAGTCGCTTCAATATAGCTTAATGGGATAAACGGTGCCACTAAATGTGGACGTAATGTGGCTGCTTGTCCCCACCAGTCTACACTTGCTGCATAAGAATCATAAAAAGTAACATTAGCATCTGCCTGTGCTGTAATGAGTTTATGCAGCTTCATATCCACATTTCCACGTACAAAGAAACGACTGATATAATTATCTTCTGTCTTACCCACTTTAAGCAGGGACGATTCACGATAATAGCCAGTAGTAGTATAGTATTTTACTTTCTCAGTACCACCACTTACCTCAGCAATTGCTTCCGAACGATTGTATGCTTTTTTCAAATAATCGGAAGAATACATGTTAAAATTGGGATAACGGTAAGGATTCAAGCCGGACGCATGATTGTAAATATCAGCATCCGAGTAATTGGCAGGCAATCCATCATTAGCACGAGCCTCGTTGTAGAGCGTCATATATTCTGCCGATCCCAAATATTTAGGATAAGATTTTGGAGTATAAAAGCCGGTATTCGCATGAATATTGATATTAAGATCACTTACTTCTCCTCGTTTAGTGGTAATAGAGATAACGCCTTTAGCCGCACGCGGACCGTATAGTACTACAGCAGAAGCACCTTTGAGAAGAGTTATCTGATCTATTTCATGAGGAAGTACGTTATTTGCATCACGTACCATACCGTCCACGACAACGAGATATTCAGTGTTTCCCCAAATATTACCATTGAAACCGCCTACCACATTATCAATGAGTCCCAAACTATAATTTGTATATGTTTTCTCTGACATTTTTTGCATATCAACCACTGATATCCCGCCTAGCAAGTCACGCTGGTCAATAGAACGGAATGCCACTTCTACCCTTTTGAGTGTATCTGCTTGCGCCGCTTTCATCAAATCTATCAATGTCTCCTGAGCGGTAACATCTGCATGAGCGAAAACCAGTGCTACACAGAATACAAATCCTTTATATATATGTTTCATTTTATTAGAGTTTTTACGTTTATAAAACCATTACCAACCGGGGTTCTGGTAGAACTCTGGATATATTGTCACATCTTCTGTTTTGAACGGTAACCAATAATGTTTACTCGAAAGTTTACGTTGCGTCACTATTTCTTCACGAAAATTAACAACCTTACGTTCTTTGGGATCAGCTTCCGGATCAAATGCTTCCGCGCGATCAAACTTTTGCATCGTTTTTATATTATAAGGATATTCCGTTAATAGTTTCCAGCGACGTAAATCATGGAAACGATGTCCTTCAAAAGCTAATTCTACAGCGCGTTCACGACGAACCTCACTCATAAATTTTTCAAGATCATTAGTGTAACTATCAGCAACCGGATCCACACCTGCACGTTCACGAATTACATTGACTGCATAAACAGCACTTTTCGGGAAAGTAGCTGAATTGCTGTTTGCCGAACCATAACCTTGTGCAACAGCTTCAGCATACAGCAAATAAACTTCAGCCAAACGTAACCAAGAGAGATGAAAATGGGTCGCTTTACCATAACCGTAATCAGCATCGTCCTTATTAGCGCCCAAAGGAATGAACTTATAGTTAAAATATCCAGTACGGCTTGTTTTACGAGGGTCGTCACAACAGTTTCCCCCCTCATACAAGTTGGCATACTCATATTCTTTGAATGAACTTGGACTCTTAATCATTTTCACACCATCATAAATGAAATTGTTATAGAAACGCGGATCCCGATCTTTCCATGGTTGCGATTTACTAAAGTGAGAATTTGGATCATCCAGTGGTAGCCCATTCTGCATACCAAAATAGTTTACATAATTAGCGGCAGGACAAAGAATGATACCGTCGCCCTCACAAATGGCTTGCAATTGATAAGAGTTCATTTGACGCCAGTAAGAGTCTGCACCGTAAGTAGGACTACGCATAATGGCTTCCGTACCACCGGGCATTAACCAATTTTGTTCTTTGGTATAGAACAGGGTACTATAGTTATCAAAATCTACTAAGGCATATTGAGTTTGATTACTTTCAACCATATTAAGGACCTGACCCAAAACATCAGCAGCACGCTTACAATATTCTGAATTGTATGAACGGTTGTTGTTGTCGGCACCATTTTCCATCAACGGGCTTCCTGCATAAAGTAGAGTTTTACCTAGGTAAGAAAGTGCCCAAATCTTATTAGGACGTAAGGCATTATTACCCTTTGTACGGCTACCTGTAGCTGTATTGTCCCAGTCAATAGGTAGCAAATCGGCTGCACGCTGAAAGTCTGCAGCCATTTTTTCAGCGTTTTCCTGATAAGTTTCGCGTGGCAGGTTGAATTGTGCATCGGGTGCTATTACACTTTCTAAATAAGGTAAACCACCCCAATAAGAAGTAAGCTGGAAATAAAACCAAGCGCGGAAAAAGTAAAGCTGGCCTTTAATAAAATTTTGCTCCTCTTGCGTAGCATCTTTCAACATACCCTTTTCTAAAGCTTCCAGTCCGAGATTGGCTTGACGGATAGCATACCAGCCACCACCCCACAAAGATTTCTTAAAACGATCACCATCTACAGACCAATTCCGATCCAAAAAACAGTCTCCCTTGTTAATATAACTACGATAATTACCACCATCAATAGCATATCCCATTAGATACTCACCATTACCGGTCGTAATAACTTCATCTTCCCCCCAATTAAAGGAACTTACCCAGTTATGTTTGGCAATATCAGGAATAACGTTATACATAACTTCAATAAATCCTTGAAAATTATTGAAGTTCTTGAATGCATCTTCTTCAGAGAGAACAGAATCTGAGTCTCTGTCTAAATAGTCTGTACACGAAGTAAGCGTAAAACAGACAATGAAGAACATTGAAAGTATATAAATAATCTTGTTTTTCATCTTAATCTCAAATTAAAGTGTAATTTTAAAACCTAGGTTAAAACGGCGTTGAGTGGGGTATGCACTCCAACCACCCGTATTTGACTCACGATCATCGGGCATGTCAGTCCAAAGGAAAAGGTTATTACCATTAACAAACAGCTTGAGACTACTCAAACCAGAGGCTTTAAGCCATTTCTCTTTAGAGAAAGTATATGAAAGTTCAGCATATTTTAAACGAACATATGAACCATCAAACATGAAACGGGTACCATCAGTATATTTACTTGTTTGATTCAACCAACGTGGCAAAGGTACGTCGGCATTTTGGTTATCAGGTGACCAGTAAGTACCTTCATAGAAAGCGGTATTACGCGTACCTCCTAAACTGGTAAGCCCTACAGAACGATTTACATTGTTCACGCCATAGAACTGAACGAAAAAACTCCAACCTTTGTAATCGCAACCTACTTGGAGATTCATTGTATTTTGCGGAATGCCGGTATAACCGTATGGAATATTGTCATTCACTGAAATAATACCGTCAGCATCGTAGTCAAGGATAATATAATTGCCAGGTTTACGTCCATCGTCATATTCATCATGTGCAGTGCTACCATAAAGTTCATCCCAACTGTTGTAATAACCATGATCCAAATAAGTATAAGTCTGATCAATGGCTTTATTGGCTTTCTTTTGATATTCTGGTTTCAGTTGAGGATCATCTGCTTCTTTAACCTTGCTTACAGCATGAGTCAAAGAAGTATTACCCCAAAGACGCCAATCTCGATTAAGTTGTTTATTCCAACGCAAATCCAATTCAAAGCCTTCGCTGTCTACTTTACCAAGGTTGGCTACAGGAGCAGAGGCACCGAAATATCCAGGAACAGCACGATTACCACCTGTAATCAGGATATTCGAACGTTTTTCCTTGAAATAGTCAAATGACCCTGAAATAAGGCCACCCAAAATAGCAAAGTCTGCAGCAATATCCAATTTGGTAGCCACTTCCCACTGCAAATTCTTATTACCTAACTGTGTCTGTTGCCACCAACTATAAGGACTTTTAGCCGGATCTACCCCTGTCAAAGATTGACGATAGGCACCACCGTTTGCCCAAGTATCCATATAGAGCCAACGTCCATTGATATTGTCATCACCGATTTCACCATAAGATGCACGAAGTTTTAACATATCCAGCCACTTAAGATTAAGTTTCTTCACAAGAGGCTCTTCTGAAACCATCCAACCGATAGCACCTGAATTAAAGAAAGCAAAACGGTTTTCTTTTGCAAAAATTTCAGAACCGTTGTAAGCACCGTTATATTCAAACATGTAGCGATTTGCAAAATCATATGTAACGCGGAATACCCAGTTCTCACGATAATGAGGTTGCTCACTGCCAGTAGCATATTGCTCACGGCTGAAGTTACCCATAGCCCCCACAGTATGCTGACCAAACTTATTTGAATAATTCAACTGAGCCGAATAATTCAGACGACGGTATGTAGCATTGTTCTGAACCGATCCAGCCCCTGTCTTCCAAGCATTATTATTATGGAAATCAAACTTATACAAGGCATCAGGGGTGATATCTGTATACTCTTGGCCTGTTTCTGGATCAATCCACTTATGAGCTTCGCTTTCCCAATCAGTAGTATCATCTACACCACGACCTGTTTCACGAAAAGCGTTATCAAACGCCAATTTAGCCTGTATATTTAACCCCTTTAATAAAAAACCAAGATCCTGTTCAAGAGTGAAGTCTGTATTCAGGCGATCATCAGTCGTATAACCTATACCATTTACACTCAAGTTTTCATAAGAGTTCGTAGCAGCCTGTGTGGGATTAGGTTGATAATAACCAAAAGTCCCGTCACTATAAACAGGCATGAAAGAATCAGGTGCAATACCATAGAAAGCGCTCCAAACAAGATTCTCATATTGTCCTTGGGTAGCTTTCTTCACTGCATGCGAACCGGAAAGATTGACATGAAATTTAGTAGTCTTAGTCAAATTGAAGTCAAGGTTACTACGCACATTTATACGGTCATAACCAAATCCAGGATCATAACCTTTCGTATTAGCAACTTTCTTATAAATATCCCCTTCGTGCGTATAATCGACACTAGCAAAATATTTCACGAATTTAGTACCACCACTGATATCAATATTGGCATTATAAGAGGTTGCCACATTTTTCAACAAATAGTCTGCCCAGTCTATATTAGGATAACGTTCTGCCTCTGCTAGGTTAGCCGGATAACGATATTTGTTCAAGCGGTCTTGAGTCAAATAATAGCTCCAAGAATCTGGATGATAGGCCAATTCACTCTCAATCACCTGATTACGAAGTGAAAGTGCATCGTATGCATCCATCATGTCTGGTATCTTGGAATAGGTTTTCAATGTTGTGCTAGCATTGATATTGATTACGGCTTTACCTTCTTCACCGCGCTTAGTGGTAATCAAGATTACACCATTAGCACCACGTACACCAAATACTGCCGTTGCAGATGCATCTTTCAATACAGAAATAGATGCTACAGAGTTAATGTCTACTGAGTTCATAGGACGTTCTACACCGTCTACCAGTACCAATGGATCACTTGAATTCCAAGATGTCACACCTCGAATAGTAATTTTCGGATCTTCATCACCCGGTTGACCAGTAGTAGTCATAGTTACAACACCAGGCAGATTACCAGTCAAAGCCTGTCCTAAGCTAGATACACCACCTGTACGTTCCAAAGCTTTCGCATTAGTTTGTGCAATGGCGCCTACTACTGAAGCTTTTTTTTGCTGTCCAAAACCTACCACTACCACTTCTTCCAATTGTTGTGAATCATCTTCCAAAGTCACTTTAATCATTCCTCTTGAAGTAGATTTTACTTCCTGAGATTTCATTCCCACAAATGAGACAATAAGGGTAGAGTTTTCATTGGGCACAGTCAACACAAAATTACCATCTATATCTGAAATCGTACCTATTGAATTATTACCTTTTAATACTACTGAGGCACCAATGACCGTCTCACCATTACTGTCAAAAACAGTTCCCCTTACAGTTATTCCATTTTGTGCCAATGCAGTCAAACAACTAAACAACATAAGCAAAAATAGGTAAGGAATTTTTTTGATTTTTTTTGTTGCATTTTTCATTACCATTAGTTTTAAAAATTAATTAACTAAATTCTTTTCTAATCATTTCATGGATGATTTTAATACTTAACTATCATTATACATAATATATAAAATTAAAAAGTTAATAGACGATACAAAAATATAATATATAAATCCTTTTTAAAAGAAAGAATGTTACATAACTTCACATACCATAATACATCCCTTTGCTATACGTTACAATTAGTATTGCACATGTTACATTGTATGCATCATAGATATAAAAGATACGAAATAACCGCTTTATTAAGTTATTAAAAACAAATAATTTTTAAGATACATCTTTAGATACAATATGAATTCTATCGAGATGAAGTTTATAACGCTGTTTCTTTTATTTTTTGTTCATATGATATTTAATTAGAATATCAAATTGAGATATGTAACATATAAGTTATGGCTAATATATAAATCTTGTTGTGATTTGTGGTTACAATAAAGACAATTGGAGTACATTATTATGTATTCCATGGGTAGAGCGCATTAATAGTTATTTTTTTACAATGCGGATATGAATAGTGTGAGAAATGAGTCAATAGGAGATATATAGGAGAGTAAGTCCTGATGATTGATATATTCATTTTCACAACAGAAAAACTATCCGGTAACTTCTTCTACAAACGTATGACGGTCTAGTTTCGATATTTATTTCTGGTTCGGTATTCATCTGCATTCCAATGCATATCGAATTTAATTGTTTTATCGAGATGGCTTTCTGGATTGTTCAGAAAACTTTATCCCATGATTATGAAACATTTCTCTGTTTATTACGTCCCGGAAGCTATAATGGGAAATTATCTTCCATTTTTTGAGATTACATTACATTCTCATAGTAAAAATATGCGCAGGGTTAACCGGAGGCAGGTTATATAATAATTTATACTATACAACTACATCATAATAACCCACTCAGGCGGCGTGAGCCTACAACAAACGAAAGAGAGATATATACAATAATTTCATGTAACTTTTTTTCTTAAAACAAGAGATTTTACTTAAAAGGAATAGGTTTTATAGAGAAAAAAATTGATTGCGTTCCGTTTACTCTCCATAGGTCAGATTAAATACCGAAAATGTTGTATATGTAAAATCAATAATAAACCAGTATGACACGATTTATTTACTTCAGAACTTAATAAAATAATTCATATCTGATTATAGCCAGCATCACCCAGCCAGAAATAGGTTTAACAGTTCACTTCCAATATACCTCATTTGCTTAAGGAGGCAATTACAAAACAACGAACTATAATCACGATCTCCATTCGACTTTCTGTTTATGATTCAGCACTTATTTGTTTCTTCCTACCCTCAAAAGTAAGAAGCGGGGAAAACAGGGCGGAAAAACTATAAGACCTGTTTTTTGATAAGGTAGAGTTTGAAAAGGTTATACAAAGCATCATTTCCGCCCATATTTTTCCGCTCTTCTTTTTCTCTTGAGGCAGGGAAATAAAATCCAGTCACAAATCAATATTATCAATTATCCCGACTATGATAAGATATGAACCAATCTCTGACAACTATTATCAATCAACAAAATATCCTTAATCTCACAACCCAAATTCAGACAGCGCCATAAAGACCGGAATAATAAAAAATCTCCAGTCGTTTTTCTTTTATCACACCATTCACAGTTCCGGATGAGATAATTGCCGGCAGAAAATGTATAAAACCATGCCGAGACTATTCATCCGGTTAAGAATATGGTGACCTACAAGTAAACGACACCTTCATTTGGTCAGGGGTTGGTCAGAGACAGAAGTGCATACGAAGTAATGAGTATGACATAACCGTAAGGATGTTATAAAAAAACTACAAAAACGTTATTCTTTAAGCATTTGTACCTGATTTGCAGACTTTTTTATAACACTTTTGTCTTCCAGTTATGTCATACATTCCACTTACGTTCCATACCCTTGTCTCCGACTTACCCGAAGAAAGAAAAAAGAGAAACCAAGTATTACCTCAGTTTCCCTTCTTAATTTGATTATAACAGATTGGGGTCTGTCTCTTCCCTGTTCTGATAGCAATAGATGTCTAAATTTTCTGTAACCATCCACTGGCAATTATTAAGTCTGAATCCGTATTTCTCCTCGATGGTAGAAAGGAAAGATTCAAAGTCCTCGTAATTCTCTGATTCTCTTAGTTCTTCATCCGTCAGCTTTATGATATTCAGACAGCCGACACAAAAATCCAAAATCAATACATACTTAGGTTCCATAATTTCAATCTTCTTTTAAGTTATACCTTTTCAATAATATACTCACCTGTGATGCTCTGAATTGACATCCCTTGGAAGTTACAAATCCTTCACTATTCAGGATTCTCGCCATTTCAGATAAGCTCCTGTCTTCTTTCACCAGATTTTTCAACAATGCCATCGCCCTCTTGTTATTGGGATTGTCAAGAGCTTTCCGGTGATTGGTCTTATTGCTATTTTCTACCGCTTGGTGCAGTCTGTTTAATAAGTTCTCGGATTTACCAAGCTTATATCCTCTTGATTTCTTGGCTTTCAGGGATTGTTTCGTTCTTTGGCTGATCAATCCCGCCTCATACTCTGCTATACTACTGATGATATGTAGTACAAGTTTATTAGCCTCAGGAAAATCACAAAATACGATCTCGACATCACTCTCTAACAATTTACTGGTGAAAGCCACATTCCGACTTAATCTATCCAATTTTGCTACAATCAGGATAGAATTTGTTTTTCTGCATAACTCCAAAGCTTCAGCAAGTTTAGGTCTGTTGGATTTTCTCCCGCTTTCCGTTTCAATATATTCAGCAATCGTTTTTTTATCCTTCAGGTAATTCCGTATTATTTCTCTTTGTGCCTCCACGCCAAGTCCTGAGATTTCCTGTTTCATCGTGGACTGTCGTAGGTAGGCTACATAATTTTTCTGTTTCATAATTAACACTTATTTAACGCTCTTCCCGGTTACTAAACGACCGTTCAATAACCTTTAAGCTGATTTATAAAAAAGGCTTTCCATGAGATTTCGAGTTCTTATAAAACCTACTCCCTCACAGAAAGCCTATTATCACATATTCCGATTTCTCAGAGAACCGCCGATATCTTATGTATCATATGTATCAGAAACTCTCTTCTCATAATCATCGGTTTTCTCCACTTTCGAGTCTATCAGATCCACAAGTCCGTCAAGGGCGACATTATTATAAACCCGGACTTCCTCAGGAGAACCATCCCTGTGGAAAGTTACGTCGAAATAATCCGTCCCTTCATTATAGACTATCACTACATTTCCGGTCAGAAGAAAACCCTGCACATGGAATTGCAAGCCCCTGTCTATCACTTTTATCGTATCAAGATCCACTCCCCAAGACATAAGGACAGGGGGATTGTATTTCAGAATTGACCAGATATACTTAGCCAGTTCCAAATCGTAATTCTTATCTCTTTCCATCACTCTTTGTTTTTAAATCCATCATTCTTTTCTGCTTTTTTGTAAGGACTTCAAACCTATAGAAATCCTCGTCACAGTTCATACACTGGAATACATAGCCTTTAATCCTTGATTTTAAAAGCATACGTCCGCATTTAGGACAGAATCTTCTCGTTTTCATATCCGCTGCCGTTTATCAGTTTGTATTCTTCATATTCCTTCCAAAGCATCCGGTAATCCCTGCATATCCTCTCGTAATCATCCGGTCTCAAGTGTGGAAAATCTGTGGAATACATTTCATAAAGGTCTTCGGGAGTTAAAGTCGGATCATTGTTCAGTATATCATAAATCTCATCCTCGAACTCATAGGGACTGAAATATGAATCACTTTGCGTATGGGGATAGGTGTTGGTACAGTCTTCTATGATATGCTCTACAAACAGCAGGCTTTTCATCAGGTCTTTCTTTACCGTTATCTCCTCATCGGTATGGGCATTGTAATAGCCACATGAGACGTTGATACAGGAAACTTCCAATCCTTTTTCTTTTAAGGTCAGAATATCGGTCATCAAGCCGTTCTCCTCCATGTAACCCCATTTCTCAGGTTCTATCGCTTCCATGAACCCTTCGGAACACAGGTCAGCATATCCGATACTTGTAACCAGGTCCGAATTCCCCTTTCTGTCAGGCTGGATAACGAATCTCACATCATCAAAGAAAGACATCACCGCTTCAGAACTTCCCCTGCATCCCGTTTCCTCCTCTCTGAAAAAGACTACTTTAATAGAATCATACTTCTTTAGGCATTCAAGGCAGATGAACACTCCGTTCTTGTCATCGGCTCCCAAATTCTCAAATCTTTTATGTTTGGATGAATAACCGAATATGATTTCCCTTGTCTCCACCACCTTGAAATCCTTTGAATGGTTGCAGTGTGATACCTGGTCGATATGGCTCACCAGACAGGGATAGGTCTCAGCTTTTCCCTTTATCACATACAGGTTCCCGAATTTATCCTTTGATACGGATATGTTTCCGAGGAGCTGTTTTATATAGGAGCATAGAAACGTCATCATCTTCTGCTCCTTTCCACTGGGGCTGTAAATACTATACAGCCTCTTCAACAGTTGTGTATTCATGACTCATCTCTTTTTTAAGTTTGTAACCATACGGGAGATTGGTACTCGGATTCACTTCATCAAATACATCCTCACCAAACTCCCATGCGTCCTCATTCCCAATCAGACGATTCAAGGTATCTACATGGATTGATTTCTCTTCATAGATACTTTCCGATTCATTCCAGATATTGATCCGGGTTATATCATCAAGGCTTTCATACCATTCATTGTCATATTCGGAATAATACCAGTTCTTCCGCTTGAATGTATCCTCGGCCTTCTCCATACACTCCTTACAGCAATAATGCTCTTCTGTCACCTCGGAGTATTCCGCATAATCTTTCAGCAGGTTCTCTCCACAATTGTCACAGCATACACAGTCATCCTTATGATGGCATTCCCCTGTGGAACTTATCCACAGGAAATCATCCAGGTTTTCGGAGTCTACATTTATCGCATTTCCATGCAGGTAGCAGAGTGTGGTCTCATCACAGTCGTATTGGTGATATTCGTCCCATGGACTTCCATCCTCATCGGTATCGCCATAAAGGTTCAGGTCTGTGGTGTCCAAATTGTATGAGGAGTCGGGGTTCTCGTAGTTATAGGCTCTGTTGCGGCTGTAACTGTACCATTTGAAAGAATCCTGGTAGGAAAGCGTATCCGTCTCTTCCAGATTGCACTCTATCTCAAATTTCCTGTCGGATAATGAATTGCCGTTGATGTCAACAAAAGCGTCCGCCTGATGACAGGATGCGCCGACCGTCTTGTAACCGTCTATATGATCCTCTTTAATCAGTTTGTCCACAAGCAGGCGTTTCAACACGTCATCGCTCTCTGAGGAATATTGCCTTTCGAGCAGCCTCCATTTCTTACCGTCCTGATCCGTAACATCGGTAAACAGGATTGCCCTTGCCACAATCAGCCCTGTCTTATCCGTTATATAGGCCGCCTTGGCCTTCACTGAAGAATAATAGAATGAAGTACGGTCCTCATCCGTCATACATGAACCGAAGTTCCCCCTGCAATAGCTGCTGTCATAGATTCTCCAGAACTCATCGTTGACAAACAGCTCCATATCGGGAGTATATCCATAGGTATAAGTACACCATCTTTGGGCAAATACATCTCCTGCAATCCAGTTCACCATACAGGGTGAAAGCAGTTTCCCTATCTCTGTCTCAAGGATAAGCTCCCTCATGAACTTTCCGGCCCTCATCTTGAAAACCCGGTTACGTTCAACATTGATATAACGGATTGAATGTTTGTCAAGGTCCTCACACAGGCCTCTGAATTCATCGGTCTCATATTTGGAGGAATAGTATGTTTCACCTATCAGCTCCACTTTATGGGGCAGCTTTTCATCATCCTTTCCTGATTTGATAATGGCTTCAAATACCTTCTTTTGTAGATCAGCCATATTGTATATATGCAGCAGAGTATAGTCGTTATGTTCCTCGCAGTACTTCAGTAATGCAGGATTCTTAAGGTGGGCCAGCAATATCTTGTTCTTTCTTACCACTACACCGTTGTCTCTCTTTTCAAGGCCGAAATACACCTTGAACCCTTCGTAGCCACAAAAATCATAGTATAACATAATCTTCTGAATTTTAAATTGTCAGTAAATAAAAAAGGAGGGATACTTCCTTTTAATCGGAAATATCCCTCCCCGGAATATTAATTTCGGTATGTCTCAACCGTTTCAGATGAATGGTATCCTTTTGTCCTCCAAGACTCCGGATTCCACTATCTTCTTACATATCTCATGGGAATACTTGTTTCTCAGGTCATATCCGTAACCTTCACTTCCCATGATCCTTATCACTTCAACCATACTTCTGAATAAAGTCTGTTGTAGGGTCCTGTGGAATGTATAACCGCCGAAGCGAACCTCTTGTTATTCCACCCGTAATCGTTCAGGGCATGTTCAAGTTCTTTTGCAGCCTTGAACTCCCTGCTGTTTTCCAATTCTTGTCTTTCCATAATGTCTTTCTGCTATTTTTTTCCTTGTTTTCCTGTCTCTTCATTTATTGACGCATTGAGTGAGTTATACACCCGGGCAAACTTCTTTCTCTGCTCTGTATCGGCAATGGAGCTTACAAACTTGTGCATCACCACTTTCTTCCTGTCATCCCATATGATACGTGCTTTATCCACACCTTCCACAAACATGATATGGGGATATCTGCCCCATTGTTTTAAAGTGCCGTCATTGATAAGCTTTTGAATTTCTTCGGGCATTGAACTTCTGTTGCGGTCAATACATCTTATTCTGCTTTCTTCCCGTTCAATCGCTGTCTGAGTTTTTTCAATCTCTTTCTGTATTTTGGAAAGGGTGTCATTTTGCCTGTCCCAACGCTTCATCGTTGAATATCCGTTTCTCTTGTCGTTAAGAGGTTGTCCGTTGGCACTCTTCACATCGGAAAAGTACTCATTCAGTTTTCTATTAAATTTAGCCTGCTTCTTTTCCAGGGAGGCTTTAAGTATATCCAATCTGCTCATGTTATTTATTTTTAAAAGGGTTCAACAAAAAAAGGGAGAAAGACCATGTTTGTTATTTCAGATCTTTCTCCCTTGTGAGTTAATTTATTTTCCGGTCTAACTCAAAAACCACCCATAATTCTCTGTATCCTCACCGTTCAATGCTTTCTGGATACCCACAGCAAAATCAGTGCAGTTCTGATTCCTCTCCAAGAATTTATCAATATAGGATTGTTTAACCGCATCATTAAGGAGTTGCATCAAATCCCAGCAAGATATGTTTTCTCTGCCACGTAATCCGAAATTAGGATTATCCACGTAGTTTTTGGTTGCCGCATTGATATTTGAGTCACCTAAAATCACCTTTGGCAGTTCTCTAAGTTGTGATGCAGGCAAGACTTGGTACAATCTCAATCTGCCTATAATCTGACAGAACTGTTCTTGTGAAATCTTTGTTCTTCCTAAGTTTTCAAGTAGTCTCAAATTGTGTTCCGGGTTGAAGTCCTGGAACAATCTGAGTGCTGAATTGTAAATATCAGTGTCACTCATAACTTCCAGTCGTCCGGTCAGTCCGTCATTGGTCAGCATTAGATTTGAACATACACGCACACGCCAACCTATGAATATTTTGAATTTCTCAGGTGATTTTCGGTTGTATAGATTTTCTTCATTCAGACTTCTTACACCTCCTATGCATAGATGTACTTCCTCTCCGTTCATCATTCTGCTCATTGTTCTGATATGAAAACAGAAAGCCATTCTCTGGTAGTAGATGGTCTCGTCCTCAGGTTTAAGCTCCTCCTTCCTTTTGGTCAATGCACTTGGCACTCTGCCCAGGATTTTGTGGGACACTCTGATCTCTGTGTTTCCAATGTTCTCACCTGTAAAATAGCTCCTTGCAGCATCCTCGATCCGGTGTATGAATGTCTGGTGGCTGATTGTTAGCTGGTTGTCACTGAAGCTGGGTACGATACAGTTCCTTTCAAGTTCTTCAAGCGTAATACCCGAAGTGTTACTTTCAATAAAATTGGGATGCTCCTCCTGTTCCTCTTCCGATACGATTACTGCGTCTTCGATAAATTCAGGTTTAAGCATACCCATTCCGCCCATCATTCCGATTGTTCCTGGAATGACAGTAAGTTCATTAGTCATTGTTTCCATACTCTCGTTATTTTTTAGTCGGTTAATAAAATGCGATGAAAAAACAAAAAGCCAAGAGGTGTTATTTCTTTGCTTTTATGAATATACCTCTTAGCTTCTTTATCCCTTTGAGTATTGAAGTTGCTACCTCCAATACGGTTATTATTACGTCTGCTTTCTTGTCATAATCCATTCATCAGACGTACTATCAGTTTTCAGTCGCAGCATCAACGGCCTTGACTTCACCCGTGGCAATCTTCTTTTTCCCGAATTTGCCACTATACTTCTCCGCAAGCTCGATTAATACGGAACCTGCCACGATAATCTCGGCCACATAAGCTGCGACCTTCAATCCTTTAATTAAATTTCCCATGTCTCTTTGTTGTTTTAAATTGTTAGTTATTATTTCTATTCTCTTATATACATATTTCTCATATATAAGGCTTTGAGGGGAAATCAAGGAAGGGGAAGAAGAAAAAAATAAACCAATCTTTCGACTGGTTGTGATAGTTGAACCGTTATAAATAGCTCCTCGCATTTACTTGGCCTATCATGCGGCATACATTCTTTCGTGGGGAACTTTATGTCTTGTCCACATACTGGAATTGCTACGCATCATCGAATCGCCATCTTATCCATCGTCTGAAAATAAGCGTGACCCGGTAATTGTTTTTATCATTAATGCTTGAAGCCGTACGCACTCTTCATTGCAGTGCTGAATAATGCTCCAAGCTTTTTATCATATATAAGAGTTTGAGGGGATTTGAAAAGGAAAGCTGACTATAAAAATTACTCGATAGAAGGCACAGATTAATAATAAAAGTATTATTTTTGCGAATGAGAATTAGACATATAGGAAGTAACTAATTAGCAATAATTCAAAATAAAAATTTAGTATTAACAAGCAGCATTATATTATAGGTAAACCATAGTGTAAACCGAAAGAAATACAATAGAGTATATACAATTGATAATCAGCTGTTATCAGTTTATCTATCGCGAAGTCTGGGGGGCGTGTGGTCGCTGGTTCGAATCCAGTCACCCCGACTGGTGAATATCAAGGAGTTAAGTCATTGGCTTAACTCCTTTTCATTTATGGCGATTACTTTTCTATCACACTTTTAGCTCTTATTCCCATACCCTTGCCAATAAACAATGAGAAGCGAAAATGAGAAATACAAACCGTTTATCAAACATAAATCCATATATCAGTATCTTATTTAGGTAAGAATAGTTACTTTTGCAAAGTAAAAAACTAAATTATGGGAGCAGGAAAGTGGATTGGTGGTATCATCGGTTTTATGGCAGGTGGACCACTCGGCGCATTAGCCGGATATGCATTGGGTTCGCTGATAGACTTCGGCAGTAACCCTGCAAACGATACGACAGCCTACGGCAACGAACATACAAAAGAAGATGTGTTTGCCGGCCAGCGGAATAGTTTTCTTTTCTCAATGTTGGTAATGGCGTCGTATATCATACGGGCGGACGGACGCATTATGCATAGTGAAATGGAGTACGTCCGCAATTTCTTACGGACAAACTTCGGCGTTGCGGCAGTCGGTGAGGGCGAACGGATACTGCTCAACCTCTTTGAGCAGCGTAAACGCATGGACATGCAGAACCCTCTTACATTCAAGAATACAATCCGCGATTGCGGCATGCAGATTGCAGCTAATCTGACATACGAGGAACGCTTGCAACTACTGGGATTTCTTGCCAACATAGCCCGGAGCGACAACAATGTCTGCCGCGAAGAAATTGAAGCGCTGAAAGAAGTGGCAGCCTATATGGGATTGTCCGAAAAAGAAGTGGAATCGATGCTCAACTTAGGTGGCAACTCATTAGACGCAGCCTACAAAGTACTGGAAATAGCCCCCACTGCCACTGATGAAGAAGTGCGTGCCACATATCGCAAATTAGTATTGAAGCACCACCCCGACCGGGTAGCCACATTGGGAGAAGACATCAAGCGTGCTGCCGAAGAGAAATTACAAAGCATCAACAATGCCAAAGAAATTATCTATAAAGCAAGAGGAATGAAATAATTATCATAAAAACTCTTCCAAACAATATCCTAATTATAAACCCAAAACTCAATAGAACCACACCTTTATGAAGAAGATATTCGTCTACCTCACATTGGGTTTCACCACCCTTACCAGCTATGCGGCAACTCCTCTTTGGATGCGCGACATACAAATCTCCCCTGACGGTACAGAAATAGCTTTCTGTTACAAAGGAGATATCTACAAAGTTCCGGCAAAAGGCGGTGCCGCCACGCAGCTCACGACACAGGATTCCTATGAGTCCAACCCCATCTGGTCACCCGACGGCAGACAGATAGCATTTGCCAGCGACCGATATGGCAATTTCGACGTATTCGTAATGCCCGCCAACGGTGGAGCCGCCCAGCGTCTGACTACCAACTCCACAGGAGAAACCCCGTCCGCATTTACACCGGACGGTAAATATATCCTTTTCTCGGCAGCCATTCAAGATCCTGTTGAAAGCGCTTTATTTCCTCGTTCTGCCATGACCGAACTCTACAAAGTTCCTGTAACCGGTGGCCGCACCGAACAAGTCTTGGGTACACCCGCCGAAGCAATCTGTTTTGACAAATCGGGTAACCTTTTCTTCTACCAAGACCAAAAAGGATTTGAAGACCAATGGAGGAAACACCACACATCATCCATAACCCGCGACATATGGACGTATGACACCCGTACAGGCAAACACAGTAATCTCACCCGGCACGCTGGTGAAGACCGCAACCCCATTCTTGCGCCGGACGGACAAACGTTGTACTTCCTGAGCGAACGTAATGGCGGTTCATTCAATGTATATGCCTTCCCGCTTGCCCAACCGGAATCCGTAAAGGCAGTAACGGATTTCAAAACCCACCCCGTCCGTTTCCTCTCCATGAGCAATAACGGAACCTTATGTTATGGCTATGACGGCGAAATATATACGCAGCAAGGTGGTTCGGTTCCACAAAAAGTTCAAATTGAAATCACTCGTGATGATCCGTCGCAAGTGGAATATCTGAATTATACCAACGGAGCAACCTCAGCCACCGTTTCACCGGATGGCAAACAGATAGGATTCATCATACGTGGCGAGGTATTCGTTACCTCTGCAGACTATGCCACTACCAAGCAAATCACCCGTACCCCCGCCAACGAAAGCGGCTTGTCTTTTGCTCCGGACAACCGTACTTTGGCTTATGCCAGCGAGCGTAACGGTAACTGGCAATTGTACCTTGCCAAAATAGCCCGCAAGGAAGATCCCAATTTTCCCAACGCCACTATCATTAAAGAAGAGGTGCTGCTGCCTTCTACCACCGTTGAGCGCGCCTGCCCCCAGTTCTCACCGGACGGCAAGGAACTTGCCTTCATCGAAGACCGCATCCGGCTGATGGTACTCAATCTCGAAACGAAGAAAGTACGCCAAATAACCGACGGCTCCACCTGGTACAGCACAAATGGCGAGTTCAGCTATGCGTGGTCGCCGGACAGCAAATGGTTCACTCTCGAATTTATCGGCAACAAACATGACCCTTACTCCGACATAGGACTTGTCAGCGCACAAGGCAACAGTCCCATCATTAACCTGACCAACAGCGGATACATGAGTGGTTCGCCTCGCTTTGCGCTTGACGGCAATGCAATCCTGTTCAAAACAGAGCGTTACGGTATGCGTGCCCATGCCTCATGGGGATCACAAGACGATGCTATGCTTATTTTCCTCAATCAAGATGCTTACGACAAATATTGCTTGAGTAAAGAAGACTATGAGCTACGCAAGGAATTGGAAGCCGAACAGAAAAAAGCACAAGGTAAGGATGCCGGAAAAGGCAATAAAAAGAGTCAGAAAGATACAGGAAAAGATAAAGCCGATGATGATTCTCCTCAAGTGAAAGATATCATTGTGGAACTGAAAAACCTTGAAGACCGCATCGTACGCCTCACCCCTAACTCTTCGGATATGGGAAGCGTCATTATCTCCAAAGATGGTGAAACCCTCTATTACCTTGCCGCCTTTGAAGACGGATACGACCTTTGGAAAATGGACCTTCGCAAGAAAGAAACCCGGTTGCTCCACAAAATGGATGCCGGTTGGGCTTCTATGGAAATGGACAAAAGCGGCAAGAATCTCTTCCTGTTAGGCGGCAAAGCCATGCAGAAAATGGATGTGGCGTCCAATGAATTAAAGCCGGTCAACTATCAGGCACAAGTAAAAATGGATCTGGCAGCAGAGCGTGAATACATGTTCGACCATGTATATAAACAGCAACAGAAACGTTTCTACAACACCAATATGCACAACGTGGATTGGGACTCCATGAGTGCCGCTTACCGTAAATTCCTGCCTCACATCAACAACAATTACGATTTTGCCGAATTACTGAGCGAGTGGCTGGGCGAATTGAACGTATCACATACTGGCGGCCGCTACTACCCGACGGGACAAAGCGAACCGACAGCCAGTCTGGGACTGCTTTTTGACTGGAACTACCGGGGCAAAGGCATGCGCATCGCCGAGGTTCTCGAAAAAGGCCCGTTCGATAATGCCAATACGAAAGCGGCAACAGGCATTGTCATCGAAAAGATTGACGGTACGGAAATTACTCCAGAAATGGATTACTACACATTGTTGAACGACAAGGCCAAGAAGAAAACCCTCGTTTCACTGTACAATCCGCAGACCAAAGAACGTTGGGAAGAAGTTGTAATCCCGATAAGCAACAGCATGCTCAGCACCCTGCTCTATACCCGCTGGGTGAAACAGCGTGCGGCCGATGTAGATAAATGGTCCAACGGCCGTCTCGGATATGTCCACATAGAGTCGATGGGCGACGATAGTTTCCGTTCCGTCTACTCGGACATATTGGGCAAATACAACAATCGCGAGGGAATTATCATCGACACCCGCTTCAACGGAGGTGGCCGCCTGCACGAAGATATTGAGATTTTATTCAGCGGCAAGAAATACTTTACACAAGTAATCCGCGGTCGCGAGGCTTGCGATATGCCCAGCCGCCGCTGGAACAAGCCATCTATCATGCTGACATGCGAAGCCAACTATTCCAATGCACATGGCACACCATGGGTATATCGCCACCGGAATATCGGCAAACTGGTAGGCATGCCGGTGCCGGGCACGATGACCAGCGTATCATGGGAACGTCTGCAAGATCCCTCCCTCGTTTTCGGTATCCCTGTTGTAGGCTACCGTTTGCCAGACAACAGCTATTTGGAAAACAGCCAGTTAGAACCAGACATCAAAGTTGCCAATTCACCCGAAACGATTGTAAAAGGTGAAGACACCCAACTAAAGGTTGCTGTGGAGGAACTGCTGAAAGAGCTGGAATCTGTTTTGTGAGAGCAAAGCCTTCCCCCTACGCAGAACAAAAAATCATCTCACGAGAGGAAATAAAGAATCTCGTGAGATGAAATAATGCATTCCGCAAATTCGTTCCGCAAATTCATTCCGTAAAAAGGAGAAAAGTATTCCTGTTAATCATCCATATCATTCAGATGTATCTCTAACGCTTTCACCGAGATATAAATCTCATACACCGAAATAGCAAGCGAAATGATCAGCAATATCAGTGCAAAGCCGAAAATATAGACCGATGCAAGATAAAGCTGAATATAGATGAAGAACATGCTGACTACACACAGCAACAAGCTTGCTATGCCCGTCACCTGCATGGCACGCGTCAAATACAGCCGTTTACGCAAGTTAGCGATCTGTGCGGCGGTCACAGACGAATGGCTTTTCTGGTGCTGTTCCTTCAAAGCACGCACAAGGCCTGCATACGACAGGAAGCGATTGGTATACGCCAACATAATCAAAGATATTGCCGAAAACAGCAAAGCGGGGGTAGTCAAATCTATTTCCATAAGGCTAATTCCTTTAAATCTTTAGTAACTGCAAAGATAAATAATACTTTCTCTATCTAACTTTTTTCCATTACCTTTGTTCCCTCAAAAAGACTAATTCATCAAGCTTATGTTTACTGACCTTCTTAATTCCTCCTATTTCGCCCTTTTCCTTATCGTAGCATTGGGCTTCATGCTGGGAAGAATCAAAATCAAAGGACTATCCCTCGATGTTTCCGCAGTAATCTTCATCGCCCTGCTTTTCGGGCATTTCGGTGTAATCATCCCTAAGGAGCTGGGCAACTTCGGACTCGTATTATTCATATTCACCATCGGCATACAAGCAGGTCCCGGTTTCTTCGACTCTTTCCGGAGCAAAGGGAAAACACTCATAATCATTACCCTGCTGATAATCTGTTCCGCCTCTTTGACGGCAATAGGGCTGAAATATGCTTTCGACATTGACACGCCGAGCGTGGTAGGGCTGATAGCCGGCGCTCTCACCAGTACGCCGGGACTCGCTGTTGCCATCGACAGCACCCATTCACCGCTGGCATCCATAGCCTACGGCATCGCTTACCCATTCGGAGTGATCGGCGTCATCTTGTTTGTAAAGCTGTTGCCCCGCATCATGCACATCGACCTTGAACAGGAAGCCCGCCGTCTGGAAAAAGAACGCCGCGGGCAGTACCCCGAACTGACTACCTGTATCTATCGTGTCACCAACCCCGTCGTCTTCGGCCGCACTTTAATGCAAATCAATGCCCGGGCCATGACGGGTGCAGTAATCTCCCGCCACAAACACGAAGGGCAAATCTCCATCCCAACTGCACATACCGTACTCCACGAAAACGACTACATACAGGCTGTCGGCAGTGACGAAGCCCTGACCCAGCTTGCCACCCTGGTTGGCGAACGCGAAGAAGGTGAACTTCCACTGAGCCATACTCAAGAGATAGAATCTCTGCTCCTAACCAAGAAAGATATGATAAACAAGCAGTTGGGCGATCTGAATCTGATGAAGAACTTCGGCTGTACCGTAACCCGCATCCGCCGAAGCGGCATCGACCTTTCGCCCTCACCCGACCTCGCACTGAAATTCGGAGACAAGTTAATGGTGGTCGGTGAGAAAGAAGGTCTGAAAGGCCTTGCACGCCTGTTGGGCAACAATGCCAAGAAGCTATCCGATACAGATTTCTTCCCGATTGCAATGGGCATTGTGCTTGGGGTATTGTTCGGCAAACTGAATATATCTTTCCCCGGCGGTTTGTCGTTCTCGCCGGGCCTAACGGGCGGCATACTGATAGTCGCCTTGTTTCTCAGCGCCGTCGGCAAGACAGGGCCTGTCATCTGGTCTATGTCAGGGCCCGCCAACCAACTGCTGCGGCAACTGGGACTCCTGCTTTTCCTTGCCGAAGTGGGTACATCTGCCGGAAAGAATCTGGTAGCCACTTTTCAGGAGAGCGGTTGGCTCTTGTTTGGAGTAGGCGCAGCCATTACATTGCTCCCCATGTTGATAGCAGTGGTCGTGGGCAGGTTGGTCTTCAAAATCAGTATTCTCGACTTGCTGGGAACCATTACCGGTGGCATGACGAGTACTCCCGGCTTGGCAGCCGCAGACTCCATGACAGACAGCAATATTCCAAGCGTGGCCTATGCAACGGTCTACCCCATTGCAATGGTCTTCCTCATACTGTCCATTCAAATTATTGCAACGGTGATTTAGGGTGATGAAAGCGTTGGACAAAGAAACAGCCATCGCCCGGATGAACACATTCGGGCGTAAAGACATTCCTTTTTTGTTTATCATTGACTATACGCAAGAATGTTCCTACGTTGAAGCTCTTGACAAGATAGACGCCTCCGCCTGCCTTTACCAATTCAGAGGAACGGGCAATGCCCCCATTGCAGACACCCGATATGCCGGGCCGACGAACTGGGAATTCACTCCCCCGTCACCTGCCGCTTACCGCCATTCTTTCGACATCGTAAAGCAGAACTTGCTGGCCGGCAACAGCTACCTGACCAATCTGACATGCAAAGTGCCTCTCCGTACCAACCTTGCGCTAAAGGACATTTTCCTATATTCCCATGCCCTGTACAAACTATGGCTGAAAGACAGCTTCGTCTGCTTCTCACCCGAAATATTCGTCCGCATGGAAGAAGGGAAAATCAAGTCCTTCCCCATGAAAGGGACAATTGACGCCACACTGCCGCATGCCGAAGCAATACTGCTGGACGATGCCAAAGAAGCCGCCGAACACGCTACGATCGTCGACCTGATACGCAACGACCTCAGCATGGTTTCCGAACATGTCACCGTTACGTCCTATCGCTACATAGACCGTCTGCAAACCAACAAGGGGCCTATTCTGCAAACAAGTTCCGAAATCTGCGGTAACCTTCCCCATGATTATACAAAGCGGCTCGGCGACATCCTTTTCAAGCTATTGCCGGCCGGCTCCATAACCGGCGCTCCCAAACCGCGCACCATGCAAATCATTGCCGAAGCGGAAGGCTACGAACGAGGTTTCTACACCGGGGTCATGGGCTGCTATGCCGGCGGACGGCTGGACAGCGCCGTTATGATACGCTTCATCGAACAGGAGAACGGTCAACTCTATTTCAAAGCCGGCGGCGGTATCACCGCCCAAAGCCGTTGGGAAAGCGAATACAATGAAGTAAAACAGAAAATATATGTGCCAATTTATTGAAACAATACGCATAGACAGCGGTGAAGCCCGTAATCTGACCTACCACGAACAAAGGCTGAATGACACCCGCAACCACTTCTGGCCCGGCAGCCATGCGCTGCAACTGGCGGACTTCCTGCCCCCCGTTCCCGAAAGCGGCATACACAAGTTACGTATCGTCTACGGTCAAGACGGCATCGAAGATGTGACCTGCACGCCCTATCTCCTCCGCCCCGTCCGTTCACTGGCATTGATACAGGCAGACGACATCAGCTACACCTACAAAAGCACCGACCGCCAAGTCCTCGACCAATTGTTTGCACAGCGCGGCTCTTGCGACGACATACTGATTGTCCGCCGGCATCTGCTTACCGACACCAGCATTGCCAACATCGCCCTTTTTGACGGCAAACACTGGCACACTCCCCAATCCCCCCTGCTGAAAGGGACTAAACGTGCAGAACTGTTAGACAAAGGAATCCTCTCTGAAAGGAAAATACACGTAGAAGACATCCCGTCCTACTCCACCGTCCGTCTCTTCAATGCGATGATAGATTGGGGTGAACTGGAGCTTCCTGCCGTTTGCCTTCATTCAGCATTCCGGACACCCCATTCCCCGTTGCTGAAATAGGTTGCCGGGGGAAATGTAGGACGAACAACTTCCATTTCCCAAAGATTTGTTTTACTTTTGCACCGGAATATGAAATTCCTTACCACCATAATTTAACGAATACAACTATGCGTTACACCGTTTCCGCTCCCGATGCCCCGCTGCATGCCGGTATCCAACTCCCGGCATCCAAAAGTATCAGTAACCGCGCACTTATCCTGCACGCTCTTGCCCATGGCAAACAAACGCTCCACAACCTGAGCGATTGTGACGACACCCGCGTCATGGTACATGCACTGCAAGGCAATCCGGAGCATATAGACATTATGGCAGCCGGGACAGCCATGCGCTTCCTCACCGCCTATCTTAGTGTAACCCCCGGCGCTCGTGTCATCACCGGCACGCAACGTATGCAGCAACGCCCCATCCGCATTTTGGTAGATGCCCTGCGCCAACTCGGCGCAGACATCAAATACACAGCCAATGAAGGTTTCCCGCCTCTGCACATCACAGGCTCGGAATTGCAAGGCAATGAAATATCCCTCGCCGGAAACGTCAGTTCACAATATATCTCCGCCCTGCTGATGATAGGTGCAGTCCTTCCCAAAGGCCTGCACCTGCACCTTACAGGCAACATCATTTCACGCCCCTATATCAACCTCACCCTCCAACTGATACACGACTTTGGAGGAGATGCCCAATGGAGCTCCGAAAACACCATTACTGTCCATCCGGGCGGCTACCAAGATGTTCCTTTTACCGTAGAGAGTGATTGGAGCGCCGCATCTTACTGGTACCAGATACTGGCGCTGAGGGGAAATGAAAAACGAAGAATGAAGAATGAAGAATCTCTGAAGAGTTATAAAGAGGAAACGATAGAGCTGTCTGGGCTGTTCCCACACAGTTATCAGGGTGACAGCCGCGGTGCGGAGATTTTCTCCCGGCTCGGTGTGCATACCGAATATACGGAGAGAGGCGTACGGCTGACTCTCACAGGCACCCCCGTTACCCGTCTCGAAGAAGATATGGTAGACATTCCCGACCTTGCACAGACCTTTGTCGTGACCTGCTGCCTGATGAATATCCCTTTCCGTTTCACCGGTTTGCAAAGTCTCAAAATAAAGGAGACCGACCGTATCACCGCCCTCATCACCGAACTGCACAAATTAGGCTATGCGGTGCGTTCCGAACAGGACAGCATCCTGCTATGGAATAGAGAACGCTGTCCGGCAGAGAGCGCTCCCCTTATCGCTACCTACGAAGACCACCGCATGGCAATGGCGTTTGCTCCTGCCTGCATCACATTGCCGCAGCTAATGATTGATGAACCTCAGGTGGTATCCAAATCCTATCCGGGCTATTGGGAAGATTTAAAGAAAGCGGGCTTTACTGTCTGTCATTAGTATCGTCCAAAACGCCTCTTTATTTCTCTCATTAAGACATGGCCAAAGGACACCGCGCCGAAGAATCTCCTTTCTGCATGACGGCAGATACGAAAACAATATGTATCTTTGTCCGTTCTATTTTATAAGGACACTTTTTTCAAGGAAAGAGAACATATGTGGATACTGATTATTAGCCTGATTGCCCTTGCCGTCATAGCCGCCATAGCGGGAATAGTACGCAACCGCAAACTTCAAAAGAAGATTGATAATGGCGAACTGGACGCCATGCCCGAAGTGCAGGAAGTAGACATTGAATGTTGCGGCCAGCACGAAGTATGCGAGAAAGAAAGCCTGCTCGCCGCTGTCAGCAAGAAAATAGAATATTATGACGACGAGGAACTTGACAAGTACATCGGAACCGCTGCCGACCGGTACACTCCCGAACAAGAAGAAGAATTCCGCGATGTCTTCTACACCATGCAGTCCGAAGATGTAGCGGGCTGGGTACGCAGCCTGCAACTGCGCGGCATCGCACTGCCGGACAACATAAAGGATGAAGTATTCCTGATAGTAGGAGAAAGACGGGAAAATCACTAAACACATGGAACTTTTACAATATACTTTCTTTCAACATGCCCTGATCGGCAGCCTGCTGGCAAGCATTGTCTGTGGAATTATCGGTACATACATCGTTACCCGGCGTTTGGTATTTATCAGCGGCGGGCTGACACATGCTTCTTTTGGCGGCATAGGAATGGGATTGTATATGGGAATCTCACCGATTCTTTCAGCCGCTGTCTTTTCGGTATTGTCGGCCTTCGGCGTAGAGTGGCTCAGCAGGCGGAAGGACATGCGCGAGGACTCTGCCATTGCAGTCTTCTGGACGTTGGGCATGGCATTGGGCATCATTTTCACTTTCCTATCTCCAGGATTCGCTCCCGACCTTTCCGCTTATCTGTTTGGAAACATCCTGACTATTACATTGAGCGACATCGCCTTGCTGGGCGGACTGGCAATACTGCTTATCTTATTTTTCTCGCTTTTTTTGCACCCGATAATATACGTAGCGTTCGACCGCGAGTTTGCCCGTTCGCAAGGAATTCCGACACAGGCTTTTGAGTACATACTGATGATGTTCATCGCACTGACGATTGTAGCCTGCTTACGAATGGTGGGCATCGTGCTGGTAATCTCATTACTGACGATTCCGCAAATGACCGCCAATCTCTTCTCACACAGGTTCCACCGCATCATTTGGCTGTCCATTGGCATAGGCTACCTTAGCTGTCTGGGCGGGTTGCTCATTTCCTATTATCTCAATGTCCCTTCGGGAGCAGCTATAATCTTCTTCTCCATTATCATTTATGCAATCTGCAAAGGAGGAAAAAGTGTTTGGAGCAGCAAAATAAAGATGCTGCCTTTCTTTTGATTTGTGTCTGATAACTTTGCCTTTCCTGTAAGATTGCCCCAATATCATTCTTTTGGAAAAGATACTCGGGGAGCGGCGGATGACAAATCTGCCGGGACGGGAATAACTATCATCAATGTACTGTCCTTACTCTTTCAGCAAAACTCCGACCGCCTCAATAAAATCCGTCGCTTTAGGCAGCAATTCATCTATTTCTTCTTCACTTGAATAAGCGAAATCATCATAATCGCTGCTATGCCGACGTTCGAAAAGGAGAGAGAAACATCGTCCTAACTCGCGCGACAAACGACCGGTAGCTACAAAATGCAATCCTAACATCTGCTTGACACCTGCATGGGTGCCCGGATTTAACTCATGCTTGATGAGCAGAGCGACTGCGGCATAATAGCAGGCATAATAAAGACGGTTGACCGCCGTATTATAATATCCCTGTTGCTTCAGATAAGGTATTTCTTTCAGTGTTTCTTCTGCACGCTGAAAACGGTAAGCAGCCAATGCCTCAATATTTTCACGATCCAACCGCTCTTTCATAGCACAATCCCTTCCTTCATTACATTGAAAATAAAAGGGGTCTGGAAAGGACGGTTCTCCCAAATCTTCTTCAGTAGGACACGTGCGTTTATCTGCACGCCGGTTTCTATTTCGATGTCGTAAAGCGGAGCAATAATGCGATCCTCTTCCTTAACGGTCAATTCATTTCCATCAACCAATATCAACAAATCAATATCGCTGTCGGGACGGGCTTCCCCACGTGCTTCACTTCCATACAGAATGGCTTGTGCGTCCGGAACTACCTGAGCCAAAGCCTTGCGTATCTGTTCTACAATTTGCGGACGTTTCATATTCTTTGCTTTTTTATTTGCGAACAAAGTTAAGCAAAAGAACCGGAAAGTCAAGAAATAGAGTTACTTATTCCCGTATTATTTTCCAGTACGTCAAAGAACGTTTTTATTTATTTTCAATCGGATTTGCAATCCTTATACTCGAAAGCGGCGGATGACACATCCGCCGGGACGGAAAAAAAGGGGGGGGGTGAAGGAGGATTTATCTGAGGTACTTCCGGTTTACATCTTCCAGCACTTGCATCTGCCCGATGGCTATCCGGTTGAGCCGCACGAGGCGTTCGTGCTGCAGGGTGACTTCATATTCTTTCACGCTGATTTTGAAACTGTTCAATCCTGCCTGGTTTCTAATTGTGGCGAATTCGCCATAATTAAAATCCGGATTATATAAACGCTCCCAAATATATTTTTCTAACGCAGTCATAGGACTTTCTTTTTACATTGAAATGTGCTTTTCTTCTACCTCTGCCAGAATGGTTTGTACTTTCTTCTTTATCCAATTGGCTATTTCTTCATTTTTAATACGTAAATAGTTGGATGGTAAGTTCCAATTGTCATAACCAGTCGGGAGCCATTCAGAACCAAATGCCCAATAGGCATTGGAGTTTAAATTTAGACAATCCAATTTCTTTTGTAAAAGTTCCTCTTCCCCGGAATCAATGCCTATATACAAATTTTGCCAATTAGTTCTGTCGGATGTCACTGAAATCCTATGTCGTTTCCATGACGACGGTTTAAATCGAATACATCCATCATGTTCTGTATCAAAATTATAATTGTTCTCCTCAGCAAACAGCTTTAGTGGACGGATAATATATTGCTCACGTAAAAGAGTACTGATTTCCGCGCCGGCTTCCATTAATGCAGAAGTAGCTTCCAAGTAATCTACCGCCAATTTTGCAATGTCCTTCTTGTCTTCTGTTTCCATATCTTGATTTGTCAATTGTTTGATAAGATAAATATATTGTTTGATAGTTTCACGCACAAGTGGTTTGTCGTAAGCCAATTGGGCACATTTATACAGCCAATTCCGTATATCCTGATTATACGACACACGAACATATTTTAAAGGTTGATTGCCCGTAGAAATTTCACTTGCCTCATGACCATCCAAAGTCAAATACACCAAATAGTAATTATCCGAATATCGAAAATGTTTTTTACCATAATTGTCATATCTCAAAAGCTGACGCTTTTGATCAACTGCGTAAATCTTGTTTTCTATAATGATCGCATGGTTTCCGTCTTCAATAATGATGTCTAACCTTCCTCCCTCATCTTCTGTATTCGGACCAATATAACGCTCTACAATTTCCGGACTAACCTTGTTTGATTGAATATAATTCGACCGTTCCTCTATAACCAATTGTAGAAACTGACCAAGGAAAGCATCTCCCATGCCATGATTTCCATTCGGATTAAGTAATTCTGCCAGAAAAGAAGAATGTAAGCGTACTTCTTCAGACCATAGCCCAAGAATGTTGAATACATTGAAGTATTCACCACGTTTTCGCTTCTCTTCATCTACCTGCTTCACCTTAGCATATATAGAGTTGATTTTGGAAAGTAATGTTTTGATATTTTCTATATTGTTCATATTAATATCTTAATATATCTGCTGTAAAATTAGTGATTATTCTCCCGCTTCTATCATATTATCAGGTAAAATTAAGTCTACATTCTCTATAAAATGCGGTGTCAATGCGAAGTTCTTCACCAAGACAGTTATCTGTTATTTACTTCTCTGATTTATTGATTTTATTAAGATAAGATATGTTCCGAACAGGATTCTCAATGGTTATCTTTGATTTCTGATAGATTTTCCAGAGATAATTCCTATCTTTGTACACAAATACAAGATAATGGAAATCAAGATTCAGTCATTAGACCAGATTCACGAAGCCGCCCGCCGGTTCATCGAAGCAATGGGCGACAATACCGTATTTGCTCTTTACGGCAAAATGGGAGCAGGCAAGACAACCTTTATCAAAGCCGTTTGCGAGGAACTTGGCGTATCCGATGTCATCACCTCCCCCACCTTCGCTATTGTAAACGAATATCGTTCCGACATTGCCGGAGAACTGATTTACCACTTCGACTTCTACCGCATTAAAAAGCTGGAAGAAGTGTACGATATGGGATATGAAGACTATCTGTACAGCGGCGCACTCTGCTTTATCGAATGGCCGGAACTGATAGAGGAGCTTCTGCCGGGAAATACCGTAAAGGTTACCATTGAGGAAATAGAAAACGGTGAACGGAAAGTGACATTAGAGCAGTTGGATTAATACAAAATACGGATCATCATTCACCAACCAACTCATATATGAGCCAATATATCATTCAAGGCATCTTCGTCGTAGCAGGAATCATCGCCTTGCTGGCAGCCATTCTGGACTGGGACTGGTTCTTCACAGCCCAAAACACACAGTTTGTCGTGCGAAATGTAGGACGCAGACAGGCACGCTGGTTTTATGGCATATTAGGAATGATACTCATCGGCATGTCCGTATTCTTTTTCCTGAATACACCGCCAACATGACGGCAGAAATAAAAACAAAACAAAATAATGGAAAACAACTTCGACTACGAGTCGGTGCCCTATGAGTATGCACACTGTTTCAACAGCCAATGTACCCGGAGCCAAAAATGCCTGCATCATTTGGTTGCAGAAAACAGTACCTCGCAATACCCCACTTTGCGCGTCATCAATCCCAACTGCATTCCTGTCGATACAGCCCAATGCCCTTACTTCAAAAGCACCCGCAAGCTGCACATGGCATGGGGAGTGAAAAGACTGCTGGACAATGTGCCTTACAAGGATGGAAACGCCCTCCGCAACCAACTCATCGCCCACTTTGGCAAAACAAACTACTATCGTTTTTATCGCCAGGAACGTCCACTGCTACCCGAAGATCAGGCATATATCCAACAAGTGTTCCGCCAGAAAGGCTTTACGAACGAACCCCAATTCGAAAGATACAGCGACGAATATTACTACGGTTAAATCTCCGACATATCTCATCCTTCTCATAGTATTTTTGTTTTTGATATTTATCTGTCATGCTGTCACGCAATGGCATCTATCTATATCATAAGCAATGCCTTATCGCGTGACGGATGCCTGTGACAGATACTTTTAAAAATTTTATCCGTCACACCGGCACTTACAGTTTCAGCGTGAAGAACCAACAGTTGCAAGGCATAGAACTGCCAGTTTTAATGAAAGGAACCACTGGTTTCAACGGTTAGAACTATCAGTTCCGTCGGTCGAAACTGTCAGTTTCAACAGGCGGAACTCCTCTGAATGAGCATTCCGGGGAATTTACCGCCATTTACTAAAATAAAGAACAAGCCAATGAAAATCACTCAACAAAGGGACAGCCGGACAAACACTGCTGTCAGCACGATGGATATAGATACCTTCGTACAGAAAATCAAGACAGAAACCAAGACGAAGCCCGTCTCTTCTTTCCGGGAACAGCTACGTTACACGCTGCCCGGTACACAAATATCCGAAGCCAACAAGCCCGCCAAGATAATGCCCGCCGCCGAGTTCCGCAAAGTAGACAACCTCAAACAACTGAAAACCTACAACGGCATTGTGGAACTGACTGTCGGCCCGCTATCGGGAAGAGCCGAAGCGGAGCTGGTGAAACGGCGCGCCTGGGAGCAGCCGCAGACAAGGCTGGCGTTTCTCGGTTCCAGCGGACGGACTGTCAAAATCTGGACCACCTTTACGCGCCCCGACAACTCCTTGCCCAACAAACGCGAGGAAGCGGAACTCTTCCATGCCCACGCCTACCGTCTGGCGGTGAAGTGCTACCAGCCTCAACTCCCCTTCGACATCCTGCTCAAAGAACCGGAACTGGAGCAATACTCACGTCTCTCATTCGACCCGGAAGCCTTGTACCGCCCCGACTCCATCCAGTTCTACCTGCCACAACCCGCTTCCATGCCCGACGAGCAGACCTACCGAGAAGCAGTACAGATCAAGAAGTCGCCGCTGGCACGCGCCCTTCCCGGCTACGAAACGGAAAACACCCTGCTCATGCTCTTCGAAGCGGCTTTGAACAAGACTTATACCGAACTGGACGAAACAGAGAAAAGTAACCTCCGGGACGAACAAACCGTAAAGCCTACAAGCCTATCCCCCGGAAACGATTGCCAACCCTTAATCACCTTACTGGCAGAGAACTGCTTCCGTTCCGGCATCCCTGAAGAGGAGACAGTGAAACGCACCTACTTCCATTTTTTCCGCCGCCAGAAAGAAGAACTCATCCGACAAACGGTGCGGAATGTCTACCGGGAGTGCAAAGGCTTTGACAGCCAATGCAGCCTGAGCAAAGAACAACGGCTTGCGATACAGACCGACGAATTCATGAAACGCCGCTACGACTTCCGCCACAATACGCAAGTGGGCGATGTGGAATATCGCGAACGCCATTCTTTCCGCTTCCGTTTCTCTCCCATAGACAAACGGGCGCTAAACAGTATCGCCCTCGATGCACAAGCCGAGGGAATTCCATTGTGGGACAGGGACATCAGCCGCTATATCTATTCCAACCGCGTACCGGTATTCAACCCGCTGGAAGATTACCTCTACGACCTTTCTGCCTGGGACGGCAAAGAGCGCATCCGCGCATTGGCGCAGACAGTTCCCTACCGTAATCCACACTGGGCAGAATTGTTCCACCGCTGGTTTCTCAATATGGTGGCGCACTGGCGCGGCAGCATGGACAAGAAATATGCCAACAGCGTATCGCCGCTACTGGTCGGCGCGCAAGGCACCCGCAAATCCACTTTCTGCCGCAGCATCGTGCCGCCCGAATTGCGCACCTACTACACCGACAGCATTGACTTTTCGCGTAAAAGGGATACGGAACTCTACCTGAACCGCTTTGCGCTCATCAACATCGACGAATTCGATCAAGTAAGTATGACGCAGCAGGGTTTCTTAAAACATATTCTTCAGAAGCCTGTAGTGAACGTGCGCAAGCCCTACGCCAACGCCGTACTGGAAATGCCCCGGTATGCCTCGTTCATCGCCACCAGCAATCAGAAGGACCTGCTCACCGACCCTTCCGGCAGCCGCCGGTTCATCTGCATCGAAGTGACAGATGTCATCGACACCACCCATCCGATAGATTACAGCCAGCTATATGCTCAAGCCATGTATGAGCTGGATCATGGTGAACGCTACTGGTTTGACCCGTCGGACGAACGGGTCATGACAGAGAACAATCGTAATTTTGAGCAGGTTCCTCCCGAAGAGCAACTCTTCTACCGTTATTTTCGTGCCGCCGGAAGCGACGAAGAGGGGGAATGGCTGTCGCCTGCCGAGATTCTAAACCGCATGCAGCGGTACAGTTCCATTCCATTGTCAACCAAGAAAGTGAATGTATTCGGCAGGACCCTGCAGAAGCACGAGATACCTTTCCGCCACACAAGGTTCGGAACCATGTACCACGTTGTGGAATGTGACGGATAAATCGCATCCCTCACTGATCCGTCACAGGCATCTGTCACAGGTTATAATCCTCATAGCCAACAAAATAAGGTAAAATTTGTGACAGCATGACGGCAATATGACGAAAAGAAAGGGCGCAGGTGATTACACCTGCGCCCTTTACTGCTTTTTTATTTCCAAAACTTGTTACTCCTCACCCAGAGACTCGGTATACTCCATTTCTCCCTGTACGATGAAAAGAATTTCATCCGGATCATAATCGCCCATTTCATCTTTATGAGCTTCTTTAATGATGTAATCTACGATTTTTCCCAGATCGACTTCGATATATCCGTCACCATCGGGCTGCACATCAAGGATGCCGCTCTCTGAATAATACTCGTCAATCAAATCGAGAAAATAATAGAACTCGTCGTCAGAGAACTTCTCTTTCAACTCCTGCGGCAAATAGTTTTTGATGTACTCAATGGTCTTTTCATCATCGAGATCATTCTTCAAAAAATCGTCTTCCAGTCCCATAACTTTATATTTTAAAAAGGATTAATAGATTTAGAGCCTATGTTCAAACAGCGCCTTACAGCAGTGCCTCAATCTTCGCTGCATAAGTCGGTTTGGGAGCAGAGCCCACTTGCTTGTCCACCAGTTCTCCGTTCTTAAAGAAGAGTACGGTGGGAATGTTGCGGATACCGTACTCGGCAGCCACATCGCTATTCTCGTCCACATCGCACTTGCCGATAAGAACTTTACCTTCATATTCACCTGCCAACTCTTCGATAATAGGGCCTACCATTTTGCAAGGTCCGCACCAAGGCGCCCAAAAGTCAATTACCACAGGTTTACCCTCTGCCAGAATTTCCTTGAAATTGTTGTCTGTAATTTCTAATGCCATTTTTTCTAAATATTAAGTTTAAATATTAATTCAATAATACAAAAAGCATCACCTGCCTGTTTTCATCAGGCAAGCAAAGATAATTAATTTATCCGAAATTCAAGCTCCGGACGCTCTTTTAAATAAGAGATAAGTTCACGACCTACGGACAGCTTCACAGGACGGGACACCAGGTCGACCGTCATCCTGCTATCAGGATCGGTTACCCTGAAATAAAGTTCCGTAGTTCCGGGGCGGGCTTTCGTCAGCTCCGACAGCTCCGTTATCAATGCCTTATTCAGCACACTGAGCGGAATAAGTATCGTTATCTTTTCTATCAGTTTCTCCTTTACGTCAGGAAGCAGCTCCATAGAGGTTATCTTCAGTTCCAGCTCATCCTGCCTCCACTGTTTGGGCTGGCAGCGTGCTTTGATATAGAGGAAAGTACGTTCGCCCAGATAGCCCTGATAGGTCACCCAGTCATTACCAAAGAAAGGCAGTTCCGCCGAACCGGAATAGTCTTCTATCTTGGCAATGCCGTAAGGATTGCCGTTCTTACTGATTCCCCTGCGAACGGAGGTAACGATGCCGCCCATGGTGATTTCACGCCCCACAAGGGCAGCCTTATCTTCCAGCTCTGCCATGTGTGTGTTGCATACATGCTCCAACACAACGGAATATTCGTCCAGCGGATGGGCTGAAAGATAAATACCCACCAAATCACGTTCCCTGTTCAGACGGTCGAGGTCACTCCAACGTTCTGCCGGAAGAATCTCAGGAGTAGCGATGTCCACCACATTCTCACCGCCGAACAAAGAGTTGACCGCTGCCGCTTTGTCTGCCTGATAACGGTTTCCATAACGCACCAGTGTCTCGATAAACACTTCATTCTTGGCATTTACGGCGAAATACTGTTCACGCTTCAATTCGGGAAAACTGTCAAAACCTCCCGCCAGGGCAAGGCATTCCAAGTTCTTTTTGTTACAAGAGTTCAGATTGACACGCTGCACAAAATCAAAGATGCCCGTATACGGACCGTTCTTTTCGCGCTCCTCCATGATGCTGTGTACAGCTCCTTCACCCACTCCCTTTACCGCTCCCAGTCCGAAACGGATATTGCCTTCGGGGTTGACGGTGAACTTCAGGTTCGACTCGTTCACATCCGGGCCAAGCACTTTGATGCCCATCGACTTACACTCGTCCATGAGTTTGGTGATAGTCGTTATGTCGGACAAACTCCGGCTCATTACGGCAGCCATGTACTCTGCCGGATAGTTGGCTTTCAAGAAAGCAGTCTGATAGGCCACCCAGGAATAGCAAGTGGCATGCGACTTATTGAAGGCATAGGATGCAAACTTCTCCCAGTCCGCCCAAATCTTTTCGAGCACCTTCGGATCATGTCCGTTCTTCTGTCCGCCCGCAATAAATTTCGGCTTCATGTGATCCAGCTTGTCACGCAGCTTCTTACCCATTGCCTTACGCAAGGCATCGGACTCACCGCGGGTGAAGTCCGCCAGCAAACGGGACAGAAGCATGACCTGCTCCTGATAGACGGTGATGCCGTATGTATCTTTCAGGTATTTCTCCATTATGGGAATATCATACTCGATAGGCTTGCGTCCCCACTTACGGTCGATGAAGTCAGGGATATAGTCCATAGGGCCCGGACGATAGAGGGCGTTCATGGCTATCAGGTCCTCGAAAGTACTCGGCTGCAACTCACGCAGGTATTTCTGCATGCCTGCGGACTCGAACTGGAACGTACCGATAGTCCGCCCGTCGCAGTATAATTTATAGGTAGCAGGGTCTTTAATGGAAATCTTGTCGATGTCCAACTTCACCCCCCGGTGTAAACGTACGTTTTCAACGGCCTCTTTGATAATCGAAAGGGTCTTAAGACCCAGGAAGTCCATCTTAATAAGGCCCGTATCTTCAATAACCGAACCTTCATACTGGGTTACAAGCATTTTTTCGCCTGTCTCCTTGTCATCCGCCGTACTTACGGGAACCCAATCGGTGATGTCATCACGACAGATAATCGTACCGCAGGCGTGCACACCCGTACCGCGCACATTGCCTTCCAACATCTTGGCGTACTTCAATGTATCGCGCACCAAAGGATCGGGTGACGCTTCCGCCACCTGCAACTCAGGCACATAAGCTATGGCGTTGGGCAGGTTCAGCTTCTTATCGGGGATTTTATCGGGAACCAGTTTTGCCAGACGGTCGGACTCCGACAAAGGCAACTTCTGCACGCGGGCAACATCTTTTATGGCCAGCTTGGTTGCCATAGTGCCGTAGGTAATGATATGCGCCACCTTCTCCTGCCCATACTTTTCAGTCACCCAACGTAACACCTCACCACGCCCGTCATCATCGAAATCCACATCTATATCAGGCAGAGAGATACGGTCGGGATTAAGGAAACGCTCAAACAGCAAGTCATATTGAATGGGGTCTATCTTGGTGATGCCCAAGCAGTAGGCCACTGCCGAACCGGCAGCAGAACCACGTCCCGGTCCCACCGAAACGCCCAACTGCGTACGGGCAGCATTGATGAAGTCCTGCACAATCAAGAAGTAACCCGGAAAACCCATTGTCTTCATGATGTACAACTCAAAGACCAGACGCTCTTTCACTTCATCCGACAGCGGATCGCCGTACAGCCGTTTAGCCCCGTCGAACGCCAACTTGGCAAGATAGTCGGCCTCCAGTTTGATACGGTAAAGCTTGTCGTACCCTCCCAGACGCTTAATCTTAGCTTTGGCGGCATCTTCATCCAAAACAACATTTCCGTTCTCATCCTGCGTAAACTCATCAAACAAGTCTTTCTCCGTATATCTCTTCCGATACTCTTCTTCCGTTCCAAAATCCTCGGGAATAGCGAAAGTAGGCATGATAGGCGCGTGGTCAATAGAATAATATTCCACTTTGTCCAGAATCTCCAACGTATTGGAAAGCGCTTCGGGAACATCCGCAAAGAGTTCGTTCATCTCAGCCTTGGTTTTCATCCATTCCTGCTTGGTATAGAGCATACGGCTCGGATCGTCCAAATCCTTGCCCGTACTCAGACAGATAAGGCGGTCGTGCGCCTCGGCATTCTCTTCGTCCACAAAATGGACGTCATTGGAACAAATCACCTTTATGCCATACTTCTTGGCATATTCCAGCAGTTTGGCATTGGCCTTCTGCTGCAAAGGATAAGCCTCGTGGTTGGCGCGGGGGACGGTTGCCTTGTGGCGCTGCAACTCCAGATAGAAATCATCTCCAAAAAGATTCTTATACCAGCGGACAGCCTCTTCGGCCTCATCCAATTGGTCGTTGATAATCTTTTTAGGGATTTCGCCACCGATACAGGCAGAGCAGACGATCAGTCCTTCGTGGTACTTCTCCAGTTCATTGCGGTCGGTACGCGGACGCATATAGTAGCCCATAGTCCATGCGCGGGACACCAGCTTTATAAGGTTGTGATACCCCTTTTCGTTCTTAGCCAGCACAATCAGGTGATAACCGCTTTGATCGGGTTTGCCTTCTTTCTTGTCCATCGTGCGGCGCGCCACATACATCTCGCAGCCGATAATGGGCTTGAACAGCTTATTCTCGGCCTCCGCTATTTTCTCCTTGCAAGCCGCTATCTCCGCTTCCTTGTCTTCACATGCTATCTCACCGCTCTCTATGCCTGCAATACGCTTCTTCAGGTCTTTTATTTCCCCTTTCGGACCACCGTTCTTTTTGTTAACATAGTTGGTGAACTCTTTGATGCCAAACATGTTGCCATGGTCGGTTACGGCAATCCCCTTCATTCCATCCTTCATCGCTTTGTCCACCAAGCGGCTCACGCTGGCCTGACCATCGAGAAGAGAATATTGGGTATGGACGTGTAAATGAACAAAATCCTGCATAAATATATCCTTTCTATAAGTGAGCATAAAGGTACGACCTATGCGATATCTAACAAAAATATTCCTCAAAAAGTTATCAACACCTGTAATTCTATGACTAAATTCTTGTTAGATTTTCAAAATAAGCCTATTTTTGCAGATAATTTGCATCAGAAAGAATAAAACAAGATACATGGGTCGACTTAAAAAATTAAAAAAAATACGCATTCACCGCGAAGGGACACATACATTGGCCGGCAGTCTATTGTTGATACTCGCCGTAAACGCCGGACTCTACTTCGGCTTGGAGTGCAAGATTCCTTTCTACGTAGCGGCAGTTATCAGCCTTGTAGTTTATGGCATCTTAGTGAACTTCTTCCGTTGCCCTATACGTTTGTTCGGCCAGGAAGACACCGAGAAAATTGTAGTTGCTCCCGCTGACGGGAAAATTGTGGTGGTAGAGGAAGTTGAAGAAACCGAATATTTCCATGACCGGCGCATCATGGTTTCCATATTTATGAGTTTGGTTAATGTGCACGCCAATTGGTATCCCGTAGACGGGACCGTTAAGCTGGTGTCTCACCAGAACGGTAAGTTCATGAAAGCCTGGTTACCTAAAGCAAGCACTGACAACGAACGCTCCACCGTAGTTATCGAAACTCCCGAAGGAGTGGAAATCATGGCACGCCAGATTGCCGGAGCCATGGCACGCCGCATCGTCACCTACGCCGAACCGGGTGAAGAATGTTATATCGACGAACACATGGGATTCATCAAGTTCGGTTCCCGCGTGGATGTATTCCTCCCACTGGGTACGGAAGTTCTCGTAAAACTCGGACAACTGACCACCGGTAATCAAACCGTCATAGCAAAACTTAAATAACAATGGCAAATTGCATCACCCGTTCTATTCCTAACACCTTAACCTGTCTGAACTTATTCTCCGGGTGTATCGCTTGTATCATGGCTTTTGAAGCCAATTATAACCTGGCCCTTCTGTTCATCATCTTCAGCGCCGTATTCGACTTTTTCGACGGCATGATGGCACGTCTGCTGGATGCTCACTCTCCCATCGGAAAGGATTTGGACTCTTTGGCCGATGATGTCAGTTTCGGCGTAGCGCCTTCATTAGTGGTATTTTCTTTGTTCAAGGAGATGCATTATCCGGCATCTATGGAGTTCATGGCTGCTTATATGCCCTATGCCTCATTCCTCATTTCCGTATTCTCGGCACTGCGTCTGGCAAAGTTCAATAACGACACCCGCCAGACAAGCTCTTTCATTGGAGTTCCGGTTCCTGCCAATGCTCTTTTTTGGGCATCATTGGCTGCCGGGATGCACCCTATGCTTATATCCGACAGTTTCAATCCTCTTTACCTGTTAATGTTGGTTTGCCTGTTTTCATGGCTGCTGGTGTCGGAAATACCCATGTTTTCATTGAAGTTCAAGAATCTCTCATGGAAAGACAACAAAATAAGTTTCATTTTCCTGATTGTCTGCATCCCACTTCTTGTTTTTTTAAAGGTCAGCGGCTTTGCAGCGGTGATCGTATGGTACATCGTGCTTTCACTTTTAACGGGAAAAAGTAAGTAAACATTTTCTTGGCACAGTTGTTGTACTATCGTTCGATGAAAACGAACACATAAAAAGACATTAGCCCATGTTTCATTTTTTAGGTTTCTTATTTATCATCCTCATAGCTATCCTGTTCATCGGGCTTAGCATCATAGGTACTGTTATCCGGAGTGTCTTCGGACTGGGCGGACGCCGTTCATCAAACACATACCGTAATGAAAACGGGAACTATCAATCTGGAAAGGGGTATTCGTTTAATGACAAGCAGCAAGCCTCCTCCTCCCATGAAGAGGCTGCACACAAAGAAAAGACCTCCCCACACTCCAACCCACGCAAAAAGCTCTTCTCGCAAGATGAAGGAGAATACGTGGAATTTGAAGAAATCAAAGATTAACGACGTTTGCCGGCAAAGAAATTTTTCATTAATGCAGCGCACTCATCTCCCAGCACGCCTTTTACAACTACGGTTTTAGGATGCAGAGCGTGCGGCGCATAACGTTGGTATCCCCGTTTTTCATCTTCCGCGCCAAACACCAGACGCCCCATTTGCGCCCAGGCAATGGCACCGGCACACATCACACAAGGTTCTACGGTGACATAAAGGGTACACTCGTTCAGATACTTGCCGCCAAGAGTAGAGGCAGCGGCAGTAATGGCCTGCATTTCAGCATGGGCAGTGACATCAGTCAGAGTTTCCGTCAAGTTATGGGCGCGGGCAATAACGCGGTCCTTACAAACAACCACCACCCCTACGGGTACTTCACCGCGGTCTCCCGCCTTTTGAGCCTCAAGAAGCGCCTGCTTCATATAATAATTATCGTCCACTCCGATTTCCGTCTTTGCAATTCGTAATTTATAATTAATTCTCCTTCCTCACCTTCGCATGTCATGTTCGCCGAACAAGGTAGGATAGTCTTCCTCCATATTCTTATGGATAAACATGAGAATAGTCTCCCGCAGCCAGCGTGATTTGTTCGTTATCTTGTACTTCTCCAGATAACGGTCCACGATCCGCAGCTCTTCTTCGCTCATCAGGCATACCATGCGCTGCTCGCGTTTTGGCTCTTCGGGTGTTGCTTTCGCACACGTTTTGTCTCTCTTTCTCATATTTCTTTGCAAAATTAGCTTTACTTCTGTAAAAACAAAGCAGAAAAAACGTATTTTTGTACTGAAAGAAAGAAAATCGTACAATGGCAACACACAATGCGCTGGGCAAAGCAGGAGAAGATGCGGCAGCAGCCTATCTGGAACGCAACGGATATGCGATACGACACCGGAACTGGCGGAAAAACCATCTGGAACTGGACATCGTTGCCACTAAAGACAACGAAGTGGTCATCGTAGAAGTAAAGACCCGGAGCAATACGCAGTACATCGAGCCCCAAGACGCCGTCGACCGGCAGAAAATACGCCGGACCGTCATAGCCGCCGATGCCTACATGAAGCATTTCTGTATTGATGCCCCCGTACGTTTCGACATCATTACAGTAGTGGGTACCACAGGCACCTTCAAGATAGGTCATATCAAAGAAGCCTTTTACCCACCTGTTTTTTAAGAACCCTAATACTTGAAATACAATGGATATAGAAGCAGCCCGCGAATATTGCCTCAGCAAAAAAGCAACAACCGAAGACACTCCTTTCGGTGAGGATGTTCTCGTCATCCGGGTAATGGGAAAGATGTTCTTATGCATCAACCTCAACACCCCGGACCGCATCACCATGAAATGCGACCCCGAATATGCACTGGAACTGCGTGAACGTTACAATGCCATTGAAGGAGCCTGGCATTTCAACAAGAAGTATTGGAATCAGGTATTCCTTGACGGAGACGCAGATGACAGACTGATAAAGCACCTGATGGACCATTCTTATGAAGAAGTAATAAAGAAATTCACCAAAAAAATGCGCAATGAATATGAAGCCCTGCCCTGAAACATTTCCTTATCCGCTGATTGTGCTGGACGAAACAGACTCGACCAACCGGTATATCAGCCAACTATGCAACAACCCGCAAAAGGCTGTTGCCGAACTTACTACGGTTTCGGCCGAATTCCAGACAGCAGGTAAAGGCCAGCGCGGCAACAGCTGGGAAGCGGAAAAAGAAAAGAACCTGCTTTTCAGCTTTGTGCTCTACCCTACCTTTCTGGAGGCACGCTGCCAGTTCATTCTATCGCAGATCATTTCTTTATCCATCAAAGAGGAGCTGGACAGGTGGTCGGACGAAATCACGATAAAGTGGCCCAACGATATTTATTGGAGGGACAAGAAGATATGCGGCATACTGATAGAGAATGACCTTTCCGGCCATTTCATCGGACGCTGCATCTCAGGCGTCGGAATCAATATCAATCAGAAAGAATTCCACAGCGATGCTCCAAATCCTGTATCCCTGAAACAAATTACCGGAAAAGAGCATAACCGCCATGAAATACTGGCACACATACTGAAGCGGGTGCAAATCTACTACAACGGTCTGCAAACAGAAGAGCGCAACACCTATGCCGCCGAAATATCAGCCCGCTATGCCCGCGCCCTTTTCCGCCGCCGGGGATTCCATCTTTACGAAGATGCCAACGGCAAGTTTTCCGCCCGCCTGCTACGCGTGGAACAAGACGGACGTTTTGTTCTGGAAGACGAGAACGGGAAAGAAAGGGAGTATTTATTTAAAGAGGTGCAATATATACTTTAAAAGTAGAAAACCTGATGAACTGAAATAAAACAATATCTTTGCCAAAGATGTTTTAGACAAGAAAGATTCAGCTATGAAAAGACAATTATTATTTTTAATCTCTACATTCTGCCTCATCCTCTATAGTTGTGACGATTCTGAAAATGATTCTTTAAAAGTATCACAATCATCGTTCAACAATATCAGTTGTGACGGAACGACGTTGGAAGTAGATATTATCAGTAGCTCGGATTGGACCGTATCCAAAACTGCAAAATGGTGCAATGTCACTCCGGCAAAAGGTTCGGGCAATCAAAAGCTCACATTAGAAATAGAGGCAAACTTAGAGGAAACCACGAGGAATGCAACAATCACAATAACTCCTTCGAACGGCGGCATAAGTCAGGCTATCAAAATTACCCAGAATGGTATTACCGCTTCTTTCAATCCCGAAACATATCATTATAAACTCCCGGTTATTTTCCATGTGCTCTATCACGACAAAAACGATAAGAACCAATATGTCGAGGTTGGGAGATTATCCGAAATTCTAAAGAGAGTGAACGAACTTTACCGGAATGCAGGAGCCAACAGTGCAAATATGAACCTGGAATTTGTACTTGCCACAGAAGACCCTAAGGGGAAAACATTGCCTGAACCGGGTGTGGAACGCATCGAATGGAATACTGCCGCCATTGATATCAATGATTTCATGTTCAGCAACAACCGAACTTACAACTACCCGATTTGGGAACCAAACGACTATATCAATATAATGGTATACAAATTTACGGATGCTGACGTAATGGGAGTATCCCATTTTCCATATTCTCCTACAAAAAATCCTTTATCGGGTACCGAAACCGATTCTCGATTTCTGACAGGAGATAATCTCAAGTACGCTTATTGCGTATCCATCAACAATTCTTATATTTACGAGGAGTCCACTACCACAATACCCAATCAGAACGACATGGCTATTACGTTAGCCCATGAACTGGGACATTATTTAGGTTTATACCACGTATTCTCCGAATCGGAGGAGGATGATGTCGATGCTTGCGCGGATACAGATTATTGTACAGACACCTATACTTACGACCGAAAAGCCTACGAGACATGGGTAAAAGCACTGGTTGAACAAAACGGACCTATCTCTTTTGAAGATCTTGCCCGCCGCCATGACTGTGTACAGAATATAGACTTTACTTCACGAAATATCATGGATTACGCTTACAGTTATCTGAATGAGTTCACCGCCCAACAGAAAGCGAGAGTACGCCATATCCTTACTTACAGTCCACTTATACCGGGACCGAAGAAAGGGTTGACAAGCACACGTGCAACCTATGACGGCCCACTGGATTTACCTATCCGCGTGATGGAATAAGATATGAAGCAATAATAGAAAAAAAATGGAACCGGTTATTTCAGTTCCAGTTCCATTTTTTTAATCTTGTCCAGCGTCTTCCCTGCCTCTGTGGACGGGAAGAGTTGGAGAACTTTCTGCAAATAGCCCTTGGCTTTGCCATACCCGTTGGAAAACACGTCCGACAATCCGTTGCGGTAATGGGCATATTGCATTCGGGTGGGAGATACGATTTTCTTATAATTCTCTTCCAGCGTTTTCTTCTTTTGTTCGGCCTGCAAATAGTAATAGTTGCCCAAAAAGATGTTCGCCTGAAGATTATCCGCATCCAATGTCAACACCTCCTCATAGAGTTTCAGGGCATCTTTCGTCTCTCCGCGCATCATCTGCATCTCCGCACAGGCTACAAGACCCGAAACATCTTCCGGATTGTATTGCAACCATTCCTTATAAAAAAGATACGCTTTGTCATAATTCCGCTTGTCCTTGTAATAAGCAGCCAGTTCCCGCACAAAACGGGGAGCCACCGCACTGTTCTTCTCAACATTCGTCCAATAATACATCTCCGTCTGTTCCGTTCCGGCTCCCGCCGCCTGACGGAACAGGCTGACGGCATAGTCATCCTTACCTGCAGACAGGGCTTCGGACACCTTCTGCAACAAGACATCCACCGATTGTGCCGAAAGTGACATCGGGAACAACAAGAACCCAAAGATAAGTAAAGTTAAGGTCTTCATTTTTTTTAGTATATATAGTTCAACAGCCTGAAATACCCCCATAGGATATCACCCACAAATTTACCAAATTCCTCCTCAACCATCAATAGTCGAAAGTAGAAATATAGTTAATCTTTCCCACAGTTTTTTTCTTTTTCTGCGTACCTTTGTTCCCTCTTAAATAAGATATTACAAATGAAGCATATAGACAGACAGATATTGCAGATAGCCCTGCCTTCCATCGTATCGAATATAACCGTACCTTTGCTTGGTCTAATCGATGTGGCTATCGTTGGCCACCTCGGATCTCCCGCCTATATCGGTGCCATTGCGGTAGGCGGCATGCTGTTCAATATCATCTATTGGATATTCGGCTTTTTGCGCATGGGAACCAGCGGTATGACATCACAGGCTTATGGTAAACGGGATTTACCGGAAATTGTTCGGTTGCTGATGCGTTCCGTAGGCATAGGACTGGCCGTAGCGCTTTGCCTCATCCTGCTGCAAGTCCCTATCAGGCAAACCGCTTTCCTTATTATCCACCCCACAGCAGAGGTCAGGGAAATGGCCACGCTCTATTTTCATATCTGCATTTGGGGAGCTCCGGCCATGCTGGGACTATACGGGCTCTCCGGATGGTTTATCGGTATGCAGAACTCGCGTATTCCCATGTACATAGCCATTACACAGAACATTGTGAATATCATAGCCAGCCTCAGCTTTGTCTGTTTTTTCAAGATGAAAGTGGAAGGTGTGGCTTTCGGAACGCTGATAGCCCAGTATGCAGGCTTCATCATGGGTCTTGTACTGTGGATGAGCCGTTACGGGAAACTCAAAAAATATATCCTTTGGAAAGGCGTACTGCAAAAGGAGGCGATGATGCGCTTTTTCCAAGTGAACCGCGACATATTCTTACGGACATTGTGCCTGATCACCGTTACGCTGTTCTTCACCTCGGCAGGCGCTTCACAAGGCGAAATTATCCTTGCGGTAAACACATTGCTGATGCAGCTCTTCACCCTGTTCTCCTATGTCATGGACGGCTTTGCTTATGCGGGAGAGGCACTGAGCGGACGATATATAGGTGCCCGTAACCTGAAAGCATTTACCAACACCACCCGGCATCTGTTCATCTGGGGCGGCTGGCTGGCAGCGTTTTTCACACTGGTCTACGCATTGGGCGGCAACGCGTTTTTGGGACTGCTGACCGACAACAAGGATGTGGTGTCCGCCGCCGGCACCTATTTCTATTGGGCGCTCGCCATTCCTGTTGCCGGAATAGCTGCCTTTATCTGGGACGGCATTTTCATCGGCGCTACGGCAACACGCGGCATGTTGGCATCCATGGCAATAGCGGCAATCAGTTTCTTTGTTGTATATTACGGACTCCGCCCGGTTTTAGGTAACCATGCCTTGTGGCTCGCTTTTCTTGTTTATCTCGCCATGCGGGGAGTTGTGCAGACCCTGCTCAGCCCCAAAATCATAAAGGAGAACTTCACTCAGCCATGAGCCGCTTGCGCTTATTGACTTAAATATCCTAAATATCCAAACCGCCGACAACTTCCTTGACGTATCTTTGTTCCATGAAAAGTTTAACCCAGCTAAACTGCCGGTTTATTCCTATTAAACTTCAAGTTTATCCCTATTAAACCGACAGTTTATCCGGAGCAAATAATTATATACAACCTTATGGCAAATAAAGACATTGTTCAAGAAACTTTTCCCGTATTAGGGATGAGTTGCGCTTCATGTTCCGCACGAGTGGAAAAGACGCTGAATCATCAGCCCGGCGTCCGAAAAGCGGTCGTAAACTACGCTTCGGCAATGGCAACTGTGGAATACGACCTTCAAAACTGTTCACCCGAAACCTTGCAGCAGGCCGTACAGGCTGCCGGATACGACTTACTGATAAAGCAGGATGAAAATATGCCGGACGAAGTGGAACAGGCGCACGACAAAAAGTATCGCGCACTGAAATTCCGTACCACATGGGCCATCGCCCTGTCCGTACCGGTCATGCTCATCGGCATGTTCTTCATGGATATGCCGTATGCCAATCCCGTCATGTGGCTGCTTTCCACTCCCATCGTCTTTTGGCTGGGAAGAGGCTTCTTCGCCAGTGCATGGAAACAACTGAAACATGGCAGCGCCAACATGGACACACTGGTGGCCAACAGTACCGGGATAGCCTACCTGTTCAGCCTGTTCAACATGCTTTTCCCCGAATTCTGGCTGGAAAGAGGCATTCACCCGCACGTTTACTTCGAAGCTGCAAGCGTCATCATCACCTTTATCCTGCTGGGACGCCTGCTAGAGGAAAAGGCCAAAGGAAACACTTCCTCCGCAATCAGGAAACTCATGGGGCTGCAACCCAAAACAGTTACAGTCATCACCGGTTCTTCGTCGGAAAGGATTGTCCCGATTGAACAAATCCGTCCCGGCGACATCATCTTAGTGAAACCGGGAGAAAGGATTGCCGTAGACGGCATAGTTACGGAAGGCAGCTCGTATGTGGACGAAAGCATGCTGAGTGGCGAACCGGTAGCGGTAGCCAAACAAAAGGATGCCAAAGTCTTTGCCGGAACAATCAACCAGAAAGGAAGTTTCCGGTTCAGCGCGGAAAAGGTAGGAACGGATACGCTGCTGGCTAAAATCATCCACATGGTACAAGATGCACAAGGCAGCAAAGCCCCCGTTCAGCAGTTGGTGGACAGGATTGCCGCCATCTTCGTGCCGGTCATCATCGGAATTGCCGTATTATCATTCGTAGCTTGGATACTGCTGGACGGACAGAACGGATTTACGCATGGACTGCTGGCACTGGTTACGATACTCATCATTGCCTGCCCATGCGCACTGGGACTTGCCACCCCTACCGCCATTATGGTAGGCATCGGTAAAGGTGCGGAAAGAGGCATCCTGATAAAAGATGCCGAAAGTCTGGAAATCGCCAAAAAGATTGATACAGTGGTGCTGGACAAAACCGGAACAGTGACCGAAGGAAAACCGGTGGTCGGTGATTGGATACAAGCTGCGCAGGCGGCGGACACAGAAGACATTTTTTACAGCTTGGAGAAATTGTCGGAACATCCGCTTGCCGAAGCGGTAGTCCGCCACTTTAGAAATGCCCGGACTGTGAAGATCGATAACTTTGAGAGTATCACCGGCAGAGGCGTACGAGGCGAATGGAACGGAAAAACCTATTATGCCGGTAACCGTAAATTGCTGGAAGAACACCGGATTAGCATCAGTCAATCACTGTGTGAGGGCGCTGCCCGCCTGACGGCGGATGCACAAACCGTCATCTGGTTTGCCGACCATGAAAAAGCATTGGCAATAGCAGGCATTACAGACCGCATCAAACCGACATCCATACAGGCCGTCAGCGAATTGCAGTCAGCCGGCATCGAAGTCTATATGCTGACGGGCGACAATGAAGCCACCGCCCAGGAAATTGCCCGCAAAGCCGGTATCCTCCATTATAAGGCAGGAGTCTTGCCGCAAGAAAAAGCAGCCTTTATCGGCAACTTGCAGAAGAACGGCAAGAAAGTGGCAATGGTGGGCGACGGCATCAACGACAGCGCAGCCCTGGCACAAGCCGACCTCAGTATCGCCATGGGCGGAGGAAGCGACATCGCAATGGATGTAGCCAAAATGACTATCATATCTTCCGACCTGACCAAAATACCGGAAGCGCTGAAACTCTCCAAGCTGACCGTACGCACCATTCGTCAAAATCTGTTTTGGGCATTTATCTATAACATAATAGGTGTACCCGTCGCAGCCGGCGTGCTCTACCCTGTCAACGGTTTCCTGCTGAATCCCATGATAGCAGGCGCTGCCATGGCATTCAGCAGTGTCAGCGTAGTTACCAACAGCCTGCGGCTGAAGAGGAAAAAGATAGAAATAGCAGAAAGCCCCGCCATCGGCAACGCGGCAAAGCCTGACAATGAAGTGAAACCATTGACAAAGAAAGTCATGAAGAAAGAATTCAAAGTGGAAGGCATGATGTGCAACCACTGCCGCATGCATGTGGAAAAAGCATTGAACGGCATGGACGGCGTACATGCCACTGTGAGCCTTAATCCCCCGGTGGCAACCGTAGAGTTTTCGGAAGGAGAAAAAACACTGGATGAATTACAAGCCGCAGTAAGCGCGGAAGCCGGTGACTATACGCTGAAAGAATAACTGAAAATTATTTATAGTGATTGGCATTATTTTCCTATCTTTGCCGCTAAGCGAAATAAATTAATAAACTATGGCAACATACAAAAGAATCTTATTGAAACTCAGCGGTGAAAGCCTGATGGGAGAAAAGCAATACGGCATTGATGAAAAACGTCTTGCCGAATATGCGGCACAGATTAAGGAAATTCATGAACTGGGCGTACAAATCGGTATCGTCATCGGCGGCGGAAACATTTTCCGCGGGCTGAGTGGCGCCAACAAAGGCTTCGATCGCGTAAAAGGCGACCAAATGGGCATGCTGGCAACCGTTATCAACAGCCTTGCCTTGAGTTCGGCATTGGTAGCGACAGGCGTAAAGGCACGCGTACTGACGGCGGTCCGCATGGAACCTATCGGCAAATTCTACAACAAATGGAAAGCCATCGAGTGCATGGAAGCAGGCGAGGTGGTCATCATGTCTGCCGGAACGGGCAATCCGTTCTTCACGACTGACACCGGCTCCAGCCTCCGCGGTATTGAAATCGAAGCGGATGTCATGTTGAAAGGGACACGCGTTGACGGCATCTATACCGCCGACCCGGAAAAAGACCCTACGGCCAAGAAGTTCCACGACATTACCTACGACGAAGTGCTGAAACGCGGTCTGAAAGTCATGGACCTTACAGCTACCTGCATGTGCAAGGAGAACAACCTGCCCATTATTGTCTTTGACATGGACACCGTAGGCAATCTGAAGAAAGTGATGCAAGGCGAAGAAATAGGAACGCTGGTGCACAACTAAACTTCACGACAGAGGACACAGAGTTCCACAGAGTCGAATTATTCTTTTAATCAACATAATTGCGGTACAAAAGAAAAAAACTCTGTGGAACTCTGTGCCCTCTGTCGTGAATTAATTATATTTGCAAAGTTCAAATTAAAAGCTACTTCAAACAATAGAAATATGAAAGACGTAAAAGACATCTTAGACGAAGCACAAGAGAAAATGGATATGGCCGTAATGTATCTGGAAGAATCATTAGCCCACATTCGTGCCGGGAAAGCCGATGTTCGTTTGCTGGACGGTATCCGCGTTGACTCTTACGGAAGCATGGTTCCCATCAACAACGTAGCAGCCGTAACCACTCCGGACGCCCGCAGTATCGCTATCAAGCCATGGGACAAAAGCATGTTCCGCGTCATTGAAAAGGCAATCATAGACTCCGACCTCGGTATCATGCCCGAAAACAACGGTGAGATTATCCGTATCGGCATTCCTCCGTTGACGGAAGAGCGTCGTAAGCAACTTGCCAAACAATGTAAGAACGAAAGCGAAACAGCTAAAGTCAGCGTACGCAACGCACGCCGCGATGCTATCGATGCCTTGAAGAAATCCGTAAAGGAAGGACTGGCTGAAGATGCACAAAAAGGCGGTGAGGAAAAGCTGCAAAAGATACACGACAAGTATATCAAGCAGATTGACGATATGCTGGCCGCAAAGGACAAAGAGATTATGACAGTATAAATCCAGTTGAGAGTTGAGAGAGTACCGACAAATACTCTCAACTCTCAATGTTCAACTTTTAACTGATTTGAGGGGACTCGTTATCAAAAACACAGGAAGTTGGTATTTAGTAAAGACCGACGAAGGAACATACGTTGAATGTAAAATCAAAGGCAACTTCCGTCTGAAAGGCATCCGAAGCACCAACCCGGTGGCAGTAGGCGACTATGTACAAATCATACTGAATCAAGAAGGTACGGCTTTCATCAATGAAATTGAAGACCGGAAGAACTACATCATCCGTCGCTCATCCAACTTATCCAAACAATCCCATATCCTTGCTGCCAACCTCGACCAATGCATGCTGGTGGTAACGGTGAATTATCCGGAAACGTCCACTACATTCATAGACCGCTTCCTTGCCTCGGCCGAAGCATACCGCGTCCCGGTCAACATCATATTCAATAAAACAGACGCCTACAACGAAGATGAGCTTCGCTATCTGGACGGGCTTATCCGCCTTTATACCACCATCGGCTACCCTTGCTTCAAGGTATCTGCCAAAACCGGCGAAGGCGTCGACACGATAAAGGAAGAACTCAAAGGAAGAATAACCCTCTTCTCCGGACACTCCGGAGTAGGAAAATCCACCCTCATCAACACCATTCTGCCGGAGCTGGACATCAAAACCGGCAAAATCTCCTCCTACCACAATAAAGGTATGCACACCACTACCTTCTCTGAAATGTTTCCCGTACCGGGCAACGGCTACATCATCGACACACCGGGCATAAAAGGCTTTGGCACATTCGACATGGAAGAGGAAGAAATAGGACATTATTTCCCGGAAATATTTAAAGTCTCCGCCAACTGCCGCTATAATAACTGTACCCACCGCCATGAACCGGGATGCGCCGTACGCGATGCGGTGGAGCAGCATTACATCAGCGAATCCCGCTACGCCTCCTATCTGAACATGCTGGAAGACAAAGAAGAAGGGAAATACAGGGCAGCGTATTAATAAATTACTTTTATTAACTTTTCTTGTTTTAAACTTTTTTCTTCCCTTTCAGTCTAAATCTAAGGCTAAATATACTACTAATACTGCAACATGAATAAAAAAGTGAAATGGGGCATCATAATATCCATTGGTGCCGGACTGATAGGCGGGGGTATTTATTCCCAACTTCCCAAAGAAAATGAAGAACTGGCAGCTGCCGACAAAGTAATGACCGGCAAACGCGGAGAAAAGAAAATTCTAAATGTGAACGCTCAAATAATAAAACCGCAACTGCTAAAGGATGAAATACAAATCAGCGGCAGCCTGCTGCCCGACGAAGAAGTAGACCTTTCATTCGAGACATCCGGCAAGATTATCGAGATAAACTTTGAAGAAGGCAGCTTCGTAAAAAAAGGTCAATTGCTTGCTAAGGTAAACGACCGTCCCCTCCAAGCGCAACTGCAAAGATTAGTATCGCAACTAAAACTGGCTGAAGACCGCGTGTTCCGTCAAAATGCATTGTTGGAAAGAGACGCAGTCAGTAAAGAAGCCTATGAACAGGTGAAAACCGAACTTGCCACTCTGAATGCCGACATCGACCTGATAGAGTCCAACATTGCACAAACCGAACTTCGGGCGCCTTTCGACGGCGTCATCGGTCTGCGGCAGGTCAGCGTAGGAACATACGCTTCTCCCTCGACCATTGTAGCCAAACTCACAAAACTCTCCCCCCTGAAAGTAGAATTCGCAGTACCCGAACGATATGCCAATGACGTAAAAATCGGTGCAGGTCTGGACTTCATCCTTGAAGGAAAACTGAACACGTTCCATGCCACCGTCTATGCCCGCGAATCAAAGATAGACCCTGTTACCCACACATTAACCATCCGCGCACTCTATCCTAATACCAACAGTGCCGTACTTCCGGGCCGTTATGCCAGCATCAAACTGAATAAGGACGAAATACAAGACGCGCTTGCCGTACCTTCCGAAGCCATCGTTCCGGAAATGGGCAAAGACAAGATTTTCCTCTATAAAGCAGGAAAAGCGCAACCGGTAGAGATAACCACCGGCATCCGTACGGAAGCCGAAGTACAAGTATTGCAAGGCTTGAGCGTAGGTGATACGGTCATCACTTCAGGAACCTTACAACTGCGCACAGGGTTACCGGTTACATTAGACAATATAAATTAATGACCCACTATGAATGATGAATTGCTATGCCGCATGGCAGCCCGGCTGTTCATAACTCATAATTTATAATTCATAATTCACACCATGAATATATCCGAATTAAGCATACGGCGACCGGTACTCTCCACTGTATTGACACTGATTATCCTGCTCTTCGGTTTCATCGGGTACAACTACCTCGGTGTCCGCGAGTATCCGTCAGTGGATAACCCCATCATTTCCGTATCCTGCTCTTATCCCGGAGCAAATGCCGACGTTATCGAGAATCAGATTACAGAGCCGCTGGAACAGAACATTAACGGTATTCCGGGAATCCGTTCCCTCTCCAGTGTCAGCCAGCAAGGTTCATCGCGCATTACGGTGGAGTTCGAGCTCTCCGTAGACCTGGAGACAGCCGCCAATGACGTGCGCGACAAAGTTTCACGCGCACAACGTTATCTGCCCCGCGACTGCGACCCTCCCACCGTATCCAAAGCCGATGCGGACGCTATGCCTATCCTCATGGTAGCCTTGCAGAGTGACAAACGTTCCCTGCTGGAACTCAGCGAAATAGCCGACCTCACCGTAAAGGAGCAGTTACAGACCATTTCCGACGTAAGTAGTGTGAGCATTTGGGGAGAGAAACGTTATTCCATGCGCCTATGGCTCGACCCTATCAAGATGTCCGGTTACGGTATTACCCCCATCGACGTAAAGAATGCGGTGGACAATGAAAACGTGGAACTTCCTTCGGGCAGTATCGAAGGAAACACCGTTGAGCTCACCATCCGTACCCTCGGACTGATGCACACAGCAGAAGAATTCAACAATCTCATCCTGAAGGAAGACGGCAACCGCATTGTCCGGTTCAGTGACATCGGCCGCGCCGAACTTGGTCCGGCGGACATCAAAAGCTATATGAAAATGAACGGAGTGCCCATGGTGGGTATCGTAGTAATCCCGCAACCGGGCGCCAACCATATCCAGATTGCCGATGCCGTATACGAACGTATGGAGAAGATGAAGAAAGACCTCCCGGAAGACGTGCACTACTCATACGGTTTCGATAATACCAAATTCATACGCGCCTCTATCAATGAGGTTAAACAGACGGTGTATGAGGCATTCATACTCGTTATCATCATTATCTTTTTGTTCCTCCGCGACTGGCGCGTCACACTGGTTCCCTGCATCGTAATCCCCGTTTCACTCATCGGCGCCTTTTTCGTCATGTACCTGGCAGGATTCTCCATCAACGTGCTTTCCATGCTTGCCATTGTGCTTGCCGTAGGACTTGTGGTGGATGATGCCATTGTAATGACTGAGAACATCTATGTCCGTATCGAAAGAGGAATGCCTCCGAAAGAAGCCGGTATCGAAGGAGCCAAAGAGATCTTCTTTGCCGTAATCTCCACCACAATCACGCTGGTAGCAGTATTCTTCCCCATCGTATTTATGGACGGTATGACGGGACGCCTGTTCCGCGAGTTCAGCATCGTGGTGTCCGGTTCTGTCATAATCTCTTCCTTCGCCGCACTGACATTTACGCCGATGCTGGCCACCAAGCTACTGATAAAAAGAGAAAAGCAAAGCTGGTTCTATCGCAAGACAGAGCCGTTTTTTGAAGGCATGAACCGCATTTACAGCCGTTCTTTAGCAGCTTTCCTACGCAAACGCTGGATTGCACTGCCCTTTACGGCAGCAACCATTCTGATCATTGGCTTTCTATGGAACTACATTCCCGCGGAAATGGCGCCGCTGGAAGACCGTTCGCAAATCAGCATCAACACACGCGGCGCCGAAGGTGTCACCTACGAATATATTCGTGACTATACGGAAGACATCAACCTGCTTGTAGACTCAATTACGCCTGATGCCGAAGCAGTAACCGCCCGCGTATCCAGCGGCAGCGGTAACATACGCATCACCCTGAAAGATATGCAAGACCGCGACTACACCCAAATGGAAGTAGCAGAGAAGCTGTCGAAAGCAGTACAGAAAAAGACTATGGCCCGTTCCTTCGTCCAGCAGTCTTCTTCATTCGGCGGACGGCGCGGCGGCATGCCTGTACAATATGTGCTGCAAGCCACCAATATTGAAAAGCTGCAGGAAGTACTGCCTAAGTTCATGGCAAAAGTGTACGAGAACCCTGTATTCCAAATGGCAGACGTAGATTTGAAATTCAGCAAACCGGAAGCACGCATCAACATCAACCGCGATAAGGCAAGCATCATGGGTGTCAGCACCCGCAACATCGCCCAAACTCTGCAATACGGATTAAGCGGCCAGCGCATGGGCTACTTCTACATGAACGGAAAGCAATACGAGATATTAGGAGAAATCAACCGTCAGCAACGCAACAAGCCCGCCGACCTGAAAGGTATCTACATCCGCAGCTCTCAGGGAGATATGGTACAACTTGACAACCTGATAGAACTGACAGACGGTATCGCTCCGCCCAAGCTATACCGTTACAACCGTTTTGTGTCCGCCACTATCTCTGCCGGACTTGCCGATGGCAAGACTATCGGACAAGGATTGGACGAAATGGACAAGATAGCCAAAGAAACGCTGGACGACACCTTCCGCACCGCCCTCACCGGCGACTCCAAAGAGTATCGCGAGAGTTCTTCCAGCTTGATGTTTGCCTTCATCCTGGCAATCCTGCTTATCTACCTCATCCTTGCCGCCCAATTTGAAAGCTTCAAGGATCCGTTGATTATCATGCTGACAGTACCCCTTGCCATTGCCGGAGCATTGGTATTCATGTATTTCGGAGACATCACGATGAATATATTCAGCCAAATCGGCATCATCATGCTGATTGGTCTGGTAGCAAAGAACGGAATCCTGATTGTAGAGTTCGCCAATCAGAAACAGGAAGCCGGCGAGGACAAGATGCAAGCCATCAAAGATGCCGCCCTGCAACGTCTGCGTCCTATCCTGATGACAAGCGCTTCTACCGTACTGGGATTGATACCGCTGGCTTTCGCAACGGGCGAAGGCTGCAACCAACGCATCGCCATGGGTACGGCCGTAGTAGGCGGTATGCTCGTATCCACTCTGCTCACGATGTACATCGTCCCCGCCATTTATAGTTATGTATCCACCAACCGAAGTAAACTAAAGAACGAATGAGACGTACGATTTTATCTTTCTTAATCATTCTGTGCACCGCGCTTGCCGCTCAAGCGCAACCTGCACCCATCTATACCCTGAAATCTTGTTTGGAACAGGGACTGCTGAACAACTACTCCCTGCGCATAACCCGCAACGAGCAGCAAGTCAGCAAAAACAACGCCACCCTTGCCAATGCCGGCTACCTGCCCACGCTCGACCTCTCTGCCGGCTACCGGGGGACATTGGACAATACCGAAACCAAGCTGCGTGCCACAGGCGAAACCACCAAAGAGAACGGCGTGTTCGACCAGACCATTGATGCCGGTATCAACCTGAGCTGGACCATCTTCGACGGTTTCAACATCACTGCCAACTACCAAAAGCTCAAAGAACTGGAACGACAAGGCGAGACCAACACCCGCATCGCCATCGAAGACCTGATAGCCAACATCGCCGCCGAATATTACAATTATGTACAGCACAAAATCCGTCTGAACAACTTCCGCTATGCCGTATCGCTCTCCAAGGAGCGCCTGCGCATCGTAGAAGAACGCTATCACATAGGTAACTTCTCCCGTCTGGACTACCAACAGGCCAAAGTGGACTTCAACGCCGACAGTGCGCAATACATGAAGCAGCAGGAATTGCTCCACACCTCGCGTATCCAGCTGAACGAACTCATGGCAAGCGAGAATGTGGACCAGCCTTTCATTATCCGGGACAGCCTCATCGACGTCAGTGACAAACTGAACTTCGAGGAACTCTGGAATGCCACCTTGCAGGCCAATGCCTCTTTACTGAAAGCGGAACAGAACAACACCCTGGCACGTCTGGACTATAAAAAGGTAAGCTCACGAGACTACCCATACGTGAAGATGAACGGCGGTTACGGCTATACTCTCAACAAATATGACATCTCCGCCAACAGCCGCCGCAGCAATCTCGGACTCAATGTCGGCGTCACTGTCGGCTTCAACCTCTTCGACGGCAACCGCCGTCGTGAGCGCCGCAACGCACGCATCGCTGTGCAGAACGCCCGCTTGGAACGAGAGCAACTGGAACAAGCCCTGCGTGCCGACCTGAGTAATCTGTGGCAAGCCTATCAGAATAACCTCCAGATGCTGAACCTTGAACGCCAGAACCTTGTTGCAGCCAAAGAGAACCATGAGATTGCCATGGAACGCTACATGCTCGGTAATCTTTCCGGTATTGAGATGCGCGAAGCGCAAAAGAGTCTGCTGGATGCCGAAGAGCGTATCCTCTCGGCAGAGTACGATACCAAGCTATGCGAAATATCCTTGCTGCAAATCAGCGGAAAAGTGGAACAGTATTTAGAGTAGGCATATCCAATAAATCACAATATTTACCCCCTTAAAAAACAAATATTACCATCTTCTCTTCAGAGTTTTCCCTATTTTTGCTCTCAAAGAACCTAAAAAAGCAATAATAGTATGAAACGAGCAATCCTCTTCTGTGCATTGCTCGCCCTCCTCATGGGAACCAATGCACAGGAAACAACCAGTTACAAAGAGAAACATCCCTATAAGGACTGGGTAAAAATAGCTCCCAAGCTGGATGATGCCTTCCTCACCACTCCCGAAGCCATCCGCATTGCCGACAACGTATTACTCTATCAGCACACTACCGGAGGCTGGCCTAAGAATGTTTATATGCCGGCCGAACTGACAGCCGATGAGTATAAAAAAGTCCTTGCCGCCAAGAACAACGTCAATGAAAGCACCATTGACAACAGCGCCACCAGTACGGAAATCCGCTATCTCTCCCGCATCTACCTGGCCACCCGCATAGAAAAGTACAAGGATGCCGCCTTAGAGGGAATACGCTACCTGCTGAAAGCCCAATATCCCAATGGCGGCTGGCCCCAATTCTGGCCACGCCCCAAGGGTTATTACACCCACATCACTTATAACGACAATGCAATGGTGAACGTGATGAACTTGCTGCGCGATGTTTACAGCAGGAAAGCGCCGTACACTTACGTACCGGACAGCCTTTGCCAACGCGCCCGCACCGCCTTCGACAAAGGCGTGGAATGTATCCTCAAGACTCAGGTGAAACAAAATGGAAAGCTAACTGTGTGGTGCGCCCAGCATGACGAACACACACTCGCTCCCGCCAAAGCCCGCGCCTACGAACTTCCTTCACTCAGCGGCGCCGAGTCGGACAACATCGTTCTGCTGCTGATGTCCATTCCAGACCCCTCGGCCGAGATTATCGCTTCCGTAGAGGCTGCCATTGCGTGGTTCAAGGCAAGTAAGATTATCGGTATCATGCGTAAGAACTTCACCGACAGCGAAGGCCGGACAGACTACCGGATGATTCCCTGTCCGCAGGATGATTATCCCTGCCCCGTACTTTGGGCGCGTTTCTACACCCTTGAAGACAACCGTCCTTTCTTTTGCGACCGCGACGGAGTGAAGAAGTACGACATTTCCGAAATAGGTTATGAGCGCCGTAACGGTTATAGCTGGTACAACAATACCGGATTGAAAGTATTGAAAAAGTACGAACAGTGGAAAAAACGGATAGGGAACTAAGCTGTTATTTATCAATAGCATACATATACCAACAAGTTTCAACGTTTGGTACGACAAATACCAATGATTGGTACCGACTATACCAACGATTGGTAGGGAGCCTACCAAACAGTGGTACAGCTTGTACCAAACGTTGGTACTAAAAGAAACAAGCAGAAGAAATTCCGTCACCTTCCCATGCAGCCCGCTTGTCATAATACGAAAAGCCGCTCACAGAACTATTTCCGGAGCGGCTTTCATTATCTATATTCGGAGCACCCGAATTATTTACTGCAATTCCATGGCTTCAACTGCTTGAAGAAGTCATTCCCCTTGTCATCCACCAGGATAAATGCCGGGAAGTCCTCCACTTCAATCTTCCAGATAGCCTCCATACCGAGTTCGGGATATTCCACACACTCAATGCTCTTGATATTGTTCTGCGCCAGAATAGCTGCAGGGCCACCGATAGAACCGAGATAGAAACCGCCGTACTTCTTGCAAGCGTCTGTGACTTGCTGGCTGCGGTTACCTTTGGCAAGCATAATCATGCTGCCGCCATGACTTTGGAAGAGGTCTACGTAGGGGTCCATACGTCCGGCAGTTGTCGGGCCCATTGAACCGCAAGCCATACCCTGCGGAGTCTTGGCAGGACCGGCATAGTAGATGGGATGATCTTTGATGTACTGCGGCAAGTCCTCACCACGATCCAAACGTTCTTTCAGCTTGGCATGAGCAATGTCGCGACCCACGATGATAGTACCGTTCAGAGACAGGCGGGTGGAAACCGGATACTTGGTCAGCTCCTTCAGGATATTCTCCATCGGCTGGTTCAGATTGATCTTCACCACATCACCCTCGCCGGCCTTGCGGAGTTCGGCAGGGATAAGTTCGCCCGGATTGCTGTCGAGCTTTTCAATCCAGATACCTTCTTTATTGATTTTACACTTGATGTTACGGTCTGCAGAGCAGGAAACGCCCAAACCGACAGGACAGGAAGCACCATGACGCGGCAAACGGATGATACGCACATCGTGAGCCAGATACTTGCCGCCGAACTGTGCGCCAAGACCAATCTTATGAGCCTCTGCCAATACCTGCTTCTCCAATTCCACGTCGCGGAAAGCACGACCGAACTCATTACCGGTAGTAGGCAGGTTGTCATAGAAGTGAGTGGACGCCAGCTTCACCGTCAGCAGGTTCTTCTCTGCCGAAGTGCCGCCGATGACGAATGCAATGTGATAGGGCGGACAAGCAGCCGTACCCAGCGTCTTTATCTTTTCGATGAGGAACGGGACCAGTGTTTCGGGGTTCAGTATAGCCTTGGTCTCCTGATAAAGGTAGGTCTTGTTGGCAGAACCTCCACCCTTAGTCACACAAAGGAACTCATACTCCATGCCTTCGGTGGCTTCAATGTCGATCTGTGCCGGAAGATTGCACTTCGTATTCACTTCATCGTACATATTGAGAGGCGCATTCTGGGAATAACGCAGGTTCTCTTCCGTATATGTCTTGTAGACACCGAGTGAGAGGGCCTCTTCATCGCAGTAACCCGTCCACACCTGCTGTCCTTTTTCACCATGAATGATGGCCGTACCCGTATCCTGACAGAAAGGCAGCACGCCCTTAGAGGCAACTTCGGCGTTGCGCAGGAAAGTCAAAGCCACATACTTGTCATTGTCGCTTGCTTCGGGATCGCTCAAAATCTTAGCAACCTGTTCGTTGTGCGAACGGCGCAACATAAACGAAACGTCCCGGAAAGCCGCATTGGCCATTGCAGTCAAACCTTCTTTTTCAATCTTCAGGATAGGTTTTCCTTCAAACTCGCTTACAGACACGTAGTCTTTCGTAAGCAGATAATACTCAGTTGTATCCTTACCCTTCTCGAACATGGGCTGATACTTGAACGGAGGTGTTGTTGCCATAATTACTTGTTCATTTAATGTTTAAAAGTGATTCGTGACACAAAGACAGTGCAAACCGAAAGCTGAAACAAATTTATTTGCATCATGCTGAGGTGCAGCCTGTCTTCGCACAGCAAAGGTAGCAACTATTATCGAAATATTTCTTTAATCAAGGTGAAAACTTGCAAGTGCAACTGCCTTGCCGCCACTTAGCGGACGTGCTGCATACGCCCTATCAGCTCATCACCCAATGCAGTCTTTACCTCAATGTGTTTCAATACGGCAGTCACGAAAGGATTACTCTCGAAGTCGCCACGTACCTGTTCAAAGTCAAGTTCCTTCTCAAGGCGCGAACCATCGGCTCCAAATCCGGTCATGGAAGCCAGGGAGAATTCTTTCTTTGCATCTTCATAGACCATACGGTCCAAACCGACAACGGCTTCTTTCCACTTCTCGACGATGTGAATAATATCTTCCGCCGTTATCTTTTCGGGATTGATACCGTAGAATTCCTCCAGTTTGTCGTATGCCCATGTCCACTCATATGTGTAATAGTTCTGATGCATCCGTTCAAACTCGGCATTGATGTATTTCAAGCGGTTCACCGTACCGGATTCAATCCCGTCTATCAAGGCGTCAATCTCACTTTTCGGAGCTATCAGTCCGGAAATGTCAACCCACTCACCGCTACCGATAGAGGTATCGGGCTTGAGACGGGCACGTATTTCTTCATTAGTCCGGAAATCAATGCCTTCCAGACGCTTGATGACAGAGTTGCCGAGGAACTTATGGATGGCGGTTTCGTAGAAACCGATGCCTTTCACCAATGCTGAATTGCGTATCTTGGCACTATGGAAGGAATAGATGTCGGATAGTTCGCCCGAAGCATAACGCAGGTTTTTCAACGTTTCCCGCCCTTTGAACATCTTCTGTACGGTGTAAGGACTCAGCAGGTTGTAGTTGATAAAATCCAGCTTGTTGGTATCGGTACGCTGGTCGCGCTTAGGCCATTTCTGGGCATCGCGGATAGTACCTACACTGCGCAGGTTGACACCCGGCACAAGATAAGTCGTGTTATTCTGCTCTATCAAGTAGGAGAACGGCAGATTGGAAGTGTCGGAATGATTAACGTGACGCCCCATGACAAGGGAGAATGCCCCTACCCTCGCAGGCCACAGGATGTAAGAATCCGAAGTGGTTTTGGCGCCGCGTTCCAATGTCCCCTGGTGAATAGGACCGAGCTTATACATGTGGTTGCTTTGATTGGAACCGGAACCGGCATTCATAAAAGAGAACATACCGGCTATAAGCAAAGTGGACTTATGGTGCGTCACCGTATAAGGCCCGGCAAAAATGGCACACGCCTCACCGTTTTCTCCCTGACAGTTACTGAAAAACAGGGAGTCCGAAGCAGAATAGTTATGTCCCAGCTTGCAGGCTTGCCCCACAAAACAACGGGTCAGCATAGCCCCGTCGTCCACATGCGAACCGGACGATATGATAAAATTATCGCAAATAACGCCATGACCGATATGCACAGGCGCTATCTCGTTACTGTTAATGCTTCCGTTATACAAACGGCACGTACCACAGATGTGACAATAATCACCGATACGCACGTTCTTGATAGAACCCGTATTGAGTATCATCACATGGCTGCCGATGGAACCGACAGCGGATGCATGCTTATTGGAATAGAAATCGGTGATCTCCTTCATCCGCGCAATCAACTCCGGACGATGGCGGTAAAGCGCCATAATGTATGCTTGATGTGCAGAGAGCTTATCACTGATAAGCACCTCGCGGCCACCGGTCTCATTCAGGACAGACACCTCCACACCATTACCGAACTTGGACAAACCGTCTACAAGGATAATATCCACATTCTCAATGAAAGTGTCGTGCCCGATTTCATAATTGGCAATGTAGTTCTGGATATTCTCAATGCAACAGTTGTCACCCACCGTTACATTATGAAGCGTCACATGCCGCAAACCGGAATGTTTCCTTATTCCGCCCGGCAAAGTAAACTCTAATTGGAATACTCCCAAACGCACTTCACCCGAAAAGCGGGTGTGATGCACAAACTCCGTTGAAAACTCTTCTGCAACGGTTACTTTCCCCCAATCATCCGCCAGACACGACTGGCTCTTCAACCGAAGTACTTCGTCTTCGGTCAAGTTTCTGTAAGTCATAACACTTAAATTAAGAATGAAGAATCTTCTTAATTCTTCATTGATTAAACTTCTTCTTCGTAAGTCTGATAAAGGAAATCGTTATAGGGATACTTCTGCACGTGCAGTTCTTTTACACGCTGATAAACCACACTCTTCAGTTCTTCTACATTGATCCGTTCGCGGGCAGAAATAAAAAGACAATTGTCTTCCATCTTTGCCATCCACGTCTTCATCAGTTCTTCAAGTGTCAAGTTTTCCTTGGTTCTGGGGGTAAGGTCGTCTTCCGCTTTCGCGATATAGGTGTAAGCGTCTATTTTATTGAATACAAGTATCATAGGCTTACCGGATGCACCGATGTCCGCCAATGTTTTGTTTACCACTTCTATCTGTTCCTCAAAATCAGGATGAGAGATATCTACGATGTGCAGCAACAGGTCGGCCTCGCGTACCTCATCCAGGGTAGATTTAAAAGAGTCTACCAAATCAGTGGGCAACTTGCGTATGAACCCAACCGTATCAGACAAAAGGAACGGCAGATTCTCAATGATGACCTTGCGCACCGTAGTGTCCAACGTAGCGAACAACTTGTTCTCCGCAAAGACTTCACTTTTGGAAAGCAACGTCATCAAAGTGGATTTTCCGACATTGGTATATCCCACCAATGCCACACGTATCAAACGACCGCGATTCTTGCGCTGGGTGGCCTTCTGCTTGTCAATCTCTGCCAAACGTTCTTTTAGCAATGACATACGGTTCAGAATGATACGGCGGTCCATTTCCAACTGTGTTTCACCCGGACCACGCAGACCTACCGATCCTTTACCTCCACCGGCTCCCGAACCGCCGCCCTGACGTTCCAAGTGAGTCCACAAGCGTTGCAAGCGGGGAAGCATATATTTATATTGCGCCAACTCAACTTGTGTCTTTGCGTTGGCTGTCTGCGCACGCATTGCAAAGATGTCAAGGATAAGCGAAGTACGGTCCAATATCTTGATTTTCAGCTCTGCTTCAATATTACGTATCTGCTTTGCCGAAAGTTCATCATCGAAAATCACCATACCGATCTCACGCTCGGCTTCTTCTTCGTTACGGATATATTCTTTTATCTCTTCCAGCTTACCCTTACCGACATACGTCACAGAGTTTGCCTGATCCAACTTCTGAGTAAATCTTTTCACTACTTCCGCCCCGGCTGTCTCAGCCAAGAATTCCAGCTCGTCGAGGTATTCATTTGTCTTACGCTCATCCTGAGTTTTTGTGACAAGACCTACCAATACCGCGGTTTCAACCTGTGCTTCGGAAATTACAAATTCTTTCATTCTATTTTATACCTTACTTATATATGTATACTTTTGTTATATGGCGGCAAATATAACAAAAAAAAAGAGGACAATGTTGCGTTGCCCTCCTTTTCGTATTCTCAAATCTAAAATTACTCGTCAGCAGGAAATCCTGTACGGCGAAAACCTGCAATTTTATAAGTATCATCACCTTGCACATTTACAAAGAAAACAATACTATCTGCCGGCATACCACTTGGAGTAGTAGCTGCACCAGCCAAGACTTTCCCATCAGTAACATCTACAACGATCTTAGAATCTCCCCAAATTTCAGGAGCTACAGCAATCGTTTGCCCAGTTGCACTGAACGTACGTGCGTTATAATCCGTAGACACCTTAATAGCAGAATTCAAAAGATAGCCCTCTTTCACCCACATTTCTGTCGGAACATTAGCAGCCGTATTATAGGTGTTTAATTCAACGGTACCACCCAAAATATCTTCCCACTTTCCTGCCTCATTCTTTGCTTCCCAAGTTACAATCCAAGTGCCTGCCATTTTTTCAACGGCAGTTCCACCTGGTTCTGTTTCATCGTCACATGCAGTAAACGCGAATGAGACTGTTACTAATAACAATAATGCTATATATTTTTTCATAATTCAATTATTTATTTGGTCAATGTAACCGAAAGCTGGTTATTTGCACCATATTTAACATTCAATTCTATCACACCTGTTACCGGATCATAGCTACCGCTATTCAATCCAAGAGTAAGCTTAAGTTCCGGCGCCCAAGAGCCTAAACTGACTAGTGATATACTATTATCAGCTTCTAACTTAATAACGGCCTCTGCATGGAGATCGTAGGCCGGTTCCAAACCGGCATTCAGGCCATGGAATTGAAATCCACCCATAATATCATCGATTCCATAAGTACCGTCGCCATTATCTACAATATGAATTGGAGCATTTACATAGTGGCGGCTGCCAAGTTCTGATTCTCCATAATAGGCACTGGCAAAAGTAGGTGCAGCAACCAAAACATTACGCTTCTTTGAAACTGAAAACCCATCAACATTAGCAACAGAATATGTTAATGTATAGATATCACTCTTCGCACTATTTACAGCTCCTGCAATCTTTACTTTAGATGTAATATCCTCATCACCTTCCAATGCAATGAAGCCCGGTTCTACATATGTATCGTTCAGTTTCATCTTCATAGCCGTCTCACCTTTCAACTCTAAAGATGCAAAATGCGTCACTTTGGAAATATCTTCCGAAGTATCTTCACACGAAGATAAAACTACAGTTCCAAAGCATATCAATATACTATATATAATTTTTTTCATATTCTTACTTATATTATACTATTTACTTTTTATTTCACATCCCACCAAATGGGCGTACTTGCAGGTACTGCCGCAGGTGTATTAGCATTATATTGGCGAGCAGACAGAGGATAAAACATCCGCTTAATCAGTCCACCGGATTCCAAACCACTGATCCAAGGAGTGATCAGTTCACCCGGAGTATAAAGCAAAGAGTTCTTGGATATTTCTTCCGCTGTATGTGATGACAGTTTAGGACAGTCTGTACGGCGAATCTCGCTCCATGCTTCTATATGATCCATGTAGAAAAGAGCAACCCATTTTTGCATATAAATGAGTTCAAGCTTGTCCTCATTTGAAGTTGCATTGCCCCAAGCAACAGCTCCTCCAGTACCGAACATTGCAGTTTCCTGACCTGTCATATCACGAGCCGCAAAGTCAGCTGTAATAGCTGCCTCATAAGCTATCTTCGCTGCGGCATCATCATTCAGAAAACGCAACTTCACTTCTGCTATCAAAAATTGAAGTTCACTCTGTGTAAAAAAATAAACAGGCTTTATCTTTGCAATTGTCACATTGATTGCGCTAACATCCGCATTCTTATTTTTAGCAACATCATGACTCCCCGGAATAGCTCCTACAAAATCTTTTGCGCCAGTAGCCTTATTCATACCATAAGCAATACGAGGGTCATTAGTCGATTTCAAATAAGAAACAAGAGGATAAGCAGCACAATGGTTACCTGTATTAGATGTACTAGTGGTGTACCAAGGGTTACGATAATTCTCGTCATCCTTAAACGCATCAAACTTAATATCTCCTGTAAAGAAATTACCTGCTTGCACTAAAGCCTTCACTTTTTCTGTATATGCAGCAGCATCAATACCAGCATCTATAAAGCGCAGATACATGCGCAAACGTAAAGCATTGGCAAAACCGACCCATTGATCCATATCCTGATCACAAACCAAATCAGGTGATTCCATTTTCGAATTGTCCAACTCCTGCTCTGCCGCATCCAATTCTGCTAAAATTCCTTTATACACAGTCTCGCCATCATCCCATTTCGGAGTAGCATTTGCATTTCCTTGCAAAGCCTCTGTATAAGGACATGCCCCCATATTATCCACCAATACTTGGAAAATATAAGCACGCAACACTGTTGTAGCAAAACGATCCGCTGTATTTTTACTCTTATTCAATACCTGCTGAGCATCTTCCAAAGCTCCTGCATATATAATACGATAAGAATAATCCATTTCTTGCGAACTCTCCGTAAAAGTATAAGTAGCTAACTGATTATACTGATTTGCCTCAGGCATCTGTTCAAAATACTGAGAAAAGAAACCGGCATAATTGTAGATTTCACCACCCACAGTTGCAGCAATACTCCCCTGAATAGCAGGAAATATAAGATCCGGAGTTACCTGATCATCTTGTGGATAGTTCGGATTATCGTTAATATCCAAATCGCAGCCAACAAACATAAACGCTGCTGTAGAAATAGTTAATAGTATTTTTTTCATCTTCATTCCTCTATTAAAATTTAACCATTACATTGAAACCAAATCGACGAGAACTTGGGTTCGCTGTATATTCACCATACTGTCCTTCCAAATCATTACCAAATGAAGACATTTCCGGATCTACGAATGTATTGTCTGATGGTGTCCACAAGAATAGGTTATTACCAAAAGCTGATAATCTAACAGCCTGGAAAGGAGTATTTGCTAACCATTTATTCGGAAGTTCCCAACTCAAGGCTATTGAACGTAATTTTATATAAGACTTGTCGATCAAACTGTAACTACCCATATCGAATCCGCCATTTCCCCAGAAAGTACCAGGATTACCAGCCTGCATATTAGCACTAGAAATAGGAGTAGTATTTTCTACATAGCTAATAGTACCGTCTGCATTAATAATTTCATTCACTGAATTTGGGACAATCATCGTATTACGATCATTATATGCTGTCTGAATAGCATTACCTGTAAAATAGTTAATATCCTTAGTACGAGAATACATCACACCACCTTGACGGATATCCAAATCTGCACTCAGACTTACTCCTTTATACTTCAGCGTAGTTGATACTCCCATTTGATAATCATAGTTCATGTTTCCGCAAATGGCAAACTCTTTGGCTGCAACAGGAAGACCATTAGCCGCATTAACTACAATGTGCCCTTCCGGATCGCGCTTAGGAACTTCCGCTTTGAAAACTCCTACCGGCTCACCTGTGATTGCATACATACTTGTTCCACCATTCAAACCATATATAACAGTCTGTCCTCCTAGTTCTTCCGGCAAACTGATCACCTTGCTCCAGTTCTTCGTAAAGTTCCAACTTACCATCCAGCTGAAATCACGAGTTTGTATCGGAGTAGCACTTACCAATAATTCAACGCCACGATTTCTTACTTTACCCAAGTTCATATTCTGTGCTGTATAACCAGAAGATGGATCCATTGATAATGAGAAAATCTGCTTATCTGAATTTCTATTATAATAAGCTGCATCAAAAGAAATACGGTTATGGAAAAATGCCATATTCAAACCAACCTCAAATTCCGTTGTCATTTCAGGACTCAATGAATTACTTCCCAAGATATTTCCAGCAGAAAAAGCATTTACCCCACCCAGTGGAAAGTTCAAATATCCAAAAGGTATTCTGTTTGAAGATTGTCCATAAACAGGCTTCGTCATATATACATTCGCATCATTACCTGTTTTACCCCAAGCCATACGAACTTTACCAAATGACAAAATATCTTTCATATCTTCATCCAACAACTCTGTAAAGATAAAGCTACCGGTAGCTCCTGGATAGAAGAAACTACGGTTTTCTTTAGGAAGAGTAGACGACCAGTCATTGCGGGCAGTCAACGTAACATACAGCATATTTCTCCAAGAAAGATCTACTTGCCCAAACACACCCATCAAACGTCTCAATGAAAGATATTGCTCAACCGTTGGAGTAGCAGCAGAATTACTCAAATTATACCAAGTAGGAATCGTTAACTTGCTTACACTGGAATATAAATAACTATATTTCCTTTCATTCCCATTGAAACCAGCCAATGCATTGATTTGAAAATCATTGATCGGCATACTGAAACTTAACAAAAGATCCTGATTGATTTCGCGGCGACGAGTTATTTGTTGGCTGTAGCTTCCTTCCTTCCCATAGAACGGACTATTGGAGCCCATTCCTTCACCATTCGGAGTACCTTCGTAGAACAAAGCATATAAATTAGGCTCACCTCTATTGCTCTGTCCAGTTGTAGTATCCAGACCCATACGATATGTAAACTTGAAGTACTTCAAGAAGTCATAATCAACCTGGAATTTTCCATAAAAGCGTTCAGCATCATACTCATTCAAGTAGTTCTCCAATATATAATATGGATTCATTACACCATAAGGAGTATAAAAATATCCAGGTGAATTAAATATATCATTCTGATCCTGCAAACTAATGATGCTAACATCACGTGGAGTCTGATACAAAGAGTTCAGCATAGTAAGTCCCTGACCAGTAGTTGCAAATTTATTCTTCTGATAAGAATAGTTCAATGAAGAAGAAAAAGTTAGAGCTTTCACTTTATGACTACCGCGAGCAGAGAATGTATATTTGTCATAACTGTCTGCATCAGTAGGAACCATACCATCATCGCTAATCTGAGAAAAAGACACATAGTACTCACTCTTATCAGTAGCCCCATTAAATGAAACACTATTATTATAGCGAAAACCAGCATCAAAAAAATCTTTTATATTATTTTTTATCGGAGAATAGGGTTTCAGCTTTTGAGAGTTTTCATATTTGTTACCCCAAAGTTGCATAGAACCGTCAAAACGAGGTCCCCATGAACCATTCTCAAGTTCTGTATGATCTCCATTCCAGCCCATACCAAATTCGTTCTGAAATTCGGGCAAACGTAAGATAGTAGACCACTGTAAACCACCATTATACTCAATACCCAAACCCTTATTCTTTTTCCCGGTTTTAGTAGTAATCATGACAACTCCACTAGCAGCACGACTACCATAAAGAGCTGTTGCCGCAGCACCTTTCAAGATCGTCATGCTTTCCACATCATCCGGATTTACAGCATTTGCACCGTTACCAAAGTCATAGCCACTATTCAAACCATCCGTAGAATATACAGCAGAATTATTCAAAGGCACTCCATCTACTACATACAACGGTTGGTTGCTTCCAGACAAAGAACTAACACCACGAATAATTACAGAATTAGAAGCTCCCGGATCGGAAGAAGTATTAGAAATTTGTACACCCGCAATTTTGCCAGATAAACTAGACATAATATCAGAAGTACGTGTCTCTGTTATACGTTCACTATTTACAGAAGTTGCAGAATAGCCCAATGCCTTTTCTGAACGTTTGATCCCCATTGCCGTCACAACAACCTCATCAAGCACCTCTGCATCAGACTTTAACACCACTCGCAGATTAGGTTTGATAGCAACTTCTTGTGTTTGCATACCAACGAACGAAACACGCAAAGTCTTCGCAGAACTGTAAGAACTGTAAATGATTGTATATGAACTGTTTATAATAAAGCAATAAATCTGCTACATTCAATAAAAACATTAATAGCAAGTACTTTATCGCATATTGAAAATGCCATTAACTTACTAATGTGCTACCAATATAGATGTTACATTCTTGTTTTCTAGTGCGTTATACTTAAGAATAATGCTTATTTCATACTATTATCATGTACTTATGGTTTTCTTTAGTTTTTTTTGTAAACAAAAGTGCATTAATAACAGATGTTAGCAGAGGGGAAATAGAAAGAACGTATCCAAAGAGAAACGGAACTATTATGTCAAAATAAAGTGACGCATAAAGTTTCTAATTTAAGGAAAATAGCAGGCCAATGGTCTGCTAATATACAAAATGAAGAGAGATGCCTATCAACAGTGGGCATCTCTCTTTGATATTACCAAAAGTAGTAATTATATTTCTGTATTGTTATTACTCTACTTCTTTGGCTCTTTTTACATATTAATCTATAAATGGCTTATTTTATTTCAATCGCTGTGTTATAATCACTTTCACGATTCGGAATAATCCACTTCCAGAAGGTTTCATCATAGTTACCTGCTTCATCGAAGCCATAAGTTCCACTAATGAACTGGCTGTAATTACCCCCTTCTGCAATGGAAGGACGGACAACAGGATCACCCCAGCGTTTGCAGTCATACCAGCTGAAGCCTTCACCCCATAATTCTAAACGACGATACTTTTTGATTTCTTTCAATAAATCTTCTCCTGTAGCAGTACAAGTATATTGCGGATCACGTCCACTAGTAAGATTTAACTCTTTCAAGCTATTCTGTGCATCAGTCGGATCTGCACTCAGATGATAGTTAGCTTCCGCTTCAATCAGCAACATCTCAGATGCTCTGAAAATTGGTTGACAACCAACAGCCGGTTGAGCTGTAGCCTGGAACTTTAAACTTGCATAAGCATAGGATTGATCTGCAGCTGCTGCAACAACCCCTTTCGTGTATTGGCTCGCTTTCAGATAAGCAGTTTCATCTGTAAAATAGTTTATATCATCATCATCTGTGTAGATAACTTCTTCAAAGGTTTTACCAGCAGGTAAAAATGCAGATTCTGTAAGGAATAGCCCTTTACGGATATCTGTATCTGGAAATGATTCTACTAATGCACGATTAATGCACACATTAATTCCTTGCTGAGCGTAATAACCGTTACAAGCCATAAAGAGTTGCCATCCATAATACCAGATAGTTTCAGAGGCATCATTGTATACACCCCAAATCCATTCATTGTTAGGTTCACAAAAACCACTGCGATAGGAATTTACATCCATTAACGCAAAACCTTCACGGGCTAAAGAAGCATGTGTTTTTGCAGTAGCATAATCTTCACGTGTTAAGGCTGCACGCGCATAAATGGCATGAGCTACCGGTGCATCCGGAAAACTAATAGTGGAAGTAGCTTCTGCATATACATCATTGCGGGTCAATCCTGAAGCGTCATACAGTCTGATAGCCTCATCAAGATCATCATATATTTGTTCATAAGTTTTTGCTAATGTGGATAAAGCCATATCTGTTTCCCCGCCGGCTTCTGATACTTCCTTTGTACGCAGTACTATGCCGTCAGTTGCACCATTATTACTACGCGCCCAAGGGAGACAATAGAACTCTGATAAACGGAAGAAAGAATAAGCCCGGAATGTCAAAGCTTCAGCCTTTAAAAAATCTTTCATTTCCTGTGTACCTTCAGCCTTATCAATGCGATCGATCACTGCATTGGCATTTCCAATAATCAAATAATAATAATACCAAGGATAAGAATCATAGATAGAACTGCTATTCTGTGTTTGGCTCGATTCGTTATTCATAATCGGCGACCATCCCGGAGACATGTAGGGGAAGTTCAAATCCTGTCCTGCATATTCTCCATACAGTACTTTCATTGTTCCTTCACCGTTGAACATCTGTCCGTAATAGCCATGCTGTTGAACCATTGTCCGGCAAATACCGTTGATAACAAGTTTGGCATTATCCGTTGTAGAGAAAATAGCATCTCCTTCTGCTGTCTGTGTAGAGTCAGTCTTAAGCCAGCTGTCCGAACAAGAGGTAAGCCCCATGAGACAGCCGAGGCCGAATATCATAGCTTTTTTGAATGTATATTTCATAATAGGTTTCATTTTAGAAGTTTAAATTAAGTCCGAGCGTAAAGACACGCGCTGCAACGAACGTGTTATCTTGAGAACCGCTGAAGCTATATTGAGGATTCATACCTTTACGTGCAGTGAAAGTAGCTGCATTCTCTATTGAACCGTAAATGTTCAAACCGCTTAATCCCCATTTATTAACCATTCTTTTAGGGAATGAATAGTTCAGATTGATGTTCTTGATGACAAAATAAGAAGCATCTGTCAACCAGCGTGAGCTTGCGCCGTAGGAAGTGGAAGCCAAACCGGAGAGGTCGAACTGAGGAGTACCGTTAGGATCCAGGCGGTTAGGGGAATCAGCCGTCATACCTTCCGGAGCAACTTTCCATCCATTTAACACATCTTTGTGCAAAGCACTTGGTCCGTTTGTCGTAGTATACATCAAACCTTGGTAGTTATAATCGTATACTTTTCCACCTAATGAATATGTGCAGAGAACAGAAAGTGTAAGGTCTTTCCAAGTCAAAGCTGTATTGATACTTCCATACACATCAGGCAATGCACTTCCTTGCCAGTCTTTTTCTGCATACGAGGTGTTGTACACATAGTTCTTATCATTGATAGTAACATAATCTCCTCTTGCTTTTAATGCATTGACTGTACCTTCACTCAATTGTGAATTCGCATTATAAAGAGCGCGTCCATTCATTTGATCCACACCGGCATAAGTATAGGTATAGAATTCATAAATACTATGTCCTTCACTGTAATTTTGTGTACCATGCAGAATATCCTTACCACCAGGCAATTTAGTGATTTCGTTGTGAATAGTAGTCAAATTCAAACCGATGTTCCATTTCCAGTCTTTAGTCCGGATAGCATCTACATCCATAGCAACCTCAAGACCTGTATTGCGCACACTACCTATGTTTGCAAAATATTGCGACATACCGGTTGGCGTTTCATCAGAAGTTGCATACCAATTTGTTGCACCCGCAGAAAGTGGATTGTAAACAGTGAAAAGTAAGTCTTTAGATGTTTTGTTAAAGAAATCCAAAGAGAAGTTGAAACGGTTGAACAAACGGCCTTCCAATGCAATATCCAATGAGCCGGAAGTCTCCCATTTCAAATTCTTATTGGGGATTTGGATTTTATAGAATGCACCGATACCTGCATTAACATCCGAATAGAAAAGTTCTTTATAGGCATAATAGTCAGCTCCGGCATCATTACCCACTTCACCATAAGAAACGCGGAATTTCAGGTTATCAATCCATGTAAGATCTTTCATAAATTTCTCTTGAGAGATTATCCAGCTTGCTCCCAATGACCAAAAATTACCCCATGGTTCATAGAAACGTGAGGAACCGTCGCGACGGAATGAAGCGTCCATGAAATATCTCTCGGCAAAGTTATAACGTGCACGAGAAAGGTAACTTTCTGTTGTATATTCCTGCGTATAACCATCGATGCTTGTCATTTTAGCAAAGTTGCTCATTTCGATGTTGTCGCTGACTTTCATCTGCTCTTTCATCATAAAGTCATAGTTATAGGAATGTTTGAAAGATTCATGTGCTAATAAGACATCAATATGATGCTTGTCGAAATCATGTCCCCAAGTCAGTTCTTGTGTAAAGCGATACTCGCGAGTACGGGCATGCATTTTGGAAAGACGTCCGTTATTAGCAGCACCGTCACCACAATAAGGATTGTTAAAGCTTTTTTCTGTGTTATTTACATTATAGAGGTCTCCTCTCACTGTTGCTGCAAAATCTTTCAGGAAAGAAATCGTACCATACACCTGGCCTGATACAGCATTGCGTTCCTTGCGGTTGACATCATTCTGGATTTCATAGATGATATTGCGTCCGCTTAAGTATCTATAATTATTTATATCATACGAATTGCCATTCTCGTCAGTGGCAATACTTCCGTCTTCATTATGCATCATATAAGGATAAACGGGAGCCATTTGTCCTGCAGTATAGAACGGATTTGCATAATATTGGTCATAAGCAGTAGCCTGATAGTTAGAGCCGGACATGGTTCCACTCAAGCTTACGCCTGTCTTAAACCAGGAAGTCGGCTGATAATTTGCTTTCAAACGTGCGGTAAAGCGGTCATAATCGGAACCTATGATATAACCCTTCTCATTCAGATAACCAAAAGAAGAGAAAACATCATATTTATCACCCATAGCATCTGCACTGGCAGTATATTCTTGGCGATAGCCTGTACGTTCCAATGCATCCAACCAGTCCAAGTCATTATAGCCCGGTTTTACCTTTGCCACAAGTTTGCCATTTTCATCGAACATATCAGCACCGCTCTTATCAAAGATAGGAGATTTAACAACACTGTTAACATTCTTAGAGGCTTCAAATGCCTGCTCTGCAGGCATTCCTGCATTTTTCTGATAATAACTTTGCATACCAGAACGCATTGCCTCCATCCATTGGTTTACTCCCAGTTTCTCATATTCAGGAATACCACGAGTGTACATACCTTGTTTTACACCTATTCTGAAGTTCAGCTTATGGCTCTTACCTTTCTTGGTAGTAATCATAATAACGCCATTAGCCGCTTTATTTCCATAAAGAGCAGCAGACGACGCATCTTTCAAAACAGAAATAGATTCTATATCCTGAGGGTTAATATCATTTAAACTTCCACCATAAGGAGAACCGTCCACAACAATTAACGGAGCGTTTGTCCCATTAACAGAACCAAATCCACGAATACGAATTTCAGATTTGTCACTACCCGGCTCACCGTAAGAGTTGTTCACCTGAATACCGGGAGCGGCACCTTCCAAGGTTCCCGTCACCTCTGTAACAGGACGCATTTCTAATTTTTTGGAATCAATAGAAGCCACAGCACCTGTAATAGATTGTCGGCTCGCTGTACCATAAGCAACAACTACAACCTCATCAAGCATCTCACTATCAGACTTTAACGTAACTTGTACGCGTGGCTTGATAGCAACCTCTTGCGTCTGCATACCAATATACGAAATCTGCAAAGTTTTCGCAGAACTGTAAAATGCATAAACGACTGATAATCAAAACAAATTTATTTGTGCAAATCTACGATATTCAATAGAATATGCGCCAGGAGGCAATACAAATGAGTGTATAATTCTTTCAGCATACCAATTATCTACTTAAAGTGCCATATATAACTCTGATATATAATAGTTTAACTTGATGCTCTACTATATTGGTTATTACATCGGCGATCTACTTCCTCCTTTTTTGACTGCACTTTTGTCAATGAGAATTACAGATTGTGGAATGATAGCACAAATATGTAAACTGATAAAAATGGCATTCGGCTTTGTGTGTTTCGTTACTTTGATTGTAAACATTTCAGTTTGAACAGTACTTGTCATGATATATCTTCTTGTCACAAATCTACAACAAATATTTTATTATAATAATATTATAATTATCTTTGTATAAAATGTAGTATATTATGGCAAAAAACAATCCTTTTATAACCAGTGGTTATGTTTCGGCAGAGTACTTTTGTGACCGTATAGCCGAAACCAATGCATTAACGCGCTATATAACTAATGGAAATAACGTGGCGTTGATCTCTCCCCGGCGTTTGGGGAAAACCGGTTTGATAGAACATTGCTTTCATCAAAAACAAGTGAAGGAGAAATACTACACGTTCTTAATTGATATATATGCAACAAAGAACCTTCAGGAGTTTGTATTTGAGTTTGGAAAAGGTATCCTGAATGGACTGAAACCACGCGGAAGAAAAACGTGGGAACAGTTTCTCAACTGCTTATCCTCGCTTCGTACCGGTATCTCTTTTGATTTCAGCGGCAATCCTAGCTGGAATTTAGAGTTGGGAGATATAAAAACACCTGTAATAACTTTGGATGAGATATTCCATTATTTGGAGCAGGCCGATAAGCCCTGTCTAATTTCTATTGATGAGTTCCAGGTCATAGCCAAATATCCAGAGAATGACGTTGAGGCCACATTGCGTACATATATTCAACATTGTTCCAATGCAAAGTTTATATATGCCGGTTCACAACGGCACATGATGGGAGAGATATTCACAAGTCCTTCGCGTCCGTTTTATCAGAGTACGGCTGTCATGGCGTTATCTCCTATCGCCATAGGTGTTTATACAGAGTTTGTAAAAAAGCACTTTGCAGAAAATGGAAAAAGGATTACAGAAGAGGCCGTCCACAATATTTATCAACGTTTTGAAGGAATAACATGGTACATCCAGTTTTTGTTAAATTCACTGTATGCCATGACAACCGAAGGAGAGGAATGTACGGCGGACAAAGTTGATGTTGCCATTGATGATGTCCTGTCACAACTAAGTTTTACTTATTCCTCGTTGCTGTTTCAGCTACCTCCCAAACAGAAAGAAGTACTTATAGCTATATGTAAAGAGGGAAAAGCCCAAGAAGTCACCTCTTCCAAGTTCCTGCAAACCTATAAATTGACAGCCAGTTCTGTGCAAGGAGCTATAAAAGGATTGTTGGACAAAGATTTTGTGACTAATGAGTTAGGCATTTATAGCGTATATGATAAATTCTTCGAGATTTGGTTGAAAAAGCAGATGGGATGACGAACTGTCCTCAACGCTATTTGAGTAATAATGAAGTAATTATCATATCCGGAGTGCAGCGTTGTGGAAAACCAGTATTAGTACAGCAGATACGGGAGCTGCAAGGTATTCAAGACATATCAATTATCTGAAGAGTTTATTATTCCCAATACGGCAGTATCCATAATATTGTGTAAATGAGAAAACTGGATTCATGTATATATCTCCCTATATCTGCATTCTGTTTTTAAATATAAGTATAAATTGGTTCATAATCAATCCCCAGTTATGAATTGGTTGCGTCTATTTCTTCTCAATCTCCATCAACGAGAGGTAAACCGTCTTTTTTACGGCATCATCCGCGAGAAATGATAGTTTGGACTTAGTGTGCTTCCTGATTTTCTCGTGCAGATTTTCAATAAGATTGTTTGTATAGATTATACTCCTGATTTCCAGAGGGAACTGGAAGAATACAGTCAGGTTGTCACAAATCTTCCTCCATGAAAATATGGCATACGGGTATTTTCCTCCCCATTTCCTTTCCAAATTATCAAGTTCCATGGCTGCAGCCTCCTTGTTGGGAGCATTATAGATATTCTTCATATCGGCTGTAAACTCTTTCTTATCTTTATAAACAACATATTTACAAGAGTTTCTGATTTGATGTACCACGCATATTTGTGTGGAGGATTGAGGGAATACACTTCGTATGGTATCGGTAACCCCATTCAGGTTGTCCGTACAGGTGATGAGGATATCTTGTACGCCACACGCTTTCAGGTCGGTCAGGACACCCATCCGGAAAGCGGAACTCTCGGTCTTGCCGCCCCACATACCCAAGACTTCTTTCAATCCGTTTTGTTTGAGCCCGACACACAGGTACACCGTCTTGCTGATAATCTTGCCGTTATTGCGTACCTTGAAGACAACACCGTTCATCCATACAATCAGATATATGGGGGCAAGAGGACGGTTCTGCCACTCCAATGCCGCCTGGTTTACCTTGTTGGTTATAATGGATATGGCAGAAGTAGAGAGTTCTATTTCATAGATTTCCCGCATCTCTTCTTCGATATCAGAGACACTTATGCCTTTGGCATATAGAGAGATGACGAGCTTCTCAATAGACAAACCGAGGCTCTCGTGTTTGGGAACAACTATCGGTTCAAACTCTCCGTTACGGTTACGGGGGGGGACGGAGATGACGGATTTACCATGCTTGGTCTGGATTTTCTTAGGGTACTTACCGTTACGGGAATTGCCACTGTTGTTTCCACTTACGGAGTTCTTCTCATAGCCAAGATGAGCATCCATTTCTTCCTCAAGCATTTTCTCCAATACTTGTGCATGGAGTTGTTTGAGGAACTTGCTTACATCGGCTTCGGTCCTAAATTGGCTCAGAAATCCCTTGTTCAGAACTTCATCGGGCACTGCTTGATTCTTTACAGTCATTTTCTTTGGCATTTTACAAAGTTATAAATAAAAAAAATACGGAACTCTTATTAGAATCCCGTATTTCTCATTTACACAAAACTTTGGATAGTGCCGAAAAAAAGTAATTTTGATTATTTTATTTGGGGCAAAGTCTTACTCCAGTCATTCTGTTCAACTCCGAATCCGGCAGTTATTTCAGCGCTCGGTATTGGAAATACTAAATCAGAAATCTTGTAGTCTGTAATTGCATAGCTGATACTTGGAGCTTTGTAAGCATAGACCTCAGCTTTTTCATCCCAACGTCTTAAATCCCAAAGACGCATGCCCTCTTGGAATAGTTCACGAGCACGTTCTTCTTTTATGAACGACATTAATTCATTTGCAGTAGTAGGAAGATCCGCTACAGATGTGATAGCTGCATTACGTTTTGCTACAGTTAGTAAGGCCTTTTGGGCATTGGCTACCGTTCCATTTGTGCTTTTCAAGTTAGCCTCTGCAATTATCAGGAACATTTCAGGAGCATTGACTATATAGCTTGTACCATAGGCGGAATTACCTGAATCAAAATGAGCAAACTTTCCTCCATTAAACGTTGGGTTTTCTGGTGTTGATTTTTCACCCTCAGCAAAAATTGTAGTGCGGCAATCGTCCTTTCCATAAAGAGAAAGTAACTTGGGGCTTGGGCTATAATTGTAAGTAGACCACAAAGTTCCACTTGAATTTGCCGACCAATTTTGCGTAGCGGAGATGGCTAAAGCAAACATACTTTCTGAATTGGATGTACCATTGTTATATAATGCTTTATAGCTGGAACCATAAGTTAAGGTCGTAATCTTTGCTTCTTCCAAAGCCTTTTGTGCGTTATCTATTGCATTATCCCAATCTTCTAGATAAAGATAAGTACGCGCTAATAATCCATAAGTAGCTGCTTGGTTAAGATATACTAAAGACTTTCTGTCGCCACCGGCTGCAGTAAAATGCGTAAGCGCATTTTTAAAGTCGTCAACGATAGCTGTATAACTTTCTCCGATGGTAGAACGGCTCACTTTTGAAAATGCCTCAATCGGCTTCTCAATAACAACAATACCTTTTTCTGAAGAGAAATCCGTACCGTTTACTTTTACTTGATGTGCATAGATATTTGTCAATAGCAATTGTGCATATCCACGTAGCGCATAAGCCTCTGCCATATACAGATCTAACGCTTCCTTGTCTGCATCATTGCTGTTTTCGTAAAGAGCTTTAGAAGCTTGAATGATACGTACAGAATTATCTACGACTTTGTATCCATAGTCCCAAATATACTCCAGATACAAGTCGGTATCCGTAAAAGTATATGTATAAATATCATCAAAATGTCCTGTTAAAGTGTTCCAATATGCGATATCTGTTGGTATATCACCAATATTGATAGCATAATTCCCTGCAAAGTATTGGCGAAACAATTGATAGTAAGTTCCATTCAGTGCAGTTTTTATATTATTTACAGAGTTTAGCCCTGTTTCGACATCTACACCTTTGTAATAGTCAGTCTCAAGGAAGCTTTCTCCACAACTGGAAGTTCCTCCGACTAAGGTAATTACCGTAAATATTTTCAATATTTGTTTTCTCATTTTCTTTCATTCTTAAGTTTGTAACTAATCATTTCTTAGAAAGTAACCTGAATTCCTCCCGTAAAAGTACGTGTAGCAGGATATTGCCATGCAATTACTCCACTGGCATAAGTTTCTGGTGTATAACCTACGAAATCACTAGCAGTAAATGTATATAGATTGTCTACTGTAATATATGCGCGAACTTTTTGCATGAATGCTTTAGTAACCCATTTGCTTGGCAGTGTATATCCCAATGTCAGATTACTGATGCGAAGATAGTTGCCACTGTATACAAAACGTGAAGAAGTTTTTGTTGCATTGTAGGGGTCACCATAAATATATTGCGGATGTTTGGCACCCTTATTATCTTCTGTCCATGAATTATATACTATTTCTTTAAGTGGTGTACGGTTGCTCATACCAAAACCAGTGAAAGATGCTCCAGAATCATAGACTTTTCCACCTAGACGATAATTAAAAGCTAGGTTGAGATCAATACCTTTCCAATTCAATTTTGTCCCGAATCCTCCAAAGACTTTAGGCTCAGCAGAGCCTACATAACGTTTTGCCGCATCGTTATAGGAAGAAGTTGTCTCATTTCCTTCCTTATTGAGATACCACAAAGGCTTGCCGGTTTCATGATCTACTCCTGCATATTCTTTCATATAGAACTGGCGATAGGGGTGCCCTTCTTCGATAATGGAATAATCGGTAGGCTCAATGGGATCAGCAGTAGCGAGTTTTATTACCCGATTTTGATTCCACGTAAGATTGGCATATACATTCCAGTTCCAATCTTTGTTTTGAATAATCGAACTATTTATTCCGAATTCTATACCACGATTACGTATGACACAGATGTTTTTGTAAGTGTTTTCCATTCCGGTAGTCATAGACAAAGGAACTTCATAAAGGGCATCCTCTGTCTTTTCATTGTAATAATCAAATGTAAAGTGAATACGTTTGATTATAGAAAGGTCAAAGCCTACGTCAAACTTTTTAGAAACCTCCCACGTCAGATCCGGATTGGAAATAGATGTAGGGACCATACCTGGAGCACTGTTATAATTAGAACCGGATTCGTAGAAGCCGCGAGCCGCATACCATTCAATGTCCTGATTACCAACCGTACCATAAGATGCTCTCAATGTCGCATTCGTGATGATTGTATTATCTTTCAAGAAATTTTCTTGAGAAAGGCGCCACTTTGCTCCAACAGACCAAAAATTACCCCAGCGATGATTAGCGCCAAATACGGAAGATCCGTCACGACGGAAAGAGCCAGAAACATAATACTTGTCATCATAAGAGTAGTGCCCATCGAAGAAATAAGATGCCAAACGAGCCTCTTTCTTATAATATTCCGAATCATTCCAAGAACCAGCTGTTGTTAAATCACGCATACCGGAATCTGCGAATGGAAAGTCATAACCTGAATAATATTCATAGAAATAGCTTTTTCGCTGCATTTCTTGTCCCACCAAAAGGTTTATGTTGTGTTTTGAATTGAACGTATAGTTCCAACCTAAAACATTATTCCAAGTGATAACTGTATTTCTTGAATTATATTGTTGGCCCAATCCATTGTAGTTAATACCCTGGGGATTATAGATAGCGCTCCAATAATTGTATTCACGCAGGTCTATGATATTGGCTCCAAAAGTCGTTTTTGCATAAATTCCTTTACCGAAGTCTATCTGCAAGTATGGATTGAGGTTGATCGTCTGGTTATTTACTTGATTGATTTCTCCTTTTTCTTCATCGTAAAGAGCCAGCGGATTGTATAGATTTACATTGGCATAAGTGCCGTCCTCATTATAGAAAGGATAAAAAGGTTTCATGCTTGAAACAGCAGCAGTAAGTGCGCTGGACATTGAACCGGCGGTAGATTGGGAAAAACCATTCTGTGTAGAATAGCTATAAGACATATTGGCTCCAAACGTAAATACGCTGAATTTACTGTCTACATTCAAGCGACCGGAGAAACGCTCCATATCGCTACCAATGATCAAACCTTCAGAATTCAAATATCCCAAACTAGCATAATATCCGGTTTTTCCTGCACGCCCTTGCAGATTCAGGTTGTAATCTTGATAATAACCTTTACGAGTAATTGCATCCATCCAGTCATAAGAAGAAACGCCGTCCCAGCCATAGCTCTTAGAGAGTTTCGCTACTGCATCCTCGTATGTACCTCCATATCGTGCTACATCTCCTTTGGCAAAAAGATCCATTGACTCAGAGGCATTGGCATAATCCATATTATTATTAGCCATTGAAACAAAACCCTGTTTAATATCTAAGTTGATATTAAATTTGCCTTGCGCACCCTTTTTTGTTGTAATCACGATAACTCCATTGGCTGCACGTGAACCGTAAATAGCTGTTGCGGCCGCATCTTTGAGGACAGTAATGCTTTCAATGTCAATAGGATTGATAGCGGCCATCGGGTCCAAAAACTTGTTTGATGTGGCACTCATGCCTTCAGAATCAGAATTAACCGGCATGCCATCTATCACATAAAGCGGTGATGTACCTGAGTTCATAGATCCACGTCCGCGTACATAGACTGCACCATAAGCACCGGGCATACTGGTTGAGTTGTTCATTTGAAGTCCTGGAATCGATCCTTCTAAAGATTTCACGAAGTTTGGGTCTGTTTTTTTCGCAATTACGTCTTGTCCAACAACTGTGGCTGCACCGGTAAAGGACGCTTTACGTTGTACGCCATAGCCTGTTACTACAACTTCGTCAAGCATTTCAGCATCAGGTCTCAATGTTACTTTTACATTAGGTTTGATAGCAACTTCCTGTGTCTGCATCCCAACGAACGAAACACGCAAAGTTTTCGCAGAACTCACCAAGTTATAAATGGCTTAAAATAAGTAAATTATAATCGTTAATAGGGGGCTTACTCAGAACAAAGGTATCGATAGGTATTGTTTTAATCGTATCTAATAGTAGAACTATATTACTAAAATGCTACTAACGGTCTATAATATCTATTGATTATTAACAACTTAGATAAACGGCTATTGGAAAACAATCACATCATAAATATACCCATTACTTTTTTTGAAGCATTTTTGTAAGTAAAAAGCGTTTAATTAATGCTGTTTCTTTTTCATACAAAATGAGGTAAGATATTGGTTCACAGCAGAAAGATACTCATCTTGACCATTGAAACTATCGGTTTCAAAGCTTTCAACCAATAGTTTCATTGCGTAAAATAGCTCGTTCACTACTTATTTAAAGCTGTTATCCACCTTTTTCCCAGCAATAGGTATTGCCTGCTTCATTTTTTCCAAATCATGAATAATAGTCATATCCATTACGTTAGTATATATCTGCGTAGTCTTTACGCTTTTATGTCCGAGCAGCTTTTGTACTGTAGTAATATTTATACCATTATATATGAGTAAAGTAGCATTGGTATGCCTTGCTGTGTGAAAAGATATTCTTTTAGATAATCCTGCTAATCTTGTGATAATTATCAAATCCTTATTGATATTTGAGTTATCTCTTAAATGAAAGAAATCTTCCAAATTATCTTTGTATTTATTGAGAATTGTAATTCCCTTTCCTGAAAAAAGTAGATAAAGAGGAAGGCGTACCTCTGTTCCTGTTTTTACAGATTTGTATATAAGCCATGTTTCCTGATTAATATCTACGATATTCTCAGAAGATAGATTAATAAAATCGGAATATCGCATTCCAGCATAACAGCAGAACAAGAAAGCATCTAAGGACTTTTGTAACTTAACATATCTGTCTGATAAAATCAGATTTTCCAGTCTTTCCAGTTCTTCCGGCACCAAATGGGTATGTTTGTTCTCTATTGTTTTTATTTTGTACTTTCTAAAAGCGTATTTCTGTATTTCAATATATTCTTTATTGATGGCTATATTTACATGACGTTTCAAATGTTTCATGTGTTTTGCAATAGTGTTTATGTGATACCCTTTCAATTGTAAAAAGTACTCGAAAGAAGAAATAAACTCGAATGTCAAATCTGAAAATACTATGTCCTTTTTGAATTCTTGTAGTAATATAAGTGTAGAAAGATGATTGCGTTTAGTACTATCTTTCAAAGATGAGTTCATAACCTCTTGCCTGAAAAAGGATATAAACGAAGAGTTATTTTCCTGTGTAGTTAAGGCGTTTTTTAATAGCTCTAGAGAGATGCGCTTACCTTGCTGCCATAATTCCAGTTCCTTTTTTTCTATTGTTGCAACAAATTCATAAATTAACCTGTTCAGAGCGTCTGCATTAGGATGATTTTTAACAATCAACTTTTTGTTATCCCACTGTTCCGGTTTCAAATAGACCTTGGTTGAAAAATACTTTTTCTTTCTGCCTAAATAAGCTTCGACTTGTACTAATGCCATTCCTTTTTTATTCAGGCATTTCTTTCTGTTGTACACAAGATTGTAAATAATTTTATTCATTTTAAACTGTTTAAATTAATACTATAAACAAATAAGACAATATTCTGTGCAAAACCAGAGTTGAACAAGGATTAATATCTGTGAAAAGTCGCATTTCTTTTTTTGTAATCTAGCTTTAGAGGCTGCAAAAAAGACACAAGATGTCTTTGATTATTCTGTAAAACCGCATCAATACCGGCGATTTTTTAACCATTTTGTTTTAAAATACATGTATTCAGATTAATAATTAGCTAAAACAGCAGAAACATAGTGATAGCGAATAATACTATTTTGAGCTTCTTTAATTATACAAAAACTGTTATTCAGCATAAAATCACTATTTTCATTAACAGATTGATAGATTTACAAGGTTTTTTCAATAAAATAGTTGCCCGTTTCATATTTATTAATATATTTGCATTTTGTTAGAGTAAAGAAACAATTAATGTAAAGTTAAACTTTAAGAGAGAATTTATGAAAAGAAAATTAATGCTGTTATTGGCCTGCCTTTTTGTAGGAATAGGCCTAGTAACTGCCCAAACACAGAAGGTTACAGGTGTTGTGATTTCTGAAGAAGATGGGCAGCCAGTTATTGGAGCCTCTGTATTGGTAAAAGGTACACAAATTGGTGCTATTACCAATGTAGATGGTGATTTTACTTTACTGAACGTACCAAGTTCTGCGAAGACTTTGCGTGTTTCGTTCGTTGGTATGCAAACACAGGAAGTTGCAATTAAACCAAATGTAAGAGTAATACTCAAATCAGATGCCGAACAACTTGATGAAGTTGTGGTAACTGCTATGGGTATCAAACGCGACCGTAAAGCATTGGGTTATGCGGCACAGGATTTGAATTCAGAACAGTTGAACAAAGCAGGAACGACATCGCTTGCTAGTGCGATACAAGGTAAACTGACAGGTGTGGACATCCGTCAGTCATCGGGTGCACCGGGCGCTTCTTCTCAGATTATAATTCGTGGTGCTCGTTCGTTCGACGGCAACAACCAACCGCTATATGTAATAGATGGCATGCCGATAAACACAACTGCCGACTTTGATACCGGAAATTCTGTGACAGGCGCCAACTATGCCGATCGCAGCATCGATATCAATCCTGAAGATATAGAGTCGGTGAATGTGCTGAAAGGACAGGCAGCATCCGCATTGTATGGTATTCGTGCATCCAACGGCGTAATTGTGATCACAACCAAGCGTGGTTCCAAAAACAATATGAACAAGCCAAGTGTGACGATTTCAACAAACCTGAGCGCACAGCGAGTTTCACGCAAATTCGAACGCCAAGATATATATTCGCAAGGTAACAGTATTACCGCAGGATATGATCCGACTTCTTCCATGACTTGGGGACCGAAAATCAGCGAACTGGCCAACGACCCTAAATATGGTGGAAACATGAACAACCAATATACAGCGACAGATGGTATGCACGAAGGACAATATTATAACCCTAAGCGTGCACAAGCAGGTTTGAGCGGCTGGACAACACCACAGATTTATGATAATGTGGGAGACTTCCTAGGCACTGGATTTACTGAAAACACCAACGTAAATCTGTCACAAAGTATCAACGGAATAAACTATTCTTTCGGCGTGAACAATTCACACCAAAATGGTATCATTCCTTCAACAGGAATGGATCGTTGGGGAGCACGCGGATTGGTAGACTGGAAAATCAATCCACAGTGGAATACAGGATTCTCCATAAACTACTCATCTACCAAAATCACTTCCGCACCTGGTGCCAACGATGGTATCATGAATGTAGTTTATTCAGCCCCAGCCGAATATGATTTGAAAGGAATTCCCAATCACGAACCGGGAAATCCAACGAACCAGATATTATTCCGTTCCACTTCATTTACCAATCCTTATTGGTGGGCGGAACATAACGAATACCTTCAGCATACCAACCGTGCTTTTGGCAATACTTATTTGGAATATCAGCCAAATTTAGGTTTAGGAGAGAACTTCTCCCTCAAGATAAGAGAACAGGCCGGTCTTGACATCTGGACGTCAGATTATGCCACCATACGTGAAATGGGCAGTACATCATCATTGAAAGGTGGAGATATAGAAAATTACGGTTCTCAGCACAATGTATTCAATAACCTGTTTACAGTTAACTTTGACGGTAAATTCGGTAAAAGTGACGAATGGAGACTAAACGTAATATTAGGTAACGAATTCAATCATGAGAGCATCCGTAACTGGGATTATTACGGCAGTAACTTTAACTTCCCCGGTTTTACTAATATCGGAAACGCTACTTCACTAACATCCAGCGAGTATAAGCGACAGGAACGTACTGTGGGTTTTTTCGGAAGCCTTTCAATGTCATGGCAAGATCAGGTGTACCTGACCGTAACCGGACGTAATGACTATGTGTCGACCATGCCACGCGGTAGTCGCAGCTTCTTCTATCCTTCGGTATCATTAGGCTGGGAATTCACCAAATTACCTTTCTTGCAGAATAATAAAATATTGAACTACGGTAAACTCCGCGCTTCATTCGCACAGGTAGGTCAGGCTGGTAATTATTATGCCAACTATTATTACACCCCGACTTACGGCGGAGGTATGTATTCTTACTATCCGGTTACCTACCCTCTTCCCAGTGGAGTATCTACTTTCATACCCTACTACCGAGTATATGATGAAGGATTGAAACCACAAAATACAACCAACTACGAAATAGGTGCCGACTTGCACTTCTTCGGTAGTCGCTTGAAAGTGGAATACACATACAGTTTACAGAATGTAGAAGATCAGATATTCTATGTACCCGTAGATGGAGCGACAGGCTATCAGGAGATGTTGACAAACGCCGGAAAGATGCGTACACATGCTCACGAACTTTCTATTAATACTGCTATTCTGCAAGCCAAAGACTTCGACCTAAATTTAGGTATCAACTTTACGAAAGTGAATAACAAGGTTATAGAGCTGGCTCCAGGTGTGGAATCCATAATGCTGGGTGGGTTCGTTGAACCGCAAGTACGTGCACAGGCAGGATGTACCTATCCGAATATATATGGTTTGGGCTTCAAGCGCGATGAGGCTGGAAACTTGCTGTTATTAAACGGTCTGCCCCAATCTTCGGGCAATAGCCAAGATTTAGGTAACTGCTCTCCCGACTTCACTACCGGTTTTACGCTGGGTGGTCGCTACAAACGTCTTTCACTCTCTACCACATGGAGTTGGCAACAAGGTGGAAAGATGTATCATGGAACAAACATGACATTGAACTATTTCGGTACCACCAAAGAATCGCTCCCCTACCACGAAGGAAGTATGATTGCCGAAGGTATAGATGAGGTAACAGGACAGCCTAATACAATTGAAGTGAATAAGGCCGATTACTATCAGGCTTATTACAATATCACCGAATCCGGTATTTATGATACGAGTTTCGTTAAGTTGCGTGATCTGACATTAACTTATCAATTGCCCAAACTCGGCATCTTCGACATTTCGATTTACGGTTTTGCCCGTAACGTGCTTATTTGGGCCAACTTGCCGAACTTCGATCCAGAGTCGTCGCAAGGTAACAACAACATGAGCGGATACTTCGAACGATTCTCTGTTCCTAATACATCCAGCTTCGGTGGTGGTCTTACTATTAATTTCTAAACATACAACATAAAGATTTTGATTATGAAAAAATACATATTCATGACTTTGACGGTGGTTCTCTTTGGCCTGACAGCATGTACGGAAGATGCATTTGACCGTATCAACAAGGACAATGAACACCCGTCACCGGAATCTGTTCCAGCAGCACTCCAATTGACAGACGCTATTATGTCCACAGGTTTCAGTACCGTATCGGGCGACTTCGCCTTTTATCTTTCCTCACTCAACGAACAAGAGGTAGGTATGGGAAACAACCAATTAATGTTTGCCGAAATGCGCAACTCAAGCGAATGGGCAGCTTCTACGACCTTTAATAATGTATGGAACTCCACCTATGGCAACTTGCAGAATATACGCCAAATGCAGAGCAAAATAGAGAATGAGGTACCGGGTAATGTAGGACAGTTTGATATACTGGGAATGGCACAAATATTAGAAGCCGTAAACTTCGGTGTCCTGACTGATATGTTCGGCGACATCCCTTATAGCGAAGCTGTACAAGGACAAGGCAACCTACAACCCAAATTAGATGCACAGAAAGATATATATACCGGCATTTTGGCTACACTCGACAAGGCTATCGATAACTTGGAAAAAGGTAAAAGTATGACCAATGCCGGCAACCAAGACATTGCCTACAAAGGGGCCGCATCTAAGTGGCTGGCAGCCGCTCATGCTCTGAAAGCACGCTACCTGTTACATAAGCTGGCGGTAGAACCTAATGTACTTTCCGAAGTAGCAACATCCGTACAACAGGCAATAGACAATGGATTCGAAGGATTTACGGTTACAGGATTTAATGGTTCCACATGCGACAATCCATGGAGCGCCTATGTTTTCAGCCGTCAATACACAGCACCTTCAAAGACAGTATCAAGTCTGATGGAAGCTACAGATGACCCTCGTTTAGATTATTATCTGAATGCTTTAGGAGAAGCTTATATTCCGGGAGATGAAACTATTGCTAAGACAGTAGATGACGCCAGAGTAATGAAATATCAGCCAACGTGGTATTTGTTCGGTTCACAACCCATTCATATCATGAGTAAAGCCGAACTCTATTTTATTCAGGCAGAAGTTCAGCTGCGTTCAAACGTTGACGCCACCTCAGCGTATCAAAAAGCAGTAGAGGCTTCTGTTACGGAAATTCTGACTTGGTTTGGAGATGAAGCCACTGTGCCAGCTGCTGCAACAACAGCAAAAGCCTATGCATCGTCTTTGGGTGCACCGACACTCCAAAAACTTTTCGAACAGAAGTATGTGGCACAAGCACTGGATGAACAAGTAGAAACTTACAACGACTTACGTCGTTTGAAAGCAATGGGTGAAGAGTATGTAATACTGACTAATCCGAGAAATGCCCAAAGCGGTATCAACCGTTACCCAGAACGTCTACCCTACGGCAACAGCGCAGTCATCGGCAATCCGAATGTGAAAAAGGCCTATGGCGACGGTTCTTATATCTATTCTGAAAAGACATGGATAAACGGAGGTAAATAACCCTATTAACAAATCCCTTTATTTTAGTTTGCATTTTCATAAATCGCTAGAATAAAGGGATTTTTTATAATAGAATTACCCTATTATTTAATCATCTCCAAGCACCCTTCTTTAATTATATCCACCAATATAGGCTTCATTCCGCTGACAAAACATTCCACAGCAATCACCATCAAAATCAACCCCATCAAACGCATCATCACGTTATTACCGGTTTCACCCAATATATTAACCAAACGAGTAGAAGCTCTCAATATCAAAAAAGTAAGAAAATAAATAAGGGCAATAGTACCTATAAGTATCCCTTTCATTTCAAAAGAATGTGCATCTTGCATCAATACGATCGCATTTGCTATCGCCCCAGGTCCACACAACATCGGAATACCCAAGGGAGTTATTGAGATATCATCCGCATACGTTTTGATCTCCTCATCTTTTAACTTCATGGGAGTATAACGTGCTTGCAACATATCAAAACCTATCTTGAAAATGATAACACCGCCAGCAATTCGAAATCCATTTGTAGAAATTCCGAAAAACTTAAAAAGAAACTGTCCGGCAAAAACAAAGACCATCAAAGTTATAAATGACACTAAAGTTGCACGACTGACAATGGAACGACGTTCTTTATCCGTCATTCCCTGCGTCATCGTCAAAAAAACAGGCATTGTGCCCAAAGGATTAGTCAACGTAAAGAAAGAGGTAAAACACAACAAAGCAAAAGGAATAAGAGTCTCCATAATGGTAGTTTTATACGGTTATCATTAGAAACAAAAGTACAACTAATCTATCAATGTTACAATAAATCCAACAACTCTTTCAAATCAGAAATCTGATAAGTAGGCATAAAAGGTAAGTCCATACGACCGGACAAGTTATAAAACACCTGATGCATCCCTACTCCGGCAGCTCCAGCTATATCATTTTCCCAACTATCCCCAATCATCAACGAATCTTTCAGCTCGGATTGGGTTGCCGAAAGGGCAAAATAAAAGATCTCCGGCCAAGGCTTTAAAACTCCAATATCATCGGAAAGGACTATCTTCTTGAAATATTTATCAATCCCTGACGAATGCATTTTATGAGACTGGAGTTCCTTAAAACCATTTGAAAGAATATACAAATTGTATTTGGATGAAAGATATTCCAACACCTCACGCGCATGAGGCATCAATTTACTTTTGGTAGGAATAGCAGCCAGAGCATCTTTTTCATATGCCTTTGCCAAAGCAGAATCACATATTCCTACAGCTTTAAGAGGATAGAGATAACGTTGACGATTTAATTCTTCTTTCGTCACCTTTCCATCGGCATATTCAGCCCACAGTTCCAGATTACGATGGTGGTAAAGCGAATAATAATGTTCGAAAGAATCAAAGAAACGGTTATACTCATATTTCCAATACATCTCCTCATATGTATCACGAGCGTTAAGAGAAAAGGCCCAAAGCGTATCGTCTAAATCAAAAAAAAGATTTTTATAAGACATAAAAAGAATAATAAAAAGGCTGTTTCAAAAGCAGATTCACAAACGCACTTTTGAAACAGCCCTATCCAATTATCAATCAAGTAACTATTTCACCTGAATTACCAAATACTTGGAAACACTCCAAAACTCTTTCGGATTGGTTATTTTCAAAGTCAGCAAACCTTTATCATCTTTTTCCAAAGCATAAGAGCCTGTTGGATGAGTAGTCAGAACATCAGCATCTTTAGAATACAACTTTATTTCTTTGGTGGTACGAATATCAATTTGAGTAAAATAATCCTTATTGATATCACCCTCTTTCAATACTGATCCTTTCTTGAACAGGCCGGAGCCACTCAAAATCTTCTGATCTTTCAGTTCTTTCTTTGTACCGAACACAAACCACGCAGTATTAAGTGCCTTGTCCTGTTCTGCCACAGTCTTAGCTTTCGCTTCATTTTCTGCAGTCAGTTCACTCTTAACCGCATTTAAATCTGTTACAGCGGCATCCAATTCCTGAATACGAATATTCTTGGAAGCCAGTTCTGCCTGTAGTTCTTCGATACGCTGAGTTTTTGCATTCAACTCTTGCGTCAAAGATTCAACAGCTTTCTTCAATTGAGAAGAGTTTGTTTTGCTATTTTTCAGCATAGCCTGCAGTTTAGCAATCTGTTCTTTGTTTTCCTCCATCTGTTTGCGAATGAATTCAATATCCGATGCTATCTGTTGCTTTGCATTCAGAGAACCCTCTGCCACTGCTCCACGTTGCAAATCCACACGGCTCTCTGCCGCATTTATTTGGCGAAATCCTTCCGAAATATCATTGAAAGTCCCCATCATCTCATCCAGTTCAGCATTACGCTGAGTCAATTCCATTAAAAGAGAATCGTTTTCAGCTTTCAACTGGTCTTTACTGCCACCAGAAAAGCTATCACATGAAGCCATTACGGCTGCACACACAATTAAAACTGCTAACTTTTTCATACGCTTTTGTTTTACGTTTTGTTAATGAAGTTATTTAATCGTCTATTCCTGCTACTACAATTACTATTTCACCACGCGGTTCGTTGGCTGTAAAATGTTCTACCAATTCGGTGAGAGTACCTCGTATTGTCTCTTCATGTATCTTGGATATCTCACGAGAGACAGACGCCTGCCGTTCCGCCCCAAAATGTTCAGAAAACTGCGTCAACGCTTTTACCAACCGATGGGGAGACTCATAGAAAACCATTGTTCGATGTTCTTCTGCCAGCCTTTTCAAGCGTGTCATCCGACCTTTTTTCTGAGGAAGAAAACCCTCGAAACAGAACTTCTCATTTGGCAATCCTGAAGCCACCAATGCCGGAACGAAAGCCGTAGCTCCCGGCAAACATTGCACCTCTATACCATTACGGACACATTCGCGAACCACCAAAAAACCCGGGTCGGAAATTCCTGGAGTACCGGCATCCGAAATTAATGCAACAGTCTCACCGCTCTTTATTCTATTTACAACACTTTCTACCGTTTTATGTTCATTAAATTTATGATGAGACTGCATTACGTTCTTTATCTCGAAGTGCTTCAATAATATTCCTGAAGTACGCGTATCTTCGGCCAACACCAGATCCGCTTCTTTCAGGATACGAATAGCTCGGAAAGTCATATCTTCCAAATTTCCTACCGGTGTAGGTACTACATAAAGTTTTCCCATATCCGCTATCTTAACTGAAATACTTCTTGAGAAGTTCTACAAAATCAATAGCCGCCTCATTCTCTTCATCCGGTTGTACCTTTGACATAAAAACAGACATAGCCTCCTCCAATGAAGAAGCCTTACCCAGCTGCCCCACTATTTCGTTCATACGTGCCGTATCCCCATTGAACAACTCACGAGTAAAACGGAACGAGTCATTCAGGCTGATGGCATGACATAGGTCTATAGCCGGTTTTATACGTTCGGCTAAAATCTGCGGAGCGGGAACTTCATCATCCTGCATGAAAACCGTCTCAGCCGGAACTTCCTTTGTAAGATCGGCAACAGCTTTATGTTCCAAGTCTGTCTTTACAACAGTAGAAGCCGATTGTTTAGCCGGAGTAATCACAAAAGTAGCGTCCAGCAGTGCAGTCAGTGCATCCAACCGTTCTTTCATCTGATAAATACTCCTTTTGGCAACTATCTTCAAAACAGGGTTAGTATCAGTGGACATCGACTGTATCAAACATTTCAATTCCTGTACATCCAGTTCTATATCTTTCAATAATACTTGCATATTCTTTTCCGTTCGTATTAAATGGTACAAATGTAGAAATAAATAATGAAAAAAATGCCAGTGAGCAAACAAAATGATTAATTTTGCGACTTAATATAACACTTTAAAACATGGTATTATTCTCGGAAGATCACATACAAGAGACTAAACGTAGAGGAAGAATTGAAGTTATATGCGGCTCTATGTTCTCCGGTAAAACCGAAGAACTGATACGTCGTTTGAAACGTGCTAAATTTGCCAAGCAACGTGTGGAAATATATAAACCTGCGATAGATACACGCTATTCGGAAGCAGATGTTGTATCGCATGACAGCCACACCATTTCTTCTACTCCAATAGACTCATCGGCAAGTATTCTGCTATTCACTTCTGAAATAGACGTGGTAGGCATCGATGAAGCACAGTTCTTTGACGAAGGCCTGATTAATGTATGTAACCAACTTGCCAACAATGGCATACGCGTAATTGTAGCTGGTTTGGATATGGACTTTCGCGGAAATCCTTTTGGCCCCATGCCAGGATTGTGTGCTATTGCCGACGAAGTCTCCAAAGTACATGCTATCTGCGTAAAATGCGGTCAACTTGCATCATTTTCCCACCGTACCGTAAAAAATGACAAACAAGTACTGCTGGGTGAAACCGCAGAATATGAACCTTTATGCCGGGAGTGTTATTTACAGGCTATAAAGGAAGATCAACAAACAACAAACCAACAGTAATAAAAAAACAGGATTATGGAACGTAAAAAGATCACTTTCGACAGTTTCATCCGCGGTGTCATTTTAGGAGTTATTATAATTGGTCTATTAATGCTTCTGAAGCGTCTAAGTAGCGTTCTATTACCTTTTTTTATTGCTTGGCTAATAGCCTATTTGGTATACCCGTTAGTCACACTATTCCAATACAAGCTAAAATTCAAAAACAGGATTGTCTCCATATTCTGCGCATTGTTCACTATTCTGATTATAGGTGCCGGGGCTTTCTATCTGTTAGTACCGCCTATGATACAAGAATTCGGCAGAGTACAAGCCTTATTAATCCAATACTTTTCTCATGGAACATACAATAGCAATGTACCCACCTCGCTTTCCGAATTCTTGCGAGATAATATTGACGCAAAATTCATCACTGAACTATTCAATAAAGAAAACCTGCTGGATGCGCTAAAAGAAGCAGTTCCCCGGTTATGGTCTTTATTATCAGATTCTATTGATCTACTATTCAGTGTATTTACCATATTTCTCATCTTACTATATGTCATTTTCATCTTATTGGATTATGAAAGTATTGCCGAAGGCTGGACACACCTCGTGCCCATAAAATACCGTCCTTTCACAATAAGCATACTAAACGACATAAAAACGGGCATGAACAGGTACTTCCGCGGACAGGCTTTTGTTGCATTATGTGTCGGAATCTTATTTAGTATAGGTTTCCTCATTATAGACTTCCCTTTAGCGATAGGTCTCGGTCTGTTTATCGGAGCATTGAACATGGTTCCCTATCTTCAGGTCATTGGATTTGTTCCTACTATCGTACTGGCAATCCTAAAAGCATCTGATACCGGTGGAAACTTTTGGATAATCATAGCCTCAGCTATAGCAGTATTCATTATTGTACAAGCCATTCAGGACGGATTTATCGTACCGCGCGTCATGGGAAAAATCACAGGATTAAATCCAGCCATCATTCTCTTGTCTCTTTCCATATGGGGATCATTAATGGGAATGTTAGGAATGATTATCGCACTCCCACTCACAACACTAATGCTTTCCTATTATCAGCGTTTCATCATTAACAAAGAAAATATTCACAAAGCAGAACCAGCTGATAATCAGACAATAGAGAAAAAACAGATAGAATAATGCAAACTTTTTTCACCGTATCCCTTGCATATTCAATAAAAGTGCCTATCTTTGCACCCGCTTAACAGCAATAAAGGATTGATTCGCTAGCTCAGCAGGTAGAGCACAACACTTTTAATGTTGG